>Ga0137433_1000188_pt1 | contig 36245 bp, 65 predicted proteins | sample EasRivERMZT840_2_FD_102335 | JGI IMG/M metagenome (GOLD analysis project Ga0137433, IMG submission 102335) | Soil microbial communities from meander-bound floodplain in the East River, Colorado, USA - East River MetaG ERMZT840_2 | ecosystem: Environmental > Terrestrial > Soil > Floodplain ...
CCACACAGGGCACGGCAGCTACGAGCACACCGATACGGCGTGGCCGTCCTGTTTCGAGGACAGCGTCGTGGTCATCGTGGTGAGCAAGTGGAGTAACAGCAACCAGGTTGCTGTCCGACCGGCGTTGAGTTGCGCTGCCACTGATGATTTGTACCTGCCGTGAAGGTAACCGTGTACGACGCCGCCGGTGGGTCGGTAATCACCGACGTGGATTTCAATGGTGTCCAGTCGTTGACCTCGAGACAGATGGTGAAATTCCAACGGGCGCTCGGCAACGACGCCTTCGACGACTTCATGTCAGCCTCGATGAAGGGGATTCCCCGCCCGGATGGGACGGCGGCGATGGTGTGGGTGTTGCTCTCCGACGAGTTCCCCGACTCCACTGTCGACGACATTGATTTCGATTACGCCGACATGGCCGGTGACGAGGGTGACCCGGGAAAAGTCGAAGAGATCCTCGACGTGAGTTGATGCGGGTGGCCCCGGAGCTCGCCCGCATCTATCACCTGTCATGGTCCGAGTTGTATGACATGCCCGGTGATGTGCTTGCCGCGTACCTGGACGACCACCGGCGCCTTGTCCAAGAAGAACAGCGCGCGATGCGGGGGAGGTGACCGTTGGCTTCGTCGATGGACCGTGCCCTGAAAGTGGTCATCACCGGTGACGCCACCTCGGCGGAGCGGGCGCTCCGCGGGTTGCAAAGCTCGGCGCAAACAACCGGTGCCCGGATGCGGAAGATGGCTACCGGGATGGTATCCGCCGGGAAGGCGATGACTCTCGGGCTCACCCTCCCGATCGTCGCTGGTGCCGCGTTCGCGGTGAAAGCTGCGATGGAAGAGCAGCAGCAGATGGAAGTGCTCGCGAACACGCTCCGTGAGAACCTTCCCAATGCCACCGACGAGACGATCGCGGCGAACGAAGAGTGGATCACGTCGATGCAGAACGCCACCGGCGTCGCCGACGGTGAGCTGCGTGATGCCATGCGGCACCTCGTACTGTCCGGCATGGACTTGGAAACGGCGCAGGCCAACCTGACGATCGCGATGGACATCGCCGCTGCTAAAGGGCTCGACCTCGAGGCGGTCACGAACGCGATGGCGAAAGCCAACCGCGGCAACGTGGGCGCCCTTGGCAGGTTGGGTATCGCGACCAAGGATGCCGAGGGCAACACGCTCACCTTCGAGCAGGTGATGGCGAACGCCGCCGACACAATGGGCGGCGCCGCCGCCGCCGCGGCGGACACCGCTGCCGGGCGCATGGCCATCATGACCGCCAGGATCGCCGACCTGACGGAAACCATCGGGATGATGCTGTTGCCGGTGGTGGAGAAGATGGTTGGGTGGTTGTCGTCGGTGACGGCGACGTTCCAGAACCTATCGCCGAGGATGCAGAAGGTCATCGTGATATTCGCCGGGGTGGTTGCTGCCATCGGCCCGGTGCTGTTCGTCGGCGGGAAACTCATCCTGATGTTCGGGGCCATCCGAAAGGCGTTCATCGCATTGCAACTGCTGTTGATGACGAACCCGTGGCTCCTTCTCATCGCTGCCACCGTTGCCCTGGTCATCATCATTGTGAAGAACTGGGACAAGATCGTCGGGTTCGTGGCTGCTGCCCGTGACAAGATCGCCGGGGTCCTGCAGTCGATACGGGACTGGTTTAACAAACTGTCGCCATGGATCAAGTATGCGCTTATCGGGATCGGTGCGGTCATCATGGGCCCGTTCACCGTGGCGCTTGCCGCGGTGATGGCGGCCATCTCAGGCGTGAAGTTGGCTTGGATGAGTCTGATGGATCTGATCAACCAGGGTGTCCCGAAGGGGTACGGCGGGATCGTCCCGAAGTACACGCCACCTGCCGGGTTGTCCGGGCTCTCCGGGTTGTCGTCGCTCGGGTTCGGCACCGCGGCTGCCGGGGTTGGTGGCACGGTGGTTATCAACAACCCCACCATCTTCGGGGCGATGGATCTGCAGTCGATGGTGGTCACCGCACTGGACAAGGCGGAGCGTGGCGGCCGCTTGTCGGTGGCTGCGGAGCGGGGCCGCCGGCTGCCACCCCGCGGCATCGGGACGTTGGCGTAAATGGCGACCCCCACCTACGAGGTACACATCGACTGGGGGGACGACGGCACGTTCGCCGCTGGCGACGCCGTCACCACCTTCGTGCAGGGGGAGGTGACGATCGAACGGGGCCGGGACACGGCCCGGTCGTTCTCGCCGCCGATGGCCGCCACCGCCGAGGTCACGCTGGACAACTCGGATCGCCGCTTCTCGAGGGACTACGCGTCGTCGCCGCTGTTCCCTGATGTGCGGTCCGGGCACGCCTTGCGTATCCGTGCCGTTCACAGCTCGATCACCTACCCGCTGTTCCAGGGCCCGGTGCAGTCGATGCCCCTTGACGTGGTGGGCCGCACCGTGCATGTGGAGTCGTTGGCGGGGGTGTCCGCCCTGGTCGGGGTGACCATCTCCACCGACCTATATGAGGGGATCCGCACCGGGGAAGCGATCGACGTCATCCTCGATGAGATCGGGTGGCCGGTAGGCACCCGACAGATCGACTCGGGGTCGACGGTGTTGCCGTTCTGGTGGGAGGACGACGCCGGCGCCCTCGAATCCATGCTGCGCCTGGTCGCCTGCGAGGGTCCGGGTTCCCGCATCGACATCAACGCCGACGGCGACTTCATCTTCGAGGACCGGTACCACCGGCTACTCAACTCGGGGACGTCGCAGGCGACGTTCGCCGACGCCGGCCCCCTGTACATGGCGCAACCGGTGGAGGTCGACGACGGTGAATCCCTGGTCGTGAACGACGTGTCGATCCAGGTGAGAACCAGGACGAAGCAGCCGCTCGGGCAGATCTGGGCTGATGACGAATCCGCCTCCTATCTGGTGGAACCCGGGGAGACCAAGGCGTTCCACGTCACGTTGGATGCGCCGGCGGCCAACATCCAGGTGCCGGACGTCGGCGAATTCGACTTCTCCTACATGACGCCGATCATCCTGGCCGGGTTCGCAGGCCCCGCCAGTGTCACCATCTCGAGGACATCCGGGCAGTCGGTGATCGTGGTGTTCACCGCCGACCCGGTCGACAAGCTCCTCCTGTGGGGTGTCCGGTTGCGGGGCCAGTCGGCTCCGATCGTCGCCGAGACGAGTGTTGCCGCCGAGGACGCCACCTCGATCACGACGTGGGGGCCGCGTGGCCTGCCGTCCGGGTGGGATGCCCCGTTCCTCGACGAGCTCCACGCCGAAGCGATCGCCGCGGCGTGGCTTCACCAGTACGCGGACCCGGTGTCGTCGGTGACGTTCGCCATCGACTCCGGCAGCTCGGACACACACCGGGTGCAGATCCTGGCCCGTGACGTTTCCGACCGGATAACGGTCACAGAGACAGTGTCTGCGATGGCGGCGGTGGATCACTTCATAGAGAAACTGCAGCACCGCATTCACCCGACCGGCCTGTGGCACACGTTGCAGGTGTGGGCGGAACGGGTGGTGGCACCGGTGGTGCCGGCGAACCAGATCTTCATCCTTGGGCACGCCACCCAGGGGAAGGTCGGAACGGGGAAGCTCGGATGACACCGGTGTTCTACGACAACGCCCCAGGGTACAAGCAGATCGACCGGGGGTGGATCGTGCTGTGCGCCACGCCCGATTGCACCGGTGCGGAACGCCCCCGCATCGGTGCCTCCACCATGACCTGTGTCGCCTGTGACACCACGTGGCCCATCACCTGGCCGGTTGACCGGGCGGACATCGAGAGGGTGTTGGCGGATCGCCCGGTGCCGGCGACCCGGGCGTGGCTCCCCACCGAGACGGTGGCTGACCTGGCCGCTGAGAACGCGGCCCACGGGATCGCGGGTTACTGATGGCGTGGGCTTCCCTGTCGATCCTGGCCAACGGTGACGTGCTCACCCACACGCACATGAACCAGATCCGGTTGAACCAGCTCGAGGGCTGCGCCGCGAACGCCACCACTGTCGGGGACACGTTCCGGGCCGACGGTGCCAACAGCGTGGTCCGTGTGCCAATTGGGTCATCTGGCGACTACCTGCGGGTGGCGTCAGGGGTGCCGGCGTGGGTGAACGCTCACACACTAGTTGCAATGAACAACTCGGATTCGGGTTCGTTCTCGACGGTGGGGACATTGAAGACGTCGTTCACGATGCCGATCCCGGCGGCGTGGTCTACCGGGTGGTCGGTGCGGTTGTCCGGGTCGATCAGGCTGATCTTCAACGGCACCGCCTCAACCGCGTTCTATTCCGCCTACATCGCGGGGGCGCAGTCGCTGGGGTCGCCGCACAACCTGACCACGGCGTCGTCGCAGATCCCGGTACCGGTCACCGGTGGCGCCACTGGGCGCACTGACACCGGGTCTATCAACTTCGGGTTGTACGTGGAGGGGAACGGCACCGGCGACTACGCGGACGCGAAGCTCGAAGCCACAGCGGTGCTCGACTGATTCGGGGGTGACGGTATGCCGGATCAGCGGGCCCCGTTGCGCCGCCACGTGTGTGTCGGCTCCAAGTCGACGGTGCTTGTCACGGAGATCTTGTCGGGGGTTGACGGCCCGTGGGGTGTGTTGGCGGCGCAGTGGGTGCGGAACCCGGACCGGGTCACCGAAGAGCTACAGCCTAGGGACCTTGGCCTGATCGCGGAGGCATCACGGTGACCGCCGCCCTCGACCATCTGTCGTTGGAACGGTTGCATCAGGAGTTGCAGATCCAACGCGAGTTCGCTCCCGCCCTGTGGCCGGCGTTGTCCCACATGAACGACCAGTGGGAGATGGCGTTGGTACGCATCCAGGTGATCGAACAGCGGATCGAGAAGAAGCGGCGTGAGCTGGTGAAGGCGGTGCCCTGATGACCGCCGCTGCGCTCGAGGCTGCGATGCGTGCCGCCTGGCCAAAAGTCGAAACGTACACCGGGTGGGCGACCCGTGGCGGGGCGTGGGAGTTCGGTGAACCCATCGGGATCATGGAGCATCACACGGCGCCACCGGTCCCGTACCCGGTGAGCAACCTGGCCGGGGTGTCCGACGGGAACATTAAGTGCAATGTGAACACGAAGCCGGATGGCACCGTGTGGCTGGTCGCGTATGAGGCGTGCAACTTCTCGTCGGGTGGCGGCATGAACCAGGTGCGCCAGGAAGTGTTGGCCGGTACCCCACCGACAGCGAACGCCGTTGACCGGGGTTGGGATTCGGATGGGTCGGATGACAACGACAACGGCAACGACCTGTTCTGGAATTTTGAGAACGACCACGCCGGCAACGGCACCCCGATACCGGCGGTGCAACTCGAGGCGATTGTGACCGCGTCGCTGGTGGTCGCTGACCATTTCGGGTTGTCGTGGCGGAATGTGCTGTCGCACGCTGAGTGGACGGCCCGTAAGGGTGACCCGTTTTGGAACGGTGACCGGCGTTGCATCGAAATGGTCCGGCAGCTTATGGAGGATGACATGGCATTGCCAGCTGAGGTGGAGGCGTTCGTGATCGCCATGTACAACCGGGCCGTCGAGGTCGGGGTGGAGGCGAATGAGATGCCCCGTGGGGAGCAGTTGTTCCGTTCGTTGAAGACGAAGCTGAACCTTGGTGACGTGTCTACTGACAAGGTCGCTGAGGTGCTCGCCACCGGGGTCACCGGGCCGGCTGGCCCGAAGGGTGACAAAGGTGACAAGGGGGCGACAGGTGCCGCTGGCGCTGCTGGTGCCGCCGGCCCTGCCGGCCCTGCCGGTGCCGCCGGTGCCCCGGGCCCGTCGCCTGTGTCCGCCGAGTTCACCTACTAGAAGGAGTCGCAATGGAAGTCACCCTCATCAACGTCCTGATCGTGTTGGCGATCATCGCCCTTGTCGTGTGGCTCATCCGGGCGTTCCGCTAAATGGACGAGACGTCCTGGTCGCCGAACCGGAAGATCGTCGCCGCCGCCCTCGCCACCCTGTTGGTGTGGGCGGCGCAACAGTTCGCTGGTTTGGATATCCCGGTGGGGGTGGAGGGTGCGTTGGCTGTGGTGGTCGGGTATCTGGTCCCGGAACGGGGCTGATTTGTTGAGCTCACCGAAGGGGGCTTTGTAGATGGCTGGTCGGTTGGTTGACAGAAACGACCTCCCCGGTCCCGGGGTTGATGCCGCGGGTCGGCCGGTGATCGACCCAACTGAGAACGTCAAGTCGTTGACTGAGGCGGCGGTGCGTCGGCTCGATGACCTGGCCAACATGCGCACCCACTACTCGGACAGGTTGGAAGCTCAACGCTCCATCTTTGAGTCGCGGCTTCGTGAAGCCGACCGGGAGTTGCGCAAAGCTGAGTCGGATCGGATCGACGCCATCCGCGCCGTCGATGTCGGGGCGGTGCAACGGGCCGCTGAGGTGTCAGCCGCTCAGGCTGAGGCGCTCCGCAACACCGTCGCCGCTGCCGCCGCAGCGGCAGCCACCGCACTCGGTGCCGCGCTCGACCCGATCCAGAAAGACATCGCTGATCTGCGGCGCGCCCAGTACGAGGCGCAAGGCCAGAAGGCTCAGGTGGTGGAAACCCGGGCGTCGGCTGGTTCCGTGTACGGGCTGATCGGCGCCGTTGGTGGGCTCATCCTGCTCGCTATCGCAGTTGTCGGGTTCGTCATCACCAACAGCCCATAAGGGTGGTGCCCTGTGTGGATTGGTGACCATCAGTTGCATTGGTGGCGTGTCCTGATGGGTGTCGCCGCCGCCGCGGTGGCGTTCGTGCTCGGGTCCCGCCGCCCCAAGTCCCCTCCGAAATCCCCCCGTCAGTAGGAAGGTTCATCCCATGCGCAGACGCGCCTCTTGGATCGTCGCGGCCGTGGCCGCCCCTTTGTTCGTCGCAGCGGTGGTGGTCGCCCAGGCCCCTGATAGCTCATTGGTTATCACCGACGCTGAGGGTGACACCGTCACCCTCGAGCTTCCAAGCAACGTTGATGTGATCGTGGACGACACCACAACCACACAGACGCCCACGACAACCACGGAGACGCCCCCTACGACCACCACGGCGCCACCGACTACTACGACACAGGTGCCACCCACAACGACCACTGAGGACCCGGGTGTGGTGCTCGGCCCTGATCCGGCGTCAGCGAACAACAACCAGGTGTGCGCCCCCGGTTCAGGGATCAACGACTTCTGCCACTGGGACGTGTACTTCGGTGCCGCCCACAACGAAGGCACCCCACGCACCCGGATGCTCGAAGCCCCGTACTCATGGCGCTCCGCTGTCGGCGCCCCCCTGTGGTTCCCCGGCACCCGCGACGGGTACTCGGCGCAGTGGCAGTTCCTCGAGTGCGACGGCACCCCCGGGTTCGAGGGGCGCACCGCGTTCCGCATGGGGTACGGCAGCATTGATTCGTTCCAGATCGGTGACCGGGGTGGCAACGAGGGTGTCCGCATGTGGGACGGCACCCCTGCCAGCCCGCAGGGTCGGGAGACTGGTGACAAGCCCCGTGACCCGGTGCAGGCCGGCCCCAACATTGTTGGCCCGTCCCGGCCCCCCACCTTCCGGCTGTACAACACCACCACCGGGCAGGTGTGCGAGGTACGCGACTACGAGCTCGCCGAGGACTTCCACTCCCACGGCTCCGACCCGTTCGACCCGCCACCCGCCAACGTCAAGTTCGCTGTCGACGAGGACGCCTCCACCGACGAGACGTTCACCGACTCCCGGGCCTTCATCACCGAGCCGTTCCAGGTGTACGGCGAGAAGGTGGTCGTGATGTACCTCGACAACGTGGAAGCCGCCCGCGGCTACTACACGTCAATGGATGAGAACTGGGAATGGGACTGGGAACAGGCGCCGTGACGGTCCTCGACCGCTTTGAGGCGAAGTACATCCGCTCCGAAGACGGCTGTTGGGAATGGACCGGTATACGGGCTGGTGGTCGGCCCGGTCGCCGGTACGGGTACTTCTACTTCAACGGTCGGAACCAGCCCGCCCACCGGGTGGCTTACGAGATGTTCGTTGGCCCGATCCCTGAGGGCCTCACTATCGATCACCTCTGTCGCAACCGCGGGTGTGTCAATCCCGACCATCTCGAGCCGGTGACCAATCGGGAGAACTCGCTGAGGGCCCGGCGCACCCATTGCGTTCACGGTCACCCGTTCGATGTCGAGAACACCGGGGTGCAGAGGGCGTCGGGGCGTTTCGATCGCCGCCGCTGCCTCACTTGCAGTCGTCTGGCACAGCGTCGCTACCAGGCCAAGAACAAGGCGGTGTCCTGATGAAGCACGGCGCGCTCCTTCTCGCCTTCATGGTGTTGGTGGCCGTCTGCGTCCCGATGATCCTGGCGCCTGCGCCGGCGGAGGCGCACACGCCCCCGTGCAAGTCGGCGTATCCGTGGATTCGGTATCGGACCACGGTCTACGTGCTGCCCGATCTGTTCTGGGCATGGTTCTACAACGCGTCCACCGGGGCCACCCACAAGCACGCTTGCTACGCGTGGCAGCTGTGACCGCATGGACGGGAACGTGGCGGTCGGTTACGTGTGCCCCCAATGCGCCAGCCTCGGGCCCCACACCATCACCGCGTGGATCCTCGAGGACGGGTTCACGATCGGGCCGTTGCTGCATTGCATGTCCTGTGAGTGGGGTTTCACACCGGAGGAGCATCAGCGAATGAGCGACGTCGACTAGACCGGAAGGTGGTAGGTGGGATGGGTAAACAACGCACCGCAGCTGAGCAGGAAGCAGAGGCCGCGAAGCTCAACGCCGAAGCGGCGAAGCTCAACGCCGAAGCCGCGAAGGCGCTAGCTGAGGCGAGGGAAGCCGCGGCGAAAGCAACGAAGGCGGAGCTCGAGCAGGAGAAGTCGGCGGAGCAGTACGCCGCTGACCGGGCCGGCGACGAGTGGCATCACGTGTACCGGTTCGTCGGTGCCGTTGGTGAAGTGTCGGTTCGGGAGGGGATCAAGAAGCTCACCGAGTGGCATCGCCGCGACCCGGGGTGCGACATTGAGATCATCTTCCAGTCTCCGGGTGGTGAGGTGATCGCCGGGTTCGCCCTGTTCGACCACATCCTGTGGTTGCGGTCGCAGAATCACACGGTGACCACTGGGTGCACCGGGATGGCGGCCAGCATGGCCGGGATCCTCATGCAAGCTGGTGAGCACAGGTGGGCGTCGCCGCAGTCGTGGTACATGATTCACCGGGCCGCGTTCGGGGTGTTCGGTAAGACGTATGAGGTTGAGGATCAGGTCGAGTGGGTGAAGCGCATCGAGAAGCGCATCATCGACATCTTCGTGTCCCGGTCCAACCTGACCCCGGCGAAGATCAAACGGAACTGGGAGAGGAAAGACTTCTGGATTGACGCTGATGAGGCGTTGGAACTCGGGCTCGTAGACGAGATACGGGCGTGACCGTCCCGCCAGCCGAAGATGGCGGGCCCCTCGAGGACGACTTCCTCGCAGAAGTGAAAGCGGTAGCTAGACACCCCGGTGGTGTATGTGGGGTGGCTCGCATCCTGGCGTTGCTCGACGGTGACCCGTTGCAGTGGAAGGTGCAACAGGCGTTGGACGACCCGGTGTATGTGGGTATCGCGATTGCCCGGGTGCTCACCACCCGTGGTTACCCGGTGTCGGATTACACGGTGAACCGTCACCGTGGGTTGAAGTGCGCGTGTGCGCGGCGGCCAACATGAACGACTTCCTCGACGACGTCGCCGACGCTGACACCATTGAGCAGTTGCGGGCCACGAACCGGCGCCTGGCGCACCAGTTGGCGGCGAGGGAACACACCCAGTCGGAGCAGGCCGCCGCGTTGCTGCAAGGTATGCGTGATGCCTTTTCCGTTATCAGTATCCCCCCGGTTCCACCACCCCCGAAACGGGGTAAGAACCGGAACAAGGATGTTGGGATCCTGTTGCTGTCCGATTGGCAGCTTGGGAAGGTCACGTCCTCCTACGACTCGGGGACGGTGGCGGAACGCATCGGGCGGCTCCTGACCATCGTCGATGTGTTGGTGGATGAACGCAGGCAGGCCCGGGCGTTGGACCGTATCGCCATCTGTCTCGCCGGCGATGTCGTTGAAGGCGAATTGGTGTTCCCTGGGCAGGCGCACCTGATCGACGCATCCTTGTACCGACAGGTGGTGACCGGGGCGGAGATCATCGCTGAGGTGGTGCGGTGGGCGTCCTCGAGGTTCCCGAAAGTGGAAGTGCATAGTGTGTACGGCAACCACGGGTTCCTTGCTGGGCGACAACGCCGGGAGATGCACCCGGAGTCGAACGCTGACACGTTCGCCTCATGGGGTGCCGAGCTCGCCACCAAAGGGCTACCCAACGTCACATGGAACGTGGCGCTGGACTGGCACACCATCATCGACCTCGGTGACAAGTGCCGGTTCCTGATGGTCCACGGACACCAGGTGAAAGGGTGGGCCGGGATCCCCTGGTACGGGTGGGCACGCAAGGTGTTGGGGTGGGGGTCGTTGGATCGGATCTGGGACGGGTTCGACTTCGACCATGTGCTCGCCGGTCACTTCCACACCCCCACCTCCATGTATCTGAATGGGCGCCGGGTGTGGATCAACGCCTCCACGGAGTCACACAACGCCTATGCGGCGGAGAACTTGGCGGCGGCGGGTGAACCGGCTCAGTGGTTCCTGGTCGCGACCCCCGGTAAGGGTGTCACCGCTGAGCACCTGATCTCCCTGACATGACGCGGCAGACCCCCCGCCGAAACGAGGGGTCGCCCTTCCCGCCAAGGCGGGGGCAAGAGCTACTGCCCGGGTCGTGTTGCCCAGGGGTCACGTCCGCGTCTCCATAGTAGCAGGGGTGACCACGGTGCGTGCGTCGGTGGTGTGTGAGCATGGGACGGTGGTGGATTGGGGCGGGTACGGGCCCTGTCAGGATCATGTGTGGCATCCGGTGGGTGGGTGCCCGAACCTGGTGGTGTGCCCCCAGTGTTTCCCCGAGTGGCCTGACCCGGTGACAATGCCGTTCACCCCGAAACCGGGGTGGGTGCCGCACGAACTCCCCAACGCGGGGACCCGAATCAGGAAGGTGGGTGGTGGCGGTGGGTACGATCGGTGAACCTGAGCGGGTGTGGATCGTGGAACCCGCCGAAGCCCCGGTGCCGGACACTGTGCCGGCTGAGGTGCCGGCGGAGGCCCCGGAGCCGGTGCGGGTGCCGGCGTGAGGTGGCCGTGGCGGGACATGGCCCACGCCAAGCAGATCGCCGAGTCACCGGAGCCGATGGCGGACCCCGGCCTGACAGCGTGGCGGGTTGACTGGGTCGCCAACATGCGGCACCAGCCTGTGGCCCACTGGTTCACGGCCCGGTGTGAAGCGGAGGTGCGCCTCGGCGACGCCTGGCGGCGGCTCAAGCTCCCCGACCATGACGCACCGTACGCGCCGTGCACCTGCGGGTTCTACGCCCGTAAGGAGGTGGCGTGGTGGTGGCCGTGGCTGTTCTTCCACCAAGTGTGGCGGGTCGAGCTCGCCGGTGTCGTGGTGGAACATGAACATGGTTGGCGGTCGGAACGCATCCGCTACCTGTACCAAGTGTGACCGTGACGCGGGGCGACCCCCCACCAATCGTGAGGGGCCGCTCCCCCACCCAAATGGGTGGGCCTGTCACCTAGCTGCGCGTCAACACTAGCCCGGTGAACCGCTTCTAACAACCGAACAGTGTGAAGGTTCCCCCTGCCCGCCCCCCTGTCTGGGCCGGTTAGGGGTTGCCCGATGCCCCCCTGCGGCTGCCGCCCCACCCGGCCCCGCAGGGGGGCATCACCGCGTCTACGGCGCCGCCGTCGTAGCAGGCTTCGGATTGATGCCGCTGTAACCCTTCGCCACATCGTCACCGCATCCGGCGACGACAAGGACGACAAGGACGGCGGCTACGAATCTGCGCATAGGTTCCTCAGGTTAGGTAGTCGAGAGCGTCGGACACGTCGCGTAGCCGTTGCCGCCGGGTGCGGGTGTACCCGGCGGTGGTGTCCGGTCGGGTGTGACGGGCGAACGTCTGCACCGCCCGCAGATCCCCGAGCCGGTCGTTCGCTGTCGCCAACGCCGTGTGACGGAGACGGTGCGGTTGGACATGCCCGATCCCGGCGTAAGCAGCCACCTGGTCAATGTACACCCCAACCGTCGCCGCAGCGCAGTGGTCCCCCTGATATCGGCCAGGGAACACCCACGGTGACCGGCGTGGAACCCCGTCGAGCTCGCCGGCAAGCACCGGGTGGACCGGTAGCGTCGCCGTCCTCTCCCCCTTCCCGGTCACCCGGTACCATCCCGGTTCGTACCGGTCCCACTCCGCGACAGCGATCTCCTGGCGACGTAACGCCAGGTACAAGCCGAGGAGCACCATGAGCCCGTGCGGGTACCACCCCACCGCAGCCTTCACCAGTGCCACCGCTTCGTCATCCTCGAGGGCGCGACACACCATTTCCGGTTGCGGTGGCACCCTCACCGCTCTGTCCGGGCCGTGCACACCCCGCCACTGGAACCAGTGGGTGAGCGCCGACCGGAACTGACCCCTCGTCGAGTTCGACCACGCCAGGGTTGCCGTGTAGTCGACGACATGTTGCGCTGTCGCCGTGTCCAACGTCACCCCTTGGGCGACCATCCAGGTTTCGGCGCGGGTGACGTGTGCCACGTACACCCGGACAGTGTTCGCCGCCTTCCCACGGCACAGCAGGTAGCTCGTGAAATCCACGGTGGTGGTCTCCCCCCCACTGCCCGCACGCTACCGGCGGACTGGTAGGGGTTGGAATGGGTCGGACGGATCAAGCCGCCAAGGGGACCGGGAGGAACCTACGCCACCAACTACGCGATAGCCCCATATCGCGGTTCAGATCACCGAGCAACCAGATTAGTGGCCGCTCGGTGATCTCCGCCTCGATCAGGGCGTCGCCGGTCAACGCGGCGACGGTACGGACGTAGCCGACCTCGGCGTCCCGTTCACCGGCTTCGACCCGGCGCACGAAGTCCCGTGAGACCGGCTGGTCTGTTGCACGGGTCCATTGCCGGGTAATCAACTCTGCCAGGGCATCTCGGCTGATGCCGAAGGCGTCCCGAGCCGCCTTAAGACGCTTGCCTTGCGCCTGTCTGCGGGTCGCCTCTGCAGTTGTCATGTCTGCGCCTCCTTGCGCATCCCCCTGTACGCGGCGCAACGTACCCCCCCGTGCGCCAAGTGTCAAACGATTTCGGGACCGATCACACAAGGGCTTGACAACTGGCGCACAGGTGCGCATAATGCGCCATATGGCAACGTCGACCCTCCGGGCACTCGTCGAACAAGAACTCAACCAGCGAGGCACCACCCTCACCGCCTACCTCGCCGCAGCCGCCGCCGAAGGCCGCTCCCTCCGAGCCACCGCCCCAGACCTCGCCCACATCACCGGCATCCCCATCGCCACCCGCACTCTCTACCGCTGGGCCGCCAGCCTCGACCTCGAGCAGGTGGCGTCGTGATCCGCAAGCCCTTGCTAGAGCGCCTGTTATATCGCGTCGAGCGCCGATCCGACGGGTGCTGGCAGTGGACCGGGGCGACCGACGGACACGGATACGGACGGATCAGCCTCGGACGCCGCGGCGACGGTCACGCCAAAGCCCATCGAGTCGCCTATGAGTTCTACGTCGGTCCGATTCCTGATGGTCTAACGATCGACCACCTCTGCCGTAACCCGTCCTGCGTCAACCCTGATCACCTCGAGCCGGTGACGCATCGAGAGAACGTTCTGAGGGGTACCGGGTTCCCGGCGCGAAACGCCCAGAAGACGCACTGCAAGAACGGACATCCGTTCGACGCCGACAACACCCTCATCCGTGAGGTTCCAGGACGCCTCCCTCATCGGCAGTGCAGAACGTGCATCACCATCAGCCAGAGGGCGAAGTACTACCGCAGGAAGCTCCGCACCAAGGCCGCGTCGTGACCACTGACACCCCTGCTGCGACGCATCTGCGGCACGGCCAGTGGCCCGGGTGGACGCTGTGCACCAAACGCATCACCTTTCAGCGTCTCCTCGCCGACACCGGCGCCCACGTGTGGCACGAGCTTGTGGTCGCCGCCGACCCGACATGCCCCAAATGTCTCAGGTTGCAACCGTGACCCCCCGCCTGTACAGGTTCACCCGCACCGGGTTGGGTGTCATCGCCGCCGTATACGCCGCCCTCGCAGTGGAGGCGGTTGTGTCCGGGTCCGGGTGGTGGGTCGCCTACTTCGTGTCCGTAGCTGCGGCCGCCTTCTGGGGTGCCCGCGAATTCATGGCGGCGTTCCGATGAAGACCATCTCGACGTCGACCTTGCTCGCATTGGACGAAGCAATCCGCGCGGCGGTCCGTCGCACTGAGGTGGACGAGATGCTTGACCGCGCGGCCACCGAACTGATCCCGACGCTTGAGCGCATCGCCGACCATGAAGGCGCGCTGCGACGACTCGCGGCGGCAACCAGGCGGCAGCGATGACCGCCACCGTCGTTGCGTTGAAGCCGGGTGATGTGGTGCGGCGTTACGGGGGCCGGGACCGGTTCATCCTCACCGGGGCCCCCTACACCTCGGCCGGTGTCCCATGTTGGGACGCACGGAATCTGCGCACCCACGGGTTGCACACGCTGCGTGTCGACGACATCCGGCGCACCCGATGACCACCCGCGCCGTCGATGACCGTGGGTACGTGTGGGTGTGTTACCGGATCGGCGAGTTCGACCCGACCATCGAACGTGAAGCCTGCGGCCCACTTGACCCGCACCCTGAGTGCCGTTGGGTGCTCGAAACAACCCCCGACCGCGGCGGCGGGCGGTGGGACGACACCGGGGCCCCGGCCCCCCTCAACCGGGACCCCGGTGCCGCAACCCAGGTGACGCCGTGAGGGTTTGCACCATCGACGGCTGCGACCGTCGGCACTCCGCCAATGGTCGCTGCGCCAGCCATAACACTGAGGCGTGGAGACGTGAGAACCCCGACTACAACCGCGAATACGCCCGCGAGTCACGTTGGCAAACCCGGTACAACGAGGGACGGATCCGGGTCACCATCGTCGCCACCGAAGCATCCCTGTTGGCGGCGTTAAACAAACCGGAGGTATTCGCCACCCCTGGAGCGACACCGTGATCCCTTTCTTGCATGAGTTGCAGGTCATGTACGCGGCGGACCGGCGGCGCCTCACCATCGAACCTTGCTGCCCATGCTGCGGGGATTTGCGCCGGGTCGTGGATGATCAGGGCCTGTCGTTTCGGTGCCCGCATTGCACCGACACCGTCAACTGGTGCCCCATTTGCTCCACCGTCCCCCACCACGAACCCACCGAAGAGGAGACACCGTGACGTTGCCTCGTCTCGGCGGGTGGTTGCGTTCACTCCTGCACCGGTCAACCCCGGACGATCACCGCTGTTGGTGGGGTGTCGCCAACGGCGCCGCCCGCTGCCCCCACCCCGTCGACGGACCCCACCTTTTCTGCCGCCCGCATCTTGACCTCACACATCACATCAACCAACTCCACTAAGGGGAACCCATGCTACGCCGAGCCCTCATATTGACCGCCGCCACCTTCACCCTGTTGCTTGCCGCAGCTGTGGTGCAAGCCGACGACCGGTTCACCGTCACCGCATGCTACGAATCCGGGCGCGGCGGAGGCGACCTCATCGCCATCACCGCCGAAGGCAAAGCCGCCGGCCTGTACGTGCAGATCGTCGGCCTCGACCGGAAACCCACCACGTTCATCCTGGTGCTCCCAGGGGAAACCTGGCAGGTCACCGACGGGCAAACCGTGGTCGCCTCCGGCACCGTCGACATCTCCGACTGCGACAGCACCACCACCGAACCCCCTGAGGAAACGACCACTACGCAGCGGCCACCGATCGACGGCTGCGACAACCATGTCGAATGTCCTGAGCCGCCTCCGACCACGACCACGCAGCCGCCCGTCAACCCGCCGACAACGACTGAGCCGCCGTTCACGCCCCCGACCCCGGACGCCGAAGGTGAATGCCCTCCCGGGTACCACAACATCGGAGCCGGCCGTTGCCTGGCGAACGAAGAAGGTGGCTGACATTGACTGCACCAGCGAAACGCAGCATCGACCCCCGGTACGTCAAGGACCTCGAGAACACGACGTTGGCGTTGAAGTCCCGGGTCGACGAGCTCATGGATTTGGGCCCGATGCCGACCCGCACCAGGGAAGCCCTCACGCATCTCAAAATCCTGGTGCATGGGTTGGCGTTAGCTGCGGACCCGTGGGGTGACGGGAAACCCCAAGAAGGTGGCGGTGGTGGTACCCGCCGCAAATTCGACCAACCCTATCCGCATCGCACCACCAACGAAGGCCACGCCAACCGGGTGCTCGCACAGGTGACCGCCGATTTGGAGCATGTGATCCGCAACGGTGAGTGGCGGTGGGAAGGACCACCCCGCAACGGCGACACCAAACGCAGACGCCGCCCGGAGTGCCCGTCTACACCGCCGTGCCGCAACGCCCGGGGCGGGACCAGGCGGCAGGGTAACGGTGACGTGTTCTGCGGTGGCTGCGGCACCCCATACCCGGACACGACATGAGCGGCATGAGCAGGAGGAAAGGCCGCAGAGGGGAGAACGAGTTGGCCGCGATCCTGGCCGAGCTCGACGCCCGCCGTGTCTCCGAGGCCGGGTCGCCGGGCCCTGATATTGCTCTCGGGTCCGGGCATCTCATCGAAGTGAAACGCCGGGCCACCACCGACGGGTTCTCGTTGCCGGAACGCCTGTTGCGTGACAACTCCATTGTCGCTTTACGCGCCGACCGGCATGAGTGGGTGCTGTGTATGCGACCGGAAACGTTCATCGACATCTACTTGGGGTATCCGCATGAGTTGGCGTAACCCCCGCCGCGGTGACCCGGTGGAAGCCTGCTCAACGTGTGGCGGGTCCGGCACCAGTTACCGCCTGGATGAACACGACCGCCCTGAGGCCACTTGGCACCGGGACGGCACCGGCACCCCGTGCCGCGACTGCCGAGGCACCGGGTTGGATTTGGACGCCCAATGGGGGCCACGGTGACTGACCGAGTGCCGGGACACTTTGCCATTGAATATCGCCAACGTGTTATCCGTAACCATTCGGTCGAGGTGTCGCTGCTCGATGCCAAGTGCGCCTGCGGCGAATGGCAATGCCTTGGTGCCTTAAGCAACGCGGCGTTGATCGATGCCTTCATGGTTCACGCTTACGAGGTGGGGGCAAAGGCGTGACTGACTGGTTCCGGGTGCCGTGCCCCACCTGCGACGGGGACGAACCTGTTGACGGTGAAACCTGCCCCGAATGCAAAGGCGACGAATGGGTGTTCATGCACCGCGACGAACTCAACGACCCCCCCGAAACATGGGAAACGGAGCTGCGATGAAGGCGACAGATCTGCAATTCAGAGTGACCACGACCACCGGCAAGATGATGGTTAAACAGCGGTACTACGACGACACCTATTTGCTAGGGGATGGTAGCCCATTGCTGTTTGTTCTCGACGCTGCGTTGATTGAGTATCCATCGGGGAGCGTCAGGCTCCGCACTAAGCGGGACGTGTTGGAGTTCCCTGACGTGCCGACGATGCTCGACGCTGTTGTCAGCGGTAAATGGGAGGTAGCCCCGGTGGAAGATCGGGGCTGGAAGCCAAAGGTGGAAGATCTACGCACATGACGATCCTGACACCGAGGGTGGAGGTGCCGCGGGACCGGTTCGGGCGCCCGTTGATCACCCCACCCGACGGCGGCCAACCCGTCCCGTACGTCAGAGCGACTACGTGGGCGAAAACGCTCGATGACATGTGGGGGCTCACCAACTGGAAGCTGCGCCAAACCGCTGTCGGTCTTGCTGATCGTCCCGACCTGATGCTTGCAGTTACCACTCAACGCGACGACAAGAAGGCGTTGGATGCGACGGTGCAGGAGGCGATGGAAGCGGCCAAGTCAAAGGCCGGGGCCACAACCGGGACGGCGCTACACAAGCTCACCGAGTATGTCGACCGAGGGGAAGACCTGCCCACCATCCCCCCCGAGACGCTTGCCGACCTGGCCGCATACGAGGACGCTACGAAGGGGCTCGAGGTGGTGGCGATCGAACAGTTCGTTGTCGTCGATGACCTACAGGTAGCAGGCACATTCGACCGGATCGTCCAGTGGCAGGGCCGCAACTACATCGCTGACCTCAAAACTTCACGAACCGTCGACTACGGGATGGGTTCAATTGCGATCCAGCTCGCTCTGTACTCCCGGGGCGCCCTATACGACCACCTCACCGGGACACGGGACCCGCTCAACGTGGACCAAGACAAGGCGCTGGTGTACCACCTCCCGGCCGGAAGCGGCCAATGCCGCATCCTCACCGTTGACATCAACCTGGGATGGGCCGCGGCTCTACTCGCCGGGAGGGTCCGCAAGTTCCGCACCTTCGCCAAACAGGGCCTCCGCTACGAGGGCACACCATGACTCGCACGCAGGTGGGTGAGTGTGTGTACCGGGGTTGCCGCAAACACCAGTTCTCCCGGCACCTGTGCTCCGCGCATTACAGCGAATGGTGGCGGGGTGGGGCCAAAGGGTGGAAGTACAACCCGGCCGGCATGCGCCTCCCGATCCCGACACCAACCACGATCCCGGTGGATGGTGAATGGCGGGACCTCGCCGCCTGCAAAGGCACCGACCCGGACATGTGGTTTGCTAAGGAGGCCGGTTGCCACTACGACGACGAATGGTTCGACCGGGCACGCAACATGTGCGCCGACTGCCCCGTACTCACCAACTGCTACCAATGGGTGCTCGGGTTGGCATGGGAACAGGATGTGGCCGGGATCATCGCCGGCATGGACCCCGGGCAACGCACCTACCACCGCCGTGTGCGCCGCAACAATGGCCGGGACCGCTGACACCCATTCACTCGAAACCCACCCGGAACCCTCCGGGTCTATGAAAGGAAACGCATGACAATCCAAGGACCGGCACCCGCCACGACAACCGACAACGGGGACCGACTCGACTGGTCAACCCTCGTCGGGTCGCTGCTACTCATAGACGTCGGATCCCTCGAGGTGGGGATCGTCACCCAGTACGGGTCAGCTGACGCCGTCAGGTGCGACGTCACCAACCTCGACACCGGCCAAGTGTGGGAAAACACCCTCGCGTGGGGCACCGTGCTCATCACCCAACTCACCCCCCGGCAAGGTCAAAAGGTGTGCGCCAGGCTCGCCTACGGGACCGCCAAAGCTGGCAGGTCGGCGCCGTACATTCTCACCGACCCCACCCCCGCCGAACTGGCTGTAGCCCACGGATACGTCGCGCAACGACACGCTCCGCAGGCCCCCGCCCCACTCGTCCCAGTGGTGCAGAACCACCCCACCCCCGGTGGCACCTCCGTGTACCAGCTGCAACAGCAGGCGGCCGCCGCCAAGGCTGGTGCCCCGGAACCGCCGTTCTAAACCCGATGACAGTGGACCGGTGCGTGTCAACGGTGCGCGCCGACGAGCATGGTGGACCGTTCGAGTTCGCCATCCACATCTACACCAACGGTGACCGGATCATCCGCCGCCGCTGCCAAGGATGCGGGAAACTTGTCGGCTCTGCCTTGGCGCGCCACCGGTTCACCGGTGACGAACTCGACGCTATGCCGATCGCCCGGGACTCCACCAAGGAACGGCCACCCTGTGTGCGGTGCGGTGCATGGGGCTCCGAAGAGCATCATTGGGCGCCGCGCGCCCTGTTCACCGACGCTGACCTTTGGCCCACCTCATGGCTGTGCCGCTCATGCCACCGCCTGTGGCATGACGTCACCGGTGTCGCCATCTAATGCCCACCCACGACACTGTCACCGCCGCCGCTGTGGCCGCCTGCGAAGCCGGTTTAGCGGTGATGCCACCCCGCGAAGACGGCACCAAGAGACCCTTGGGTGAATGGAAACACTGGCAAACCGAACGCCCAGGGTTAGAGCAGATCGCCACCTGGTACGCCACCCCCCGCACCGGTATCGGACTCATCTGCGGGCAAGTGTCCGGTGGGCTCGAAGTGCTCGAACTCGAAGGTGCCGCCGTCCAGCAAGGGTTCCAACATGAGTTGCGTGCCGCGGCGCAAGCAGCCGGGATCGAAGACGTACTCGACCGGGTCCTCAACGGGTGCCTAGTGCAATCACCCTCCGGCGGGTACCACCTCATGTACCGGTGCCCCACACCGGAAGGCAACCAGCGGCTCGCCACCACCCTCGACCCGGGAACCGGTGAACTCACCCTCATCTCCGAAACCCGCGGTGAAGGCGGGTACATCGTCACCGCCCCCACCAACGGCGCGGTGCACCCGTCAGGGCAACCCTGGACACAGATCACCGGGTCCCTGGCCACCATCGCTGAACTCACCCAACCCGAACGTGACGCCCTACTAGCCGCAGCCCGCACATTGCACCAGGAACCCGTCCAGAAGCCCGCCACAACCCGTCACGTGCGTTCTAACGACCTCAGACCGGGTGACGAGTACAACCAGGCCACCACACCCGACACCACCTTGGCGCTGCTCGAGCGTCACGGCTGGCAAACCGTCACCGCCACCAGCGACAACTGGTTTCTGCGCCGGCCCGGCAAAAACGAAGGGCACTCAGCCACATTGCATCGCCAAACCGGTGTCCTGTACGTGTTCACCACCTCCACCGTGTTCGCCCCAGGCGGCCACTCCCCGTTCCACGTCCTGGCTGTGCTCGAGCACGCCGGTGACCACTCCGAAGCCGCCCGTGGACTCAGACCCTCCGACCCGTCGAGACCCGCGGTCAACGTCGCCCCCAAACAGGGCACAAACCTGCCCAACGACTTCTGGGAAACCCGCCCCGAGCTCGACTGGATCCGGCAAGCCGCGCATTCCCGTAACCGGTCCGCTGACACTGTCCTCCACTCCGTCCTGGCCCGTATCGCCGCGCACATCCCCCACCACTACCACCTCCCCCCCATAGTCGGGGCACCCGCTGCCCTAACCCTCCTCGTTGCCATAGGAGGCCCATCCGGCACCGGCAAATCCTCCGCCTACCACATCTCAACTGAACTGCTCCCCACCCCACCGAAAGGGCCGGCGGTCCTCGACGGGCTACCCATCGGGTCCGGTGAAGGACTCGCCGAAACGTTCTTCACCTGGCAACCCGACCCCGACAATGCGAAAAGGAAGATCCGCACACAAACACATCACAACGCCATGTTCTACGTCGATGAAGGCGCCGCCCTCGCAGCCATCGGAGGGCGCCAAGGCTCCACCCTCCTCGCCACCCTACGCACCGTGTTCACCGGAGGCGCCACCGGGCAAACCAACGCCTCACAGGAAACCCGCCGCATCCTCCCCGCCCACACCTACACCATCGGGCTCGTCGCCGCCATCACCCCCGACGCCGCCTCCAAGCTCCTCGACGACGCCACCGGAGGCACCCCCCAACGATTCACCTGGGTGTCACCCATCGACCCCGCAACCGGTGACGCCACCTGGCCAGGGCCCCTCGGCTGGCAACCACCCGCAGCCACGCTCATCACCGGAGCCACCGGCACCCCCATCGGGATCCCCACCGACATCGCCACCGAAATCCGTGACCACGACCTCGCCCGCATACAAGGCACCATCGCCGTGCCACTCCTCGACTCCCACGCCCCCCTCGTCAGACTGAAACTCGCCGCCCTACTCAACCTCCTACAAGAACAACCCGGAATCGACCATGAAGCATGGCAACTCTCCGACACCATGCTCGACACATCCAACGCCGTGCGAACATGGACCGCTGAGCTCGCCGGCCACGACGCCGCCGCCCGCAACCAAGCAGCCGGGCACCGCCAAGCGCAACGCGACCACGCACGCGACCAAGTCACCGAAGCGCTCACCACCGCCGACCTCGCCAAATGGATCACCGACCGCGCCCACACCAACCCAGGCACCACCACCCGCGACCTACGCCGCGCCACGACCAAAAGACGGCGACCACACTTCGACGCAGCCCTCGACTACGCCACTACACACGGGTGGGTTGAGGTGCGTGAAGTGCCCGGGGAACGAGGAGGTTCACCCAAACGAGAAGTGTGGCTACGGTGACGTTAGGTATCGTTCCCAGTGTCGGCCCAGTGGCGGTCATTTACACCCCCCCGTTGACCGCCACTGGGAAAACCCGTAAGACAGACAACATACATATATATAAAGTATCACTGAGAGTACGCACGCGAGGCAGAGAGCCAACCCCAGTGGCGGTCGCCGCCACTGGACCGACACTGGGACAACGATACCTAACGATCACACCACCCTTCGACATCGCCCCCTAAGGAGACACCGTGACCGACCTGTGCCGATGCGGATCAGACCTGCCCCACAACACCGACCTCGAAGGAGACACCATGACCGACCTCACAGACTTCATCTGCGTCGAGTGCCGAGAGGCGAACCGGACACACGACACTCACCCCGGTCAGATGCACCTTCCCGGCATCTGCGACTGCCCATGCCGCGACCAGTAACAGGAGACACCGTGAACGAACCACGTATCGGCCTCATCATCACCACATGGATCACCCTCGCCCTCGTAGCCGCCCTCATCGGCGGTACCACAGGTGCCGTCCTTCTCATCGCCGCCTTCCCCATCGCCGCCTGGATCGGTATCGCAGAAGCCGACTACCGACACGCCCGCTACGTCGCCAAACTCGAGCTTGCACGCAAACACCCTGATTCTATGTAGACCTATGCACGCCCCGAAACCCATGCCACACAAGACACTTGACAAACGCACCGCCGTGCACATACAATCACGCACAGCGGAGACAGGTGTGCCCGAAACCCCATGAACCGTGACCCCTGCGCCGAATCCCGCGACTGTGTATGGCGCTCCTCCCGCCGCCTCACCAACACCGGACGCGCCACCACCCCCCAAGACCTGTGCATCGCCATCGGCGACACCGGGCAACCCTGCGGACGCAAGGCCACCACCCACCTGGCGGCCCACTACGACGAAGACGGGCAACCCGTACCAGGGCAACCCTTCTGCCAATACCATCACCAGCTCATCTTCGAAGCCATCGCCGAACCCTGGTTCGGTACAGCCTCACTCGCAGAGATAGACCAACTCCAAGCCGAACGGGCCCGTGCACTCCAACGCATCAAACCATCCCGCGGTAAACCCGTCTCACAATGGGTGTACTTCGTAGCCCGCGGCGACAAGGTCAAGATCGGGACCAGCGTCAACCCGACGAAACGGATACGTGACCTCGAGTGCGCCGGCGGCAGCGCCTTCGACCAGGTCGTGCTCACCCCCGGCAGACAAGCCCTCGAGAGCCGGTACCATCGCCAGTTCGCTGAGCACCGCCTAGTCGGCGAATGGTTCACCCTCGCTCAACCCATCCGGTTGGAGATGCACCGGCTCCGCATCGAACAAGAACGCAGCGACCAACTCAGGTGACTGCCACCCGCCGCCCCCGCCGGCGCCCCTGGTACCGCTGGCCCAAGGGTCTACGCCAAGCCATCCTCGAGCGTGACAACCACCTCTGCCAGATCCGGTTACCCGGCTGCACCATGACCGCCGACACCGTCGACCACATCCGCCCCGTCTCCCAAGGCGGCGCATGGTTCGAACCCACCAACCTAAGGGCAGCCTGCCGATGGTGCAACACCAGTCGAGGCGACGGGCGACCCACCTCCGCCCCCACCCAGTCACCCAACTGGTGACGTCAACCGCGACTCGTCAGAAGGAGATGGGATGATGGTGGTTCGTGACTGTTACGACGAGGCCGCGATGCGCCAGGCCATCGCCCGGTTCGACGACGAATGGGGTGGTGTCTTCGTGGATCACGAGCTAGCCGAGGCGATGGCGGACGCTGCGACAGCACCACAACGAGAGCGCTGGTACACCGCTGACGAGATCGAGGCAATCCTCCTCGACTAGCGGTTCATACGCGTATGCAATTTTTTTAGTGTGAATATCGTCTCAGGACCCACTTCTTCGTCCTTTTTTTCGCTACGAGTGGAGACCTTATGCATACCGCGGTGCATACTTCGACGCCGGTTTGCGGGTGGTGCGGCCGCCCGTTGACGGGTAGCAAGCGGAAGTGGTGTTCGCCGGCGCATCGCGCCCAGTCGGTGCGCCGGGATGCCCGGGTTGCTGAGCGTGCCGAGGTTCTCGAGGCTTCCGCTGAGGTTGGCGCGAATCGGTTGGCTGCTGAGGTGACTGTGGAGGCTTTGCGGGATTTGGGCCGGCTCGAGGTGGTGGATTCGGCGCAGGTGACGGCGTTCTTAGAGCTCGCTTCGGCGGTGGATGTGAAACCGACGGATGCGGGTCTGTGGCGGGAGTACCGGGCGGCGGAGGGTGCGTTACGGGGGGTGGGTGCTGGTGCCGACCCGGACGCAGCTGAGCAGTTCATCAGGTTCCTCAACGATGACGGCGCAACCCAGGTTCGCGACGCCGCGGAGGGTTGAGCGCCCGTCGTTCGGTGGTCGGGTGTTGCAGGCGATGCGGGGTCTCGGGTATGACCCGATGCCGCATCAGGTTCACATCGCGATGGTGGGTGGCGAATACGACCCGGTGACGGGGTTGCCGTTCTTCGAGCAGATTGTGGCGATTGAGCCCCGTCAGTCGGGGAAGACGTCTCTGAATCAGGGGTTCGCGTTTGAGCGGTCGATGCGGTCCGGGTTCCGGCGTAGCGACCCGGGTGGTTCCGGTGAGTTGTTGTGGGTGCCGGGGCCGCAGCGAATCGCGTACACGGCACAGACCGGGGTGAAGGCCCGGGTGCAGTTGTTGGATCCCCCGGATGGGTGGCTTCCCAGGTTCAGGGACCGGGTGCCGTTCCTGTTGGCCCGTGAGGTGTTGTCGGCTGGTCGTGAGTCGATCCGGTTTGTGAACGGGTCGATGATCGCCATTGAGTATGGCGGTGAGGGGGTCGCCCACGGGACCACCAACCATCTGACGTTCCGTGACGAGTTGTGGGCCGACCATGACGATCTCCGGGATCAGGGGTTGGCTCCGACGACGTCAACTGTGGAGGACTCTCAGGACATTGTGACTTCGTCGGCGGGGACGATGGCGTCGACACCGTTGTTGCGGATCCGTGATGAGGGGCGGGCCCGGTTCGATGACCCGTCGTCGACGGTGGCGTATTTCGAGTACTCGGCACCGGATGACGCTGACCCGGATGACCCTGCGACGTGGCGGGCGTGTATGCCGGCGTTGGGGTTCACACAGACGGTGCGGAAGATCCGTGGGTATCGGGAGCGGTTGACTGACGGGGAGTTCCGCCGCGCCTACTTGGCGCAGTGGGTTGACGGTGACGACGACGAGATCCCGGCCTCGTTGTGGCGTGCCGCGGTGTCTCCGGGTGTGGTTGCGGTGCCGCCGTTGGTGTACGCGGTGGACGCGTCCCGTGATTTGTCGGCTGCGGCGGTGGCGGTCGCTGATATCGGTGGTCGGGTTGAGCTCGGTGAGCATCGCTCCGGGGTGGCGTGGCTCGATGATTACCTGATCGAGTTGTGGGGGCGTCACGGGTCACCGATCGCGTTGGATGCCCGTGGCCCGGTGGGCGGGTTGGGTGACCGCCTCGAGGCGGCTGGTGTGAAGGTGATCCGGTTGGATACCCGGGGTGTGCAGTTCGCGTGCCAGTGGTTCCGCACCGCGGTGTATGACGGGAAGGTGCGGGCGGCGCCGTCACCTGATTTGGATGACGCTGTGAAGGACGCGGCGCGGCGCCCGATGGGTGATGCGTGGATGTGGGTGCGGTCGGGGGGGTCTGCGCCGTTGCTGGCCGCAACGTTCGCGTTGCATGCGGCCCGTGGGGACGGTGACTCACGAACAATGGACCAGCGTGTCTGGTGACAGGAGGAACGCTGGTGCTTTCCACGATCGTCGAATCCTGCGGGTTGGTTGCCATTGTCGCCGGTGTGTTGGTGGTCGCCGGCGTCGGGTTGGCGCTGATCGTCGGCGGTGTGTTGGCTGTGGTTTGGGCGGTGGCCGCTGATCGTGGGGGAACCGGATGAGTGTTCTCGCCGGGTTCAGCCGCGACCGTGGCGTGCAACGCCAAATCGACCCCCCGTGGTTGCCGTGGGATCATGGCGGCCTGTCGCCGAGTGTCGTGTCGGCTGCCACCGCGTTCGGGTTGGATGTCGCCTGGTCATGTGTGACCCGTATCTGTGACACGATCGCGGGCCTCCCGGTTGATGTGTTCACTCGCACCGCCGATACCCGGGTGCCGGTTGAACCGCTCCCGATGGTGGTGGGCCGGCCGCAACCGGATCGCACCCGCCGCGAGTGGGTGTGGGGTGCGGCGTGGTCGATGGCGTGGTGGGGTAACACGTACGGTCGGATCACCGCTGTTGACCGGTTGGGGTTCCCGGAGACTGTTGATTTGTGGCACCCCGACAAGGTGACTGTGGATCGGTTCTCCGGGTTCGATCGGTACCGGTTCGAGGGTCGCGAGGTTGACCCGGATCAGGTGATGCATCTGCGCCGTTACCCGACACCCGGTGACGCCAAGTCGCCGGCCCCGTTGGAGACCCACAAGTTGACGTTTCGGCTCGCCGCTGTCGCTAAGAGTTACGCGGCGGACTGGTTCGACAACGGCGCCCATCCAACCGCGATCTTCTCCGACGAGTCCGGGGCTGTCATCCCCAACGACGACGTCGCGGAGAAGGTGAAGACCCGGATCCGGCACGCGTTGCGGAGACGTGGCGAACCTTTGGTGCTGTCCCGCATCAAGTACACACCGGTGCAGCTTGGCCCGGATCAGGCCGGGTTCACCGGCACCGAGGAGAAGGTTGGGTTGGCGGTGTGCCGTGTGTTCAACACGCCACCGGAGCGGGTGGGGCTCGCCGCTACCGGGTCGTCGATCACGTACGCCAACCGGGTTGATTCCAACACCGACCATTTGCAGCAGACGTGTGGCCCGTGGATGGCGCCGTTTGAGGACTGGTGGAACGACTCGTTGCCGGCCAGGCAGCGGGCCAAGTTCAACGCCGACTCGTATCTGCGTGCCGACACGAAAACCCGGGCCGATATCGCGTCGTCCCGTATCCGGTCCGGTACCCAAACAGTGAACGAGGCCCGGATGCTCGAGGATGAACCACCTGTCGACGGTGGTGACGTGACCCTGTGGCCACCGTTCCGGGCGTTCAAGACCACCGAAGACGAGGAAGGCTGAGGCTCTGATGTCGCGTCCTGAACAGTTCACCGCTGAACTCGGTCCCGGTGGTCTCGAAGCCAGAGGCTACGTCGCTGAGGTGCGGGCCGAAGGCGACGCCGGTGCCCCCCGGATCACCGGGTACGCGTCCGTGTACAACCAGGCGACCACCATCGACGGCTGGTTCATGTCATGGGATGAGGAAGTCGCCGCTGGGGCGTGGGCCACCGCCCTGAAACCCGACGCCGATGTGCGGTCCATGTTCAACCACAACACCGATCGGCTACTCGGCCGCACCACCGCCGGCACCCTCATCCTCGAAGACCAAACCTACGGGTTGCATTACGACGTGGCCATCAACCCGGACGACCCGAACGCCATGTCCGTTCACGCCCAGATCGCCCGCGGTGACGTCACCGGTTCCTCCGTGTGGTTCTATGTCACCTCGGAGCGGTGGGATGAACCCACCGAAGACAACGGCTTGGAACGATCGAAGCGCACCATCCTGTCCGGTGAACTGTTCGAGGGTGGCCCGGTCGTGTTCCCGGCGTTCCCGCAAACCACCTCCGAGGCGGTAGCGATGCGTGGCCTCGGATACAACCGTGATCAGGTGGTCGCCGTGGAAGGCGCTGTCCGGGCCGCTGGCGCCACCAAAGCTTTGACTGTTGCCCGGCACACCGCCGGGATCCTTCTCGACCCTTCCCAAGCTGAAACCCAGCTGAGGGACCTGATCGCTCGACGCCCCGCTCTGCGGGACGCCGTGTGCGCTGCCGGAGCCGCCGCCGCCGAGTCACCGCCGGGTGATGGAGCCGCCGCCGCCGAGGACCTCGAGCGCGTCAACCGCAACCGCCACGCTCACGCGTTGGCCATCCTTGCCAGGAGAACATCATGAGCAAACTGCTCACTGATCTCATTGAGCGGCGTGCCCGCTTGTGGGAGAAGACCAAAGCCCACCTCGACGCCACCGACGCCGCCGAGTTCGACGGCCAGGCCCAGGAAACCTGGGTTGGTATGAACGGTGAACTGATCGAGCTCGACGCCCGCATCGACGAGATCGGCGCCGCTGAGGAGCGCACCAAGCGTCTCGCTGACAGGCGGGTCGAGTCCGGTTCCGGTGACCTGCCCGACGGGCAGCACCAGACAGGCCCGTCCGCCGCCGACAAGTTCCGGGCCCTCGCCCGGGGCGAAATCAAGAGTGTCGATTTCAAGGCACCCGGCGCCTACCAGTCGGCGTTGAAGAGGTGGCACGGTGAACGCCGTGACGTCCTCATCTCCGGCACCGCCGGCGCCATCGTCCCCGACTCGTTCCTGGGTCGCCTGTACGAGCACATGATCGACAGCTCGGCGATTCGGCAAACCAACGTCACGGTGCTCACCACAGCCGGTGGCGAGGATCTGCAGGTCCCGAAGACGACCGCGTACTCGGCTGCGACGATCATCGCTGAAGGCGCACCAATCACCGAATCCGACCCGGCGTTCGCCCAGGTCGTGCTCGGCGCGTTCAAGTACGCCATCTTGGTGCAGGTGTCGTCGGAGGCGCTCACCGACAACGGCATCGAGGACCTGGAAGGGTTCCTCGCCCGTCAGGGTGGGCAGGCGTTGGCGAACGGTTCCGGCGCCCACTTCATGACCGGCACCGGTGCGGCTCAGCCCCTCGGGGTTGTCACCGCTTCCACCCTTGGGGTGACCGGCGGCGCCGCTGTCGTTGGTGCGTTCACCGCTGACAACCTGATCGACCTGGCCTACTCGGTGATCGAACCGTACGCAGGTCGGGCCACATGGATGATGCGGCGAGCCACCGAAGGCGCAGCCCGGAAGCTGAAGGGCTCCGACAACAATTACCTGTGGCAGCCCGGTCTCGTGGCCGGCACACCGAACACCCTGCTCGGCAGGCCGGTTGTGTCCGACCCGAACGTCGCCGCGGTTGGCTTGGGAGCCAAGTCGGTGATCTTCGGTGACATGTCTACCTACTACATCCGGGACGTGTCCGGTGTTCGGGTGGAGCGGTCCGACGAGTTCGCGTTCAGCACCGACCTGGTGACGTTCCGGTTCATCCTGCGCACCGACGGTGACCTGATCGACACGAGCGGCAGCGTCAAACACTACATTGGAAATGCCGCTTAAATAGCGCTTCCATGTAAGCGGAAACAGGTAAGGTCGGCTAGTATGTGGGGATGCCTACATACGGACGGAACCCTGCCTCTGGGCTCCCGGCCCGCACCTGTCCGGTGTGCGGCCGGGAGTACCAGCCATACCGCTCTAACCAACGTGCATGCTCGAGGTTATGCGTCAACCGGTTACCCGATCGACGTGAAGCAGCCCGACGGCGGCAGGCTCGACCCGAGGCCAAGGAACGTAAGAACGCTGCCCGTAGGGTGACGTCTAATCCAGGCCGGCGGGCAGTCAATCTGGCCCGGCAACTCAGCAGATATGGTCTGACCGTCGAAGAGTTCGAAGCGATGCGTGCGACGCAAGGGAACCGGTGCGCCATCTGTGGTGACGAACCGGACCCGAACGGAATCAAGGCAGCCAGTCGCCTCCACGTTGATCACTGTCACACCACTGGTCGAAACCGAGCTCTGTTGTGTGGTCGATGCAACATGGGTATCGGCTACTTCCGGGACCGGCCGCCGCTGCTGCGAGCTGCCGCTGAGTACATCGAACAGCATCGGCTAGGAGGAACCAGGTGAAGGTCACAATGAACATCGAGATCGTGGGTGGCTGGCATGACGAAGACGGTTACCACGAGTACCCGCCCCGTGGTGTACCCGCTGATCTGCCCGCTCGGATGGTCGCGGACCTGGTTGCGCAAGGCTACGCCGAGACACCTTCCTTGCCGCCGAAGGCGGAGAAGGCGACGGCGACACCTGGCGGGGAGAAGCGTACGGCCCCGGCGGTTGCGCCGAGGCGGGGCCCGGGTCGTCCCAGGAAGGACGGGAACTGATGTCCGGGTTTGTTGACACGATGGAACAGTCGATTCTGAACCTGTTTCTGCGGACGACGGCGTGGACGTTGCCGGCTGCTTTGCATTTCGGGTTGTCGACGACGACCCCGACGGAGGCGGCGGGGAACTTCACTGAGCCGGTGGGGAACAACTATGCCCGGGTGTCGGTGACCCGGGGCACTGGCGAGTTCACTGCGGCGACGGGTACGGCACCGGCGGTGGCTGATAACACGAACGTTATCCAGTTCCCGGTGCCGTCGGGGGCGTGGGGGACGATCACGCATATTGGGGCGTTTGATGCGTCGTCGGCGGGGAACCTGATTTGGTGGGCTGCGCTCACTACCCCGCAGGCGGCCGGTACCGGTAACGATGTTGAGGTCGCCGCGGGTGCCCTCGATTTCAAGATCGGCGACCCGGGTGATTCGTTCTGATGCGCGCCATTCGCACCGCCGCTGTTGTTCTGTTCGGGTTGTTGTTGGTCGCCGGGTACGTGCAACCGGTGGTCACGGTGCCGGCGAACGGGTCGCTCACCGTGGCTGTGGCACCGGGTGTGGTGTCGTACGGTTGGCATGGGACGAGGCACGGGTCGGAGAATCGGCATGTGACGGTGCCGGTGTGCCCGAACAGCGATGAGGCGCTGGTGTTGTCGAACGATGATTCGTTTGCCCGGCCGGTGAAGATCTTCCTCGAGCCCAATTCGCTGCGGACACCTATCAAGGGCACGGATACGTCGATCACTGTGGTGGCGACGTGTGACCCGGCGGCGACCCCGATACCGTAAGGGGGGTCCTGTGGCTGTTGGGATCACGCTTCTCGGTGAGGACAACTCGACCGCTAACGCTACTTCGTACACCGATGTGGAGTCGACGCAGCCGTCGGCTAACAGCGGGTTGTTGTTGTCGGTGTGGCAACGGGGTTCGACCCCGGTGGCGCCCACGTCGATCACCGCTTACGGGGCGACGTGGGCCAAGCGGAGCGAGATTGCTTCCGGGACCGTGGCGCGGATGTCCCTTTGGACCGCTTACGCGGGTGCTTCGCCGTCGGCGTCGAACTACCTCATCACCATGCCCGCCGGCAACATCGGGTGCATCTCGTTCATGTTGCAGATCACCGGGATGGATTTGACCGACTTCATAGTGCAAACGGTGCCTAATTCCGGGGCGTCGGGCACTACCGCCACCGCCACTCTGGCCGCCCTCGCTGACGCTACGAACAACGCTCAGGTGATGGTGACGGGCAACTCGGTGGGTTCGGCTATCACCCCTGACGCCACCGGCGGATGGACCGAGCTCGCTGACCGTAACAACGGTTCCCCGTTGACCGCCTCCGAAATCCAGTGGCGCACCGGTGCGGATTTGACTTGTACGGCGACGTGGACTGGTTCGGTGGCGTGGACGGCGATCGCTGCTGAGATCAAGATGGCGTCGGCGGCGGCACCCGGTCGCCCGGTCCGGCGTCGGCGTTCGAGTTGGCCTATTTCGTTAGGAGCATGATGCGCATTTACTCTGTCGTGTTCTCAGCGCAAACGGTCGCGACCGCGTCCGGTGACTATGAGCTGTTCGAGTTGGACCCCGCCGACGACAAGCAGATCGAGGTTTACGCCCTGAACTTGGCGACCACTTCGGAGCTCGCTGAGGCGCAGGAGGAATGGGTCAACCTGCTGGTGGTGCGTGGTCACGCCACGGACGGGACTGGTGGGACGTCGACGACACCCCGCCCGTTGAACGCTGGTGACGCGGCGGCGACGTTCACCGCTGATGTGCTTCGCACCGCGATCGCTTCGACTGGTACCCCGGTGAACCTGCACGCCGACGGTTTCAACGTCCGCGCCGGGTACGCCTGGGGTCCGGTTCCTGAGGGGTACGGGTGGGGGTGCAAGGAAGCCGACGGGTTGCTGGTGATTCGTATGACTACGACGTTCGCTGATGATGTGACCATGTCCGGGACGGCGTATGTCCGTGAACTCTGATGCGTTGGTGGCGGCCGTCTGATCTCAGGTTCACCCCTGCCCGTCGCCGCCGTCTGGTCCCCGGGGCGCCGGCGGCGGGCATTGTTTCCCTTGCCGGTCACGGTGACACCGCTTCGGCTGGTTCCGGTGCGCTGAGCTCCGCTGCCCGTGTGGTGGCGCACGGTGACGCGGCGAACGCCGGGACTGGTGTTCTGGTTTCCGCTGCTCGCCTGGTGGGTCACGGCGACACCGCTGCTGCGGGCACTGGGGTGGCGTCGGTTAAGGCCCCGTTGGCGGCTCACGGTGACACCGCCGCGGCGGGCACCGGTGCCGCCACTGTCACCTCGTCGCTGGCCGCGCACGGCGACACGGCGACGGCGGGGTCCGCTGACTTGACCTCGACCCCACCGGGTGCGGTGTCGTTGAGTGGCCACGGTGACACCGCCAACGCGGGCACCGGTGCGGTGACGGTCACCTCGAGCTTCGCCGCGCATGGCGACACGGCGAACGCCGGTTCAGGGGTTCTAACAGTCCGGGTGTCAGTTACCGCTCACGGTGACACTGCCTCGGCTGGTTCCGCTGATCTGACGTCGACCCCACCGGGCGCGGTGTCACTGGCCGGGCACGGTGACACTGCCAACAGTGGCACCGGGGCGCTGACGGTCAAGGTGTCGGTCGCCGCGCACGGCGACACCGCGAGCGCTGCCAGTGGCGTTCTAAGCGCCGGTGTGGTGTTGACGGGTCACGGTGACACCGCGAACACCGGATCGGCTTTAGCGGCCGTTTCTGTGGCTCTCACGGGACATGGTGACACTGCCGCCTCCGGGTCTGTCACGTTGACACCGTTGTCGTTCCCGCCGGCCCGGATCGAAGGCGCCACCACGCTACGGGTGATCGAGGGTGACGCTGTCGCGGCATGGGCTGCCGGGTTGGCGGTGCTCGACCTCATCGAGGGTGGGTCGCTGGTTGGGGTGTCGGGTGGTGCAGGGTCGATCAACCGGACGGAGGGTGAGCAGGGATGAGACTCAACGCCCTGGCTGGAACCGGACCGCTCACCGCCACCAAGATCTATCAGCCGAACGGCACCCAGGACGACGCCGGGGATGTCACCGTGTCGGTGCTCGACCCGAACGCGGTTGTCGCCTCGTCCGGTGCCGCGACGAAGACCGGGGCTGGGGACACCACCGCTTACAGCTTCGTGCTGTCGTTGCCGGTGCTGGCCACCCCGACCTCGCACCGGGTCACCTGGACGAGGGCGACGGGTGGGATCATCCCGGTGGTGGACACGCTCGAGGTGTCGGAGAACGGTCTGTTCACCGAGGACGACGCCCGTAACTACACCATCGGCGGGGCACAGAAGCCGCTCGGTGGCGACGATGGCCCTACCGACTACCCGGACCAGGTGATTGCTGCTGCTCGTCTCGCCATCGGTGAGATGTTCGAAGACCGCACCGGGCGATCCTGGTATGCCCGCTACTGCCGCCGCGAAATCTCCCCCATCCATGCCACCAAGTATGTGCGTTTGGTGGGGCCGTGTCGCCGCGCCGACGGGTACCGGGTCGCCGGCCCCGGCGCCGCCCAAGACCTCATCCGTATTCTGAGTTGCAAGATCAACGGCGACGTTGTCCCATCCGATGAGTTGTATTGGGATGAGGGTGGGGTGTTCTGGTCCGGTGGGTACTTCCCCGCCGGGTCGGGTACCGCACCGTTCCCGGTGGTGATCGAGTACGTGTACGGGATGGACCCGGTGCCGTGGGAGGCCAGGGACATGGCGTTGCGGATGCTCCTCGCCAACCTGGTGCCTTCCGACATCTCTGGTTACGCGACGTCGTTGTCGAACGAGGACGGGACCTTCCGGCTCACCACGTTCCCCCGGCAGGTGGAGGAGTGGTTGAGATTCCACCGCCCGGCCGGGGTCGCCTGACATGTCCGACTGGACTGCACCGGCGTTCATCGACCTGTTGCAAACAAGGCTCCTGGCCCGTGCCACGTTGACGGCGATGGACCCGCCGGTCGCGGTGTTCACCTACGACCCGAACCCGGATGACACGGTCACCGACCGCCTCGTGATCGGTTACCGGGTCGCCGATGAGAACGAACCTGCCGCGTTGGGGCAGGGGCGGTACGAGGAAACGGTGACGGTCAACTGCGAGATCATGGTGGTGCGTGCCGGCGCCGGTGACGTGAAGGCCGCCGCTGCCCGCACCCGTGCCGCTGACATTCTCGGTGAGCTCGACAACGAGTTGCGCACCGACCCGTTGCCGCAGGTGGGCGACCAGACGACGCACGCCCAGATCGCGAAGCGGGAGATGATGCAGTTCCCGTCCACCTACGGCACCGCGGGTGCAGGGGTGCGGGTGTGTGTGATCCGCCTTGATGTTGTGTACACGGCGCGGACGTCGCCGGCCAGCACCTAGTGCGCGAAGCGGCCCACCAGTGATGGTGGGCCGTTCACCCCTCATGCCGTTGAGGCGTTCTTCGTGCGTCATACGCAAACCGGCGGACCCCCACGATAGGAGTTCTCATGTTGCTTGTCTACCCCGGGCCTGGCGACGGCGTAGACGTACCCGGCGTCGGCGTGACCGCCGTCGCGGGTGAACCCGTCGAGATCCCCGACCCGGATGTGGCGAAATCGTTACTGGCGCAGGGTTGGTTGAAGGCTGAGAAGCCCACGAAGGCGAAGAAGGAGACATAATGGCTATCCCGTCGGGCATCTCGGCGCAACTGGGCATCAAGACGGAAACCACCGCCGGCTCCGGTGTGGTGGTTGACCGGTTCTACGAGTTCAACAACGAGTCGATGATGTTCAACATCGAACGCCTCGAGTCTGCGGGGTTGCGGGGCGGGAACCCGGTGCTGCCGTCAACCATGTGGACCCCCGGCGGCCAGTCGGTGTCCGGTGACGTCAGCCTGGAGCTCCACCAGAAGTCGATGGGCTTGTGGTTCCAGCACATGTTCGGGACGGTGGCGACCACCACCCCCGGTGGTGGCACCCTCTCCCGGGACCACACGTTCACCCCCGGCGATCTTCCGGTCGGCTTCACCATGCAGATCGGTAAACCGGATTCGCTTGGTGTGGTGCACCCGTTCACGTTCACTGGGTGCCGGGTAGCCACCTGGGAGCTGGCGAACACGGTCGGTGAGATCGGGATGCTCAACCTCAGCATCGTCGGCATGTCGTCCACGACCGCGACCGGGCTCGCCACCGCCACGTACCCGACCGCGGACGCCCTCTTGGTGTTCCGGCAGGCCACGTTGAACGTGGCGGGTTCACCGATCGACGTTCGCGGTATGACCATCTCGGGCGACAACGGGTTGAACCCTGACCGCCCGGTGCTTGGTTCGGCTGTCCCGAAGGTGGCGACCGAGGCGACGATGAAGAACTACACCGGCACCATCGACGCGTACTTTTCGGGGCTCACCGCGTACACCCGGTTCGTGAACGGCACCGAAGCTGCCCTGGTCGCCCTGTGGACCGGGTCGATCATTGAGGCGGCGATCGCTTTCAAGATCCAGTTGACGTGCAATGTGCGGTTCGACGGTGACACCCCGACCGTGTCCGGGCCTGAGGAGGTTGGGCAGCCGTTGCCGTTCAAGGCTGTGCGTACCGGTGCCGGCACCGGCACCGCCATAACAGCTGTCGTAACCAACACCGATACGGCCCCCTAGCCGTGAACATGATCAGGGTCCGGGTCGATGGCCTGGACGAGTTCAAGGCGGCCATGTCCCGGGCCGACCTCGAGGACCGGATCAAGGACGTCAACTATGAGGTGTCCCGGTACGTGGCCGGCCGGGCGGGGATCCGCCGGGCCGCCTTGTCGATGCGATACCCCTCCTATGGGCATGTCACATTGAAAGCGGAGCGCCTGCTCTCCGGTGCCGCCGTGGTTGTCGGACCTGTTGGGCAGGCGTACGCGGCGGAGTACGGCACCCATGTGCACCCGGTGTACGGGCGCCGCACCCCCGCAGCTTCGATGCAGCGGAGGGTGTGGCCGTCGCATTCCACTGACGGGCAGATGGTGTGGCCCGTCATCAAATCCGACGATCGACAGATCGTCGAACTTTACGACAAGGCGCTGGCCGCCGAGTTGCGGCCGGGGTTCCCTGACTGAGAAAGGTGGAGATTCACTGTGAGACGTTTGTTAGTGGCGTTGGGAATCGTGGCCGCGGTTAGCGGTGCCGGTGTTGCTGTAGCCCACACAGGGCACGGCAGCTACGAGCACACCGATACGGCGTGGCCGTCCTGTTTCGAGGACAGCGTCGTGGTCATCGTGGTGAGCAAGTGGAGTAACAGCAACCAGGTTGCTGTCCGACCGGC
>Ga0137433_1000190_pt1 | contig 36160 bp, 26 predicted proteins | sample EasRivERMZT840_2_FD_102335 | JGI IMG/M metagenome (GOLD analysis project Ga0137433, IMG submission 102335) | Soil microbial communities from meander-bound floodplain in the East River, Colorado, USA - East River MetaG ERMZT840_2 | ecosystem: Environmental > Terrestrial > Soil > Floodplain ...
CCTGGTCGAGACCGGCGGCTTCCGCCGCCTTGATCGCGACGATGTTGCGCGATTGGGCGAGGGCGCGCCGCACCGTGATCGGCCCCTCGTATTCGTTGTGATAGTTGCCGGGCGCGTAGTCCTTCCCTTCGCCGTCCTTGAAAATTGTCGGCTCGTCCACAAAGATCGACGCCGGCGTGATCACCGGCGTGCCCTGATTCGCCGTCCGCTCGAACGCCGCCAGATAGACGAACGGCTTGAAGATTGAGCCCGGCTGCCGCTTGGTCGTGACCGCGCGGTTGTATTGCGTCTTCTCGTAGGCGCGGCCGCCGACGAGGGCGAGGATTTCGCCCGAGCGGGGATCGATCGCCACCAGCGCGACCTGCGGGAGCCCCTGTTTCTTCTTCGAGAGCAGCTTGTCCACCTGGAGGATGCCGGTCGCGACGGCTTCCTGCGCGACGCGCTGCAACTGCAGATCGAGCGTCGTGTAGATCTCGACGGCGGTGTCCTTCTTCAGCAGTCCCGCGTACTTCTCTTCGATGACGTCGCTCACGTAGTCGACGAAGTACGGCGCCTCGTTCTCGAGGGCGCGCGCCTGCACCTTCAGCGGCTCGGCGGCGGCCTTCGCGGCCGCCTCCGCGTCGATGTGACCGGCGACGGCCATCTCGCGCAGGACGATGTTGCGGCGCTCCTGGGCGCGCTCGGGATTGCGGAAGGGCGACAGCCGCGATGGCGACTGGATGATGCCCGCGATGGTGGCGGCCTCGCCGGCCGTGACGTTGTGGATGTCCTTGCCGAAGAAGATGCGCGCGGCCTCGGCGACGCCGTGAATCTCGAACGGGCCGCGCTGGCCGAGTGTCACGTCGTTGAGGTACAACTCGAGAATCTGCGGCTTCGTGAGGCGCGATTCGAGCACGACCGCCATGAACTGTTCCTGCACCTTGCGCCGCAGCGTCTGATCCGGCGTGAGGAACGTGTTCTTGACGATCTGCTGTGTCAGAGTGCTGGCGCCCTCGAGGTAGGGCTTGTTGCCGAAGACGTTGGTCCAGAGCGCGCCGACGGCGCGGATGGGATCGACGCCCGGATGATCGTAGAAGCGCCGATCCTCGATCACGAGCACGGCGTTCACCACCAGCGGGGGGATGGCGGAGAGCGGCACGTAGCGCCGGCGCTGACCCGGGTTCAACGTCGCCAGGAGCGGCGGCTCGAGCGTCAGGCGATCGATGTCCCTGGCGCCGACCTCGCTCAATCGGGTCACGAACGCGGGCTGGCCCCGCGACAGATCGACGCGGATCAGCCGCACCCGCTCTTTCTCCGCCGTCCGCGGCGCGATCAGCACGTAGCCGCTGGAGACGGAGAACTCACCGGGCTTGTCGGCCTTCTCGCGCTCCGCGTAGCCGACTTCGTTCAGGCGCTGGCGGAGCTGCTCGTAGGTCACGGCCCGGCCCGGCCGGATCTCGAACGAGCGCCCGAAGATGCGCGGGGCCGGCCGCTGCTCGCCGCCGAGCTTCGCGTCGATCAGGCGTCCGTAGCTCACCCAGTAATACACGACGGTGAAAAACAGGATGACCGCCGGGATGCCGAGGCCGAGCAGCAGCGCGCGCACCCAGGGCTTGCGCGGCAGGCGGATGCGCAGCGGACGCGGCGACCACGGCGATTTCATCGCTGGTGGCGACGAGGGCGCCGACGGTCGGCGGGGTGGTCGCGTGGCCATCTGGCTTTCTTACAACTGAACCACGTAGTGCTTGCCGGTGTCGAGAGGCAGGATCTCCAAAAGGCGATCGGGCAGCTGCAGGCCGTAGCGGTTGAGGAAGAAGGGCAGCGACAGGGTGCGCTCCTGGGGCTGTCCGTTCGGGAACGCCAGCGCCCGCGTCCGGCTGAATTGCCGCCGGAGGGTCTCGTCCTTGCGCTTGGCGGCCTGGACGATCTTGTTCTGCAGCGTGCCGAGCGTCTCCCGAATGCGCAGCTCCGTCGTCTCCAGCGCGCCGGTGAGCGTCGGGTCGATCCTGGCGACCGGCCCGGACAACGCCCGCAGCCGTTCAGCCGCGACGTCGCCGGCTTCCGCGATGGCCCGATCGACATCCGGCGGGAGGAGGCTTTCGAGCAGCCGGTTCAGCGCCGCGTCGTCCTGCGCGTGGAACGCTTCGAGCGGCAGCTGCGAGCGGTCGAGGAAGCGAATCGCGGCGGCGTCCATGAGCGTCGCCGAGGCGCGCGACTGCAGGATCGGCGGCTCGACGCCAAACGCGCCGTAGACGCCGCCCAACTGGGCCTGATAGGCGAGCTCGCTCGGGCCCGCGACGTAACAGATGGTTGGGAACAGCTTGTCCTGCACGATCGGCCGGAGAATGACGTTGGGGCTGAACCGCTCGGGATGCGCGACGGCCTCGGCCCGCAACTCCGCGGCGGTCCACGTGCGATCGCCTATCGCGAAGTCCGCTCCCCGGCGTCGAATGGGACGGCGGCCTTCGCCATCCAGATAGAAGAGCGCGACGGAGTCCTCGGCCGGTTCGACCTGAGGGGCGTGCCCGAGCGCCTGCATGCGCTCGCCGGCCTCGCGCACGAGCGCCGCGGTGCGGCCGGGGACTTCGAGCTCGCGGACAAAAACCGGTCCGGAGAGTGGCTTCAGGGCCGGGTCGGCGGCGTCATAGACGACCAGGCCATGCGGGCCGAGCAGGCGGTCCAGCAGGCCGGCGAAGGCGGCGCCCATCGCCGAACCGGGCCGATACCAGGCGCGAATCACAGCCAGGGTATCGGCCGTGAACTCGCTGGGGGCAAGCGCCTGTTCGAGGTGCGAACACGCCGCCGCGATGTCGCTGCCGAGCACGAGCGATCCCACGGGATGCCGGCCGGCGCCGGGCACGTCCTGCGCGGTCACGGGGAGGGGCGCAAAGTGCTCGTCGAGCACGGTCGCCGTGCGAACCTCCGCCCAGTCGTGGTCTTCGGAATCGACCCAGAAGACCGGCACCGCTGGGACGCGATGCTCGAGCTCGAGCCTGCGCGCCATCTGAATGGCGGTGATGGCCTTGAGCAGGACGTAGAGCGGGCCGCCGAACAGTCCGGCCTGCTGGCCGACCAGCACCGCGACGGCGGACGGATCGGCGAGGCGGCGGGCGGCGGTTCGCGCCTCCTGCGGCGCGCCGCGCTGATCGAGCTGGCGGGAGAGGGCCTGCTCGACTTGCGCGCGATCGCGCGGGCCTCTCGACACGCGCGCGATCGTGTCGCGCCAGGCCTCGGGCGACGCGGGATTGCCCGCGAAGAGCGGCCCCACGCTCGCGAATTCCGACGCGTATGCGGCGACGAGCGGCCGAATCCAGGGGAACCGCCGCATGTCGATGGCCGCGTGCACCGCGGCTCCCGCGGGCGCGCCGGACGGTCGTGACACGAAGACAATCTACTACACGCGATGTGGTAGAGTGCACCGATCGTAGACCTCCCCGGAATCGGAGTCCGCGCTGCTGTTTGACGAATCGTCCGGCTCGTCCGCACCGCAGAGTTTTGGTGCGTATCGCGTCCTGCATCAGATCGGCAGCGGCGTTCTCGGTCCAGTCTTTCGTTCTTACGACCCGCAGCGCGATCGGCTGATCGCGGTCAAAGCCTTCAAGCTCGACATCGTTCCCGAAGACGCCGAGCGCCTCGCCGACTTGCTCCGCCCGATGTGCGACGCACCCTCACCCGACCGGACGCTGGTCCGGTTGCTCGAGACCGGCATCGCCGGGTCCACGGCGTATGTGGCGATGGAGTTCGCGACGGGCGAGTCGCTGGACGTCGCGCTTCGGCATCTGGCGCCGATGCCGCTCGCTCGCGCGCTCCCGATGCTCGAGGCCGTGGCGGCCGCCATCGACTCGGCGTGGGCCGGAGGGATCGGGCACGGCGCCCTGCATCCGCGCGACATCATCGTGGCGCCGGGCACGCTCGACGTCCGGGTCACGGGGTTCGGCATCCGGCCGGCTCTGGAATCCATCGGGGTCGTCATGGCGCCGCGGCGGCCGTACTCGGCGCCCGAGCGCTCCACCGCGCAGGTGTGGGACGAGCGCGCCGACGTCTATTCGCTCGGCGCCATTGCGCACGAGCTCCTGACCGGGCGTCGCCCGCTCGGATCCGGCGAGCCCGAGGAGTCGACGCTGCTGCATCGCGTGCTGGCCAAGGCGATGGCCGCCAATCCCGCCGATCGCTTCGCCTCGGCTCGAGTCTTCATCGATGCGCTGGATGCCGTCGCGAACAGCGAATCAGTCGAGGATCTGCCGGCGGTGCCCATGACGCCGGTCGTCGTCGCCGAATTGACTGAAGAAGTCACCGAGGTGCCGGAAGAGGCTGTGGAACCGGAACCTGCGGAGCCAATCGACACCGTCGACACCGTCGACATCGTTGTGCCGGTCGAGCCTGTGGAGCCGCCGGCGCCGCCTCGTGTCTTTGGGCCGCCGGAACCGCCGCCGCGGCCGGAAGAAACCAGGCCTCTGTGGGCGCCGTTCATGACGCAGTCGCTCTCATCCGGCTCTGACGGTGACGCCGCGCCGCGCTACAAGTACCCATGGGGCGGCATGGCGGCGGTGCTACTGGCTGGCGTTGCGCTCGGCGCGACGGGCATGCACATCTATCACCGCGTTGGAGCGTCGCCGGTCGTAGCCGCGCTGCCGCCGCCACCAGCTGACGGCTCACCAGCGCGAGCGGAAACGGAAGTCCAGGTGGCGCCGCCGCCTGCGACCGCCGAGACGCCGCCGCCAGGTAACGTCACGGCGCAGGCGCCACCGCCAGCGCCGCCTCCGGCGCGATCTCAGCCCGAGACGCCGGTGCGCGCCGCCTCCGTCACTGGCCGCATCGTCGTCCGGTCCGAGCCGTCAGGCGCGTTGGTGACGGTCGATGGACGGAGGGCTGGCGAGACGCCTCTGACGTTGCGGGATCTGCCGCTCGGCGCGCATTCGGTGCTGGTCGCGCGTCGCGGCTACGTGCCCGAGACCCGGAAGGTCACGCTGACCAACCGGGCGCCCGCGCAGACGGTGTCGGTGCCGCTCAGGGCCGGCGCCTCGCAGGACGCCACGGCCGCCAGCGCGAAGACCGGATCGATTTACGCCGACACCAAGCCACGCTCGGCACGCATCGTCATCGACGGCCGCCCGTACGGCACGACGCCGGTGCTGGTCCCCGGACTTTCGCCCGGGGCGCACACCGTGCGCCTCGAGATGGACGGCTACACCGCGTCCAGCACCTCGGTCACGGTTCGCGCTGGTGAGCAGTCCCGGGTGTCGGTCTCGCTCGTCAGACGCTAAGCCCCTTCCAACTTCCTAGGTCGGGTTCGGCTTTTTTAGGATGTCAGCCGCGGCGAGCCTTGGAGGAGTGGGAGGACCGAGCGGGTCGGGGCCGTGTCCCTTCCACGTGTCAATGGTCCTGGTGGGGAGCCGCACCCAGTTCACCTCTTTAGAGGAGCAGTCCAGGTACGGGCAGAGCCAGATCTTGAGCTCGGCGTGCATGTCGGGGTCGGTCTCGTAGCTGACCGTCGCGGGGCGGCCGCACGAGGCGCAATGAACCTGGAGCGAAAGCGGGTCCGCCATGAACAATTAAAACGCCCTGACTGCAATCTGCTGACGGTGCGCAACCCGGGGAGGCTTGCTCGTCTTGCGGTAAGGCACACGCTAGCCGACAATCTGAGTGCCTGTCCATCAGGCGAAGACTGTAGGGACTGATGAGGGTAGATCGAACCCTGTCGCAACTGCCGATCGAAGAACGGTTTAGCCGCGGCGGCGGTCCCGGTGGCCAGAACGTCAACAAGGTTGAGACCGCGGTAGAGCTACGGCTGAACGTTCGGGAGGCGACGTTGCCCGACGAGGTCAAGGATCGGCTCGTGCGTCTGGCAGGGCAGCGCATGACGACGGACGGGTGGCTGGTGATCTCGGCACGCGAGCATCGCACGCAGGGGCAGAATCGCGAGGCAGCGCGCGCGAGGCTCCTCGAACTGATCGAACGCGCGGGCAGGGCGCCGCGGTCACGGAAACCCACCAAGCCTGGTTCGGGCGCGCGCGAGAGGCGCCTGCAGGCCAAGCAGCGCCGCGCGCAACTCAAGCGCGCTCGACGGGATAGAGAGGATTGAACGTGGTGAGGTCGTTTCAATTAAAACGGAACTTGCCGACGACCTGGATCTGGTAGTTCTTCAGCGGATCGAGGCCTTCGCTCGGCTCGAAGAGCTGCAGCATGCCCCAGTTGATCCGGACTTCGACGCCGATGCGCCGCACTTCGGCGCCGCCGCCGACGAGCACGCCGATGTCGAACGCCTCGTAGTCGGGACTGACGTCAAGATCGCCCTCGGGGTCCTCGAGCGTGGCTTTCAGGCGGAAGCCGAACGCGGGACCGGCCAGGCCGTAGAAGCGCGCGCCCTCGCGCGTGCGCGATCCGATGTTGACGCGCACGAGCGCCGGGATCTCGAGGTAGCGAATCCGCAACGACCCGTCGAAGCCCCGTTCGTTGGCGCCCTTGGTGACGTAGTTGACCTCGCCGAGAAAGCCCACGCGACCCGCGCGGTTGCCCCCGAACCAGCCGCCCACCATGAAGTCGTTCCGCGGTTCGAGGAAGGCCTCGTCCTCGGGGCTGCCTTTCAGCGTGGAGTTCGTCCACCCGCCGAGGACGCCGATGCCGACGCCCTGGTCCGCGGGAGGGCGGTTGGCCTGCGGCGGCAGGCGCGTCTGCGTCTGCGCGGAGGCGCCCGCGGCGATCAGCAGAACCGCCGCGCACGTCAGGGCCGTCAGGATGGGTCTCGAGGCTCGCATGTGGATCTCCTTCGGTACAAAGGAACGGCGGGGCGCCTGCGCCCCGCCGTTGTGAGTCACGCCACTCCGGTAGCTTAGTTGAACCGGATCTTGCCGACGAGCTGGATCGTGTTGTTCTTCACATCCGGCAGGTTGCCGGCGTCCACGGCTTCGTCCGTCGCGAGTCGGGTGAGGCCCCAGCTGTAACGGAACTCGAAGCCGATGCGGTTCCACTCGATGCCGGCGCCGAGCATGAGGCCGATGTCGACGGCGCTGAACTGGTTCTCGAGCTCCGCTTCCGGAATCTCGAAGCCACCGTCAACCAGCTTCGACCCGAGCCGGATGTCGAAGACCGGGCCGACGAGGCCGTACCCTCTCACGCCTTCGCGCGCTCGGCTGCCGATGTTGATGCGGATGAGCGCCGGAATCTCGAGGTAGTCCGTCTCCAGGTAGTTGTCGTCCGGAAATGTCTCATCCTGGATTCTCTTCCGGACGTAGCTCAACTCGCCCATGAAGCCGACGGCCCCGTTGACGTTGCCGCCGAACCAGATGCCGACCATCCAGCCGGTGCCGGACGAGATACCTACGGAGTCGTCGCCGGAGGCGGACGTGAAGGTCAACCCGCCGAGGGCGCCGACGCCTATTCCCGAGTCCTGCGTCGGTTGCGCCGGGGCAACCGAAACTCCCCCGAAGTTGAACGCCGCCTTTTGCTGTGCATAGGCGGGGGTCGCCGTGACAATCGCGCCAACCAGCGCGATGGCAACCAGAGCCATACCTCTAACCATTCGCATAATTCCTGCTCCTTCTGCTATTCGGACGTGCGTGCCGAGCCGTGAACCAATCCAACCGGGGTATCAAAAGGATACTGTGTTTTTCGGCCTTTTCCGGCGGGTTCAGTAGTACTGGGGTAGTCCAGTGCACGTTTATGGGAAGACCGGGGTAGGTGGTTCCCCAGCGATCACTGCCTCCAGTTCAAACGTTAGTCAGCGCTCACATGTTCCATCGTGCGAGCCGGCCCCGCTTCTTGCAAACGCGTGGTGCGCGTGCAGATCGGACCAGTGCTGTGCTCGGCAGTCGTCTTCGGCGCGGCACTGGGTGTGCTCTCGCCGATCACGCCAGAGGCTTGTGCGGCCTCAGCGTTCGCGTTGGCGGCGGTCGCGCTCCTGGTCAATTCGACGACGGTCCGGCGGACCGCACTGTTCGTCGCGCTCGTTGCCGGCAGCATGGCGCACGGCGCGCTCGCGTCCGACCGTGCCCTGTCTCGGCCGCTCACGCGCTGGTTTGACGCGCATGCGGGCGTCGCCGAGCGTCTGGACGAGACTGTCCTGCTCGACGGCGTGCTGCTCTCAGACGCGTCGCTCGGCGAGGGCGGCGTGCAGATGTTGATCACCGTCGTCCGGGTCCGCGATGCCGCCGGCTGGCAGAGCGCACCAGGGAGAGTGCAGCTGCGTGTGGCCGGCGCGCTGGCCGTGGACGCGCATCACGAATGGCGAGCCGGCCGGGCGATCCGCGCGCCCGTCACGCTCCGGCGTCCGCGCGTGCTCTTCAACTACGGCGGTCCGAGCCCGCGGCTTCACGCGCTCCGCCGGCCATTTGATCTCGGCGGCACGGTGAAGAGCGCGGCGCTCGTCGCAGTCGAGCCTGGCTCGTGGTTGAGCGAAGCCGCCGCGTCCGTGCGCTGGCGTGTCCGCCGCAGCCTCGAGCAGCAGTTGATGGCCGGCCGGCACGACGCGCGCGACGTCCGCGCCGCTGGCGTCGCGACCGCCATCCTCATCGGCGATCGCGCCGGACTCTCAGACGAGGTCGAGCTGCGGTTGCAGGAGGCCGGCACGTATCACGTCATCGCGATCTCGGGCGGCAACATCGCAGTGATTGCGGCGATGGCCTTCGCGCTCGCATGCACGCTGACCCGCTCCGCGCGCCTGCGATCGGTGACAACGCTGGTCGCGGTGGCGGCGTACGGGTCGATCGTGAGTCCGGATCCATCGGTCACGCGCGCGGTCGTAGCGGCCTGTGTGTACCTGACAGCCGCCCTGGCTGGACTCATCCCGCGCCCCGTTCACGTGCTGCTCGTCGTCGCCGCCGGCGTTGCCGTCGTCGATCCGCTGAGCACCATCGACGTGGGCGCGTGGCTGTCGTTCGGCGCCACGCTCGGGATCCTGCTCCTGACCCGGCGGCTCCTCGCCTGGCTGCCCGGCCGGCGGTCATCGCCTGGCTGGCGTGTTCTCCGGGGCGTCGGCGCGATGGTCGCTGCGTCCGTCGCCGCCGAGGCGGTCCTTCTGCCAATCGCGGCAGCCGTGTTCGGCCGGCTCAGCTTTGCCGGTCTGCTGCTGAATGTCGTTGCCGTGCCCGCGATGGCCGTGCTGCAGGCCAGCGGCCTCGTCGTGGCGGCAGCCGCCGGTCTCTGGCCCGGCGTGGCGGCAATCGCCTCGACGGTGGTGCGTGTGTCGGCTGACGCGCTGCTCGAGTCCGCACGGTTGGTTGACTGGCTGCCGTGGCTTTCATGGCGGGTCCCGCCGACCCCGCTCGCGTGGACGGTCCTCTATTACGGTGCTGGCGCCCTCGCGCTTGGGCCGTTCTCACTCTCCGGTCGGGGGCTCGGGAGACGGCGTTCCGCGGCTGTCGCAGCGGCCGTCGTCGCCGGGCTCGTCATCGTGACCGCACCTGGCATGGGCGCCGCGAAACCGCCACGCGGTTGGGTGCGCCTGACGGTCCTCGATGTCGGGCAAGGCGAGGCCGTACTCGCGCAGCTGCCATCGGGTCACGACCTGCTCGTGGACACCGGCGGCGGACCCGGATCGTTCGATGTCGGCGCCCGCGTCGTGACGCCTGCGGTGTGGGCGTTGGGCAGTCGACGGCTCGACTGGCTGGCGATCACCCACGCGGACCTCGATCACATCGGCGGTGCTTCCGCGGTCCTGGCCGATCTCGATCCGCGCGAGATCTGGGAAGGCATTCCGGTTCCGCGCGACGCGCCACTCCAGCGCGTGCTGGCCATCGCCCGGGAGCAGGGCCTGGTTCGGCGCCGGCTTCGTCGCGGGGACATCCTCGAGGCTGGTGGCGTGACCATCGAGGTGTGCCATCCGCCCGAACCCGAGTGGGAGCGGCAACGCGTGCGCAACGACGATTCCGTCGTGCTGCGCATCCGCTACGGCGATGTGGAGTTGCTCCTCACCGGCGACGCCGGGCCGGAGTTCGAGCAGGGGTGGGCCGAGTCCGATGGCTCGCCCATCAGGATCCTGAAAGCCGCGCACCACGGCAGCCGGACGTCGAGCTCGTCGGCGTTCGTCGAGGCGTACAGCCCGCACGCCGTGCTCGTCAGCGTGGGCCGGGGCAATCCGTTCGGCCATCCGGCGCCGGTCGTGCTTGCAAGGTTTCGCGATGCCGGCGCCGAGGTGTTCCGCACCGACACCGACGGCGCGATTACCGTCGAGACCGACGGCGTGCAGGCCCGCGTGCGGACGGCGCTCGGACGGACGTGGACGATCGGGGTGTGGCGGTGGAGGTCGCCTTGACGCGCTGCCACGCCGCTTCGAGGTCGGGCGGCGCGGCATCGTGCACGGATCGGCCTTCGGCGTGGAGCGCCGCTTCGAGCGCGTCGAAGCGCTGCGTGAACTTGTCGTTGGCTTGGCGCAGCGCGGCTTCCGGTTCGACGCCGAGCTTCCTGGCCAGATTGGCCAGCGTGAAGAGCACATCGCCCAGCTCTTCGGCGGCGCGCTGCGGGTTTTCCGCCACCGCCGCGCGGAGCTCGCGCGCTTCTTCGTCGATCTTGTCGACGACGTCGCCGGCGGTCGGCCAGTCGAAGCCGACGGTCGCCGCACGCGTGCCGATCTCGTGCGCGCGCTGCAGCGCGGGCATGGCGCGCGGAATGCCGGAGAGCAGCCGGCGTTCTTCGCCGGCCGCGGCTTGTTCGTTGGCTTTCAGCTTTTCCCACTGTTCGAGTACGGCTTCCGGTTTCCGCAGCCCGGCCCGCCTTCGCGAGCGACGCGCGAGCGGCGCGCCCGACGCCGTGAACACGTGCGGATGCCGCCGGATGAGCTTCTGACTGATCGCCTCGACCGCGTCGGTGATGTCGAACTCGCGCGCCTCGGAGGCGACCTGCCCCTGGAACACGCACTGAAACAGCACGTCGCCCAGCTCCTCGACGAGCTCATCGGCGTCGCCGCGGTCGATCGCGTCCAGCGCTTCGTAGGTCTCCTCGAGCAGAAAGGGCCGCAGCGACTCGCGCGTCTGCTGCCGATCCCATGGGCACCCGGACGGCGACCGCAGAATGGCCATCAGCCGCACGAGCCGTGCAAAGGCGGCGCCGGCCTTTCGAGAACCCGTGAACCTATGAACCCGTGAACCCATGAACGGCGCATGCTAGCATTCTGCGTTTGTGCGTGTAGTGTTTCTCGGCACAGGGACGTCGCATGGCGTGCCGATGATTGGGTGCGACTGCGGTGTCTGCCGATCGACCGATCCGCGGGATGCGCGGACCCGGCCGTCGATCGCGCTGACGCTTGACGACGGCACGATCGTGCTCGTGGACACGACGCCGGATCTCCGGACGCAGGCGCTCCGGCATGACCTCCGGCGGGTGGATGCCATCCTGTTCACGCACGCCCACGCCGACCACATCATGGGGCTCGATGAAATCCGGCGCTACAACATGCTCACGCGGCAGCCGGTGCCGGTCTATTCGGACGCGGCCACGCTGGAGGATTTGCGCCGGACGTTCGCCTACGTGTTTGCGCCCGACGCGCCCTCGGGCGGTGGCGTACCGGACCTCCGTCTCTGGACGATCGGCGGGCCCTTTGTGATCGGCCGGCAGGAGATCGTGCCGATTCCATTGCGCCACGGGCCCTGGCAGGTGCTGGGATTCCGCTTCGGCGCCTTTGCGTACCTGACCGACTGCAACGAGGTGCCGCCGGCCTCGATGGCGCTCCTCGGCGGGCTCGACTGCCTCGTCCTCGATGCGCTCCGGCACCGGCCGCACCCGACGCATTTCACCGTGGCGCAGGCGACGGCCGTGGCGAACCGCATCGGCGCGGCACGGACGTTCTTCACGCACATCTCTCACGACCTGGGCCACGAGGCGACGTGCGCGGCTCTGCCGCCGGGCGTCGCCCTCGCGCACGACGGCCTGACGCTGGAGATCTGATGGAGGTCGCCTATTTTCCTGACGCTCCGCCGCCGGGCTGGCCGCAGCCCGTGGTCGCGCTCGGGAACTTCGACGGCCTGCATCGCGGCCACCTGAGCCTGCTCGATCAGGTGCGCCGGCGCGCCGCCGAGCGCGGCGGCACGCCCGTCGTCCTGATCTTCGACCCGCATCCGGCGCGCGTGCTCCGGCCCGACAAGGCGCCGCCGCTCCTGGCGACGCACGACCAGAAGCTGCACGCGTTCGAGCGCGCGGGGCTGTCCGCCGTCGCGATCGTCCGCTTCACGCAGGAGTTTTCGCGATGGGAGCCGGAGGCCTTCGTCGAGCGCGTGCTGATTGAATGGCTGCGCGTCGCCGAGGTCTGGGTCGGGGAGAACTTCCTGTTCGGCCGCGATCGATCGGGCACCTTCACCCTGCTGCGCGCGCTCGGCCAGGACCGCGGCTTCAAGGTCGAGAAGCTGGAACCGGTCCGGTTCAAGGACTTCGTGGTGTCGAGCACCCGCATCCGCCACCTGATTCAGGAGGGGCGCGTGGACGAGGCGGCGGCGCTGCTCGGCCGGCCGTACGCCATCGAGGGGACGGTCGTCCACGGCGATGGCCGGGGCCGGACGCTCGGGTTTCCGACGGCCAATCTTGAAACGGAGAACGAGCTGCTGCCGAGGTACGGGATCTACGCCACGATCACGACCATCGACGACGTCGCGCACCGGTCGGTGTCGAGCGTGGGCGTCCGGCCGACGATCGGCGACGGCCGGCTCGCCATCGAGACGCACCTGCTTGCCGGCTCGCGCGATCTCTACGGCAAACGGCTCCGCCTGGCGTTTGTGAAGTGGCTGCGCGAAGAGCGCGCCTTTTCCAGCCTGGACGCCTTGAAGGAGCAGATCGCGCTCGACTGTGTCGCGGCGAACGAGGTGTTCGCGCGGACAGGCATCGGAACCTAGCGGTGTCCGGGTAACTGATAGAATCCCTCCGCCCGATGTTCGAGCCGTTCACGCTCGTGATTCCAGCCGATCCCCGGTTCCACCACATGGCGTCCGACGTCGCGGGCCGGCTGGCGGAGCTCGCCGGCGGATCGGCCGCGGCGTTGTCGGCCGAAGTCACCAAGGCGCTGGCGGCGGTGGCCGCCGGAGCCGCCCCTGGCGAGCACGTGGAGTTCACGTTCCGCCACGCACAGAAGAGCGTGGCCGTGGACATCAGCCGGGGACCCCAGACAAAAACGATCACCTGCCCGTTGTGAGGCTCTACAACACGCTGTCACGGACCGAAGAGGATTTCGTTCCGGCCGACGGACGGACCGCGCGCATGTACGCGTGCGGGCTCACCGTGTACGCGCGCGGCCACATCGGCAACTTCCGGACGTTCGTGAGTCTCGACGTCCTCCGACGCACGCTCAAGTACGTGGCCGGATTCGGCGTCCGCGAAGTCATGAACTTCACGGACGTGGACGACAAGACGATCAACGCGGCCCGCGAGGCCGGCGTCCCCCTCCGCGAGTACACCGACCGCTTCGTCGCGGCCTTTCATGAGGACGCGGCGGCGCTGGGCCTCGAACCGGTCGAGGAGATGCCCCGCGCGACGGATGAAGCGAACCTGCGCGCGATGGCCGCCATGGTCACGGCCCTGACCAAGCGCGGACACACATACGTCAGTGACGGATCGGTGTACTTCCGCATCGCGACCCTGCCGGCCTACGGCAAACTCGCCCGGCTCGATCACGAGGGCATCCAGCCGGGCGCGCGCATCGATTCCGACAACTACGCCAAGCAGGACGCCCGGGATTTCGTGCTGTGGAAGGCGAGCAAGCCCGGCGAGCCGACATGGGACTACGGCTGCGGCCCCGGCCGCCCGGGCTGGCACATCGAGTGCTCGGCCATGGCGCTCAGGCTCCTGGGCGAGCCGCCGATCGACATCCACGGCGGCGGAATCGATCTCGTCTTTCCGCACCATGAGAACGAGATCGCCCAGTCCGAGGGCGCCACCGGGCGCCCGTTCGTCCGGTTCTGGTTCCATGGCGAGTTCCTGAATCTCGACAAAGAGAAGATGTCGAAGTCGCTCGGGAACGTCTTCACGGTGCGCGACATCCTCGACCGCGGCTATCGCGCCTCGGCGCTGCGCTACTTGCTGCTCTCGGTGCACTACCGAAAGCAGCTCACGTTCAACTGGGACGTGCTGACGCAGGCCGATGCCGCGGTCACGCGGCTCGCTGATTTCCTGGTGCGTGTGGACGGCGTCACGGGGGGGGCCGCGAACGACGCGATCGGCACGCGCGTAACCGAAGCGCGCGCGGCCTTCCGCGAGATGCTGGAAAACGATCTGAACGTGCCCGGCGCCCAGGGCGTCATCTTCGAGCTGGTTCGCGACCTCAACGCGGCTCTGGACCAGGGCCAGGTGGGGGAGCCCGACGCGCGTCTGATCCGCGAGGCCTTCGCCGATTTCGATCGCGTGTTCGGCGTGCTGTCACTCCGCAAGGCCGAGGACGAGCGCCCGCCCGTGCCCGTCGCCGAAATCGAGCGGCTCATCGCCGAGCGCCGCGCCGCCCGCCAGGCCCGCGACTTCGCCCGGGCCGACGAGATTCGCAAGGATCTCGACGCGCGCGGCATCGTGCTCGAAGACTCGGCGACAGGGACGCGCTGGAAAAGGAAATAGATCCAGGTACGCCTCGTACGTCTCGTACGTCTCGTACGAGGAACCGGTCTAGTAACCTATCCACGTTCCTTGCTTTTCAACTAGACAACGTGGGCCAGCGTCAGCGCGTTCGATGTACGAGGCGCACGTGGCGTACGAGGCGTACGAGGCGTACGGGGCGTACCAGGCGTACCCGGCGCACGGCGTTCCCGTTTCAATCACTTGACCTCGAACGGCACTTCCCGCCGCACGACGTCCTTGCCGACCTTCGCCGTCACAGACAGCACGTGAGGGCCCGGCGATAGCGCGTCGAGTGACACGCTCGCATCGAGGGCGGCCCGCCGCCGGCCCGCGCCGTTAGGCGAACTCGCAGCCTGAACGCTCTGCGCTGCCACATCGTCGATCGCAATCTCGAACGGCAGCGTCGGATCCGTGCCGCCCCAGTACGCGCGGCTGTAGACGTGCAATGTCTCGGTCTTCGAAAACGTCCGCTGCGTCGTCGGCTGAAACGGCACCAGCGCGCGCACCAGATCGAGGCCGGTTGAGGCGTCGGAGTCCGGCGAGCCGACACCCAGCACCAGCGGCGTCATCACCAGCCGGCTCCCGCGAATGTCGGGCACGTCGATCGGCAGGTGCGCCGTGCCGGTGCGCGCGAGCGCCGTGCTCGTGACGCCGACACGAAGCGCCAGTTGCCCGGCCGGTAAATCAATCGTCTCGTTGAGCACGAACGTCGCTCGAGTGGTGGGTTTCCACTGGCCGCTGAAGGCGAGGGGGCGCTGGAACGACGCGCGGATCTTCGCGTCGGGCGACAGCGCGAGGATGCCGACGCGCATGTCGTCTTTCCAGTCCGCCAGGCCCGGCTCCGGCGGTGGGTATCCGAGTTCAATGGTGACGAGCGTCCTGACGCGGCCCTGCGGCGCCGGTTCGAGCGGCGCCGCCACCGCGCGGATCGGAAGGCTTGGATCCGCGACGCCATCCCCGAGCGCGGCCGTCATGTCCCGGTTGGGTGTGGACGCCGGTTTCACCGCCTTGTCCGCCAGGTACCGGTCTCGCGCGCGCACGCGAACCCCGTCACGCCGGACCGTGACCTTGAACTCGTGGTACTTGCCGTCGGCCACGAGCGGGTCCGGATAGAACCCGAGCGTGTAGAAGCTGCCGGTATCCGTCAGGATCTGGTCGACCGCGACGAGCGGCTTCGACAGCCGCTGGAACGACAGGCCGCCCGTGTTGATCGAGAGCTCGACCATGTTGTCCGACATGCCCGGCGGGTTGACCCTGGGATCCAGCGTGTAGATCGGCACGTTGGCCTCCCGTGCCCGCCGGTAGAGGTCGCGGCACTCCTCGCCCTCAAAGTAGGTCACGCCAATCGGGTTGCAAGCCGCCGCCCCGACGTAGACGATGGCGCGACGCGCAACGCGTGATCCCTCGAGGGCGTTGACCGTGAAATTCAGCGAGCGGACGGTCGCCCGCCACGGCGTCCTGATTTCGACAGGCGTCAGCCCCATTGCTGCCTTCCAACTCTTTACGGCTGCGATCAGGCGCGGGACGTCGTTGGTAAAGTCCTGACTGAGATCCGATCTTCCTTGCCAGACGATCGCGACCTGATCGTCGGGCGAGAGTGACTGCAGGAACCGCGTCAGGGCGTTCTTCAACGCCACGAACACGTCCGGACAACCCTCGCAGAACAGCACCGCGCTCAGCGACGGGTCGTCGACGAAGATGACGATGGCCCGGCTCGCGCGCGCCAACTCGCCATTCGACGCGACGTCACCCGGCGGCGACGCGGGCGCCTCGAGATCGATGTCGCGCTTCGCCAGCGGCACGTGCACGAACGCGAAGTCCGTGATGACCTGGCGGCGTCCGCCCTCGATGATCTCGAAATCATCGCGCGTCAGATCCGTCACCGGCTGATCGTCGCGATCGGTCACGACGACGTCCACGGACACGTAGTGCGCGGACGCGCGAAACACCGGCTGCTGCTGGGCGGCTGGCCGTACAAGCGACAGGCCGAGGAGCGCTGCGACGATCGCCGCCCGAGACGGATTCGGCATGGGACCCTGATATTCTACGAGTGCCTGCATGCGAAACGCTCCTGACATCAAGACTCCGTTGCCCGGCCCGAACGCCGCCGCCATCATCGCGCGCGACAAGGCGCGGGTGTCGCCGTCCTACACGCGCGACTACCCGTTCGTCATGGCTCGCGGCCAGGGCGCCGTCGTCGAGGATGTGGACGGCAATGTCTTTCTCGATTGCGCGGCCGGCATCGCGGTCACGGGCACCGGGCACTCCCATCCCGACGTCGTCAAGGCCATCGTCGAGCAGGCACAGAAGTACCTCCACATGTCGGGTACGGACTTCTATTACGAGCCGCAGGTGAAGCTGGCCGAGGAGATGGCGTCGATCGTGCCGATCGCCAGGGCCACCGGCGAGGTGAAGTCGTTCTTCAGCAACTCCGGGACGGAAGCCGTCGAGGCCGCCATCAAGCTCGCGCGCTACGCGACCAAGCGCTTCAACATCATCGCGTTTCTCGGATCGTTTCACGGGCGGACGCTGGGTTCGCTCGCGGTGACGTCCAGCAAGTACGTGCAGCGTCGCGGCTTCGGGCCGATGATGCCGGGCGTCTACCACGCGCCGTACGCGAACTGCTATCGATGCCCGGTCGGCCTCAAGCCGGAGTCGTGCGCGGCGGAGTGCCTCAGCTACGTCGAGGACCAGATCATGGTCCATCTCGTTTCGCCCGACGAAGTGGCCGCCGTCATCGTCGAGCCGATCCAGGGCGAGGGCGGGTACGTCGTGCCGCCGCAGCAGTTCCACGAGGGGCTGCGCGCGCTCACGTCGAAGCACGGCATCCTGTTGATCGCCGACGAAGTGCAGTCGGGCATGGGCCGCACCGGAAAGATGTTTGCCTGCGAGCACTTCGGCATCGAGGCCGACATCGTCACCGTCGCGAAGGGCATTGCGTCCGGCTTGCCGCTCGGCGTCACCTCATCGCGCTCGGAGATCATGACGTGGCCGCCCGGCGCGCACGCGTCCACCTTCGGCGGCAACCCCGTCTCCGCCGCGTCCGCCATCGCGACCATCAAGGTCCTGAAGGACGGCATCATGCGGAACGCGGAAGTGGTGGGCGACTACCTCATAGGCCGCCTGCGCGGGCTCATGGACAAGCACCCGCTCATCGGCGACGTCCGCGGGAAGGGCCTGATGATCGGCGTCGAGCTCGTGCGGGACCGTCAGACGAAGGAACGCGCCACGGCCGAGCGCGATCGCGTCGTCCAGGGCATGTTCCAGAAAGGCGTGCTGATCCTCGGCGCCGGTCGCAACGCCATTCGCTTCGCGCCGCCGATGGTGCTGACGAAGGACCAGGCGGATGCGATCGTCGGCATCTTCGATGAAGTTCTGACGACGGTTTCCGGACGACAGTAGCCGGAGGGCTTTAGCCCTCCGGTCGTCCGCTTGGCAGCGACACGATCCGAATGTAGATAATCCGACCTGCCCACGGGCTGAGATCGACGTCGAACCGGCCCCAGTGAGACGTCACTGGGCTGGTCGCGATCGTTTCCCAGGTCGTCCCGTCAAGACTGATCTCCACCGTGGCGCTCGACGACGCCTCGAACCACGCATCAAATGTCAGCCTGGCCGCCGGGCCGTCCGCGCTCAGGTGGATCGGCGGCAGCATCAGCCGCTGGACGTCCGACGTCGTCGTCGCCGTAACCAAATCGCGCGCGCCAGCGACCGCTGGCGACGCGGGTGTCGCAGCGATCGGCTCGGGCGCCACGATCGAGCTGCCTGGCTCGAGGCACTCTGTGCCCACGATCGCCGTGCCCGGCGTCCGCCGGAGCGACACGTTGTCGAGCCGGATCCACTGATCAAGGCCGGCCGTCGAGGGATAAACCGAAACAGTGGCGTTCGACCAGGGCTTCGTCGCGAACGTCCGGATGCCGAACGTGGACAGCGGCGTGCCGGGTGGGAGCCAGAACGTGCACGCGGAGAGATCTGAGAAGTCGGCATCATGCAACAGCACCGTCACCCTCTTGCGTACGGCGCTGCTGTTGCCCAGGTCGAGCGTCGCGGTGAGGATGCCATTCGCGGCAATCGGGTCTCCTGACTGCTGGACGACGACGCCGGATGGTGTGCCGAACGGTCGATAGAACTCGAACACGCCGCCAACGATCTGGTGGACGATCTGTCCAAACGTGAACCAGGGCGTCAGGGCGCCGCTGGTGAAATCGCCATTCGTGAGGAGTTCGGTACTCGCCGGCTCGCCAGTCGCCGGCGGCGCCGTCGGATCCACGCAATCCGTCCGATCGTTGGGCTGGCCCGGGTCGAGTCCCATGGACACGTTGTCGAGCAGGTAATGACCGCCATTGCTGCCCGTGGACGCCCCGTAAAAGTAGATGGCGGTGTTCACCCAGGGCTTTGTGGGGTGCGTGGCCATTTCGTACGTTGTGAGCGCCGAATTCGGCGGCAGCCAGAACGTACAGACCGACAGATCGCTGAAGTCGCCGTCGAGGATGAGCACGCTCACGCGCTTGCGCACGCTGCTGCTGTTGCCGAGGTCGAAGCGGGCGCGGACCGACACGCCTGCGCCAAGAGCGCTGTTGGTTTGCTGGAACACGGTGGCCTGTGTGCCGGTCCGGTAGAACTGAAATACGCCGTTGACGATGTTCCAGACGATGTCTGATGTGGTTGGCGCGCCAAACGTCAGCCACTCCTGGATGCCGCTGTTGAAGCTGCCGTTCACGATGAAGTTCGTCACCGTGAAGCTCCACCAGGTCCCGCCATCCGCGCTGGTCGTGCCCGAGGTGTTGGACGCACGAATCTGCCAGTAGTAGGTCGTCCCGATGACGAGGTGTATCAGGGTCGTGGAGGTGTTCGTGTCCGTCAGATGCCAGTCCGTGTCGCACGTGCTGTTGTTCACGGCATCGACGCAGTATTCGTATCCGCTGGCGCCGGCGCTCGCGTCCCAACTGACGAGGACGCTTCTTGAAAGGCCGGGTGTGCCATCGGCGGGTCCGGTCTTGCCAAAGGCGGCAGGCGGTGCCACCCGCGTGGAGAAGGTATACCAGGTGCCGCCGTCGGCTTCGGTCGTGCCGGCTAGGTTGAAGGCACGAACCTGCCAGTAATACGTCGTCTGGAAATTCAGGGCCGGCAGCGTCACAAAGTTTTGGGTCCCGGTCGACACCCAACTCGTGTCGCACGTCGTGCCTGGGATCGAATCGACGCAGTATTCGTAACTCATCGCGCCCGGGCTCGGATTCCACACGAGCTGAACGCCGGTCACCGGATGGCCTGTCGAACCGTTGCTCGGCGTGCTCTTGGTGAAAGCCGGACTGACGGTGGAGAAGCTCCACCACGTGCCGCCGTTGGATTCGGTCGTGCCGGCGGCATTCAGGACCCGGACGTGCCAGTAGTACGTCGTCTCGAAACTCAGCGTCGGCAGCGACACAAAGTTCTGGGTCCCGGTCGACACCCAACTGGTATCGCACGTCGTTCCGGGCGTCGTGTCGAGGCAGTATTCGTAACTCGTCGCGCCGTTGCTCGAAAACCAGCTGAGACCCAGGCCGGTCACCTGCAGGTGTGTCGCGCCGTTCAAGGGCTGGCTCTTGTTGAACGCCGCACTGAAGGTGGTGACGTTCCACCACGTGCCGCTGTTCGCTTCGGTCGTGCCGGCGGCGTTCACAGCCCGGACCTGCCAGTAATAGGTCGTGGCGAAATTCAGGGCCGACAGCGCCACTGTAGTCTGCATCCCGGTCGACACCCAGCTTGTGTCGCACGTCGTGCCAGCCGTCGTGTCGATGCAGTATTCGTAACTCGTCGCGGCGGTGCTCGGCTGCCAGGTGAGGTTGAAGCTCACCGGCATGCCTGATGAGCCGGTACCCGGTTGGAGCTTGATAAAGACTCCAGGGGCCTGGCCCGAGTCAGCGGCGAAAACCGACGCCGACAGACACACCACGAGACACACGAGGAGTGGGCGGCATATCCGCCGCAGAAGGGCCGGGGAGCCTTCGGTCACGTGATGGGACTTATTTCTGAGGCGGCAGTTCCCTGAGCAGCTGGTTCACGCCCTTGAGCACGTCTTCGTTGCGCAGATTCACGAACCGAATCACGCCCTTGGTGTCCAGGACGTAGATCGTCGGCCAGCCTGTGACGTTCCATGCGTCGGCGATGGGGCCTTCGGTGCTCTTCTTCTCGACGTAGCCGTCCCACCACGACCGGTACTCGAGGCGGTTGTCCTTCTTGGACTTCTGCGCCACGTCGAGCTTGGAGTCGCTGTTGACGCCCACGATGGCGAAGGGCTTGCCCTTGTGGACCTCGAGCATGAGCCGCTGATAGGGATACTCGCCACGGCACGGGCCGCACCACTCGCCAGTGAAGTAGAGGACGACGACCTTGCCGCGGTAGTCGCTCAGCTTGAACTCGGCGTCGTCGAGGTCCTTGCCGACGATGTCCGGCGCGACCTGACCAATCATGCGGGTCCGCACGATCTGGCGCTGCTTGTCCATGAACGACTTGTCAGCGGGGTGCGCCTTCTCGATGCCATCGAAATGGGCGAGGACCTTGTCGAGCTGTTCGGCGCTGAGCTTGCCGGTCTGGAAGCGGTTGGTGAGCCGCCAGAAGTGAATGTCCGCGTCCTTCGCCCACTTGGCGGGGTCCTTCTGCTTGCCGACCATCGTGTCGAGCGTCCCCAGAAGTGAGGCGACCTGCGCGTCGGTGAACGGCGCGACGACGATCTCGTGCTGCTTGACGGGCGCGAAGCCGATCTCTTCCTGGGCCACGGCCGGCGTCGCGGCGACGGACATCAACAAGCACACGCACAGGACACGAACCATCAGAACCTCCTGGGAACCTATGTCTTCGTGACCCCCGGCCTGCCGTGCGCGACGCGCCATGACGAGGCGGTCGCAATCGGTGCATCGGGTTTCGTCACGAACGGCACGGTGCGATAGTCGGCCGTGCACGCCTCGACGGTGAAGTTGCACACCACGTAGCCGCGCCGTGCATTGTGCCACTTGCAGTGCGGGTTTTCGGCACGGCTTTTGTCGTTCCAGCCGCCGCCCGCGTCCTGGCCGTCGCCGCCGGAACTGATGCTCGTGCCGATGAACTCGGCCCCGATCACCGGCGCGTCCGGGCGATCCTGCCGGGCGCGTAACTCGTTGACCCAGTTGGAGTGGATGTCGCCGGTGATGGCGACCGTCCGGTTGGAGGCGTGCCGGGAAATCGCCTCCGACAGGCGATCGAGCGCCGCCGGATAGCCGCTCCAGTGATCCATGCTGAAGCGGCGGCCCTCGCCCGGCGTCTCGTCGAACGGCGCGATGCGCACTTGATTGGCGAGGATCTGCCACCGCGCCCTGGACGCCGCCAGCCCGTCGAACAGCCATCGTTCCTGCGCGGCGCCGAGCATGGTTCGTTTGGGATCGGTCCAGTCGCCGCACGGGACGTTCTGATTGCCGTCGCCGCACGCCTGGTCGCTGCGGTACTGGCGCGTGTCGAGCACCCAGATGCGTCCGAGCGCGCCCCAGTCGAGCGCGCGCGTGATGTTCAGGTCGGCCCAGCTCTGCGCGCGCGGCACCCGCACGGGCATGTGCTCCCACCACGCCTGATAGGCGATGGCGCGTCGCTGGCGCATCTGCTCGTCGGACTCCATGGCGTTCTCGCCGACGAGGCCCGCGTAGTTGTTGTCCACCTCGTGGTCGTCCCACGTCACGATCCAGGGCGCCGCGGCGTGCGCCGCCCGCAGCGCCTCGTCGTGCTTCGTCTGCGCGTACCGCGCGCGGTAGTGATCGATCGTGCGAATTTCGGTGGTCGCGTACTTCCGGACGCGGCCGTCCGCGCCGCTGTACTCGTAGATGTAGTCGCCGAGGTGAACGACCAGGCGCGCATCCTCTCGCGCGAGATGTGTGTAGGCCGTGAAGAGACCCTGCTCGAAGTGCTGGCAGCTCGCAAACGCGAGGCGCAGCGGCGTGGTCGCGCCGGCCGCCGGGCACGTGCGCAGCCGCCCGACCGGACTCGGGCCGCCCGGCAGCGTGAATCGATAGAAGTACCCGCGGTCCGGCTCGAGGCCGGCGACGTCCACGTGCACGGAATAGCCCAGCTCGGGCGCGGCCGTGTAGCGGCCGGTCTTCACGATCTTCGTAAACTTCTCATCGTCCGCCACTTCCCACGTCACGACCGGCCGGTTGCCGGGCATGCCGCCGTCGGGATCCAGGAGTCGCGGCGCCAGGCGCGTCCAGATCACGACGCCGGTGCTGGTGGGATCGCCGGAGGCGACGCCCAGCGTGAACGGGTTGTCCTGTACGGACGCCCGCCAATCTACCCGCCAGATGTTCGGCACGCCGGCGCAGAGGAGGCTGAGCCGGCCCAGGTCAGAGAGGAAGTCGCGGCGGCGCATGGCCCGATATGATGCGCGGATGGTCCTCCGCGCTGCAAGTTTCGTCACGGTGTTGTTGCTTGGCCAGACGCCGGTGCCCCCGCCTCCGCCTCCGACCGCCGTTCACGAAGACGAATACGTGCGCTACGAACTGCTGGTGCCTGATTCGTCACGATTCCGTGTGCGATTCGAGGCGGCCGTGGTGACGGCCGGCGCTCGCGTCTTTGTGCTGCCGACCGACCGCCAGAGTCTGCCGACCGACGTGAAAGCCATCGACGTCACCACGGGCGAGCCACTCGCCGTGGACATCATCGCCGGCGCCGTGCGCGTGCAGCTCGGCCGGCCGGTGCCATCCGGCGGAGAAGTTCGCCTGCGCGTCGAGTTCACCGAACGCGATCGGCGCCGTTACAGCAGCGACGGCGGGTCGATCACCTTCACGCGCGCGCCCGGCCTCACGCGCGGCAGCGTCGTCCTGCCTGCCGGGTATCGCGTGACCGGTTGCAACGTGCCGGCCCAGATCCTCGCGATGCCCGATGGCCGAATCATGCTCTCCGTCCAGGCGATTGGACCGGCGGCAACGACGCTCTCGATCAAAGCGAAGTCCGGGCTCGCCGCCTTCACGCCCGCCTGGCCTTCTGCGCGCGGCGCCGCGACGTCGGTCTCACCCGCGTCGCAGGCGTCGCGCCTCAACGAGCGCGCCTATCAGGATCGCGAGATCGTCTACTTTCTCAACGATCCCTCGACGAACTCGTTCGACCTCTACCACGACTACACCGAGTCGCGTCCGGGTGTCAGCAACTACTTCAACGTCGTGCGCGCGGGCAGCCGCGCCTCGAATCCATCAGCGAAGCTGCTCGACACGGGCGAGGCGCTCAAGGTGGAAACGCTCAAGGGCGACGAGATCCAGCGGCGCGGCCTGAACGTCGGCGAGGCCATCCAGCCCGACACCGAGGTTGTCGTCATCACGTTCCCGCCCGTTGAAGCGGGGAAGAGCGCGCGGTTGCGCATCTCCGAGACGTACACCGATCCCAGTCGCTACTACGTCGAGGGCGACGAGTTCGTCTGGGATCGCGCGTTCGGGCGGCCGCGGAATGCGGTCGTGCTGACGGCAGGGTGGACGGCGATTGCGAGCTCGATACCTGGAGTGATTCAGGAACAACCAGATGGACGTCTGCGCTTCGATTTCGATAATGGGCGGCCGGATGAGGTGCAAGTGCTAATTCGGGGGAGGCGCAATCGGTGAGACACGCTTGGTTCATGGGTTCATGGGTTCATAGGTTCATAGGTTCACGGGTTCTGGTTCCCGGTTCTCGCGGATCGCAGAAACTGCGTACTTTGGCCTGACCGTCATCGCAGAATCTGCGATCTGACTCGTCACAGCGCGATGGATTGAAGGACTTCTCTCAGTCTTGGTGTTGGCACCAAACGTGCGCTAGGCCATCCCATGGCTGGCGTAAGAACTCCCACCGAACTGGATGTCTACAAGCTCTCGGATGAGTTGGCGCGTCGGGTGCGCGAAGTCGTCGACCGCGCTCCGTTTCGAAGGCACCAGAAGCTTCGGCAACAAATGGAGGAGGCTGCCGAATCGCCTTGTTCGAATATCGAGGAGGGATTCTCGCGTTATCTTCCCTTGGACAACGCGCGGTTCGTGAGAATTGCCGCCGGATCACTCGCCGAGCTCATTCGACACCTGAATCGGGCGCTCGCCCGTCAGCTGATTTCACCGAAGGAACACAGCGAGTTGAGGACGCTGGCCAAGCGCGCACTCGGAGCGGCCGTGGGCTACATCGTCTACCTGCAAACGGCCCAGGCCCCGCATCTGCCCAAGAAGCGCCGGCCTCCCCGTCTGCGCAGGCGTAAGCGTGAACCTGGCACCGACGAACCCCGGAACCCGTGAACCTATGAACCCCGGAACCCGGTGAACCTATGAACCTATGAACCTATGAACCTATGAACCTATGAACCAGTACGTTTCTTAACGCCCGTCGAGTCCCCTGTTTTATGGTCCGAAATCTGAAACTTCAGAAACTCATGCACCGCCTTGATCGCGTCCGGGTGCGTCGTGACGATGTCCACGCGGCCTCCCTTCGGCGTCTCCACGAACCGGTACGTGACGCGATCCTTGAGGTGCGCGAGCGCGGCAGCGCCCGGCACTTTCTTCGTGTCGTGAACCAGCATCGGCGCGTCGAAATTGCCCTGCCCGAACATCTGCGCGATGTGGGGGAGGTGCGCGCGGATCGCGTCGCGATTCGTCGTGTCCGCGGCGTCCTTGACCGACACGTCAATCGCGCCGCCGTCCTCGAACAGCAGAAAGTGGTGCGCCGTCTTGTCCTGGTCAAACCCCATGACGTGCGCGCCCCGCTGATTCATCTGCGCATGCGGATCCTGCGCGGGAGGGCCAGCCTGTTGAGCGGCCGCTACCGACACGAACACCGGAACGAACACCCATTTCGTCATGACGACCTCACCTCAGTGTGATTGTGAACCAGAACCCATGAACCCATGAACCTATGAACCTATGAACCTATGAACCCATGAACCAACCAGCGAAGCGCCCCTCAGCGAAGCTCGGTGAACTCGGCGAAGACCTGGCCTGCCGCGCCCTCGAGCGTCGAGGCCTCCGTGTCCTGGCGCGTCGCTATCGGACACGCTACGGCGAGCTCGACATCATCGCCGCCGACGGCGACACGACCGTCTTCGTGGAAGTGAAAGCCCGACGAGGGTCGAGCTTCGGCGAGGCGGTCGAGTCCATTCCCGGCTGGAAACGCCGGCGGATTGGCGCGATGGCCCTCGATTACCTGGCCTGGACCGGCCGGCTCAATCAGCCCTGCCGGTTTGACGTGGTCGCGATCGACGGCGCCGGCGGCCCGAATCCGTCGGTCCAGGTGATCGAGCACGCCTTCGATATCTAAGGACAATTGGCCAGCGATAGCGCCCACCTCGTACGAGGCGTACGAGGCGTACGAGGCGTACGAGGCGTACGAGGCGTACCCGGATCAACGTGTGCGCCACGCGTCCCGTCTAAGCCCGCATGCCGACGATGCTGCATCTCTTCTGGCGGACGCTCCGGCGCGGACGCGCCCTCAGCCTGTTCGCGGTGCTGGCCTTTGCCCTGGGGATCGGGGTGACGACGGCGGTGTTCACGTTGTTCTACGGGGTCCTGCTGAAGCCGCTGCCGTTCCCGAATCCGGACGCTCTGGTGATGGTCTACGACACGCAGCCCGCGTGCACGACGTGCCCCGCGTCCTACGAGAAGCACCTCGACTGGAAGACGCGCAACACGGTGTTCGCGGCGATGGGCGGATCGACGAGCGAGCTGCGCGTGGTGACGGGGCTCGGCGAGCCCGAGCGCGTGCCGGCGTCGCGCGTCACGTTTTCGCTCCTCGACGTGTTTCAAGTGCGGCCGGCGATGGGCCGCTGGATCTCGGAGCAGGAGGATACGTTCGGCGGACCCAAGGCGGTCGTGATCTCGGACGCGTACTGGCGTCGGGCGCTGGCCGCCGATCCCAACGCCATCAACCGCGTCATCTCGATCGACGGCGAGCCGCATCCCGTTGTCGGCGTGCTGGGACCGGAGTTCACACATCGGCGGGCGGATCTGTTCGTGCCGGTCGCGCGGCAGTTCTCGGCGGGCCAGCGAGGCTCGCACTTCCTGCTGACGTACGCGCGCCTCAAACCCGGCGTGACGCCGGCGCAGGCGCAGCGCGAGATGCACGCGCTCGGCGCGACGCTCGCACGTGAGTTCGGCCACAACCACGGCATCGACGTCCAGCCGTACACCCAGGTCGTCGTCGGCAACGTGAAGCAGCCCCTGCGCGTGTTGATGGGCGCCGTGTCGTTCGTGCTGCTCATCGCGTGCGCGAACATCGCGAATCTGCTGCTCGCGTCCGGCCTTGCGCGCCGGCGGGAGATGGCGGTGCGCGTCGCGCTCGGCGCCACGCGCTGGGATCTGGCGCGCCAGCAGATGGCCGAGGCGCTGGGCCTGGCGATGGTCGGCGGCGCGCTCGGTCTGCTGCTCGCGCAGTGGGGTGTGGCCACGTTCGTCGCGATGGCCGACACGATTCTGCCGCGGGCGGCGACGCTGCGCATCGACGTCACCGTCGTGCTGTTCGCGGTCGGCGTGTCGTTGCTGACCGGCGTCGTCTGCGGCCTGTGGCCGGTGCTGAGACTCAACTCACGCTCGTTCGGCCGTGACGTGCGCGAGGGAGGCAGCCGAGGCAGCGTCGGTCCGGTCAGCCGCAAGTTCGGTAACGGGCTGGTGGTCGCGGAGATCGCGCTCGCATTCAGCCTGCTCGTCGGCGCCGGGCTGCTCGTCAAGAACCTCATCGGCCTCGAGCGCCAGAACACCGGCTTCAGCACCGAGCGCGTCATCGCCTTCGATCTCGCGCCGCCGGCTGCGCGGTATCCCTCCGCCGATCACCTGCGTGCCTTCTATCGGCAGGTCCTCCCCCAGTTGAAGAACGTGCCCGGCCTCGATCGCGTCGGCGCGACAAGCCACCTGCCGATGTACCAGTTCGGCTGGAACGGGGAAGTGACGCTCGAGGGCGGCAATCCCTGGCCGAAAAACGCCTCGCCGCTCGTCGAGTGGCGATGGGTCGATCCCGGCTACTTCCACGCGATGAGCATCGCGCTACGGAAAGGCCGGTTGTTCGACGAGCGCGATCGCGCCGGCGGCCCGCGCGTGGCCATCCTGTCTTCTCACACCGCGGAGAAGTTCTGGCCCGGCCAGGATCCCATCGGCCGGCGGCTTTCGCGCGGCACCGGGCAGAACGGCCCGCAGTACGAGGTCATCGGCATCGTGGACAACGTGCTGACGTTCGGCCTGACGGTCAAGACCGGCTACGAGTTCTACATGCCGATCGAGCAGGAGCCCTTCAGCGCGCTCACCGTTGTGCTGCACACCGTCGCGCCCGATCCGACGACCGTGATTCCAACCGCCAGGCAGATCGTCGCGCGCGTCGATCCGACGCTCCCCGTGTCGCGGGTGCAGACGATGGAGGCGGTGGTGGGGCGGTCGGTGAACCAGCCGAGATTGATCTCGTCGCTGACGTCGCTGTTCGGCGTGCTGGCCGGCCTGCTCGCGGCGGTCGGCGTGTATGGCGTCATGGCGCACAACGTCCGGCGCGAGCGGCGCGAGTTTGCGGTGCGGCTCGCGCTCGGCGCCGATCCCGCCCGGGTGCGTTCGCTCGTGGTCCGCCGCGGCGTGGTACTCGGATCGCTCGGCATTGCCATCGGCATCGGCGCCGCGCTCCTGCTGACGCGCGTGCTGGGCACGATGATCACGACGGTGCAAACGACGGATCCGCTTGTATTTACGGTGACGGCCGTGACGCTGCTCGCCGTGACGATTCTCGCCGGCTATCTGCCGGCGCGCCAGGCGTCGAAAACGGACCCGATGGTGGTGTTGAGAGCGGAATGAACTGCCGCCTACACCGCCACCAACCCGCCAAACCTCCGCTCGCGACTCGAGAAGTCGTCGAGCGCTCGTGAGAATTCGGCTTCAGAAAAGTCCGGCCACTTCGTGTCGGTGAACCACAGCTCCGCGTACGCGGACTCCCACAGCAGGAAGTCGCTCAGGCGGCGCTCGCCGCCGGTGCGAATCACGAGGTCAACATCGGGCGCGGCGTCCGGCACACCACGCCCACTTCGAATCGCCTGGTCGAAGGCGTCGCGGCACGGGCTGGATGCTTCTGCCACGCGGCGAGCGGCCATCCACAAGGCCTCGCGCGACGAGTAGTCGATCGCCAGGCGCAGGTGCAGCCCCGCGCACGCGGCCGTGTCACGCTCGCCGGATTCGGCGCGGGCGAGCAGCGCCGGCGGCAGCCGATCGCGACGTCCGACGAGCGTGAAGCGGACGTCGTGTGCGACCGCGCGCGGGATCTGCTTGTACAAGTAGCGCTCGAAGAGTTGCATCAGCGTCGCAATCTCACTTGCGGGCCGGCGCCAGTTGTCGGCCGAGAGCGCGTAGAGGGTCAGCGTGCCGACGCCCAGCCGGGCGGCCGTCTCGACGGTGCGTTCCACGGCCCGGGCGCCGCGGCGATGCCCGTCGACGCGGGGGAGGCCGCGGGCCGTCGCCCAGCGGCCGTTGCCGTCCATGATGATCGCGACGTGAAGGCGCCTGAAGCCGTCGTGTGACATGCCGACCAGCGTGCGGCAGGCGTGCCGGCCAAGTCCTCACCGAATCATGAGACGGCCGTGAGATCCCCTTGAGATCAAACGAAATCAGCGCAACCTGGGCCGATGAGTGAGTCCGAACGCCAGGCCCGCGCCGAAGAGGAGGCCTTCGAAGGCGCTGATGAGCGTGCCGGTGATGGGCCGCAGCGTGCCTTCGCCGAGCAGCTGGGCGATTGGCGCAAGCCCGACCTGCGATCCCTGAAACGCGCCTGCGGCGACGTCGAGACTGGCCGCGACCATCGTGCCCCCGGCCAGCGTGATGCCGATCCCGGCGATGGCGCACACGATGCCGGTGACGAGCGCGGCGCGGACGCGCGCCGTGCCTTGTGGCGCCGCCATGCCGCCGCCGGGCTGGAGCGCCGTCGATCCGCCGTAGCCCGCGCCCGCGGCCGCGCCGAGCGCCAGGCCCTCGAGGCCGCCGCCGACACCGGCGAGGTCGCGGCCGAACACGCCGGCGATCAGCACCCGCGCGAGCGTATGCGCCAGCGCGCCCACCACCGCGCCGCCGGCCGCGCCGCACACGGCCAGCGCGATCGCGCGATGGGATCGGGCGATCGCTTCGGCCGCCGCGAGACCCGCGCCGATCCCCGCCGCGCCAAACGCCCCGGCCGCCGCGCCGATCATCGCGAGTACCACCACGATGCCCGGCTGCGCGCCCGACTCCGGCACCAGCAGGAACGCGATCCCGCCGATGGCGCCCGCCACGAGACCCGCCAGCGCGCCGCCGACGGACGCCGATGCCCAGCGGCTCGACGCAATCCGCGCCGCGCGCCGCAAGCGCAGCCGCACGAGCGCAATCGCCGCGCCGACGCCGCCGTCCGCACCCACGAGCGGCACCTCGCCGGCGCCGGCCACGTCCCATCGCGTGTCGCGCAGAATCGCGCGCGCGCGCTCGTGCCCCGGCAGGCGATCGAGCTCCGCCAGCGCCTCGGCCGTTCCCATCACGTGCAGCTGTTCGGCCGCCTCGCGACGCTCGTCGTCGGTGCCCGGCGACCGAAGCTTCAGAATCAGGGCCGTACGCAGGCCCGCCTGATCCGTACGTAGGCCAGGCTGATCCGTACGTAGGCCCGCCTGATCTTCAGGCGGGCTCCCTGGCGTCCTGCGCGGCTCTAGCCGCCGATCGACGGCGCCGACGTCTTCGAGCTCCCTGACGCCGTCATAGATGAACTGATATCCATGCCGCGCGACGGTCTTCACAAACGTCGGCTCCCGCACGTCGTCGTCCAGCGCGCGCCGGATGGTGCGGATGGCCTGGCTCAACGCGCCGTCCGAGACGATCACGTCCTTCCAGACGGCGTCGAAGATGTCCTGCTTCGAGACAGCGCGGTGGCGTTCGCGCACGAGCAGCACGAGCAGGTCGAAGTAGCGCGGAATGAGCGGGATCTCGATGCCCTGCCGAACCAGGACGCGCCGGGCGGGTGAGATGATGAACGGACCGAACTCGTAGCGCGGCAAGGCTGGTTATTGTAGCTTTCCTGTTGAGGTCTCCATGAAACGGACGATTCCTGCGCTCGTGGTCGCTGGGTGCGTGGTGGCTGGCGTGGGTGCGATGACTGGTGCCGCTCCAAAACCCGGAGCGGCCTACGTACAAACTGCGAAGGGCCCTACGGGCGCCGCAAGTCCGACTGCGGGCGCGCTGACGATCGACAAGCTCATCGACATCCGGATGCCGGCCAACCCGGTGTGGTCGCGCGACAGCCAGCGCGTCGCGTTCACGTGGGAGCGCGCGGGCGTGTCGAACCTCTACGTCGTGCCGGCGGACGGATCGGCGAAGCCGGTGGCGATCACGAACGACGGCGCGCCGGTGCAGGGGATGTTCTGGAGCGCGGACAGCAAGACGATCTACTTCACCCGTGCCGGCGCGCTGATGCAGATTGCGGCGGAAGCGGGGCAGACCGCGCGGCCGGTGTGGCCGCAGGCGCCGGGCCGCGGCGTCGTCGTCGCGCCTGACGGACGGTCCGTCGCCTACATCGCCGGTGGTCCCGCGAAGACTGAAATCCGCATCCGCTCGCTTGCCGGCGCCAGTGCCGACGACCGGACGGTGACGACATTCGATGGCGCGATCAATACGGTCGCGTTTGCGCCGGATGGCGTGCGCATGACATTCACGACCGGCGGCGCGGGCGGCCAGACGGTCCGGCACGAGCAATCACCTGAGTACTCCGGCGCGAAGATCGTCTACATCACGAATCAGAACGTGCCCGGACAGCCGGCGGATACGTACGTGGTGCCGTTGTCTGGCGGTACCCCGGTCAAGATCACTGTCGGAGCTGGTGGCGGCGGACGCGGTGGCGGAGCGCCACGCTGGCTCGACGAGAACCGCGTCGTCTTCGATCGTCAGGGCGGCGGGGACTTCAAGCGCCGATCGATCCTGGTGCAGGAAGTCACCGGTGGCGACCCGAAGGTCGTCCACGAAGACGTCAAGTCCACGTTCTGGAGCATCCCGGGCGGCGCGGGCGCGGGGTCGCAGGTGTCGCCGGCCGGCCAGTTCTTTGCGTTCCTCTCCGATCGCGACGGCTGGGATCATCTCTATGTCGGATCGGCGACGGCGGCGCCGGTGCAGATCACCAAGGGCGAGTTCGAGGTGTGGCGTCCAGTCTGGTCGCCGGACGGCACGCGGATCGCCTACGACTTCAACGAAGGGCCGAACCCCGGCGTTCGCCACATCGGGATGGCGACGATCAACGACTCGCCACGCACGGCACGGATGCGCATGCTCACCGGCGGACGCAGCGTGGACGTGAATCCAATCTGGTCGCCGGATGGCCGGAAGGTCCTGTATCAGCGGTCCGACGCGAACAATCCGGCCGATCTGTATGTTGTCGATACGGTGACGGAGAGCGCCAAGTCGGTCCGGCTGACGGACTCATTGCCGACGGGCGTCGATCGCACGCGCTTCGTCGCGCCCGAGCTGGTGCATTATCCCGGGCCGGACGGCAAGCCGGTGCCGGCGTATCTCTTTGTCCCGAAGGGGCTGAACAAGGCGGCGAAGCATCCGGCCGTCGTGTGGGTGCACGGCGACGGCATCAACCAGAATTACGACGGCTGGCACATCCAGCGGAACTACGCGGTCTATTACAGCTTTCATCAGTACCTGCTGCAGCAGGGCTACGTCGTCATCGCGCCCGACTATCGCGGCAGCATCGGCTACGGCGCTGCCTGGCGCGACGGCGTTTACATGGACGTCGGCGGCAAGGACTTCAAGGACGCGGGCATGGCCGCGGACTATCTCAAGAAGCTGCCGTACGTGGACGCCAACCGGCTTGGGATCTGGGGGCTGTCGTACGGCGGCTTCTTCACGCTGCTCGCGCTCACGGACATGCCGACCGCGTATCGCGCGGGCGTCAACGTCGCGGGCGTCGCGGACTACGCGATGTATTACGAGGATCCGTATCGCGGCGCGTGGACCGAAAGCCGCATCGGCCAGCCGAAGGACAACCCGGCGGTTTATGCGCAGGCGTCGCCGCTCTCACGCGTGGACAAGGTCGTGCGGCCGCTGCTCGTGCTGCATGGCACCGCCGACGTCAACGTGCCGTACCTGCATTCCGTCCGCCTGGTGGACGAGATGATGAAGAAAGGGAAGGGCAATCTCGTCGAGTTCATGATGTATCCCGGCGAGTTCCACTACTTCACGCGCGAGCACGTCTTGCGCGACGCCTGGACGCGCGTCGAGCAGTTCTTCAAGAAACACCTGAAGCCGTAGCGGTCTGCGTACGTAGCCGCAGGGCTTCAGCCCTGCGGTCAGTTCTTTCTTAAACAGCGCCAGGAAACACGTCTTGCACTCATCGCCCGGCGGCCATCCGTCGATGGTCTTGACGTGTGTGAGACCCGCCGCCGTCAGTTCCTGCGCGACGACCGCCGTCGGCACGCCGTGACCTTCGCGGTTGGCCGGCACGCCTTGGGGCAATGGGGACCCTTTGCCGGGAGGGTTGTCGAGAATCGCCAGTCGCCCGCCGGGTTTGAGTGACGCCACCAGGCTCTTATTGAACGGCTCGGGCGCGGTTACGTGGTGATAGACGTTGCGCAGAAAGATGGCGTCGCAACACGCCGCCGGCAGATTGGTGGCGTCCGGTGCGCCCTCGAGAACTGTGACGTTGGTCAAGCCTTCTTGTTTCACGTACTGTCGAAGCCACGCCACCGTCTTTGCTGGAATATCGGTCGCGAACACGCGGCCCGTTCCAATCCACTTGCCGAAGACGACGCTCATGTTGCCGTTGCCGGCGCCGACGTCGGCGACGGTCATTCCCGGTTTGAGCTCGAGCACGTCTGCGAGCCTCGGGACGTCGATCTCCGCCTGCTTGCGCTCCTGCGCGATCTGCTTTGCATCCGGCTGCTGCGCAGAGAGAGCGATGGCCGAGCAGGCCAGGGTCGCACCAAGTACGTACGCGCGTGGGAACATGCTGCATAGACGCCGTCGAGTCGGCCGTGGTTGGCTCATAATGCGGAGTCATGCGAGTAGGCAGCGACTTCAAGTTCGCCTGGCGCGCCCTGCGGCAGGCGCCGTGGTATTCGGCCGCCGTCATCGGCGTGATCGCGCTCACGATCGCGCTCGCGACGACGGTCTTTGCGATCGTGGATGGCGTGTTATTCCGGCCGTTGCCGTACCCCGACGCGGATCGGCTCGTCGTTGTTCAGCCCGGATTTCGATCCGTGCCGCCGCGGGCCCCGCAGGCGTGGGAAAGAGAGACTGGGCGCTACGGCACGAGCGCGGTGGATCTCGCGAGTTGGCAGACGGCAGTTCCAGACGCGATGTTCACGGCCTATTTGGTACAGGGGTGGGGCGGCACCGGTCCCGGCATCAACGTCGACGTCGCCGGCGTCGCGCGTGTCCGGCGGAACTTCTTCGACGTCGTCGGCGTGCGGCCGCTGATTGGCGGGTTTTCGGAAAGCGACTACGAGCCGAACCCGCGCGTGCGGCCCGTCATCCTGATGTACGAGACCTGGCAGTCGCGGTTTGCCGGCGCACCGGACGTCATTGGCCGCACGATCAACTACGAACCGGAAATCGGGTTCGGCCTTCGCATCGTCGGCGTCATGCCGAAGGGCTTCTCGTTTCCCTCCGTCGACCGGCCGACGGATTTCATCACCACGTACGAGCTCGATCCGAAGGAGGCGGCCGATCCGAAGAACCGGCGGTTCAGCGAAGTGCTCGCGCGCCTGCCTGACGGCATGTCTCCGGCGACGCTGGTCCAGCGGTTGGCGCCGGCCCTCGCCGCCACGGCGGCCGCGTACCCGCTGGGCCCGAAACCGGAGGGCTGGTCCGAGAACGGCTGGCGTCGCGAGGGCCCGTTCGACGCGGTGGAGCTGAAGCCGCTACGACAGTTCCTCCAACGCAGGTCCGGCGCGATGTTCCTGGCGGTGTCAGGCGCCGTCGCGTTACTGGTGCTGATCGCGGCCGCGAACGTGTCGAGCCTCATGAGCTCGCGCTGCGTGGAGCGCACGCGCGAGTTGACCATGCGGCGCGCGCTCGGCGCGGGCCCCGGCGCGATTGCGAGACTCTGGGCGATCGAGGCGTTTGCCCTCGTGGCGGCCGGCGCCGTCCTTGGCGCGGTCGCCGCGCCGCCGCTGCTTCATCTGATCCTGGCCCTGCTGCCCGACGAGGTCGCGTTACTGAAGCCGCCGCGTCTGGACGCGCGCGTCTTCGGCTTCGTCGCCGCTTCGATGGTCGTGCTGGCGGCGCTGGTCGCGATCGCGCCGATCCGACGGTCGCTCAGGGCCGTCTCGACGGCGAAGGGCGGGTCGAGCGAGCGGGTGCGAACGGCCGGACGCTTCGTCGCCGTCGGCGGACAGGTGGCCGCTGCGTTCGTGCTGACCGTCCTGGGTGCGTGCCTGGTGGGATCGCTTCTGGCGGTGTACGGCAGCAGCCGTCCGATCACGACTGACGGCGTCGTCGTCATCGCAGGCGGGCTGCGCGGACCGGGCAGCGAATCCGCGCCGAGTCGCCAGCCCCGTGCGGAGCGGATTGTCGAGCGATTGAAGCAGACGCCCGGCGTGAGGGACGTGACGTCCCTCGCGGGGCAGTTCCTCGTCGGCGGCGGATGGGGTGGCGCGTTTCGATCGCCGGATCGCAAGTCTTACGTGCGCGACGCGGAAACGTGGGCGGTCATGCCGGGCTTCTTCGACGTCATCGGCCTTCGCGCGATCGAAGGACGGCTGCCGACAGGCGACGAGCTGCGGTCGGGCGCGCCTGTCGTGGTGATCAGCCAGCGCATCGCCCAGCAGTACTGGCCGAACGGATCCGGCGTCGGGCAGACCCTGGTGTACGAACCGCCGGTGCGGTCGGACTATTACAAGCAGCCGTTCACGGTGATTGGCGTGGTTGCCGAAGTGCCGTGGTTCGCGTGGGACATGGAGTCGCCGCTCTTCTACGTCCCGTACAAATACGGTCAGACATCGACGCTGACGGTGCTCCTTCGCACGGACGGACGCACCGGACCCGCGATCGACGAATCGCTCCGCGCCATTGCGCAGGCCGATCCGCATCTGCGCCTGAACCGGGCCGCGGCACTCGACACGCTCTATCGCGATTCGATCTCGCTGCGCCGCTTTCAGTCGTGGCTGTTCGGCGGCTTTGCCGCCGCGGCGCTGGCCGTGGCCGGCGTCGGCATTCTCGGATTGCTGGCGATGTCCACCGGGCGGCGGACGAAGGAAATCGGCATCCGCTGCGCGCTCGGCGCCACACCCACCAGCGTCCGGCGTCTGCTCGTCGGCGAGCAGATGGCCCCGGTCGTCGCCGGGCTGGTCGTCGGAGCCGGCGTCGCTGCGTGGGCCGTGGGCCTCGTCAAGAGCTACGTCTATCAGCTCTCCGTCGCGGATCCGCGCATCTGGGGCGCAGCGGCTCTCCTGATCCTGCTGACGGCTGGACTTGGGTCGCTGCTGCCGGCAGTCCGAGCGGGCCGAATCGATCCGGTCAGGGCGCTGCGGGTGGACTGACCCGGCGCAGCCGCAACCGGTTGTAGCGTCATCGGAATCAGCAGCGCGTTGAAGAACGCGCGGACGTCGGAGGTCCCAGCCAGCGCGGTCATCGATGCCAGGCGACCCTGAGCGCGTTGCCGTCCGGATCCTCAACGGTGATCCAGCGCGCCGGAAACTGGGCCTCGCGCAGGAGGCGTCGGAGATCGAAACCTGTCATGCCACCGA
>Ga0137433_1000191_pt1 | contig 36147 bp, 38 predicted proteins | sample EasRivERMZT840_2_FD_102335 | JGI IMG/M metagenome (GOLD analysis project Ga0137433, IMG submission 102335) | Soil microbial communities from meander-bound floodplain in the East River, Colorado, USA - East River MetaG ERMZT840_2 | ecosystem: Environmental > Terrestrial > Soil > Floodplain ...
AAAGGGTGAAGGCGGTGAAGGCCGTTACTTCACCTTGAAGCCTTCGCGAGGATCGAAGCGCTTGCCGTCCGCGCGAGTCGCTTCGGTCCAGATCGCAGCCGGGGTGCCGTCCTTCATCGGGTGCCCGCTGATCTTCAGTTTCGTTCCTGCCGCGAAATCGCTCGGACGGATGCCGGAACGCTGCAAAGTGCTGGGTCCTTCGGCTTCGAAACCCCAGGTTGTGACTGAGCCGTCCTTGTTCTTTACGTCGACATGAAGCCATGAGTGCGGGTTTGTGTACTCGAACTTCTTGACCACGCCCTCAACGGTGATCGTCTTCACCTGGTCGAACATCGTTGCCGAATGATGAGCCACTGCCGGCACGGGCAGCACGCTGACGACAGCCGTGACGCTGAGGACAGCCGCGACGGCGGCGAGGCTCAGGAAAGTGATGGTTGCTTTGATCATGGCTCGTCTCCTGCTTCTCATTTGGTGAAGGTGAAACCGCGAAACTCGGTTGTGCCTTGCCTGTTCTGAAAAACGGAATTGTTCTCGTTCTCGCCGCAATGCCAGTAACGGATGCGTAGTTTTTTTCCTTCTTCATCCAGCTTTGCGTACGACTGTTTGGTAAACCACGCTTCCGTGAGCGCCGGAGGATCATAGACCCAAACGTCGGCGCGCAGCGTTTTGTCGTCCGCCTTGTACCAGATCTCCACAGTCTCCACCTGATCGGTGTAATCCGGCTGCGAGCGCTGGTAGATGCCGCTCTGCAGCTGGTTTGTGTGAACGACAAGCCTGTCGCCATCCCAGAACCCGATGGAATCGCCGTTGTAGAGTGGGTATCGATCGGCCTCGGGGATATGGTCGCGGCCGTCGGTGTAAACGCGGCGGATATCATTTACCATTTCGTTGACCAGCCATGTCTGGTCCGGCGTGACGATGAACTCGCGCAGAAATGGTTCAGTAAGCCATCGAGGATGACCCGGCGGGGAGCATGTCGATATGGGATCCCACTCGATGCCTTTCTTCACGTCCTCGATACGCTTGAGCATCCTTGAGTGATACTCGGGCGTGAGTTTGGCAGGCGGCAGGCCGCCCGGCGGTTGATCGGGATCGAAGGGGAAGCCCGGCACGATGACTCTTGTGTAGATGCCGCTCCAGTCGGGTAGTGCCGCCGGAGACAGGCGCTGCCCGCCCTTGGCTTCGTCGTGCAGGGCTTTGAAAAGGTCGGCTGCGGTCTTGTGCTGGCGTCCGAGATCGACCATCTGTTCCTTCGTCCGCTGCGGGATCTGCGGAGCAGCCGATTTCTCAACCGTCGGAGTTGCAGTCGAGCAAGCCGCCAGGGTCAGCCCGAATAAAGTCGCGACAGCGCCGGCCAGAATCTGAGTGAATGGACATCGCTTCATGGGGCGGCATCATATTACAATTCCCAAACCTGGAGGGGGCACATGGCCAAATTTCGCTCTACTCGATTGATTCTCGCAGCAGGCTGCCTGGTGGCTCTTGTTGCGGGCACCATCATTTCCGCCCAGCGATCATCTACCACGATGGCTTCTGCCGCGACTGCTTTCCTTAACGGTCTCACACCGGAACAACGGCAGAAGGCTGTCTTCGACTTCAAGTCCGACGAACGCCTGAAGTGGAATTTCATCCCCACGGAAGGCTTTCCCCGCAACGGTCTTTTGCTGAGAGACATGGACGAGAAGCAGCGTCAGCTGGCGCATAACCTGCTGAAGAGCGCCCTGAGCCAGAAGGGTTATATGACTGCGAGCTCGATCATGGAACTCGAGTCGACACTTGCTGAAATCGAACGTGCCGCCGCTGCCAATGCTGCCGGTCGCGGAGGCCGTGGCGGTGGCGGTTTCGAGCGCCATCCGCTGAAATACTTCGTTTCCGTGTTTGGTAACCCTTCGAGCAAAGATCCGTGGGGCTGGCGCGTGGAAGGTCATCACATATCGCTGCACTTCAGCGTTATCAACGGGACTTTTGTAGCAAGCTCGCCGACCTTTTTCGGAACGAACCCGGCCGAAGTTCGCGAAGGTCCGAGAGCCGGTACGCGTATCCTGGGCGAACAGGAAGACGAGGCGCGCGCCTTGTTAATGGCGCTGGATGAGTCGCAGCGCGGCAAAGCTGTGATTCAGGCCGTAGCTCTGAACGAGATCGTGACTACGAACAAGCTCGATATCAGCCCGCTGACGCCGATCGGGATCACCCACGCCGAAATGACTCCGCCCCAACGCGACATGCTGATGAAGTTGGTCAACATCTACATCTCCAAAATGGCGGATGACATCGCTGCCGACCGGACGGCGAAACTTCAGAAAAGCGGTCTGGATAAGATCGCGTTCGCATGGGCCGGAGCCCCGGAGCGCGGCAAGCAGCATTACTATCGGATTCAGGGCCCGACGTTCCTGATCGAACACGACAACGCCCAGAACCAGGGGAATCACGTTCATTCCATCTGGCGCGATTTCAACGGGGATTTCGGACGGGATCTGCTTCGCGAGCACGTTGCGTCCACCCCTCACGAATAATTCGGGGACAGTGAGCAATTAATTCGGGGTCGGACGCTTGTCTTATCAGCTCGATGCGTCTGACCCCGAATTAATTGCTCACTGTCCCCGAATTATTTCTCTCCGCGATTAACTGCCGCAGCAGTTCTGCGGTGTCTTCGTGGACATCAACGCGCTGGCCGCGGCATCGACGGGTGTGAATCCGCGATTGTCTTTCGTCTCGAGTTTTGCGCCTTTCGCCACGAGGTACTTCAAGATCGTTCCATCCCCAGAACGCCGCACCGTGGAGCAAGGTCCAGCCGCGTTGCGGGTCGACGACATTCACGTCACCTCCGGCCTTCGGCAAGCATCGCTAAGTTGTAGTGAACTCAAGCTTCGGCTTTTTTCCGTTTCTTCCGGGCGGCAGCGCAGTACCCTATGTCAGCTTTCAACAAAAACAAGATGGTGCCGGATATCAGGCCACCACGGAAAGGCGGTCCGTTATGGTCAATGTCAAACGCAACCACACCTACGAAAACTGGGCCCACACCCTCAAATTCAAGCCGGATCGGTTCTACGAGCCGGAAACAGAAGAACAAGTCATTCAGATCGTCAAGGAGGCCGCGGCGCGCGGAGGACGCGTGCGAACTCGCGGAGGCGGCCATTCGTGGTCTCACTTTGTCGTAACTGACGACACGCTGCTCCAGCTCGACAAGCTGAACAAGAGCCTTGTCAATGATGTTCGGGAAAACCGGTACACGGTCGAAGCCGGTATTCGCCTGAAGGACCTCATCCGGAACATGGAGCTCGGCGGAAAGGCGATGAGGAACCTCGGCTCCATCACCGAGCAGTCGATTGCCGGTGCGATATCTACAGGAACGCACGGCACGGGAGTGAAGCTGCGCAATCTTTCTGCGTCGGTTGTGGAGATGAATCTCGTTACCGGAACAGGTGACCTTCTGACAATCAAGGAAACCGACACGGAGCTTCTCGATGCCGCAAGGGTGAGCATGGGAGCGCTCGGCATCGTGACGAAAGTGACGCTCGACGTAGTTCCGATGTACGAACTGGAGCACGTTACCTATCTCACCAAGTTCGATCACGTTATCGACAAGCTCGATCAACTCAAAGATGAGAATGTTCGATACCTGATCTGGTGGCTGGCGGCGCCAATCGGGCCCAAAGACAACGTCATCGTGATCACGATGAATCCGCCCGGCACGCCACCGGGTGTTTTGGGAAATGCCCATGTCATCGGCACACCCGGTACGACAGCGCCGCCGATGGATACGAATGACCTGCTGGGCATGTTGATGAATCTGTTCCCGGAGAATTCATTCAATAAGGTTCTGAAGCGAACCGGGAAATACTACGAAATCCTCACTATCCCTTTGATACCGGTGCTTCACAGGGAATTTGAGTACGCCGTTCCCGTCAAAAACGCTGCAGAAGCGCTGCTGCAACTCAGACACATTTTCGACGAAGGAGACATTGCAACGACGCTCCCGGTGGAAGTGCGCTACGTCGCCGCCGACCAAAGCCTCATGAGTCCGGCTCGAGGCCAGGACGTCTGCTACATCGGCGTGAGTACGCAACCGAATGCAAACGAGGTTTATTCGCGCGTCGAACCCATCATGAAGGACCTCGGAGGCCGGCCGCACTGGGGCAAACACTTCACGCTGAGACGCAGCGAAGTCGAAGCAATGTATCCGGATTCGTATGAGAAGTTTCGCCAGATCAGAAAACAACTGGACCCGCATGGTGTCTTCACCAACACGCTGCTGTCACAACTCTTCGACTAGTGGGGAAACGCCATGCCGGATAACGCACCGAAAAAGGTGTCTGGACACGAGGACCAGACCGCCACAATTCTGATCAACCTCTATGACGGCACGCGAGAGTTGCTGCCAGGCGAAACCAGGGTATTGCTGCGAATCATCGATGGCGAGCAGCGTCACGTCTTCACCGACACCGTCAAAGGTCCAACAATTCGCGTGACGGTCCCGTGCCAGGACGGAATGCGAGACAGATATACCGTGCTTGCGGCCGCCGACGGATATGCTCAGGCAGGGTTCCACCCGGTCAACGTGTCGCCTACAATCGTACGGCCCGTATTTCTGATGCTCTTACCGCGCAAGACCCGATGGGATTTTTCAAAATCGCAGTGGGACGTTCTTCGCAAGACGCATCCCGCATTCACGAAGCTGATGGCACACGGCGCAAACAGCGAGCCGCAGGGTCAGGCGCGGTATGAGCGAGTGATGGAACAACGTCCTGCCGGCATTGCTTGTCTTCTGAACATCCTCACCGTGATTCAGGACATCGACCTGCCCGAGGGTACGCCCCTCGATCACATGCGCGAGATCCAGTGGGAGACCGTGACGCAGGATCGTTGTTTTGGCTGGGCCGACCGCACGCTGCTGGACCAGGTCCGAGTAGCGGCTTCGCAAGGTGCGTTCTCTCAGGAACCCGGTCCCGGACTCCTCCATCCTGGAGCGACCAGCAGCTACAAGCAGGTGCAGTTCGGCGAGGCCAACCTGCAGATAACATTTCATGAAAAAGATCAGTCGTCGGGAAGGCCGGACTGGGTCAAGGTTGAATTGGATATCGACTACTTCAATGACGCCGCCGCGCATACTCTTTTGGAGGTCCTTCCGAACGCTTTCGGGTCGACGGACCCCCGGCGGGTATACGTCCTTCGGTGGATTGCCGGGCGCCAGGCGAATGTCCCGGCTTTCAACCCGCCATATACCATTCGGCCGTCGGATTCGTGATCCGAAAAGATCTTAAGAATCAGCGCTATACGTGTTTTACTGCGAAGTCGGGAATTCCTGCCTAATGCAAACATCAAATCCTGCCGAAAAGATATTTCGGGAGAACCTTTATGAAACGAACGCAGGCAGGGTTTTCACTTCTGGAAGTCTTGATCGTTGCAGCTGTCGGCATGGTGATCACTGTGACCGCCGTTCCGAATATGATGACGGGGATTTCGAACATGAGGCTGCGGTCGAGCATGACGAGTCTGGCGGGAGTACTGCAAAACTGTCGCGTGCTTGCCGTGAAAACAAACAGACACATGACGACGCATTTCTCGCCGCAAAACGAGGGCATTCTTGCGTACGTCAAACGATCCAGCGTTTCTGGTCCGATCGACGTACACGACTCGCAGGTATCCCTGGAAGCTCCTGTCGTGCGTGTGACGACGCCATCCGGCCCCGGCGCTCCTCCGGTTCTCAGTAACACTGTTCTGGGATTTACGCCTGAGACCGGCTCGCCTTCATTCAACCCGACCGGCCTGCCGTGCGTATATTCCAGCGGCGCCTGCGCCAACCACGGATTTGCATACTACTTTCACGATTCGCGTGCACAAGGCGCCGTGGGGTGGGCGGCGTTGTCGATATCTCCCGCAGGCCGCTTGAAAAAATGGTACTGGAACGGGACGGCCTGGACCGATTGATCCTTCAAGTTCTCTCCCCGCGGCTGCCGCGACGAACACGTGTTAAAGTCGCGGCTTATGCCGTTTGCTGATCTGCAGGACTTTCTTCGCCGTCTGGAAATTGCGGGGCAGCTAAAACGCATCCGCACAGAGGTTGAGCCGGAACTGGAGGTCACCGAAATCACTCAGCGGGTCCTGCGCGAGCAGGGACCCGCTCTTTTTTTTGAACGTCCAAAAGGTTCATCGATTCCGCTGGTAATGAATCTTTTCGGCACTATGGATCGCGTTCGCATGGCGCTTGGGCGCGAGCCGGCCGAAATCGGCAACGAGTTGATCGATGCGTTCCACCGAGTCAATCCGCCTTCGCTGAAGGGACTCTGGAAATCGCGAGCGCTCATCCAGCGCGCGCTGCTGACACGTCCGTCCAAAGTCTCATCCGCGCCATGCCAGGAAGTCATCGAAGACCCTGATCTGTCGGCGCTGCCGGTCCTGAAGTGCTGGCCGGGAGATGCGGGCCGCTTCATCACTTACGGCATGGTTCTGACGCAGCACCCGCGCACAGGGCGCAGGAACCTCGGTCTCTACAGACTTCAGGTTTTCGGAAAAGACGCTACGGGCATGCATTGGCAAAGCATGAAGGGCGGCCGCGGTCATTATTGGGAAGCGGAACAGGAAGGGAAGGATCTGGAAGTTGCGGTTGTGATCGGCACGGATCCGATCCTCATGATGGCGTCTATCCTTCCCCTGCCCGAGGACGTCGATGAAATCGGCTTTGCCGGTTTGCTTCGAGGCAAAGGCGTGCCCATGGTTCGCGCCAAAACCATCGACATGATGGTGCCCGCCAACGCCGAGTTCATACTCGAAGGTGTTGTCCCGGCGCACGAACGGCGTATGGAGGGCCCCTTCGGCGATCACTTCGGACACTACTCTGAGGCGGCGGAGTTTCCGGTCTTTCATATTCGAAAAATCACACGACGTCGAAACGCCGTTTATGTCGGAACCGTGGTGGGAAAACCGCCGCAGGAAGACAAATTCCTGGGGATCGCGGCCGGGGAAATGATCGGCCCCCTGATCAAAGTCATCAATCCGAACATCGTTGATATGTGTGCCTATGCCGGCGCCGGTTTTCATAACCTTCTTGTCGTTTCCCTCCAGGAGCGTCATCCGAAGGAAGTATTGAAAACAGCAATGTCTCTGCTTGGCACGGGCCAGCTATCGTTGACCAAAGTCATGGTCATGGTCGGGCCGGATTGCGATCCTCATGATTTTCGAGCGGTCCTGCGTCAGATACGGGCTCGCTTCGAACCGGAGGATCACATGTGGATTCTGCCGTTCGCGCCGCTGGACACGCTCGACTTCACGTCGTTCAAGATGCATGTCGGAAGCAAACTGGTGATCGATGCTGCCGGAGACCCGATAGCGAAGCGTGGGGCGGCTTCGAGCGTGGATATCCGGAGCCTGGACGGCCGGATCGAGGAGTACCGGAATCTAGAAGACGCTTTGCTCGTCGTTCGAGTCCGGGATCAGGGCCGGGAGGTGATCCAGAAACTGGTCCGGGCGCCTCTGGGGGTGCCGTTTGTGGTCGCCGTCAGCCCGGATGTGAGCCTCGACGACGATGAAAACCTCCAATGGGGGATTTTTACCCGATTCGACCCGGTTCGGGACATGCTCTTCACCGATCAGACCTTCGTGGGCGCGAGGCCGGTCTATCGCGGTGTCGCAGGCATCGACGCGACGTGGAAAGAGGGCTATCCCGCACCTCTGGTGATGGATGAGTCCATTGTGAAACTCGTGGATAAAAGGTGGGGGGAGTACTTCCGATAAGATGCCAACCACATCCAACCCACTGTGTCTATAGCAACGGAATGGCGATGTTACAGGCTGAAGAAGCAGAGCTGATTGCGCGAGCCCAGCGCGGAGATCCAGAGGCTTTTTGCGTGGTTGCCACGCACCACCACAGGAGTCTCTATCTTCTGGCCCTGAAATACAGCGGTAATCATCACGATGCCGAGGACCTCATGCAGGACGTGATGCTGAACGCATACCGCGCCATCGGCCAGTTCAAAGGTATGTCGTCGTTCCGAACGTGGCTGGCGAGAATCATGATGAACTCATTCCTGAATCAAAAACGCAAAAGTGATCCGATCGCGTCGACAAAGCGGTCCGAACCGATCGAGGACGATCTCGAGCCGGGGTTCTATTCGAAAAGCCCGGCCGGCAGTTCCGAGCGAAACGTGCACAACGGGCTGGTCATTCAGCAGATCCTGAATCTGCTTGGATCGGTTCCGGAGCGCCAGCGGCTCATGTTCTTGATGAAGCACCAGGAGGGAATGACGTGCGAAGAGATCGCCGAGACGATGGGCACGTCCGTTGGAACCGTCAAGAAGACGCTGTTCCGGGTCGTGGATCGTCTGAGGCAGCACTTCGCCGTCGCAGCCGTGAAGGAGCAGCACCATGCATAACTGCGAAGAATTTCGCGAACGGATAACCGAGCACATCATCGATCGTGAGGACATTTCCGCAAAACCGGAGCTCAAGCGGGAATTGCTGATTTGTTCCGGTTGTTCGGAGTTCTACTCCGAGTCGCGCGAAATGATGGACGCTTTGTCTGAAGTCGACCTCACCGTTTCTGAAAGCCAGTGGTGGGGAATCGAGCGCCGCCTTCAGCAGACGTTGCGACAAGCGCAGTCCGAGGTACCAGCCCGCAGCCGTGCTTACCCGCTTTTCGAGTTGCAGAAGTCGCTCCAAAGGGCCACGACCCGGTTCTTCCCGGTTGTCGCGACGGTTGCCGCTCTTCTCATCATCACTGTCGGTCTCGGCAGGTTGGCAAAGCCGACGAAGCCGCAGTTTGCGACGGAGTCCCGGCCGTCGGTATACGTGGAGCAAAGCGTTCCACTCGACCCTGTGACCGTCGATTTTCTTGAAGAATCCGAGCTGCTGCTCCGGAACGTGATGAAGATCGCTGCCGCCGATATCGACGACCTGGCGGACGCAAAAAGAACCGCGGACCAGCAACTGGCTCAGCTGGGACAACGCAAGGAGGCGGCAGCCGACGTTCCGCCTGTGGTGAATGTCATGGAGACCTATGAAACGGTCCTTCGTGATCTCCGGAATATCGATGAGCAAAACGCTGATGAAGACATCAGCGATATCCAGAAAAGAATCCAAACCAACGGGCTGATCGCCAGTATGAAAGCGTTTCAGCCGAGAGTTACCGAGCTCAGCTTCGGCGGTCTGCGATGAGCGAAGCGAATGCAAGCCCGACAGGGCGCAGCCATAAAGGTAATAAGGAGCCTCTAGTTATGCACTCAAGAATGAAATGGATTTCAACAAACCTGCTGATCATCATCGTCGCAACTCTTGCTCTTGTGCCGGCCGCTCCGGCGCAGGTCCGCATCGTGATGCAGCAATCATTATTGCCGGCGGACGAAGCGCGGAACGTGTTCAATGCGGGGCTGAAGTTGTGGGACGAATTCAGATACACGGAGGCAGAGAGCAAATTTCGTGAAGTGATTCGCCGGTTCCCGAAGAATCAGATCGCGGATCGCTCGGAGTACTACCTCATTCGCACTCTGTCGCGCCAGGGAAAGAGAGCGGACGCTGTGAACCGGATCGCGGAATTTGCGAAAAAGTATCCGAAATCGCAATGGATGAACGATGTGCAGGAGCTGCGGATCGAGTTGACCGACCAGATGCCCTCCACAGCGGAAACCATCCTTTTGCGGGCTCCCCAGGGACCCACTCCATTTGCAACGCCAGCGCCAGGTCCAACCCCAGGGACTGTTGTCGTTGGTGTGGGGCCATCACAAGTTGTGACGCCTTTCGGCGTTCAGCCCGGGTCCTTTCATATCGCGGTTCCGCCGATGCCGCCGATGCCGCCGATGCATGCGCCGTTTGTCTTCGAATCTCAGAATTCTGACCCCGAGATCAGCCTTCAGCAGGAGATCATGCGAGCCGTGTTTCGCAACAATTTCGATCGCGCGATCGAGATCGCCACGGAGCGCTTGAAGGCCAATCCGGCGGATCCGGTTGTGTTGTCGAGTCTGAATCTCATTGCAGACGGCAGATCGCCGCAGGCCGCATCCATGCTCCTCACGATCGTGAAGAGTTCTCCAAATGCCAAGGCGCGACGGGATGCAATCTACTGGCTGGGTCGTTCGAGAGGCGCCGGCGATTCGACAGTGGATACGCTCGTGAGTCTCTTGCCGGCGCTCGGTGATGAAGATGCCGAAGCCATTATTTACAGCCTCAGCCAGGTTCGCAGCGACAAAGCCCTGAACGCGGTGGTGACGATTGCGCGTGACAAGAGCAAGAGCGAAAGAGTGCGCAGCAACGCCGCATACTGGGTCGGCCAGTCCCGCGGACCTAATCGCGTTGGATTGCTTCAGGACATTTACAAGAACAGCATGGATAACGCGAAGGTGCGGCAACAGATCACGTACGCGCTGAGTCAGACCCGCGACGTGCAGGCGGTAGCGGTCATGAGCAATATCGCGGAAACGGATCCGGATCTCGAAGTCCGCAAGAACGCGGTCTACTGGCTCGGAGGCATCCGATCTCCGGAAGCCACTCAGGCACTCGAGCGGCTTCTCCTGCCGCAGAAGAAGTAGGGAAGCAGGCAATATGTCGAGCGCCCTCATCGCGGCTCTGCTGTTCCTGGCGCAGGGCCGAGTCTACACATTCCCGGACTTTGTCAGCGTTAATGGCGACTCACTGAAGGCCCGGTACGACAACGCGATCGCTCAAGGCCGGAGGTTGAATGGCGAGACGTTCTGGGTGGCCTGGGAAATGCCGGGCGACGGAAATACTCGAACAACGTTGATTGACGGTATCGAGGTCTCGCAGACACGGGTTCCCGAGCGCGCCGCCATGTTTTTCCTGGCGCGAAAATCCGATGGCGGCATCGAAAGAATTCGAATCGTAACGCTGGCGCAGGATATTCGCGTTCACGATCGCCCGGTATATTGGCTGGGCAAGCCGGCCAGCGACGAATCATCCGGCGTCCTCCTCGATATCGCGCGCACGACCACATCGACTGCCGTCAGGAAAGATGCGATCTTCTGGCTGGGCCAGGAAGCCAGCCGCCTCGTTCCCGGCGAACTCGAAAAACTTGCGAGCAACGACCCGGACACCGAAGTTCAGAAGCAGGCCGTGTTCGCCTTAAGCCAGCGCCGGAATGACGAGTCGATTCCGACACTCATGCGCATTGCCCGCGATCATTCGAATCCCGCCGTGCGCAAGCAGGCGATCTTCTGGCTCGGTCAAAGCCGCGACCCTCGCGTCCTGGAGTTTTTCGAAGGTCTTCTCAAGAAGAAGTAGAATCCGGGGAGTGCTCCTCGTCATCTGTCCCAATCTCGGCATCGACCGCATCCTTCGCGTCGAGAATTTTCACGCCGCCAAAGTCCAACGCAGCCAATCCGTGATCGTCCAGCCCGGAGGAAAGGGCAGCAACGTCGCCCGCGTGTTTCGCCAACTCGGCGGTGACGTGGCTCTGATCGGGTTCGTTGGACGCGGCAATGCGCGCGCCGTTGCAGAGCCTCTTCGGCGGATGGGTATTCAGGCCGACCTCATTCCTGCCTTTGACGGCGAAAGCCGCACGTGCACCATCGTGTGCGACGAAACGGGGTCTCATCCGACTGTGATCAACGAAGAGAGCCCTCCCATCGATAAGGCGGCGGAAGACAGATTGTGGGAGAAGGTCCGTCGCTGGGTCCCGCGCTGCGAAGGAGTACTGACCACAGGAAGTCTTTCTACGGGTTTGCCCGTCGATTTCTATGCCCGGATTCTCGACTATGCGCGCAGCCGGCGGAAGATCACTTCCATTGACGCGGCCGGTGAGGTTCTTCGCGTCGGCTTGATGGTGCATCCCGATTTTATAAAACCGAACATGGAAGAATTCGCCAAGTTGACGGGACGATCAATCACGCCGGCCGTCTTCCCGCTTGCGCCGCATACTGCGCTGACATTCGGCAAAGCCGGTGCTGTATTGATCCACGAGGGCAAGTGTCTTTACGGTGCTCCACCTCGCCTCTTCGACACCAATCCGATCGGCGCAGGCGATGCATTCGCCGCGACGTATCTGCGATATCTGCTGAATCGACGGCCTGCTCGAGAGTGCCTGCGGTTTGCGATCGCAGCAGCCGCGTCGGATTCTTCGACATTGCGCCCCGGCCTCATCGATATCTCGCAATTCCGATCACTCGCCGCCCGAGTGGAATTGCGCTTCCTCTGAACTATCCGGAACTCTAGTCTTCCCGGCCGCATCGCGGCGGAACCGCAATTGCACAAACCGGCGTAGACCTCACGGACTTGGAGCGCAGCTATGAGATGGCTGAAATCTGCAGCGATGGTTGCTGTATCTGTTGTTCTGCTTTGCGATCCCACTCTGCTCCAGGCTGCCGAACAGGGCATATCGGGCCGCCTCATCTTCGATAGCCTCGACTTTACGTGTGATCCAAATTGCACGGTAACACTCCTGTCAGCCGGCGTCCGACCTGTCGAGACCGTGGTAACAGGTATCGGCGGTAGTTTTACTTTCAGCCCTGTACCACGCGGCACCTACTCGATCCTTGTCGAGATCCCGGGATTTGAGCCGACAACTCATCCGCTCGACGCCTCTGGAGGAGGCGGCCACGTCAACGTCCTTGTGCCCCTCAGCCGGCGACACGTGGTTGTTCCTTCGAATAGAGCCGATGTCGTGAATATCTCGGAGTTTCTCGAACGTTATCCGAAGAAAGCGGTTTCGTTTTTTGAGAAGGGAAGCGACTCCCTCAGGAAGAATCACAATTCGGACGCGGTCAAATACCTCCGGAATGCCGTGGAACTCGCGCCCACGTTTTACGAAGCGCGCAACCAACTCGGTGCTGCGTACATGCAGGCAGGGCGCCTCGAAGATGCGGAACGGGAATTTGTGCTTGCTCACGAGTTGAATTCGACGGCGGTAGAGCCTTTGGTGAATCTGATCGCAATCTACATTGACCAGGACAAACCGGAGAAGGCAGTCGATGCCGGTGAACAAGCCGTCAAGACGAACTCGCGCTCGGCGCCCGCATTCTTCAGCCTCGGTGTGGCGCTATACAAGGCCGCTCAGCTGGACAAGGCCGAAACAGCTCTCAAACGCGCGCTGGACCTCGCGCCGAAGATGGGCAAAATCAGGCTCATGCTTGCCAACGTTTATCTGAAGCTTCGGCAGTTCGACAGTACGCTCGTGCAGCTCAACGCCTACATTGCTGAGAATCCCAAAGGAGAGCAGATCGACGCGGCGCGGGACATGCGCGACAAATTGCGGGAGTCCGTCGAGACCGGACGGCCATAGTATACTGTCCGCGTATGGACAAAAAACAAACCACGCTTCGCGTTCAGTGCACCTGTTGCGACGCGGTACTCACGGTGGACAAGGCATCCGGGGAAGTCCTGTTTACCGACAAACCCAAGGGAAAGAAAGTCTCCTTCGAAGACGCATTCCAGAAAGTAAAGCAGGACCAGGAAACGGCTGAAGACCGGTTCAAGGAAGCCTTCATGAAGGAGAAAGATCACATGAAGGTGGTCGACCAGAAGTTCGAAGAGGCGATGAAGCGGAAAGACGAACTGCCGATGCCGATCAAGCCCATCGATCTTGATTAAGCGCTAAGGCGCAAAGGCACAAAGACGCCAAGAGGGCCCGCAAAAAGGAATTCTTAATGCGGGCCCTCTTGGCGTCTTTGTGCCTTTGCGCCTTAGCGCGCTAACTAACCTTCTTGGGCCTGCTTCTGTTTCTGATCCCGCAGCACAGCCTTGCGCGACAGTTTGATCTTATTCCCCTCGAGTCCGACGACCTTTACCATCACCTGGTCGCCTTCCTGAAGGACATCCCGGACGTTCCGAATGCGGCTCTCGTCGATCTCCGAGATGTGGAGGAGGCCGTCCGTGCCGGGAAAGATCTCGACAAAAGCGCCGAAGTCCGCGATCCGCACGACTTTGCCCCGATAAGTCTTGCCGACTTCGGGAGTGGCCGTCAGGTTCGAAATGATCTCGATCGCCTTTTGAGCTGATGGACCATCCGAGGACGCGATGTTGACTCGGCCATCATCGGAGACGTCGATCTTCACTCCGGTCTGTTCGATGATCGAGCGGATCATCTTTCCGCCGGGCCCGATGACATCGCGGATCTTGTCGGTTGGAATCTTCATTGTATAGATCCGCGGCGCAAACGGAGACATCTCTTCGCTGACGACGGGAATCGCTTCCACCATCTTGTCGAGGATGTAAAGCCGCCCCGCTTTGGCCTGAGCCAGCGCCTCGGACATGATGGTTGAAGTCACGCCCGGGATCTTGATATCCATTTGCAGCGCTGTGATGCCGTCGCGAGTTCCGGCGACCTTGAAATCCATGTCGCCGTAGTGGTCTTCAGCGCCCGCGATGTCGGTCAGAACGGCGTAGTTGTCGCCTTCCTTCACCAGGCCCATCGCCACACCGGCCACCGGGGCTTTGATCGGGACGCCGGCGTCCATCAGCGCGAGAGTGCCGCCGCAAACGGTAGCCATCGAGGACGATCCATTGGATTCGAGAATGTCGGAAACCAGGCGGATCGTGTAGGGAAACGCGTTCTCATCCGGCATCACCGGCAGGAGCGCGCGTTCGGCCAGGGCGCCGTGTCCGATTTCCCGGCGTCCGGGTCCGCGCAATGGTGAAACTTCGCCGACCGAAAACGGCGGGAAGTTGTAATGCATCATGAAGCGCTTCTTGGATTCGCCCTCAAGCCAGTCCAACCGCTGCACGTCATCGGCTGTTCCGAGGGTGGCGGTCACGAGAGCCTGCGTCTCGCCTCGTGTAAACACGGCCGAGCCATGTGTTCGCGGCAGTACCCGGGTTTCGATCCAGATCGGCCGGATCGTATCGAATTTGCGCTTGTCCGGGCGCTCGCGCTTCCGAAGAATTTCATCGCGGAAGATCTTTTCCTTGAGCCCGTCGAAGATCCGTTTGACCATCTTCAGTTTTTCCGGTTCGGTTGCGGCTTCGGGAAAGAGTTCGGCGGCTTTCTTCTTTGCCTGGTCGACGAGATCGTAGCTTTCGAGCTTTTCGTGCTTGTGCGTGTCGAGAGCGTCTTCAAGGACGGGACGAATCACCTCTTCGATCTTTTTCGCCATTGCTTCGTCAACAGCCGGAGGTGTAACGACGACTTTTTTCGGCTGTATCTTCGCGTAAAGCTCTTTCTGGAGCGCGATGATCCGCTTGATGGCTTCGTGACCGAAATTCAGCGCCTCGACCATGACCTCTTCCGACACTTCATTCGCGCCGGATTCCACCATGGCAATGCCGTCTTCCATTCCCGCGACGGCCAGATTCAAACGGCTGTTTTTCATCTCCGCATAGGTGGGATTCAGAAGATATCGGCCTTCCACGAGGCCTACACGAACTGCGGCAACGGGATGGTTGAATGGGATAGTGGATGTGAACAGGGCTGTCGACGCGCCGACTATGGCATGCATCGAGGGATCAATATCAGTATCTGCGGACAGAACAAGCGCGATAACTTGCGTTTCGTTTTTGTAGCCTTCCGGAAATAACGGCCGGATAGGGCGGTCGATCATGCGGCTGTTCAAAACTTCACGTTCGGAAGGCTTGCCTTCCCGTTTGAAAAATCCGCCGGGTATCTTACCGGCTGCATAGAAGTTTTCGCGGTAATCGACCGTGAGCGGGAAGAAATCCAAGCCTTCCCGTGGTTCCTTGGCTGCGCATGCGGTCACCAAAACGACGGTGTCGCCGTAGCGCACGAGCGCGGAACCTTGTGCTTGTTTTGCCAGCTTTCCGATCTCGATCGAGAGTTCTCTCTCGCCGATCATTGTGCTGACTCTGTGAACATTCATGTTGTCTCGTTTCTCCTAAAACAAAACGGCCCAGAAGCGGTGCCCCGGGCCGTTCATATCATTTGCTTCAAATTGTTGCGGCGAATGGCCGCTTATTTTCGGATTCCAAGCTTGGAAATCACTTCGCGGTAGCGATCCGTGTTGTACGTCCTGAGATAGTCGATCAGCCTTCTGCGTTTGCCGACAATCTTCAATAATCCGCGCCGTGACGAGTGATCCTTTTTGTGCGTCTTCAGATGCTCGGTAAGGTACGTAATTCGCTCGCTAAGCAGGGCGATCTGAACCTCCGGGGATCCCGTATCTGAGGCATGGATTCGGTACGTGGTGATAACGTTCCCTTTGCTTTCCTTGGTCAGGCTCATTGGCTACGATTCAGTCTCTTTCTCTAAGATACAGCGTAACATATCGCTTCATTCCGAATTTATCGAGGTTAGCACAACTCTGGGACGCACCCAACCGTTTTCAATGGAAGCGACCGCCAGAAACTGGCCCTTTCTATTAAAGATGCGAGCCAGTTGCGCGTCGCCTTCGGCGCGAAAGTAGTTTCCGTGCACGACTTTCGTTTCCTCCGCCTCCGAAACCTCGATTCGCGGTAGCGCTTCCAGGACGCGGTCAATCGGGATCAGGGTTCCGGCTGACACTTTGTCCAGCGTGATCGCGTCGCGGATCTGAAAATCTCCTGATCGTGTGCGGCGCAAAGCCGTCAGATGCGCGCCGCAGCCCATGCGCTGACCCAGATCGTGCGCGAGACTTCGAATGTACGTGCCGGGAGAACAAACTACTCGAAACCTTAATAGCGGCGGCTGTAGGCTCAAGATCTCGAACGTCTCGATTTCAACACGGCTCGCCGACATCTCCACAAAGCGGTTCCGTCGCGCCAGTTTATAAGCCGGTATGCCGCCTATTTTTTTCGCGGAGAACGGCGGAGGAACCTGCTCGATCGAGCCCGTCAGGCTTCGCACGGCCTCGTCGAGATTTCCCTGGAACGGCCGCTCTTCAGTTGTCGGCACGCCTTCGCGATCGTAGGTATTTGTGGAGAACCCGAATCGAAGCTCGCCTTCGTATTCTTTGGGTGAACTCGAAACGAACTGCGCCAGCCGGGTTGCCTTTCCCACCGAGACCGGCAGGACCCCTGTTGCCATGGGATCCAGAGTGCCGAGGTGGCCCACCTTGGAAGTATTGAGCTTCTTTCGAATGGTTTGCACCACGTCGTGGGACGTCATGCCTTCCGGCTTATCGATATTGAGCATCCCATCCATAGGTGGCTGCGGGCTATTTTTCTTCGTGTTTGATCTTGTCGAGGAGTTCTTCGATGCGGATGCCTTTTTCCACAACCTCGTCGTAGTCGAAAGTCACTTCGGGAATGCGGCGCATGTGGTGAAGGCGCTTGCTGAGGGAACGCCGTACGAAACTGGCGGCGGATCGAAGACCTTCGAGCGCTTTCTTTCGTTGTGTTTCGTCACCGAGGACCGTGACGAAGATCCGGGCGTGCCGCAGGTCGGGCGAGACCTTCACGCCGGTCACAGTGGTCAGCCCGACGCGCGGATCCTGAATCTCGCGCTCGATGATTTCGCTGAGCTCGATCCGCAATTGTTCCTCAATTCGATCGATTCTTCGGCTTTGCATCTAAACAATCTCGATATTCGACTGAATCGCGCATTCCGGAGCAATTCGCTCGGCCTCTTCGGCCGCCTCTTCGAGGACCTTTTGCAGAAAGCGCTCGTCGGGTCCGACAGTCACGACGCTGATCTGCGATCGCTGCCACAGATCCTGGTGGTCGACCTCCGATACCGACACATTGAATTTCGTGCGCAGCCGGTCCTTCAGACTGCGCACAACCATCCGTTTATCTTTCAATGATTGTGCGTGGGGGATATGAATGTCGAGAGTCAGGAGGGCAATGACGACCATAGCCGTTTACGTCCCGACGTCGGCCATCACTTTCTCTGTGACGAACGCTTCAATCGAATCGCCCACTTTGACGTCGTTGAAGTTCTGAATGCCGATTCCACATTCATAGCCTTTCGTAACTTCCGAAGCGTCTTCCTTGAATCTCTTCAGAGATGAAATCTTCCCCTGGAAAATAACGACGTTGTCGCGCAGCAGACGAATCTCGGCGCCTCGCGTGATCTTGCCGTCAGTCACAGAGCAGCCGGCGATCACGCCGACCTTCGGAATTCGGAAGGTATTTCGGACGTCGGCGGTGCCCAGATACGTTTCCTTGATGATCGGTTCCAGAACTCCCTGCATCGCGCGTTTGATCTCGTCCACCACGTTGTAAATGATTGTGTGGAGCCGTATGTCGACCTTCTCGCGATTCGACAGTTCGGCGGCCTTCCGTTCCGGCCGCACATTGAAACCGATGATGATGGCGTTCGACGCTGCAGCAAGCAGGACATCGGTTTCAGTGATCGCGCCGACGCTCGAATGAAGGATGCGCACCTTGACCTTGTCCGTGCTGAGCTTGCTCAGCATTTCGGTCAGGGCTTCCTGCGAACCCTGGACGTCGCACTTCAGGATCAAGGGAACTTCCTTCATTTCGCCCTCGATCAATTGCTTGTGCAACTGATCGAGTGTGAGTCTGGAGGTTTTCGCAAGAGCGATGTCCCGCAGTTTTTCCTGACGGTAGGAGACGATCTGCCGAGCCTTCTTATCGTCGGCGATACATTGGAACGTGTCGCCTGCGAGCGGCAGGCCTTCCAGACCCAGAACTTCGACAGGTGATGAGGGGCCGGCTTCCTTCACAGTCTGTCCATTTTCGTCGAACATGGCGCGGACCTTGCCGTAGACGGCGCCGGCCACGAAGTTATCGCCGACCTTCAGAGTGCCGTTCTGAACCAGGACGGTCGCGACGTTTCCGCGGCCGCGGTCGATCTTGGCTTCCAGGACCGCACCCATTGCCGGCAGCGTCGGATCCGCTTTGAGATTCTGCAGGTCGGCAACGAGCAGGATGAGTTCAAGCAACAGCTCGAGGTTCTTTGACGTCTTCGCGGAGACCTCCACTGTTGGCGTGTCACCGCCCCAGTCTTCCGCCTGCAGACCACGCTCTGCGAGTTCGCGTTTGACGCGCTCGGGGTTCACACCCGGCTTGTCTATTTTGTTGATGGCGACGACGATCGGAACCTTTGCGGCCCGCGTGTGCGAAATGGATTCTTCCGTTTGCGGCATGACGCCGTCGTCCGCGGCAACCACGAGAACCACGATATCGGTGACTTTTGCTCCGCGGGCGCGCATGAGGGTGAATGCTTCGTGACCTGGCGTGTCGAGGAACGTGATCTTCCGGTCCTGTGCCTTCACCTGGTACGCGCCAATATGCTGCGTGATTCCGCCCGCTTCCTGCTCGGTAACGCGAGTTTTTCGAATCGCATCCAGCAGCGACGTCTTTCCATGATCGACGTGACCCATGATTGTCACGACCGGAGCGCGCGCGACTGCATTCTCCGAAACGCTGACCTCGACTGCGTCGAGCATCACCTTCTCTTCGAATGTCACGAACTCGGCTTCCGCATTGAAGTCTTTTGCGACGATTTTTGCCATTTCCTTGTCGAGCGTCTGATTGATCGTGGCGAATACACCTCGATCCATCAGTTTCTTCTGCATGTCCTTTGCCAGAACGCCAAGCTTTTCGGCCAGGTCCTTCACGGTCAGACCTTCCGTCAACGTCACTTTGCGGAATTCCCGGAGTACTTCGGGCTTCGGCTGAGGACGAACGTACGGCGATTCCAGCCTTTTTTCAGCCTGTCGCTCGTACCGTTCGCTGCGATTTTGTTCTCGCGCGGCCGGCCGCCGCTGCTCTGTCGGCTGCGAAGGCGGAGGGGGCGCTCCAGGGCGAACCCATGGTCGCTGTCCGGCCGGCGCACCCGGCGCCGCACCTCGGTTTTGAAAGCCCGGACTCGAAGGATGCCGTTGTCCACCCTGACCCGGCGTCAGCGGCCGCGGCGGATATGGCCGACGCGGCTGTCCAGGAGGAGGTGCAGGAGGTGGAGGAGGTAATCGATGTTCCTGACGCAGCCGCTCCTGCACAATCTGTTGCATCGTTTTCCTTGGTTCAGGCGGCTGTTCCACCTTTGGGGGTGGCAAAACCGGAGGAACGGCCGGTCCCACTCGCGTCGGCGGTGGAATGATCCTTCCACCGGTTGGTGTGAATTGCGGCTGACCCGGACGCGGTGCCGGAGGAGGGGGAGTCGTTGCCGCCGGTGTTTTGGCGAACACTGCTGGCTGTTCTACTTTTGGTGGAGCAACCGGCGGTGCCGGCGGCGGAGTCAGCGGCGGAGCAGACGGCGCTGCTACCTTAGGCTCGGGTGGCGCAGGTTCCTGAACTTTAGTTTCAACTTTGGGTTCAGCTCTGGCTTCAATGCGAGGAGGTTCCGGCTCGACCGCGACAGTCTCCACAGGCGCCTCGACGACATCATCCGGCGCCTCCTCGACGGCAACGATATCGTCGCCACCAGCGGCGGCCACCTTGCCGGCGTCGGGAGCGTACACGCCCAGTTCTCTCCTGAGCCTGTCGGCCAGACGATCTTCAACCGTATTGGAGTGCGAAGTCACCGGCACGCCCATGTGCTGCAATTCGCGAATGATCTCGGAGTTGTCGCGATTCAGCTCGCGGGCCAGCTGATAAACACGAAGCTTTGGCATTCGTTTAGTTCAGTCCTCTAACAAATTGGCACGAAAGAGTATCACTTATTTTACTCCTCCGGCACTTTCTCTGCAGTAGCGGCCTGATCCTCGGCGCGCTCCGATGATTGATTGTTGTCCGCGGTATCCACAGCGGCTGGTTCATCTTTACGGAACATGTGCTGCTGCGCGAGCCGTTCCATCTGATCCTGATACGCCGGCGATTGCGTGTAGAACTCGGAAAGCGCATCGCTGATCTTTTCGATCGTTTTTTCGCCGATCCCCGGAATGTTTTGAAGATCCTCGGGCGAGAGATTCGCCAACTGCTCCACGGTTCCGATGCCGGCTGCTGTCAGTTTTTGAGTCAGGCTGGAAGTGAGTCCCGGCATTGTCTCCAGCGGAGTCGGAATAACCTCCTGCTGTAGTTGTTCCATCTGGCTTTCAACTTCAGCTCGCTTTTCTTCTTCGCTCTTGATATCGATGCGCCATCCGATCAGCTTTGACGCGAGGCGCACATTCTGGCCCTTCTTGCCGATCGCCAGCGATAGCTGGCTGTCTTCGACCACCATCTCCATGATCTTGTCGGTGCTGTCGACGATCGAGACGCGGCTGATTTTGGCCGGACTGATGGAGTTCGTCGCGAATGAGACCGTATCGTCGTTCCATTGGATGATGTCGATTTTCTCGCCGCGCAATTCCCGGATGATCGACTGGACGCGCGTACCCTTCATGCCGACGCAAGCGCCGACTGGATCGACGTCCTTTTCACGCGATGACACGGCGATCTTCGTTCTTTCTCCGGCTTCGCGCGCGATGCTCTTGATCTGAACCGTGCCGTCGTAGATTTCCGGCACTTCGGTCTGGAACAGGTGCTGGACGAGTTCGGGCGCGGTGCGCGAGACAATGACCTGCGGTCCCTTCGCGGTCTTGTCGACTTTGGTAATGATCACGCGAATGCGATCGCCGACTGAGAAGTTCTCCAGCCTCGACTGATCGCGCTTCCCGAGTTTGCCTTCCGTCTTGCCGAGGTCGACGATGATGTCGCCATTCTCGAAACGCTTGACGACACAGTTCACGACTTCGCCGACGTGCTTGTGGTATTCGGCATAGACGCTTTCACGCTCCGCCTCACGTACCTTCTGGAAGATGACCTGTTTGGCCATCTGTGCCGAGATTCGGCCGAGTCCCACCGTGGGTTTCTTGAATTCGAGTTCTTCTTCCAGTTGAGCGTCCGGCTTGATTTCCCGCGCTTCGTCGAGCGTGATCTCACGGCCGGGGTTTGTGATTGCATCGACAACCTTTTTCACTGCAAAGACGTCGATTTCACCGGTTTCGGGATTGATACGACCTCGCAACTCTTCATTCGATTTGAAGTACTTGCGTGAAGCCACGACGATCGCATCCTCGATCGCGTGGATGACCACCTGCGGATCGATTCCTTTTTCTCTGCTGATTTGATCGATCGTTTGAAAAAGCACGTTCGACATCAGTAACGCTCCCTGTTAAGAACCTTCTCTTGAGCCTGCGCGCTACCGCGCTTGCGCTCCGCCTTTGCCCCTTTGCCTCTCTGCCGCCCAGTCAAATTCGAGTCTCGCTTCCTGGATCACGTCCAGGGGGATCTCCAGCAGGTCGCCTTTTGGCAATTCCAGCCGGACCTTTCCCTCGTGAACTCCTTGAAGACGTCCACGAAACACTTTCTGTTGATGAAGAGGGATGCGGGTCTGGATTCTGGCCAGCTTACCCCCGAAGCGAGTGTAGTCACTTTCCTTGACCAGCTTCCTGTCCAGACCTGGGGAGGAAACTTCCAACGTGTAAGAAAACGGAATCAGATCTTCAACATCGAGTACCGTTCCTACTTGTAGGCTGACCAACTCGCAATCGTGATGGGAAATGCCGGCCGGATGGTCGATGAAGAGGCGCAGGATCGAATTCTGTCCACCCCCTCTAAGTTCCGCATCAACCAATTCATAACCTTGCCCTTCAACAACTTCATTAATGAGCCGCTTTACCCGGTCCCACTCGACTCCCATGCTCATAACAACAAAAAAGTGGGCGAGACGCCCACTCAAAGGTTCTTTTTGAGTATAGGTTTTCACCCGGATTGAAGCAACCGGTTAATTTGGTCACTACATCCAGGACTTCATCCAAAACACGCCCAATCCGGCCACCAATCCAAGCGCTGTGTTGTATTCACGATTCGAGATGTACTGATTGAGGGAGAACGATCGCGGAAACTGCAGCGTCAATCGCGGAAAGAAGCGCGGCACCCTGGATTTATAGGCGCGGAACTCGTCCGGAAACAGCCGAGTCAGGTGTTCTTCCTCCCTCAGCATGACAGCTGGGTAGATCAGTCCGAACGGCACGATCATGAGCGCCGCAGCCCATTCATTGGCGCTCATGATCGCAAAGCCGGCCGACAGGAGAGAACTTCCGAAATAGAGCGGATTGCGTGTGAGCGAGTAAACGCCTGACGTTGCGAGAGTGGAGTCCTTTCGTATCACGCCGGCGGCCAGCGCCCTGAAGATGGCTCCAACCAAAGCGACGGGCAGGCCAATCAAGATCGACAGAGTGGTTGGCGTGGCGAGCAAGACGACCGCTGCGGCGAGCACAAATCCCAAAGGCACGCGCAGCTTCTGGGCCATTACTTCGCAGGCTGCAGAGTGGGTCTCGCGTCGGCCAGCAGAAGCCGCTTTCGACAGGCTTCAAGAACATGGTCGACGGTGATATCCAGGATGCATTGCCAGTGTTCGAGCGGGCAGCGTTCGCGTTCATAACAGGGACGGCAGGAGAGGCGTCGTTCCACAACGATATCTTCGCGGCGGAAGGGTCCGTTGCGGTCGCTGCTCGTCGGACCGAATATCGCCACAATCGGAGTTCCAACAGCTGCGGCAAAATGCATTGGTCCGGTATCGCCACCGACAAACAGCCTTGCGGTTTCACAGAGCGCGACAAGCTCTTCCAGCGTCGTTGCGATCTCGCGCGAGCCGCGACCGGCGGCTCGAAGCAGTCGCCGGCCGAGCTCTTCTTCGCCAGGCCCCCACGTCACGACAACCTGATGACCTTCATTCATCAGCCGCAGGGCGAGTTCGCCATACCGTTCCGGTTCCCAGATTTTTGTCGCCCAGTTGCCGCCCGGATTGATGACGATGTAATCCGTCAACCCCGCCAGTTTCTTTTCCACTGATCTGCGCGCGGCGGCACCTGCCTTTAGCCGAACCTCCGTTTCCCAATTGGGATCGATTCCCAGCGGGTTCAGCAGTTCCATCTGCTGGTCAATGATGTGAACCCGCTTCGGAGTCACTACCTCTGTGTAGAAAAAGCGGCTGACCGACTCTCTCAGGAAGTCACGTTCCCAGCCGATGCGGACCGGCGCTCCCGAGAGGTATGCGAAAAACGCGGATTTCAGGAGCCCCTGGAAGTCGATCGTGCAGTCGTACCCGTCGGTGCTGAGGGCCCAGACCAGCTCTGCAATTTCCTTGGCGCTGCCGATGCCGGGACTGTTGCGCCACTGGTACGTGTCGATCGGAATGATGCGGACGTTCAGCCCGCTCAATTCAACGACAACTTTGTTCTTTCGCTCGATGAGCCAGTCGATTTCAGCTTCGGGAAATGCATTTCGGAGCTGAGCCACGGATGGCAGGCAATGAACGATATCGCCGAGAGATCCGAATTTCACGACGAGAAACCGTCTCAGCCTGGTCTCCTTTAATGCGTCTATCTTCGATTTCGTCATGATGTGGATGCCTTTTGCAGAATTCTACCAATAATGCCGGCAGCCGAAACCTCACTCGGATCTTCCGCGCGCCTGGCATGAATGACCAGGCGCAGTGTCTCGATGACCTGTGACGCGTCCGGCTCGTCAAAAAGGACGACATAGTCTACACAACTCAGGGCTGAAACAAGGGCGGCGCGGTCACTCTCAGGCATGAGCGTCGGGTTTTCACCGCACGACTTGTCACTACGAAGCGCTACGACGAGGACGTCGCCCTGGGAGCGCGCATGTCTCAGATGTCGCAGATCCTGGACACCCAGAATGTCGAAGATTCCCTCGGCAAGGACGACGCGTCTGTCCTTCAAAAGATCCGGCAATTCTGAAAGCGTTCGGACCTTCATTTTGTCTCCCCGGCACGGTCCCCAGCAAGGATCGTTTCCACCGCTTGGAGCAGGTTTTCCGCCACGAGGTCGGCTTGCAGCGGAAGGTGTTTATGCTTTTCCAGCTCTTCCCGACCGTAGCCGGTCATTACAAGAACCGACCGTGCCCCGGCGGCGTGCGCGGCTTCGAGATCGAGGTACTTGTCGCCAATGACGTAGGACCGGCTTAAATCGATTCCAAGTTCCTGCTGTGCGCGGAGAAGCATGCCCGGGCGCGGTTTTCTGCAATCGCATCCCGTGTCGGGGTGGTGGGGGCAGAAGTAAACCGCATCGAGTCTGGCATCGTGACGGGCGAGTTCGGCGCGAAGGATCTCGTGCACCTTGTGAACCTGCGACTCCGGGAAGTAGCCTCGCTCGATGCCGGACTGATTCGTGATGAGAATCGCTTTCATACCACTCTCGTTGATCTTCCGAATTGCCGGACCCGCAAACGGATACGGCTTGTAGAGGTCGACGTTGTATATGTACCCGATCTCTTCGGAAACGGTCCCGTCCCGATCCATGAAGATGGCGCTAGGCATATCGAACGGCCAATAATTCGCGTGCCGCGTTGCACACATTTTCCACTGTCACGCGAGTCATGCACCGGTGATCGATGGGACACTCGCGCAGCAGGCAGGGACTGCATTCAACAACATGTTTGACGATCCGGGCGCGCGGACCATACGGTCCGGTGACTCTCTCGTCCGTCGAACCGAAAACCGCAACGGTGGGCACACCGAGAGCTGCGGCGATATGCATCGGTCCGGAATCATTCGTAACCATGAGCGACGACTCGGCTAAAACTCCGATCAGCGTCTCCATCGAGGTTTTGCCGGTAAGCACCGCACTCCGGGTCTTCATAACGGCCCGAATCTGTTCCGCAATCGGCCGCTCTTTTTCGGAGCCGATCAGCACCACTGACAGGTTCAACTCACCGGCGAGCGTGTCCGCAGCGGCGGCGAATCGGTCTTCATTCCAGCGCTTCGCCGAGCCGTACGCCGCGCCCGGATTGAGGACCAGGAATTTCGCGTCATTTGCAATCCCTTCGGCCTTCAGCAGTGTTCGCGCATGGGTCCGCTCTGCACTGGTCGCTTCGATTTCGATCGACGGTGTTTCGGTTTCTGCAGACAACGTTTTGACCAGGTCCAGGTAGTAGTGCACCTGATGTTGATGCGCTGCTGCCGGCACAATTGAGCTTGTCAGCATCCAGCGACGTCCGTCGGTCGCGTATCCGATTCGACGAGGAACCCGGCCGAGGAACATCATGAGCGCGGACTCGAATGAGTTGGGCAGCAGCAGCGCGAGATCGAATGAACCGGTGCGAATCGCCCTGGCCATGCGAGTCCATTCCGCAAGACCTGACGGTTTCTCTTCGCTCCAGACCTTGTCCACAAATGGCGCGGATGTGAAAAGGCCGGCCACCCACGGTCGCACCAGCAGCGTGATCTCAGCGTTGGGGAATTGCTGCCGGACGGCTTTCATGGCTGGAATGGCGAGCACCGCGTCGCCAACCCAGTTAGGTCCGCGGATTAGGATCTTTTCGACTTGCATCATTCTTGGTTGCTGCACCCTGTCGGGCTTGCGCTACGCGTCTTGATGGCTGCGCCCTATCTTGAGGCTGCGCGCTATCGCGCTTGCGCTTCGCGTCGGGCTTGCGTTCGCGCCGCTCACGCTTTCGGCAGACGGCTCAGGATAAGAGACATCAAGCCGTCGAAGTCCGGAATCTTAGCAGAGATACGGAGGTAGAAGTACGGCCGCCCCGTCACGGTCCGGAGCCGGACGGCATCTTTCTCGGTGGTGATCAGGATCTCACCGCCGAGATTCTCGATCTCACGAGCCGCATAGTGATGATGGTCGCGGAATCGGACGCACTCGACCGGCCGAATTCCGAGAGATTCGAGCGCGTTGAAAAAGCGCTCGGGCTTGGCGATTCCGGCGAAAGCGACGACGTGACGCTTTTTGAGGTTCTCCAGGGGTTCCCGGACATCTTCTTTGTATATCCCGTCCGTTTCCGTTCTCACGACGAACGAAGGAACCGGGAGGTCCGGCCGGCTTGCGTCGGCGACGTCCTGTACGCAGGCCGCGTGCGCGCGAGAGATCGCCGTCTTCGGTTCGCGCCATCGGCCAGTCGGAAGCAGCAGTTCTCCCGCGGCCCATTCCACAGGATCGATCGCCACGATATCGACGTCACGATGCAGCCGCCGATGCTGGAATCCGTCATCGAGCAGAAAGATGTCCCCGAGTTGTTTTCGCTCTGCGAGCATTCCGGCTTCGTATCGATTGGCGCCGACGACCACCGGGACGTTCCCAAGACGCTGCTTGATCAGAAGCGGCTCATCGCCCCATTGCTCCCAATCGGATCCTTTGGACCCAACAATCAGAACACCCCGGCTCAGCCTGCCGTAGCCGCGCGAAAGAACGACCGGATGGAATCCGCGATCGCGCAGGCCTTCTGCCAATGCGATCACGAGTGGCGTCTTCCCGGTTCCTCCGACCGTCAGGTTGCCGATGCTGATGACCGGATGCTTCAGCCGCAGGCTGCTCAGGAGGCCTGACTCGTACAGCTTCTCGCGGGCGCGGAGGACCAACCGGAAGGCTCTGCTCACGGCGCCCCGACAGGTTCGAGCACCTGCAATACGCGTTCAGTGGCTCCGGTGTTTTGCTGAATGACTGCCAGCGCGTTACGGCCGAGGCCCGCCGCGTATCCAGGATTGGCGAGGATATTTGAAATGGCCGGCGCGAGTTCGTTGGAATTCGGGATTTGTATGGCAGCTTTCGCCTGAAGAAACAGCCTGGCTATGTCGCGAAAGTTTTCCATGTGCGGCCCAAAAACGATCGGTTTGCCGTGGCGTGCCGGTTCGAGCACATTGTGTCCGCCCGTTGGGACCAGCGAGCCGCCAACGAACACAGCCGCCGCGTACTGAAAAACGGCGGCGAGTTCGCCGATCGTATCCAACAGGAACACATTTCCGGACCCCGCAAGGTGTGTACGGCGCACCACGTCGAAGCCCTTTTTCTCGATGATTTCTGCCACGACATTGAACCGGGCGGGATGACGTGGCGCGATCAGGAGTTTGAGATTGGAGTGATCTTTCTGAAGTTCCTTGAACGCATCGAGCACCATTTCTTCCTCGCCCGGCATGGTGCTTGCAGCGATCCAAAGCGGCTCCCAGTCGCGGAGAAACGCAGCGAGTGCGATATCCATCTTGCGGCTTGATGCCACTGCATCGTACTTGAGATTCCCGAGGACCGTTACCTTCCTGGGGTCGGCGCCGATCGCTTCGATCCGCTGCCGGTCCACTTCCGACTGCATCCCGATCACTGTGTAATCTTCAAAGACTCGCCGGAGCCATCGACGCGCGACGCGATAGCGCGAGAAAGATCTGTCTGAAATCCTTCCATTGATCATGACGACGCGCGCGTGATGTGCTCGGCACGCGCGAAGAAAGTTTGGCCATATTTCGGTTTCCGCGATGATCACCATTTCCGGGTCGACGCGATCGATCACCCTTTTAACGCACCACGGAAGGTCCAGTGGAAAATAGAAAGTGTGGTCGACGATGTCGCTGCGTACCTGAGCGAGCTGCTGCCCGGCAGGCGTTGTCGTCGACACGACGATCGGTGTCGAAGGGAACTGTTGCCGAAGTCGCTCCAGCAGTTTTTCAACGGCTCGGACCTCACCGACGGATACGGCATGGACCCAAATTGTGCGCTTCAACTGCGGGATTTTCAAAAATCCAAGCCGGTTGGCCAGTGTCGGAAAATACTTTCGAAACCGAACAAGATAGTAAGGCAGCGCGACAATCAGTCCGACCGTCAGCACGAAGGTGTATGTGAAATACATGAGTCTCGCAGAGTATACTTTTTAATTTCAAAGGAGCAATTATGGCGATCAAAGTGGGCATCAACGGGTTTGGACGCATCGGACGCAATCTCTACCGCACATCGATCGGCGATAAGGACATCGAAATCGTAGCTGTGAACGACATTACCGATCCAAAAACCCTCGCACATCTTCTGAAGTACGACTCGGTTTTGGGGAATCTGGACTCCGACGTCAAGGCCGGCGAAGACAGCATCAGTGTTGACGGGAAGTCGATCAAAGTTTTCAAGGAGCGGGATCCTGGAAAGATCGACTGGCCTTCACTCGGCGTCAGCGTCGTTGTCGAGTCCACCGGGTTGTTCACTGACGCCGCCGATGCTCGGAAACATATGCGCGGGTCGGTCAAGAAAGTCATCATCTCGGCTCCGGCAAAGGGCGAAGACATCACGATCTGTCTCGGCGTCAACGACAACACCTACGATGCCTCCAGGCACCACATCATTTCGAATGCCTCGTGCACAACGAATTGCCTCGCGCCGCTCGCCAAGGTTCTGAACGATACCTTCGGAATCGAAAGCGGTCTGATGACAACCGTTCACTCCTATACGAACGATCAGAAGCTTTTGGATCTGCCGCACTCCGACCTTCGCCGGGCGCGAGCAGCGGCGCTTTCAATGATTCCCACGTCGACCGGCGCGGCGAAAGCGATCGGCCTGGTGCTGCCTGAATTGAAGGGCAAGCTGGACGGTATTGCGATTCGCGTTCCGACACCGGATGTTTCCCTCGTCGACCTCACGATCCGGACTGCGAAGCCTGTCACTGTTGAGTCCGCCAATGCGGCGCTGAAAGCCGCCGCGGCTGGACCGATGAAAGGAATCCTTCAATACACGGACGAGGAACTCGTCTCCGCGGACTTTCTGCACAACTCTCACTCGTCGATCGTGGACGGACCGCTCACCAAGGCCCTTGGTGACAGGATGCTCAAAGTCTTCTCGTGGTACGACAACGAGTGGGGGTTCAGCGTCCGGCTTCGTGATCTGATCAAAATCGTTTCCAGGTAGGCGTGGGGGTGGGTGGGCCGACGCTAAGAAAATGAACAAGCTATCGATCAGCGATCTGGATCTCGCCGGTAAGCGTGTGTTCATGCGGGTCGACTTCAATGTTCCTCTCGATGGTGAAAGGATTACCGACGATACGCGTATCGAAGCCTCGCTTCCATCCATCCGGTACGTCCTTGAGAAAGGCGGACGGCTTATTCTCGCGTCGCATCTCGGCAGGCCCAAAGGAAAGCCGGAATCGAAGTACAGTTTGAAGCCGGTCGCCCTCCGTTTGGCGGAGTTGCTGGCCAAGCCGGTCCGGTTTGCACCCGATTGTGTTGGGCCGGAGGTCGATCGAATGGTTGCCGCTCTCAAGAACGGTGACGTGCTGCTTCTCGAGAATCTCCGATTCCACGCTGAAGAGGAAAAGAACGATCCTGCCTTCGCTTCGGAACTCGCGGCATTGTGCGACGTATACATAAATGACGCCTTTGGCGCGGCGCATCGCGCGCATTCTTCGACGGTTGGAATACCCACGAAGGTGAAACTGGCCGCCGCCGGCTTCCTGATGCAGAAGGAGATCGAGTCGCTTTCGCATGCCCTGACGAAGGCTGAGAAGCCGTACGTCTCGATCGTCGGCGGGGCGAAGATCTCCGACAAGATTCAGCTCATCGAGAGCTTTATCAACATCGCCACCACGATCTTGATAGGCGGTGCGATGGCGTACACATTCTTTCGGGCGAAGGGATTCGAGACGGGCAAGTCACTGGTCGAAGCCGACAAGATCGATCTCGCGAAGGAATTGATGGCGAAAGCAGCGCAAAAAAAGGTTGGCCTCGAATTACCGGTGGACCATGTCGTCGCTCCGGGCCTGGACAGTGAGGACGCCACCGTGACGTCAGTCCAGAACACGCCTCCGGACCGCATGGGTCTGGATATCGGTCCGGAGACAGTGAAAAGGTATTCCGACATCATCCGTCAGGCGAAGACGATCGTATGGAACGGCCCGATGGGAGTTTTCGAAAAACCGAAATTCGCGCAAGGTACTTTTGCCGTCGCGAAGGCAGTCGCCGAAGCGAATGCATTTTCAATCGTTGGCGGCGGCGATTCCGCAGCGGCCGTGTCGCAGGCGGGCGTGGAGTCGAAGATTACTCATGTTTCGACCGGCGGCGGCGCTTCGCTCGAGTTTCTGTCGGGTGAAAAGCTGCCGGGCGTTGAAGTTTTGACGGATAAAAATCCATGAGAAAGCCGGTTATTGCGGGGAATTGGAAAATGTTCAAAACGCGGGTCGAGACGACCGCGTTCTTTCAGGCGATCCTCCCACAAGTGAGAGACGTCGCGCATTGCGACATGGTAGTCGCACCACCATTCACCGCACTCGAAACAGCCGTGGCAATGGCCGAAGGTTCGCGAATCGGAATCTCAGCGCAAAACGTACATTGGGAAGAGCAGGGCCCGTTTACCGGTGAGGTATCCGTGAAGTTGCTGCGTGACGTGGGTTGTACATACGCGATCATCGGTCATTCGGAAAGGCGCCAGTATTTTGCGGAAACCGACGAAACGGTCGAGAAAAGGACGCGAGCGGCGATCGCCGGCGGCCTCAAGGCGATTGTCTGCGTCGGTGAAGTGTTGTCGGAACGTGATGGCGGGCAGGCGGTGGATGTGGTGCGCCGGCAGGTCCGTAACGGACTGGGCCGGTTGACCATGAATGACCTTTCCCATATTATTGTCGCTTACGAGCCTGTATGGGCGATCGGCACAGGGCGCACGGCAACACCGGAAATCGCCGCAGAAATGCACGCCGCTATCCGCAAAACCTTCGCAGAAATCTATAACGAAGCTGCAGCAGATGCGCTTCGCATTCTGTACGGTGGAAGCGTCAAGCCGGACAACATTGCGGCTCTAATGAACAAAGAGGATATCGATGGCGCGCTTGTCGGAGGCGCAAGTCTGGATCCGGCATCGTTTGCAGCCATCATCAAATACAAATAATGCTTACAACAATTCTGACGATCTTTCACGTCCTCGTGTGTATTTTTCTGATTCTGGTCGTGCTGCTTCAACAAGGTAAGGGCGCGGACTGGGCAGGGGCTTTCGGCGGCGGCGGTTCACAAGCGACATTCGGAGCCCGCGGCGCCGGCACGATATTGAGTAAGGCGACCACGGCTTCTGCAATCATTTTCATGATCACGTCGCTGGCGCTCACGATTCTGATCTCGCAGCCAGGCGGATCCTCCGTGATCCGGGAAGGCGCGAAGCAGCAGCAACAGCAGGAAGCCCCGGCAGGGCAAGCACCCGTAGAGGGTCAGGCCCCGGCCGCTCAGCCGCAACAGCAGACGACTCCTGAAACGACGCCTGCTGCACCTGCGACTCCGGAGAAGGCTCCAGAGAAGGCACCGGAGAAGAAGTAAGGACAGGAGTTGGCGCTCCCACGGACGGGTTGAGCGCCGGGCATGGATGCAGACGTAAACCTCGCCGAAGTGGTGGAATTGGCAGACACACCATCTTGAGGGGGTGGCGCCGCGAGGCGTGCGGGTTCGAGTCCCGCCTTCGGCATCGCAAACGGGCCTTCAGAACGTAAAGTTCTGAAGGCCCGTTTTGTATGTGCCTGTTGCTGGGTTTCGTTTTGCGTAAACCCCTTCGAGATGCTAGAAGCATCTCGTGCGAAGAGATCAAACCGTAATCCGTGCCCTGGCGTTCATTGTCTTGTCTCTATCGGTTTCTCGCGAGGCGATTCAACTTCCAGCGCCATCAACGAGCAATTATCACCTCCAGCCAGCACCAGTTCTAGAAAACAGCGATGCCTACGACAGATTGCCGCGCAGTTTTGAGGCAAACCAAGGGCAGAGCGACGAGTCTGTTAAATTTCTTTCTCGCGGGTCCGGCCACAACGTGTACCTGCGATCGACCGACGTAGTGTTCGTGCTTTCGAAGACTCGAGCGAAAAGCAGGGGAGCACTGAAAGGGGAAAACGAGATTCCTGATTCCAGCGTGATCCGGATGCGCCTGCTCGGAGGCGATGCCGAGCCTGCACTGACGGGAGAGGATGAATTGCCAGGCAAAACGAACTATTTTCTTGGCAACGATTCAGCCAGGTGGCGCACTGACATTCCCTCATACGCCAAGGTTCGCTGCCGTGGCGTGTATACAGGAATCGACGTGATCTATTACGGACGCGGCAGCCAACTGGAGTATGACTTCGTGGTGGCGCCCGGCGCCGACCCTCGCCTGATTCAGTTGGCTTTTGAGGGAAGCGATAGATTGAGCATCAATCGCGGGGGCGATTTAGTTATAGAGTCCGGCGATGCGGAGATACGGATGCTCAAGCCCGTTGCGTATCAAGACGTGATGGGGAATCGAGCGGAAATTCCGGCCGAGTACCTGCTCGCTGACGGACAGGTGCGTTTCAAGCTCGGTCCCTATGATGTCCGGTCGCCTCTGATCATTGATCCGGTCGTCAGCTACTCTACGTATCTCGGAGGCGGAAATTCGGAATTTTCCTCGTCCATCGCAGTCGACGGGGCGGGGAATATGTATCTAACAGGAATCACCGATTCGCCGAATTTCCCCACGGTCAATCCGCTGAAGATGACTAATCCCAGCCGGGACACGTTTGTGATCAAGCTGAATCCCGCCGGTTCTGCCATCGTTTTCTCAACTTACCTTGGGGGTGGAAATATTGAACAAAGCGGTGGTATCGCAGTTGATACCGCGGGCAATGTGTACGTCACAGGGGAGACATGGTCCACCGATTTCCCAACAGCCAATCCGTTCCAGCCGGCCATGGCCAGTGGCCCGGACGCGTTCGTGAGCAAGCTGAATGCAGCTGGTTCAGCGCTTATCTATTCGACTTATCTTGGAGGTGGAGATATTGAGGAGAGCGACGGTATCGCGGTCGACGCATCGGGAAACGCTTACGTAGTCGGAAGTACGCAGTCGACTAATTTCCCGACGGCCAACGCGCTCCAACCGACAAACGGCTACGGTTACGATATATTCGTCAGCAAGTTGAATGCGGCAGGTTCCTCACTCATCTATTCGACCTATCTCGGGGGGAATAATTGGGAAATGTCGCCTGCGATCGCCATCGACGGTTCCGGAAACGTTTATGTGACCGGGTTGACATACTCGATGGATTTCCCAACGATCAATCCGCTGCAACCCTCCAACGGAGGTCTTTCTGACGCATTCGTGAGCAAGTTGAATGCTGCGGGTTCGGCACTCATCTATTCGACTTTTTTCGGAGGCGGTGCCTACGACGCGGGTACTGGTATCGCGGTCGATCCTGCGGGAAACGCTTACGTGACCGGCCACACGCGCTCGACGGATTTTCCCATCGCCAATCCCCTGCAGGCGACCAACGCCGGTGCTACAGACACTTTCGTCAGCAAGCTGAATGCAGCAGGTTCAACGCTCGTCTATTCAACATATCTGGGAGGGACCGAGTGGGAAAATCCAAGCACCATCGCGCTGGACGCTGACGGAAATGCATACGTCGCGGGCGATAGCCTGTCAACTAACTTTCCCACTGTTGATCCGTTGCAGCCCGTTAACCCCGGTACAAATGAAATTGTCGTAAGCAAGTTGAACCCAGAAGGATCTGCCCTTCTGTATTCCACCTATTTTGGAGGCGACAACGCGGACCAGGCGGAAAGTATCGCCGTCGATGCCTCGGGAAATGCATACGTTGTAGGAGTCACGTACTCGACTAATTTCCCAGTGGTCAGTCCAGTGCAGGCGGCGAACGCCGGTAACACCGACGTCTTCGTCATCAAAATCTCAGCCAAAAAGCGACGTGGGCAGGTTGTGAGCCAATAGAGATCGTGCATTTCTGGCGACTCACTCACGACCGCACGACTGCTTTCTCCGAGGACCAGCTTTCGGAACGGCAGCAGCAACACGATGTCCAGGCTTAGAAGCAGTATCGTGTTTGGTTCGGGTACAGGCACGCTGGCGTAGCCGATCAATTTTGACGATCTTCCACGTCATCGTTTGCATTTTCCTGACTCTGGTCGTGCTGCTTCAACAGGGTAAGGGCGCAGACTTGGCAGGGGCTTTCGGCGGCGGCGGTTCACAAGCGACATTCGGAGCCCGCGGCGCCGGCACGATATTGAGCAAGGCAACCACCGCTTCTGCGATCATCTTCATGATCACATCGCAGGCACTCACGATTCTGATTTCACAGCCAGGCGGATCCTCCGTGATCCGGGAAGGCGCGAAGCAGCAGCAACAGCAGCAAGCGCCGGCTGAGGGTCAGGCTCCGGCCGCTCAGCCGCAACAACAGACGGCTCCTGAGGCCACGCCGGCCGCGCCGGCCACGCCTGAGAAGGCGCCGGAGAAGAAGTAAGGACCGACTAAGACCTCGCCGAAGTGGTGGAATTGGCAGACACACCATCTTGAGGGGGTGGCGCCGCGAGGCGTGCGGGTTCGAGTCCCGCCTTCGGCATAATAAAATCAATACGCTTACGAGTAAATGTTGACCAAGTTTGGGTCGGTATTGGGCGTAGTTGTCCATGGTTTGGTCATCATTTTGGTCGACATTTTCACCACCCAAGAAGCCACGCTTCCTTGTTCCCCAATCTGGCCCTTCGCTACCCTTAAACTGTAAGTAAGCGGATCAGGTAAGGTAGAATCCGCCCGCAAAACGTCATCATGGCGAATCAAATACTCGGCATTAATCCAAAGGTTCTCGTGTGGGCTAGGAAGCGCTCCGGCCACTCGGTCGAAGACGTTGCCGCGTACTTCAAAAAGGACCTGACGGAGATTGAAAGCTGGGAAAAAGGGGAATCGGGGCCCACGTACGTGCAGTTGGAAAAACTCGCGTACGTCCTCTACAAGCGACCACTCGCATTGTTTTTCTTTCCTGATGTCCCCAAAGAGGACAATCCAGAAAAATCATTCAGGACTTTACCGGATTCCGAGATCGACGATCTCGCCCCCGACACGCATCACAAAATTCGCGAAGCAAGGGCAATGCAACTATCGCTTGCCGAACTCTCGCGGGACAATCCTCCCGAACGGCAGATACTTCAGGACCTGAGATTCAAGGGCACGGAGAACGCGGATGCTGTTGCTCATACTGTCCGGGAATACCTTGGTATCGATCTCCAAACCCAGAAGCAATGGAGGAACGTTCAGGACGCGCTGAAAACCTGGCGTAGAGCGGTGGAAGACGTCGGCGTCTTTGTGTTCAAGGATACGTTCAAGCAAAAAGACATCTGCGGGTTTTCCCTACACGACAAGAACGATCAATTCCCAGTTATCGTCATTAACAACAGTACTGCTCAAACACGGCAGCTCTTCACGTTGTTTCACGAGCTCGGCCATTTACTGGTTCACATCAGTGGCATCACTAAGACGGACGATCGGTACATCTACAAGCTTCCAGCGGCTGATCGTCAGCTGGAAATTTTCTGCAACAGGTTTGCTGCGGAGTTTCTAGTGCCGTCGGCCGACTTCAAAGCTGTGATCCGTACGCGCAAAGAGTATGACGACAACGCGATCAGCAATCTTGCGGGGATGTACAAGGTCAGTCGCGAAGTCGTCCTCAGACGTCTGCTCGACATAGGCCTTGTTAATCAGGACCGGTATGAAAAGGACGTCAAACGATGGCTCGATGAATATGAACAATCCGAAAAGGGAAGTGGCGGCAACTATCACGCTGCGTATTCCGGGCCATGTGAATAATCATTCCGGGACGATGTGAATAAGGATTCCGGGGATGTGAATAATGGATTCCGGGTTGAAATGAATAGAAATTTCAGCTCGATCGGAATGAATATTC
>Ga0137433_1000192_pt1 | contig 36044 bp, 29 predicted proteins | sample EasRivERMZT840_2_FD_102335 | JGI IMG/M metagenome (GOLD analysis project Ga0137433, IMG submission 102335) | Soil microbial communities from meander-bound floodplain in the East River, Colorado, USA - East River MetaG ERMZT840_2 | ecosystem: Environmental > Terrestrial > Soil > Floodplain ...
CCCCTGTGACATATCCGCGGACACCGTCCTGAGACATTTCTTTCATCTGGAAATGCCGCGATACCGCGTTGACGACCCCGCCAATCGCATTGCTGCCATACAGTAAGGTTGCGGGTCCTTTCACGACTTCGAGCCGCTCAATACTCATGACATCGATCGGCTCTCCGTGATCGCCCGACTGGGACGAAAGCGTCCCGGTTCGAACGCCGTCCTCCATGATCAGAACGCGGTCGCCGTCGAAGCCACGGATCACGGGCCGCGCCGTTCCAGGACCGAAACTCCGCTTCGCCACGCCCGGCTGGTTGTCGAGCACCTCGCCGACTGACGCCGCCGCCCGTTCCGCCAATGCGAACGAATCCAGCGTGCTGACGCTCTGGAACGCTTCGAACGCGAGTTGTTCGGCTCCGGTCGCTGTTACCGTGATCTCCTGAACGATCGGCGCCAGGCTGAGTTTGAAGGCGACCGTGGCTGTCTCCCCGGCCGCAACCTGGACACTCTGTCGCTCTGAAGATAATCCGGCGCGGCTGGCGACCACCATGTACGTGCCCGGCGGCACTCCACTGAATTCAAATGTTCCGTCGTCTCGCGTTTCCACGGACCGGCCCAGCTGAGAAATCAGGATGACGATATGGGGAAGCGTCAGATCCTTGTCTGCCAGTGAAACCGTTCCACGGATGGCGCCGGTATTCTGACCAAACAGCGGCAAGGCGGCGAGAAGAAGACCAATCAGGATGCACGCGCGAAGGGTGGACTTCATAAGGGCGGATTCTATTTACCGCCGACCACTCCAACAACGGATAGTTAACGAACTGCGCAGGACCAACAATGAATAGTCGCTGGAAGCCGATAAACGGAATGTCGAACTGTCCACGGGCGAGTTCCCACCGCGCAAAGAGCACAGCGGGCGCTGGCTACGCAGATTTTTGGGCTTTGGGGAATTTGGATTGGACTTTGACACTCAGGACTGGGCTGGTCACAACACGCCGGCTTTGGCAGAGGAATTCGATACTCATTCCCACGTAGATTCCAAGAACCTTTACTGTCGGGCCGCCACAGGTTGCACCCATAATCTGTGCCCGGGTACCTTCCGGAAAGCGTTTGCCGCCGCACACAAGGACATCTCCAGTGCGCGCACAGCGAACGGTGATTTCATAGACGGTGTTCGTCGTCTGTGCGACGACCATTTCGCAATCGTCGAGTTCATCGATCTGGATTCCATCGGTCCATTTTGAGGCAGTTCCTGATTCGAGGTCGGCTGACGAGCTTGTCCCATGTTTCTCGTTAACGCCTTTCGGAGTGATATCCATGATCGTCCCTTTGCGTTGCGCTCATCGATGAGCCAGAGGGTGCTGTCTCTCTAAAAGTGTTCGGAGCCGCCCTGAAAATACACTCGGGTTAAGTGCTTGACCGATTTTTTTTCGTGTTCAGTTGGCGCGTGCTACCCGCGCTGATCCTGCCCGGCCCTTCCTTTGCCAGGGAGGCGAATATGGGATATAGATGCACGATGCAACCCGCAGAACGAGCGATCGAAGCGGTCACGCGTTGCAGGTGTTACTCGATCTGGGCGTCCTTGAACGGGAGCGCTGCCCCCCTCCTACCCCTCCACCTATTTGACGAAACGATTCATTCGTAATGGAGCGCACTCATAGGATTGACGCGCGCCGCCCTTCGGGCCGGAAGGTAAGCGGCCGCCATCCCGACAAGGATCATGACGCCGATCGACAGAACGATGGTCAGAACATCCGTAGGAGCAAGCCCGAAAAGCAGAGTCGTCACGAGACGGCCGGCAGCGAGCGCCGCAATGAGACCGATCGTGATTCCGATCGCAACCATGATCGCGGACTCTCTGAGCACCATGCCGATCACGTTCCACTTCTGAGCGCCGAGAGCCATGCGGATTCCGATTTCGTTGGTCCGCCGCGCCACGCTGTAGGACATCAACCCAAACAGACCCAGTGACGCCAGCAGCACGGCGAGCGCTCCAAAGAGCGCGTACGACATCGCGAAAAACCGCTCCTGCTGGTAACGTCCTTCGACCAGCTCGGCTTGTGTTGTCATCCGGACAATGGGCAGATTGGGATCCACCTGCCGCACCGTGTCGCGTATGGATTGTGTCGCTGCCGCTGTGGCGCCTGTGTAACGGACTTCGAAGGTCGCGTTCAAGGCTCTCTCGCGGGTGAACGGCAGGAAAGCAGTCGGAGGCGCAGCATCCCGAACGTTTTCATATTTCGCGTCGCGCACGATCCCGACGATCTCCACCTGGCCGCTCTCCTCGATCGAAAAGCCAAAACGCTTCCCGATCGGATCCTCGCCTTTGAACAGTCGAGCTGCTGTCTCGTTGATTACGGCAACCGGCGGAGCCTTTGGAAGTGTGTCCCGCCGCTCGATGTGGCGGCCGCGAACGATTGGTATTTCGAGTGTTTGAAGGAATGTCGGGGACACGGTCACGGTCCAGAGCTCGAAATCGCCCTGCTTGGACGCCGGATTCAGCGACCCTCCCTTTATGAACATGCCGGTTGAACTCGAACTGCCGCTGAGCAGCGTGGCCAACGAATGACTTACTCCCTGCACACCCGGAATTGCGCTCAGTGTCTCGTGGAGCTGATCGTACAGGGTCGCAGATCGTTCGGCGTTGTAACCGTTGATTCGCGGATTGACGGAAAAAACAGCGAGATTTCGCGTATTGAACCCGACTTCGACGCTTCGCAGGTTGTACAACGTTCGGAGAAACAACCCGGCGCCGATCAGAACCACGACGGAAATCGCGACCTGCGTCACAAGAAGCGACTTGCTCAATAACGTCCGCGAACGCGTGACCGAGCGGCTCGCTTCCTTCATCGAGCCGGAAAGATCCACGCGCGTTGCCCGCAATGCAGGGACGAGACCGAAGGCCACTCCCGTCAGCAAACAGAGCGCAGCCGTAAAGGCAAACACACGCCAGTCCAGAGGCGCTGTTTGGGCGAACGGCAGTAATTGCCGGCTCCAATAGGCAACGACAAGTCCAAGAACGCCGCCGACGAACGCGATGAGCAAGCTCTCCGTGAGAAGCTGTCGCACGAGCCGGTACCGCGTTGCTCCCATGGACAATCGGACGGAAATCTCTTTCTGACGCGCGGCGGAACGCGACAACAGAAGGTTGGCGACGTTCGCACACACGATCACCAGCATGAGACCGACAACAACACTGAGAATCGTGGCGGATCGAATAGTCGCGGGGATTACCGAATAGATTCCACGCGCTGCCGAATCGACCTCTAGATGAGGAACAGCCTTTCGATTCTGATTCTGCGAGCGCGCTCGTTCTTCCGCAGAAACGGATGCCATATATGAGCTCCAGCCGTCTCGCGCGGCGTTCTGAAACGGTCCGTCGAGATTGCCCCGTACCTGTTGGTACGTGACGCCCGGTTTCAGACGTCCGATCAGCTGCACCCACCAGTTGGCGGCATCTTTCAGCCGTACGTTGGACGTGACGTTGGGAGCAAGCAAGGGATCCAGCGCGAGCGGCAGCCACATGTCGGGACCGGCATCGGTGAGATTCAGAATGCTCGTGAACTCGCGCGGCGTTACCCCGACGATCGTCAACGGCCGGGTGTTCGCGTTGAGCGTCTTCCCTATGACGCTCGGATCTCCTCCGAATCGTTTCATCCAGAAGCTGTAGCTGAGCACCACGACAGGCGCTGCGGAGGCGTTGTCGTCATCGGCAGTCAGCGTTCGACCGAGTCTCGAGTTGATGCCGAGCAGGCCGAAATAATTCCCGGAAACGAAGTATCCGGCCGCCAGCTCCGCCTTTCCATCGACGATCACGTTCAGTTGTCCGGCGGGCGCGCTGGCCGCAATGTCGACGAGTGTGCTGTTGGCCGAGCGGAGGGTTTGGTAAATGGGATACGACGTGGTTTCGCGAATGTCCTCGCCCGCGGCGTTCTTTCCATTGAAGCCGTAGCCGCTCGAGCTTCGCCTCATGTCGTTCTGCCCCGCCGACCGCAGGCGAACCAGAGTGTCGGGATCCGGAACCGGAACGGTGCGCAGCAAGACTCCATTCACGCCGCTGAACAACGCTGTGTTGGCTCCAATCCCCAGCGCCAGCGAAAGCAGAACCACGATAGTCCAACCTTTGGCTTGAAGCAGAACGCGAACGGCATGTTTGAAGTCCTGAAGCAATCGGCACCCCCGTTTTGGCGTAAGACGCTCAAATGCGCTCGGAGGTTGACAGAATTTCTTTGCCTACCGTACCGCCGCTCGGACAACACGAATGCGGCTCTGCAACAGCCTGTGAATGCGTCGGCACGCGCCGGGGATAAACGCGCAAACAAACACTAAACTGAATAGTCTCAGGTCAAGCGTTACCGCGTAGACAGCCACAGCGATCAAAATGATCCACAGAAGAAGTTCACCCAGGATGCCGTGCTTGAAACTTGGTGAATAATCCAAGGCCTGAACGCGGGGCTTCAGCAGGGGTATCCATCGCGGCACAGCGCGGCAATAGGCCTGGAATGAGGGACCATGCGTCCGGCCGAGTTGGCTTTCCTCGAGCAGGACCAGTCTGTAGATCAACAAAAGGTTGCCGGCTACAAGAAGCACCATACCGGTACGTGAAAACATGACGCTGACGCCGGCGACCATGAGGAGATTGCCGAGATAAAGCGGATTGCGCATGTAGCCAAACGGCCCGGCGGTAATGAGGCGATCCGTATGGAGTCGAGGGTTGCGCATCACATTCCAACCCATGTAAGCGGTAGCCCACGTTCGAATCAGGACTGCGCAGAACACGAGCGTAGTGCCCGCAAGCAGTACCAGGTGCGTCCAGGCCCGCACCGTCAACTGGCCGGATTGCTCTGCGAGCATTCCTGCCAGAATGGAACCGACCATCTCGGGGTCCAAAAGATAACAGAGAAACGAAGCCAGGTAGATCAGCCGTATGATGATGTCCCGGTATCGGAATTCAAACACCGATGCGCGTACTGGAAAATGAACGTTCACTTCAGCCCAATTTGCATTTTCCAAGATCTGACCTCCCCTGCCAGGGACGTATCCCCGCTTCGCGTTCTAAGCAATGCCTGTGCCAGTCTTGGACTGGACCGAAGAAAGCCCTGGTTTCTCTTTGTTGTCTTCAAGCTTCGGGTCTTCTTTCGGCGGGCGCGCGAACTGAAGAACACTCCGCGGTATGCAGGGCGATTCACACTGTGAACGGCTAATCATTGCCTAACGGGATCGACGTTCGGAACGCCGCGCACTGTACTCCTGCTTTCAGCACGTTGGGAAACACTATCGCCTTGGCACATTCCGTGCATTGCCACCTGAAATCGAAAACGGACACGGAGGCATTCTTGAGCGAGAAACAGAACAACAGTCCGGCTCTGGCTTGTGCGAAGGGGATAGTCGTCTTCTCCATCGTCTTTCTGATTGCCCTGGAGGGATTGTCCGGCTATCTGCTCAGGCACCACTCCGTAACGTACCGGCGCGTCTCGCGGCAAATCGACGAGGCGGTTCGAGCAGGCCCGGCGAAACCCGACGAGCCGACGCAGGTGGTGATGATCGGCAATTCCTTGTTTTTGGACGGCGTGCAAGTAGACCGGTTGCAAGAACTGACATCCAGCAAATTGCGTATCTATCCGATCTTCCTGGAGGCTACCGGCTATCATGACTGGCTCTATGGGTTAAAACGTATCTTCCGCCGGGGGGCCAGGCCGCAGGTGGTTGTCGTTCAATTTGAACCGAACGGCCTTCTATCGAACCAGATACGCACGGAGTATTCACTGTCGTTGTTCTTTGACGCCGCAGATGTATTCCATGTTGGTTCAGATTTAGGTCTGGACCGGACATCAAAAAGCAGTCTCCTGGTTGCGCACTGGAGCGCATTCGGAAGCATGCACAGCGTGATTCGAACACAAATCCTTCGCCACACGATTCCTTATTTCAGGGAGCTTTTTTTTCTGATACTGCCGCAGCGGAGCACGACGACCCGGCCGGACGCTGAAGAGATCGCACGGGCCCGATTGAAAACTCTGCGTGATCTATCCGCTGCGCACGGCGCGAAACTGATAATGCTTGCTCCGCCGGTTCCATCCTTCGAGAAAACCCTCGGCAAACTGGTGCACGTCGCGCAAGAAATCGGGGTGACGACGTTGGTACCGATCGACGCCACAATGCTAACCGAGCAGCATTACGAGTCGGACCTGCTTCATCTCAATATCGCTGGCGCAACGTTGTTCACTTCCGCACTGGCAGGCGTATCAGACCGGTTCTAAGAGAGACTTCAACGTTCAATTCGGACCATCGGCGCGTATTGAAAGCCGGAGAGTTCGGCGAGGCAGTACGCAAACAATTGCAGAGAAACTGCCGTGAGAAACGGGTTCGAATACGCGTCTGCCTCCGGTATTCTCAGGACGTAGTCCACTATTGCTGTGATTTCTTCGTCTCCCTCGGTAGCTATTGCCAGCGCCAGACCGTCGCGGGTTCTGAGGTGCTGCAAGTTCGCCAATGTTTTTCGGTAGACCTTGTCGCGGGGAACCAGAACGATCACATTCGTTCCCTTTTCCACAAGCACGTTGGGACCATGCTTTATTTCAGCCGAGGGGTATGCCGCGGCGTGGATGCCTGAAATCTGATTCAGCTTGAAAGCACCTTCGAGCGCCACCGGAAGGTTGATTCCCCTCGCAAGGCAGATGGCATGAGGGCAGTCGCAAAACCGTTCCGCGAGTACTTCGATCGCCGGGCTGTTGTCGAGCACGCGTTCGATCTGCTCGGGGATCCGGCTCAGGAGACGAAGCTGTTTGCGGATTCCATCATGAGTAAGGGTGCCTCGCGCGTTTCCCAGGAAAAGCCCAAGCAGATAGAGAGTCGCCAACTGGGTCGTAAATGTCTTGGATGATACGACACCCGGTTCCGGCCCGGCGTGCGTGTGGAGCGCGCAGTCTGCCAGTCGGGCGATTGAATTTCCGTTTGCGCTACAGATCGAAAGCACAAACGCGCCTTTGTTTCGCGCCTGCTGCATGGCTTCAATCGTGTCTTCGTCTTCGCCGGAATGTGCCACCGCCACGAACAGGGTGTCCGGACTCAGGTGGGGATCACGGTCTCGAAACTCCGAGCCAGACTCCACATCCACCTGCAGCCGGGCAAAGTGTTCGATGAACGATTTCCCGACGAGCGCGGCATGCCGCGAAGTCCCGCAGCCGACAACGACAACATGCTTCATGGACCGGAACACCTCGAGAGGCCCGATTTCGTATTCGAGAATGACCCCCTGGACCGCATCCACACGCCCGCGGAGTGTCTCGCGTATAGCGTCAGGCTGCTCAAAGATCTCTTTGAACATATGCTGCGCGCCAGCAACAAGTCTTCCACTGGCTGGGAACCGTTTCGCATTCAGCATTCTCTGGGCGGACGTGTTTTCGACTCACTTACGGATATGCACCACCGTTCATAACTGTCTATGTCATTCGCATTCACAACTGAATAACCGTTCGTAGTCCCAACCTTCGGCCCTGCGACCAAGACTCATTGCATCAGTGGATTTTCTTGCTTCGTCACACTGGTGCAACGCGTGCTATTCCAGGTCGACATGCAAATCTACACGGCGGCACGAAAGTGAGAATCTTGAGAATCCTATCGCATCTGGGGCTGATCCTTTTGACGGTCTTCTCAGTTGATGCAGCAATCGGCCAACAGCGCGCTCCGGCGAGCGACGGTCGCGCCGGCGCAAAGCGCGAGAGCGCCGAGCAGATGCCGGTGTTGCAGCAGCGGTTCCCCCGATACCGGGTACGGGCCGGTGACGTTCTGGAGGTGAATTTCACGTTTTCGTCCGAATTCAATCAGACCGTCACGGTGCAGCCGGATGGCTACGTCACTATTCGCGGTTTAGGAGACCTTCGCATCCAGGACAAGACCGTGCCGGAGGTCGTCGAGGCGATGCGCACTGCATACGGCAAGATCCTGCATGACCCGGAGATCACGGTTGAACTCAAGGACTTCGAGAAACCCTACTTCATTGTTTCGGGCGAAGTCGCGCGCCCCGGCAAGTACGATTTGCGCGGGGAAACAACCATTCTTCAAGCGGTAGCAGTGGCGGGCGACTTCAAGTCCCAATCGAAAAGTTCCCAGGTCCTGTTGTTTCGCCGTGTTTCCGATGATTGGGCGGAAGTCCGCGAAGTCGACATCAAGCAAATGCTGCGGTCAAAGAACCTCACGGAGGATCTGCATTTGCGGCCGGGTGACATGGTCTTCGTACCGAAGAACCCCTGGTCCAGGCTCGAACGCTTCATACCGGTTCCAAGCCTGGGAATGTTCTTTAACCCGTTAGGCTTTTGAGTGGTATTCACGTGCAAGAACAAAATCTTGAGCTGATCAAAGCAACACAACTCCCGTCTCGAACGTTGCGCGACTGGGTCGCGCCCTGCTTTCGCCGCCGTGGATTGATCGTCCTGTGTTTTATAACAATCCTCGCGGGTCTCGTGCTCGTGGCGGCGTTGATACCTCCGCGATATCAGGCCGAGGTGAAGATCCTGGTCAAGCGCGAACGTGCGGATTCAGTCGTAAACACGGATCCGAACGGACAGATTGCGATGTCATCTCTTACCGAAGAAGACCTGAACAGCGAGGTCGAACTGCTCAAAAGCCGTGACCTGCTGGAGAAAGTCGTCATCGAGCGTGGTCTAGATGCCCTGGCGAAAGAATCGTTCTTCAGTCGAATTCTCGTCGCAAGCAGAGGTTCCGAAAGCGAAGCTTCTGCAACCCACCTTCGAACTCTTCGAGCCGTTCGAGAACTGGAACAGAGTCTGAGCGTCGCGCCGGTGAAGAAGACGAAACTCATCACCGTTACCTATGAGTCGCCCGATCCGGAACTTTCGGCAAAGGTTCTGCAGACTCTTGTGCAGTTGTACCTGGAAAAACACGTCGCCGTCCATCGCGTGCCCGGCGCGGTCGACTTTTTCCGGAATCAGACCGAGCAATATCGGCAAAAGCTGCTCGAGGCGCAGAAGAAGGCGATCGGATTTGGCGGTGACAGCGGGGCCGTCGCTGCGTCGATGGAAAAGGAAATAACGGTTCGAAAGTTGAGCGATTTCGAGGCGGACATGCAAAGGATGCTGGCAACGATCGCTGAAACTGAACAGCGAATCCGTACTTTGCAACAGCTCGAAACCTCGACGCCGGAGCGCCGCACGACTCAGGTGCGCTCACTGGATAGTCCGATTCTCCTGCAGCAGCTCAAATCCACGCTTCTGAATCTCGAACTGAAACGCTCCGAGCTGCTCAGCAAGTTTTCTCCGGAATACCGACTGGTCAAGGACATCGACGTCCAGATTGCGCAGACCCGCGCGGCATTGGAGAAAGAAGAGAAACATCCGTTGCACGAGGAAACAACGGATCGGGACGCGACACATGTATGGGTGAAGGGAGAACTGGCCAGGGCTCGCGCGCAACTGGATGGCTTGCGCGCTCAAACGGCCGCGACGTCTCGAATCCTGGATACATATCGGGAGAGGGCTCGAGAGCTCAATCAAACGGAAATCGTGCAGCAGGATCTGAACCGCGCCGCCAAACTCGCCGAAGACAATTTTCTGTTGTACTCGAGAAAGCAAGAGGAAGCGCAAATCCAGGATGCGCTGGACCAGCGGCGGATCATCAACGTGTCCATCGCGCAAGAGGCCACCGTGCCCGCGCTTCCTTCAAATCCGGGCCGGGTGGTGACTCTCGCGATCGGCTGCCTGTTGGCGTGTCTGATGAGCCTCGGTTTAGGTTACACCGCAGATTATCTGGACAGCACTTTCCGTTCGCCGCACGAGGTGGAGGCCTTCCTGAACACCCAGGTACTGGCGTCGTTGCCAAAGAACTGAGCGAACACCAGGAAGCGGAGATTTCACGATGATCAGCAAATCCGAAATTGTAAAGCAGGCGAGCGGATATCTGGAGATTCTCCAGAAAACCGTTTCGAACACTATTGCACCCGCTCCGCGGAGGCAGAGCCTCGATTTGAAGATGCAGACCCGGGAGGAAACGTTCCGGTTGGTCCGGCAACTCTTTTTACCAGGCGGCGTCATGCCGCAGGTCGTCATTTTCGCCGCCGTGGAGCATGGTGGCGGCTCCACCTCTGTATGCGCGCGGACGGCCGACGCATTGTCCGCGCACGTGGATGGTTTGGTTTTGGTTGTCGACGCCGATCTCCGGTCGCCCGCGCTGCACCGTTACTTCGGAATGGAATCGTCCTCGAGTGCGACGCGCGAGGAGCTGATTTGCGTGCCGGTTCGCCAAAAGGACAGGGAGTTCGGCGGGTCCAATCTGTGGCTGCTGCCGGGCGCGCGCGGAGATGCCAATTCATACTCGCCACAATACTTCGATCGGCTCCGATCCCGAGTGTCCGAACTCCGAAAGGACTTTACCTGCATCCTGATCGATGCTCCCCCGATCAATGCATATGCAGATGCAGCCTTACTTGGCGAAGTGGCGGATGGGCTGGTCATGGTTCTGGAAGCCAACTACACCAGGCGAGAGGCCGCACTCCGGGCGAAGGAGACCCTCAGTACCGCCGGTGTGCGCGTGCTTGGCGCTGTACTGAACAAAAGAACGTTTCCGATACCGGAAAGACTCTACTGGAAGCTCTAAGAAACGAGGAACGGAGGCAGAGTAAGTGGGCAGACAGATTGCGGAACAGCGGGCTTATCAGGCGCAGATGACGGTGCCTTTCATGGATCTCAGGAGCGAGCATCAAAGGCTTCGAGATGATCTTAGAAAAATCTGGGACGACCTGTTGGACAGCTCCGGCTTTGTCGGAGGCCATCAGGTCGGAGAATTCGAAACGAGCTTCGCAGAGTTCTGCGAAGCGAAATACGCCATCGGTGTGGCTAATGGCACCGACGCGCTCTTGATTGCCCTGAAAGCATTGGGAATCGGGCGGGGCGATGAAGTCATCACGGCGGCGAACAGTTTTGTGGCCACCGCTGAAGCGATTGTCCACTCGGGCGCAACGCCGGTTTTCGCAGATATCGATCCGCGGTCGTACAACATCGATGTCGAGAGGATCAGCCGGCACATTACGCCGCGAACGAAAGCGATCATACCTGTCCACCTTTACGGCCAACCGGCCGAGATGGAGCCGATTCTTGCGCTGGCGGCAACGTATGGACTGAGAGTGATCGAAGACGCGGCACAGGCGCATGGCGCGCGTTATCACGGGCGAAGGGCAGGGTCCATGGGCGATGTCGCCTGCTTCAGCTTTTACCCGGCCAAAAACCTGGGCGCATGCGGCGATGCCGGCGCGGTCGTCACCAACAACGAACACATCGCTTTCGCGGCGCGGAGACTGCGCGATCACGGCGGTCTCGAGAGATACCAACATGACTGCGTCGGTTACAACAGCCGGCTCGACAGTCTCCAGGCAGCCGTACTTCGCTTGAAGTTGCCCGGCCTCACCGGCCGAAACGGTCTCCGGCGCCTGCATGCCGACCTCTACAACAGGCTTTTGGTACGAGCGAAGAACATTGTCACCCCTTATGTGCGGGAAGGAATCGACAGTGTCTACCATTTATACGTGATCCGTATGGAGAGAGGGCGCCGCGCGGATCTGCGACGATACCTACAGGATCACGGAGTCCATACCGGAATTCACTATCCATCGCCAATCCATCAGACAAGCGCCTTTGCGCCGTTTAATACGCAAGCCTGTCCGGTAGCAGAGCGATACGCAGAAAGCATCTTATCTCTGCCGATGTATCCGGAATTGGAAGAACGCCAGGTCGAATACGTCGCGAACCTGGTAAGCGACTACATGGAGTCTCTTGCGTGAGCAGGGTTTGTCTGAAGGGTGGTGGGCGGTCCGATCAGCGCCCGCAGTTTGCTATTGATTGCATTTCAATTTGAGGACAGGGAGCAATGATCAACATAGGCGTGATTGGTTGTGGATATTGGGGACCGAACTTGATTCGAAACATGACGAAGGTAACGGACTGTAAAGTCGTGGCCGTTGCCGATCAGAGAACGGACCGGCTCGAAGCAGTCAGATGGCTCAACCCGGAAATGAAGCTGACGACGTCCGCCCGAGAGTTGGTGGAGGCGGACTGGATAGACGCCATCGTCATCGCTACGCCCATTTCGACTCATTTCGAGCTGGCGAAAGCGTGTCTTACACACGGCAAGCACGTCCTGATCGAAAAACCGATGACGACCAACGTACAGCACGCCAGAGAGCTGATTCGTCTGGCGGAAGAGGCAGGACGAGTGTTGATGGTCGATCATACGTTCATCTATTCCGGCGCTGTCCGGAAGCTGCGCGAGATCATCGATTCCGGGGAACTTGGCGAGATCTATTACTACGACTCCGTCCGGCTCAACCTGGGCCTGTTCCAGCCCGACGTCAACGTTCTGTGGGATCTCGCTCCTCACGACTTCTCCCTGCTTACGTATTTATTGGACAAGAATCCGGTTCACGTCTCGGCGCTCGGGAGTTCTCCGGTCCGCTGGAACGGGTGGAAACAGGAAAGCATCGCTTACGTCAATGTCGAACTCGAAGGCGGCGCGCTCGCCCACTTTCACCTGAACTGGCTGTCTCCGGTCAAGCTGCGGCGGACATTAATCGGCGGCAGTCGAAGGATGGTCATGTACGACCACCTCGATTCCGACAACCAGGTCAAGATTTTCGATAAAGGCGTGGACATCCTCGAGGGCCCGGAGCGCTACAAGGCATTAGTGCAGTACCGGACGGGAGACCTTTTAGTCCCGAAGATCGATCAGACAGAAGCCCTGGAGACTGCCTGCAGGCACTTCGTCCATTGCATCCAAAAAGGTGAAAGGCCGATTACGGACGGTTACGCAGGGCTTCGCGTCGTCGAGCTGCTGGTCAAAGCCGAACGGTCCATAGCGGAGCGGGCTGTCAACGTTGAGAAAGAGGAGTGGAACGAATGGAGACTTCAAAAAGCCAGTGCATAGCCCCGGATGTGCGATTGGGCAAGGACGTAAAAATTTACAAGTTCGTAAATCTTTACGGCTGCGAAATAGGTGATCGCACGAGGATCGGAGCATTCGTTGAAATTCAAAAGGGCGCAAAGATCGGCTCGGACTGCAAAATCTCGAGTCACTCGTTCGTCTGCGAAGGTGTGACCCTGGAAGACCGCGTCTTCGTCGGCCATCACGTCGTTTTCATCAACGATCGCAATCCGCGCGCAACGAATGCCCGCGGACAACTGCAGAGTGAATCCGACTGGGCCGTGCAGACGACTCTCGTCAAGCGCGGTGCTTCAATCGGCAGCGGAAGCGTCATCTTATGCAACGTGACGATCGGCGAGAACGCCATGGTTGGAGCCGGATCCGTCGTCACCAGGGATGTGCCGGCAAATGCCGTCGTTATTGGAAGCCCTGCGCGACTTATCCGTTACTGCGACACGGAGCAGGTGACGGCCAAATCTGCGTAACCGATCAATATCCGAACTGGAACACGAAATGTTGGCTCGAGCTGAATGGACTGATCCACAAACGAACAGGCAGGGCAATCACGAATACGTCCGAAACAACGCGCGGACTTCGGACGATTTTCGCAGAGTACTCGCGATTGAACGGGCGCGCGCAGACCGAATCGAGAACGAGTTTTCCGTCATGTTGATTTGTGGAGACGTTTTGGGCGGGGCCGCGGGTCGTGAGCGAGTGATCAACACGCTTTTCAAAAGGCTTCGTATCATCGACGAGATCGGCTGGTTTGATGGACGCCGGATCGGCGTGCTTCTGCCGGACACGGCTCACAGCGGCGCTGTGAAACTGGCTCATGACATCCGCCGCCTGACAATGCCTGCGCTCCTCGGCATTACGGTCTATACATATCCCGGCCGGTGGCTACCTGAGGACACATCGGAGTTACCGATCGACAATCCGCCTCAACGGAAAGCGGAACCGGCGCTCGGTATTGAGGTTGGGCACGCCACGGCGCTGTTCGACGACGGGATGCCGGGCTGGAAACGAGCCATGGACCTTTTCGTCGGGACCATCGCCTTGCTCGTCCTGTCACCTGTTTTTCTGCTCGTCGCCGCGACGATACTGGCCGTTTCGCCCGGACCTGTTTTTCTGAAGCAGAAGAGAGTCGGATATCAAGGCCGGCTTTTCACGATCTGGAAGTTTCGCACGATGAAGGTCGGATCCGACACGTCGGTGCACCAGCAGCACTTCAAGATGCTGATGACCAAAGACGTTCCTCTGACCAAGCTCGACAGGAAGGGCGATCCACGCATCATCCCCCTGGGCCACTTCATTCGCCGCTGTTGCCTCGACGAACTCCCGCAATTGATCAATGTTCTTCGCGGTGACATGAGCCTGGTCGGGCCAAGGCCGTGCCTCGCATTCGCCGTTTCCCAATACTGTCCATGGCAAAGGATGCGGTGCGATGCGTACCCCGGAATGACCGGGCTGTGGCAGGTCAGTGGAAAGAACAGCACGACCTTTAAGGAAATGATCCGTCTCGACATTGCCTACGTACGGCGAAGATCGCTTCGATTCGATCTACACATCATTTTGAAAACCGTCCCTGCAATTCTCAAAGAACTGACGGGCAAGGCATCGAGCTCAGGAAAACACTCAAGAGTGCTAACGGAGGAACCGCAATCATGAAGCTGACTTCAAAAAAGATTGTTGTGACTGGCGGAGCCGGGTTTATCGGATCTCATCTCGTCGATGCCCTCGCTGAAGAGCATGACGTAGTTGTTTTGGACAACCTTTCCAGCGGCAAGCTTGAGAATCTTAGCCGCGCGGTTGCCACGCGCCGGGTGTCGATTCATTTCTGGGATCTGCGGCAAAAAGAGGGACTGGCGGAACTCCTCGAAGGGGCCGGCCTGGTCTTTCACCTCGCGACGCAGTGCCTGCGGCTGTCGATATCCTCCGATGCCAGCCTTGTCCATGAAGTGAATACGACCGGCACCCTGAACCTCCTGAAAGCGTGCCTCAACGCTTGTATCGACAAATTCATCTATGTGTCTTCGTCGGAGGTTTATGGAACAGCTAAAACCGTGCCGATGACGGAAGAGCATCCACTGGACCCGACAACGATTTACGGGGCCAGCAAGCTGACCGGCGAGATTTACACACGCGTCTACCACCAGATGTATGGATTGCCGGCGGTGATTGTACGGCCGTTCAACACCTACGGCCCGCGAGCGCATTTCGAAGGATACTCCGGCGAGGTCATCCCAAAATTCGTCGTGAGGGTCTCCGGCGGAAAGCCTCCGGTCATTTTCGGCAGCGGCAAACAGACTCGGGATTTCACGTACGTTTCCGATGTGGTCCAGGGCATCATGCTGGCGGCCAAAAGCCTGCCGGTCGGCCAGGTCGTCAATGTCGCCTGCGGCAGAGAAGTCTCGGTACAGGAAATCGCCAACTCGGTGATCGGCCGCGCCGAAGCGAATTTTCTCCGCCCGGTCTATTCGGCTGAACGGCCCGGAGACGTCATGCGGCATTTCGCAGACACCAGGCTCGCCAAAAGCGCTCTCGGATTTCATCCCCAGATTTCTTTCCAAAACGGATTGACGCTCTACATGGATTGGTTTCAACGGGAGTTTGCTCAGAAAATCGAACAATGCGTGGCCGCTGAAGTGGAGCGCAACTGGTAGCTGCGATGGCGTCCCGCCGTTGCCGGTCGACTTCGTATGAACAAGTCTTCCAACTCTCGTCCGTCACGTGTTGCCATTACCGGCGGCGCGGGTTTCGTGGGCAGCGCGATTGCGAAGCGGCTCTTGATCGAAGGTGTCCCGGAAGTGATCCTCCTGAGCCGCAGCGGCCGCTCGCCCCACTCCCTGGAAGACTGGAAGAGCACGGGCCGTCTCAAGATGGTGACCGGTGACATCCGCAACCGCGAGACTCTTCTCAAAGCCCTGATCGGTTGCGATGCCGTGTTTCATCAGGCAGCGCTGCGGGTGACTCAGTGTGAACGAGAGCCGGAGCTTGCTTATGAAATCATGATGCAAGGGACTTCCAATGTTGTTGCCGCCTGTACGGTCCTTGGCGTCAAGAAGGTTGTCGCCGCTTCATCCGCTATCGTTTACGGTGAGGCGATAAAGCTGCCCATCCAGGAAACGCATCCGCTGCGCGACACGACGTTATACGGCATCTCCAAAATGCAAAACGAGAGCCTGCTGTGTTCCTATTCGAAGCACTTTGGCCTGAACTACACGGCGCTGAGGTACTTCAACGTTTACGGACCAGGCATGAGTCTCTTCGGAGACGACATCGAAGTGTTGATCCGATGGCTTGACCGGCTCGACGCAGACCTGCCGCCCCTGATTTTCGGAGATGGAAGCCAGACTCTCGACTGGGTGTTTGTCGACGACGTGGCCGACGCAAACTGGCGCGCGTTGATGCATCCCAAATCCGGAGAAGTGTTCAACGTGTGCAGCGGTACTGAAACCACTCTATTGGATCTGTGCCGAAAACTCTGCGAGGTCGTCGGAAAAGACATCTCGCCGGAGTTTCGACCGGCGCGGGCTGTGAACCACGTGGAACGCCGATTCGGAGACCCGCGAAAAGCGCGAAAATGCCTTGGTTTTCTTGCGCTGGTTCCCCTTGAAGACGGTCTGGCCAGACTCGTTGAATGGCGCTCGCGCATGACTGCCGCACGGACTGCCTGAGCAACGCAAGAAACGCGCACCTTTTCGAAGCGACTTCGACTCCCTATGAATCCTCCTGCCCAGTTCTGTGCATGCGTATTCATACAAACGCGAATCATCGTTCAGTGCAGCGTCGTTCACCCCCTACCCTCGTTGCGTTTAATGCGACGGACTCACTGGCATCTGACTTGCGGATGTTGGTCGTCCCAGTTGTAGAGGGAGGCTCAGATGACCAAGCGTACTCGATCGCACTTGGTTGTGTGTTTCGACTGCCGCAGCCGGCCCAAAGTATCGAACCGGGCGGAGTGGCTGCAACACGTGTGGGACGGGTGTCCCAAGAGACGAATTGCGACGGCGAAGAAACAAGTGGCGGCAAGAGCCGGCAGCTCCGCGAATAGCCGCGGCGGTTACAACAGAAGATCCGAGAATGTTTAAAGAGTTCGGCAAGAACGCAGTGTTATATGCCATCGGCACGATCGCTCTTCGCGCCGCCTCGTTTGTGCTGATACCGATTTATACGCATTCCCTCGCGATGAACGACTACGGCGTGCTGGCCGTCCTTCTTCAGACGGCCCAGCTCATGATGATCGTCATGAGCCTCGGCAGCCGCACCGCGCTGGTTCGATTCGCAAAAGAATACGAAAGCAATAATCAGCTTGGCGTCTTACTTGGAACATCGATCGTCATCAACCTCGCCGGCGCTGCGATCGTCACTGTGACCGCAACGCTCTTCCTGTCGCCGCTGTTTGGAAGGGTGCTGCATTCGGGCAACGCCTCGACCTACCTGCTTCTGACCTGCGCAGCGGCCGCCTTCAACTGCCTGTTCGACCACCTCGTGACTTATTACAGGGCGGGCCACGAAGGGCTGAAGGTGACCCTGGCCAACCTTTCCGGCGCCATTGCGCTGATCCTGCTGTCGATGATGTTTCTTCGCGTCCTGCACCTGGGTGTCTATGGCGCGTTGCTGGCGCAGGCCATCATCTATGGGCTGCTGTCTGCAGTGCTGTTCGTCAGGCTTTCCTCGAAGATCACCATCGGAATCTCACTGGCGCTCGCCCGCGACCTGACTCGCTTCGGTTTGCCGCTGATTTTCGTCATGGCCGGCGGTCTGATCACGCAGGCGTCAGGCTTGTACTTCGTGGGCTACTTCAAAGGACTCGAAGAGGTCGGCATCTACTCGCTCGGGACGAAGATCGCGCAGATAGCGGAGATGATTTTGATTCTTCCGTTCGTGATGGCCTACGAACCCTTTGTTTACTCCCACATTGGTGATTCACGGCTTCGAGCGACGATCTCGCGGCTGTTGACGTATCTGATGATCGCGTTTGCGTTCGTTGCGTGCGGCATCGCTTTTGTTGCGCGCGATCTGCTGCCCTTGATTGCGCCTCCGGCGTACAGCGCCGCCTATTTCGTCGCTTTTTTGAGTCTTCCGGCGCTCGCGTTTCGAGGGGTCTATTACATAGGCGAAAGCCTTCTGTTTCTTGAAAAGAAAACCCAGGTCGTCGGAACCCTGGTCACAGTGCTCACGCTGGCCGGCGTGGCCCTGAACTACGCGCTGGTGTGGTTTTGGGGGATGTACGGCGCAGTCGCGGCTTTCGGGCTGATAACGGTCATCGCCGGCGCCGCGGTTCTCAAGTTGGGATTAGGCACGTCCCGGATCGGCATCGAGAAGAAGCGGCTGTGCGCGGCGGCAATGCTTCTGTTTGGTTTCCTGTTAACTGTGTACGCGTTTCACGACGCAAGCACCTACGTGTACTACAGCATGGTTCCGGCCATCGTGTGCGTCGGAGCCCTTCTCTTATACGCAAGCAGTTTTATCAAAGAGGATGAACGACGTGCCATCGAGGCGTTTTTCGGAAGAACGCATTAATCTGGATCGGTCCCTGATTTCCAGGACTCTCGCGACGGATCGGCTGCGCCGCGCGGGAATGCTCGTTCTCGCCTTGATTCTCGTGTTGACCGGTTCTTATGTCCGCACGAGATCCGTGGAGGAAGCAACCGCCGCGGACTGGCTGATCCTCGTTCAGCTTGGATTGTCCATGTCGGGAGGATGTCTGGGCGTCCTGCTTCTGCGACGCCATCCGGTCGTCGGGTTTGGCGCCAAGGCCCTGGGCGCATATGTCGTCGCCGTTATCGTCTCGGGTTTATTCAGCTCATATTTTGTTATCACGTTTGGATATTGGATCCTGCTCACCGGCACTTCTCTGCTCTGCATCGGCCTTATATCCAGTTCCGTAACACAAGATTCGTTACGTGATGTCGAAGGCCTGATCCTGGCCACGCTTTCGTTCATGCTGCTGAAGGATTCGCTGATCGATGCTCTCTACTTCCGTCCCCAGGTCGAAAAGATGGAGGAAATGGGCATTGAAATGTACCGATTTGGAATGGGCTCAACCAGTTCCAATTCGATGGGACTGGTTGCGGCGATCGCCTTCTGGATGACCTTTCGGATGCCTTCAGAGCACGGCGGGAGCGGCATTCTGAAGTATTTCTGGAGAAGTTTGTTTGCGGTAGTCGTGGTGCTCACACGAGCCCGCATCGCGCTGGTTGCCGTGGTGGGAACTGCGGCGATACGGTGGTGGTTCGTCCACTGGCATTCGCGTGGAGTTCGCTCTCACGTACTTCTGGTCGCCGTTCCATGTCTTGCCGCAAGTGCCGCCCTCTTACTCGCCATGACTTCGCTGTTGGGAGTCCCTCTGGCTACGGACGCGCTCGCGTTTGTCAACCGGGGTGAAGACTCCGAGACCATGATGTCCGTGACCGGCCGGACTTATATCTGGCCTCACGCAATCGACAGAATACTCGAAGGACCGGTCTCGACGATTTTCGGCCACGGCTACGGCACCAGTAAGTTTGTTCTTAATAACAACAACCCGAACGCGTCGTTCTTTGCCTATCACGCGCACAACACGTTTCTTGAAGTGACTCTCTCCACGGGCCTGCTGAGCGCAATACCGTTCGTAGCTCTCCTTGTGTACAGCCTGAAGTGGCTCTTCCGTTTTTCTCGCGTACTGAAGGCCTTCTCCCTGGGATTCGCGCTGCGCGCGACAACCGTCGTATCCGCGATTCTCAGCTCGACACTCACTGAATCCGAATTGGCGACAAAGCTGGGACCAGTACTTGTTGTCTTTTTGTTCTATGTCCTCGCACTCGATCGCCATGAGGCGTTCTTGACACAGGTCTCGGAGCAACCATGACAAACACAATGCGCGACTCCTACGTGCTTATCACTGCCGCTAAGAATGAGGAAGCCTATATCCCGCGGCTGTTGGAATCCGTCGTCAGCCAGACTCGTTTACCTGAAACATGGGTCATCGTCAGTGACGGCTCGACCGATCGCACCGACGAGCTCGTCGTGGAGTTTTCCAGGCAGTATGACTTCATCCGGCTTCTGAAACTCGCCAACCAGGGACAGCGGGTGTTTTCGAGCCAGGCATTTGCATCCAACCTGGGCTACGACAGCATCAAACACTCGGACTTTGACTTTGTCGGGTTTCTGGACGCGGACATCTCCTTCGATGCCGGCTATTACAAAAAGTTGCTCTCGATATTCCGGGCGAATCCACAGCTGGGTGTTGCGGGAGGAGAAATCTTCGAGCGTCAAGGCGGCGGCTTCCAGCCGCGGTTCGGCAACTCCGAAGAGAATGTTGCGGGCGCCATACAACTCTTCAGGCGTCGGTGTTTTGAAGACATCGGTTGCCGTTTCATCCCCCTGCAGCACGGCGGGCATGATTTTGTCGCCAACGCAATGGCGAGAAAGGAGGGCTGGGAAGTGCGCTCTATCACGGGACTCCCTGTGTATCACCACCGGCCGACAGGCAGTGTGGGAACAACTCAATGGCGGGCATGGTTCCGCACCGGATTGCAAGATTACTTCATGGGTTACCATGCGCTGTTTGAGATCGGCAAGTGCATTCGCCGTGTGAGTTCGCCGCCGGTCGGTATTGGTACGGTGGCGCAATTCTGCGGCTACGTTTTCCCGTGGGTGACGCGGCGAAAAAGATCCGTCCCCGACGATTTCGTTCAGTATCTCCACCAGGAACAATTGAGACGGGTGTTTCCTCGCGCGGCTCGACCTGTCGAGGGCAATGAGAGGCCCAGAAAGAGCGCTTGATGACGAACCGAGGCATTATCGGAGTGGCCTGCAATCCCGGCGAGGAACCCTGGGTTCGCGAGTTCTTCGAGCTGTTCAAGACACCGTGGGAGTTTTACCGGGAAGATCGCACTTATCCGGTCGTCGTATCGACGCGTGCCGATCTGAATAGTGTCGACGCCGGCTTGCTCGTGCGGTATGTCCCGGGCTCCGGGGATGTCACAACGACGCCCCCCGCAAACACTTACCTGTGTTATCGCGATGTTGTCTTCCCCATCTACGGCGACGTACGGACGTTTCATGACGTTGCGCCGGGACTGGTGCAAATACAAGGAAGCGCAGCCGCCGTCACCATTGAAGAAGCACACTCCGGATCGAAGGTATTGCACGTCGGGTACAACATTTTCCAGGAAGCGCGCTTTTTACTTTCGTCCGGCCAACCGGCCTGCAATGCGCTCATGCCGACGCTCGAAATCCATATTTCCATGCTTCGGGACTGGATTCTGGATGCGGGCGTGCCTCTCGTTGAAATTCCTGCTGCGCCGGCCGGGCACGAGTTCATTGCATGTCTGACCCACGACGTGGACTTCGTGCGAATAGCCGACCACAAACTCGATCACACGATGTGGGGATTCGTGTACCGAGCCTCGATCGGTTCGTTCTTGAACCTCGCGAAGCAAAGGATCTCGTTTCGATCCTTTCTCAAAAACCTGAAGGCATTGGTCTCGCTGCCGGCAGTCCATTTAGGCCTATGTAAAGACTTTTGGCGCGAAGACTTCGACAGATTCGTTTCCCTCGAGCGCGACCTGAAAGCGACCTTCTTCTTCATCCCATTTAAAGACAGGCCCGGCAAAAAGGTCCCCCGGCGGCACGCGGAGCGAAGGGTCGCAGCGTACGACGTGACCAAGGAGACGGCCTTGCTGCGCGACTTGACAGACCTGGGCAATGAAATCGGAGTCCACGGGATCGATGCGTGGCACGACGCGGAGAAGGGGCGCGCGGAACGGCGACGTCTCGACGTGGCGACCGGGAAGGCGGGGCCGGGCATCCGTGTGCACTGGCTGTGCTTCGATGCGGACTCACCCAGAATTCTCGAGAAGGCGGGTTTTGAATACGACTCCACGTTCGGCTACAACGAGACCGTCGGCTATCGGGGCGGGACGGCGCAGGTGTTCCGCCCCGATGGAGCCGAGAACCTTCTTGAACTGCCGCTGCATATCCAGGACACCGCGCTCTTTTACAAGGGCTACCTGGAACTGACAGAAGGCGGCGCCTGGAAGTTTTGTGAAACCGTCGTGAAGAATGCGGAGGTCTACGGGGGAGTCATCACGATTCTCTGGCACACACGAAGCCTGGCGCCCGAACGCCAGTGGGGCGATTTCTATAAGCGGTTGTTGCAGGCGCTCCGTGAGCGGCCTGTTTGGTTCGCGACCGCAGGTCAGGCCGTGGAGTGGTTTCGCCGCAGACGAGCAGTCTCGTTTCGAGACGTCGAGTTTTCAGGCCGCGAAGTGCGCTTGTTCATCGAGCGCGAGGGCGGCCTCAATCGCTCGTGCAATACACCAGACCTGGTGCTTCGAGTTCACAAACCACGCCCGGCCGCCGATGCCGCCGGGCGCAGCGAGCGAAGTTTTGTCGACATTCCATGGACGGGAGAACCAGTCATTAACGTCTCGATCGGATAGTTGCGGAGGGGTGGAATGGCGCGGGTATGCATGGTTGTGTTTAACGATTACTCCAATGATCCAAGAGTGCGGCGTGAAGCCGAGGCCCTGGCCGAACGTGGAGATGCGGTCGACTGCATTTGTCTCCAGGACCGCGGCGAGAAAACACGCCGTCTCCGCGGTGTAACGCTGTACGCCATTTCCGGCAAATATCGCGGCGACAAACGCATTGGCCACATGGCTGCGTACTTCCGCTTCTTCTGTTTCGCGTTTCTGAAAATTGCTCTCCTGCATCTCCGGCGGCCATACGAGATCGTGCAGGTCCATACGATGCCCGACTTTCTCGTGTTCACCACTCTCGTTCCAAAACTGCTGGGGGCGAAGATCATTCTCGATATCCACGACCTGATGCCGGAACTGTACATGGCGAAGTTTGGCGGGAGCTACCGGGACTGGATGGTCCGTTGCATCGTCTGGATCGAGAAGCGAAGCGTTGCTTTTGCGGATCGAACGATCGCCGTCCATGAGCCGCACCTGAACATCCTGGTCCAACACGGAAATCCACGCGAAAAGTTTTCGGTTCTGCTCAACGTTCCCGATCACCGCATCTTCGTCCGCCCGGCTTTGGTTCCCTCGAGGAGCGCGCGGTTCCGGCTCGTTTATCACGGCACGGTTCCGGACAGGGACAGGGCCGGCCTGGCTGTTGCGCTGCGGGCGGTTGCCAGAGTCCGATCCCAGATTCCCGGTCTCGAGTTCCACATCATCGGTGACGGCGCAGGAATGGGCGGGCTCCGTTGTCTGGCGCAAGAGCTGAATCTCGCGGATTGCATCGAGTTCATCCGTGCGGTGCCGGTGGAGCAACTCCCAGCAATGCTCGATGGCGCCGCAGCCGGGATCGTTCCGTACGCCGCGGACACCTTTACCCATCATGTGCTGCCGACGAAACTGCTCGAATATGCGGCGTTGCGAATACCCGCTATCGTTTCGCGCCTTCGCGCGATCGAGGCGCACTTCGACGATGAAATGGTCGGTTATTTCGAGCCTGGCAACGAGACGGAGCTCGCGGACCAGATTTTGAGGTTCTATCGCAACCCTGAAATGGCAGCGGGGCTGGCATCGAAAGCATCGAAGTTCACGGATCGGTATAAGTGGCAGCAACATCGGGAAGTCTATTTTCGGCTGATCGACTCCTTGCTGCCTTCAAATGCGCACGTTTTGTCCAACGCAAGCTGAAAAGGAAATAACCATGGCGAAAGAAGACGTTATTGTCGTGGGACTCGGCGAAGTCGGCCGGCCACTGTTCGAGCTGACACGCGAAACGCATATGGCCATCGGCATCGACCTCGAGCCGGTGATCACCGATGGCGAGTGCGCGGTTCTGCACATCTGTTACCCGTTCAGCGATCACTTTGTCGACACTACTGTCAGATACATCGAACAGAATGGGCCGCGCCTGACCATTATCAACGGCACCGTCCCTCCGGGCACAACGCGTGCCGTATATCACCGGACGCGCAGTCCCATAGCCTACAGTCCGGTTCGCGGCAAGCATTTCAAGATGAAACAGGATCTTCTCCACTACACGAAATTCATCGGCGGTGTGGACTCCACCTCTGCGCTGAGGGCTGCGCAACATTTCCAGTCGATTGGAATGAAGACGAGGATCGTCTCCTCTTCCGAAGCGGCAGAGCTGGCGAAGCTGACGGAAACAACTTATTTCGGACTGCTGATCACGTGGGCACAGGAAGTCGAACGATACTGCGCCCAGCTCCACGTCGATTATGACGACATTGCCGCGATCTACGAGGAAGTGCCGTTTTTGCCTCAGGTCAAGTATTGGCCCGGTGTGATCGGTGGACACTGCGTCATGCCCAATATTCAGCTGCTGAAGCGCATCTTCGAGTCGGATCTGCTCAACGTCATGGTCGCCTCAAACAACATGAAGAGCCAGTCCGAGCTCTTGCGCGCCGAGACTGCGGTCCGCCAGGCATCATGACGTATCGCATCGATCCCAGAATCGACGGGCGTTGGGCGGACTTCCTCGAGAATCACCGGGGCTCCGGCATCTTTCATACGAACGAGTGGCTCGAAGCGCTTCATCGCACCTACGGCTATGAGCCGGTGGTCTATACGACGACTCCGCCGGGACGGGATCTGGAAAACGGCGTCCCTTTCTGCAATGTTCGCAGCTATCTCACCGGCCGCCGGCTCGTATCGCTGCCTTTCTCCGATCACTGCCAGCCTCTTGCCGGTACCGCGGAACTTCAGGAGCTTCTTTGCGGCGTAAAAGCGGGCGCAAGAATCGACAAATGCGAGTATGTGGAACTGAAGCCGCTCACACCGCTGTCGCCGGATGTGGTCACGGCGTCGGACCTGACTGCAAGCCATGACGCCGTCATTCACAGGCTGAACCTCCGCCGGAGCGTTAGCGAGGTCGTGAGCGGTTTTCATAAGGATTGCGTTCGCAGAAAAATCGCGCGCAGCGAGCGTGAAGGCTTGCGCTACGAAGAGGGACGATCCGAAGACCTGCTGCAAAAGTTCTACCGCCTGCTTCTGATGACGCGGCGCCGGCATGGACTTCCCCCTCAACCGTTGCTGTGGTTTCGAAATCTGATCGACTGTCTTGGCGACCGCTTGAAGATTCGAGTGGCCTCATCGAAAGACGGCACGCCCGTAGCGAGCATTGTCACGCTCTCATTCAAGGATGTGGTCACCTATAAATACGGCTGTTCCGACCCGGGATTCAACGCCCTGGGGGGGACGGCGCTGCTGATGTGGCGAACAATAGAGGAAGCGATGCGCAATGGCGCGGCCGAACTGGATCTTGGACGAAGCGACTACGACACGCCGGGACTCATTTCGTTCAAGGACCACTGGGGCGCCGATCGATACGCAATCACCTATTACCGGAATCCGGCGACGACAACTGCCATTCGGGCGAATGGCTTTGCCGCAACGACAGCCAGGCGTCTGATCACCTCGGTTCCGGATTCCCTTTTCACCACACTAGGGGGATTCATTTACCGTCATGTGGCATGAGTCCGGCGCCGGCACGACTGCGTTCAACGATCAGTACCGCTTTGCCGGTCGATGTGGAAACTTCAAAGTACAGCAGCCGATGCCCGGCGGCGGGTATTTCCATTTTGGTGAGACGGCCGTTTGCTACGGCCGCACTTCTACCGGCTTTTTGCGGCCGGACGCGCCAAACCGCCTGTACGACGTGCTCCCGGACGTCAACGTTGCCGGGCTCGACACGTTCTTGCCGTTCGACCCCGACGAAGTGATCGACAACCTGCGCTACGAGCGATACGTGGAGCCGGACGGCGAACGGTTCATAATGTCGCGGCTGGCGCGAGCGGCCTATTACATGCTTCGGCCCTTCATGCCGGTTCGGTTGCGCAAGCATCTGCAAAAGATTTATCTGAAAGACTGGAAGCGAATATCTTTCCCGAACTGGCCCGTCGATCGATCGGTCGAAAACATCTTCGAGGTACTGCTTGTCCTGGCTCTCCACTCTCAGCGGGGACAAAAAATACCATTCATCTGGTTCTGGCCGGATGGCCGCTCCGCCTGCTCCATTGTCACTCATGACATTGAGACGCAAGCCGGCCGCGATTTCGCGCTAAGGCTCGCCGACCTGGACGCGCTCTACGGCGTGAAACCGTCATTCCAGATTGTTCCCGAGGAGCGATACGAAGTGCCTCCCGCATTTCTCGAGTGTTTGCGGGCTCGGGGCTGCGAGGTGAACCTGCACGGGCTGAATCACGACGGCCACTTGTTTCGCGATCGGAAGGAGTTCTTGCGGCAGGTCAAGCGCATCAACGAATATGCCCGGGAATACGGAGCAGCCGGATTCAGATCTCCGGTGATGTATCGCAACATCGACTGGTACGGAGATCTGGAGTTTTCCTACGACATGTCCGTTCCCAATGTGGCGCACCTGGAACCTCAGCGTGGCGGATGCTGCACCGTGATGCCGTATTTCATCGGGAATCTGGTGGAATTACCGCTGACGACAACCCAGGACTACCAACTGTTCAACATACTCAACGATCGATCGATCGGATTGTGGAAACAACAGATTCAACTGATAACGGAGAAGCATGGACTCGTTAGCTTCAACGTCCATCCGGACTACATGATCGCTGACGGCTGCCGGGACGTGTACCGGCAGCTCTTGGAGCATCTCGCCCAAGTTTGCGCCGACCAACGGATATGGGTGGCTCTGCCCGGCGAAGTCGATAAGTGGTGGAGGCACCGAAGAGAAATGCGCGTTGTCTCGCATGGAGGGAAGTTGCGCGTCACCGGCCCATCCAGCGAACGCGCCGTGGTGGCCTATGCGTCCCTGGAAGACGGACGCGTTGTCTATGAGGTTCCCGACCGCAAGCGGGAGGCGGTGCGTTCCGCCTGAGCTGAAAAACCGCGCGGTCATAGACCGCGCCTACAGTCACCGGAATTCGAACGCGCCGATATCGTGCATGGCGCCGACAGGCCTGGCAAGACCATCGAAGTCGTCGGATACCATCGAAAGGAAGGAGCCGGCATTGATGAGCGGCGACACCGGCTTCAACCGAAAGTCTTGTCCGGCGAGATTGACGAACTGTGCATCCACCATCCACAAATCATTGGGATATGCTCCGCCGGCCGGCGCCAGGCCGTCGCTCTTCGAAATCGAATTGAAACCGATATCCAGACCGGAGGCGCCGCCGTCGACGCGGATGTAGGGCACCTTGCTGTTGCCGTGATCGAATATCGCATTGTTTTTGACGATTACTCCGTTAACGTTCGCGAACAGCCAGATCGCGTACTCCGCCGGTCCCTTCATCGCCGCCATCGTGTTATTGACGATCCGTAGGTTGCTCACCGCCCCGCCGTCCCCGGCCAACATGGCCGGCGCATAACCGGTACCGTTGGTCGCGAAAATGTTATTTCGGATCGTGATATTCGCCACGGGTTGTACCACTCCTTCAATGATGATGCCTTGATCGCGGGTTCCCATCTGCAAGATCAGGTTCCGCTCGATCACGACGTCGGAACACGGCCCCCAGGTCTGAAATGCGTCAATGTGCGGGTCCGTGTTTCCCGGGTCTTCGATGGTGATGTTGTGGATGTAGTTACGGCGTATCACATGTCCGGATCCAAAAAACCGGATGCCGTCCGCGTCCGTTCCCATTCGCACGGGCGCGCCTGCGGGATTCTGTACTGTGTGACTGATATCGTTCGCTTCGATTAAGTTGTTCACTCCTTCGACGAGTATGCCTGCGATGCGTGCGCGCACGATGCGGTTACCGGTAACGACGTTACCGCTGGTGAAGGACGCATCTCTGTTGGGTCCGCCGTACAGCCATATCCCTTCCGCAGCGAGAAGATCGTGAATGTAGTTATTTCGAATCTCGTTGAATCGTCCCAGGATTCCTATGCCATTCCCATCGACAACACTGGTGTTCGAGTTGGTGATCTCGAAACCGATGATTCGGATGTAATCCGCATAAATCGTGAATCCTTGCATCACGACCGTACCCTGGGCCTCAAAAGTAATGGGCTCATTGGCGGTACCGGATCTGTTGACGATCACGCGTTGGTTGTATGTGCCGGACCGGACATGTACGACACTGCCGCCCTCGACGGTATCGGCCGCTTTTTGGATTGTGCGCCATGGAGCGGACGAAGTCCCGGGATTGGCATCGTCACCCATGGCCGCGTCCACGTAGTAGACCGTGGACTCTCCTCTGGTAATCACAGCTGCCAATATCAGCGAGAGGAGGGGCAGCCGAAGGCTTCGACGCGTCATGACTGCCTTTCTAAGAAACGATCAGACCCATCGTCGCTTCAAAACCTGGTATGCGCTTAACGGTACTTCGAGCAAACCCGGCAGCGGATCGTCGACAGCGAAGACTGCGGATTCAATCGGACCGAATAGTGAACGGAGATACGCTCCGGCCGACAGACGTCCGTGCCGGATCTCAGAGAGCGCGGCGGCCAGATCCGTGGACATACGCACCCACCGGATGCCGGGGCGCCCGGTCACTTCCTGAAACGAATCCCCCTGGGTCAGGCGCCAAAGCAAGTACGAAAAGTCCACGCCGGCACGCCGGCCAAGAGTATGCCAGCCCCAGATCCTTGGATTGACGTCCAGTAGCTTCAACTGGCGGCTGGAAGGATCCCGCTTGAACTCCAGTTCAATGAGGCCGGTAAAGCCCACCTCACTGAGGAAGCGCCGGCCCCATTCCTCGACCTCCTGGTTGTCTACAGTTTCGACAAAAGTGCTGAAACGTCCGAATTCCACTGGATATTGCCGGACGCGCCTCGCGGTCAGACTGGCCAGAGGCCGCCCACCCACAGACAAGGCGGCATATGAAAACTGTTCCTCACCACTCCCGGGTATGAATTCCTGAATCATGATTGCGCTGGGATCCACCATTCTGCAGGCCTCGTCGTAGCTGGCGAGCAGCGACTCCCGGTTTTCGACTCGCCACGCCCTTGCAACCGTGAGCGCATTGAGTACCGGCTTCACCGCGGGTTTCAGGATCACCGGAAAGCGACAGTTCAGCAGCTCAACTTCGTCGCGGCTGCCGGGAATGCGAGTCCATGGACAAGGAATCCCGCGCATCGACGCCAGCCTATAGGTCAGTCGCTTGTCGTAGGCCCATTGCAGAACCTCCCACGGCGGAAGCGTCAGACGGAATCGGTCACGCAGCACGCGATGGTAGCGGGAAACGGTGGCGGCAGTTTCGTCGCTGCTCGGGATGAGAGCCCACCCTCGGAGGTTGTGTGTTTCGCTGAGCTGAAGGAGGTATTCGACCTGCTTCGCCTCGTCCGTTTCCGGCCACGGGAGTCTTCGTTGGGTATACCGGGAAAGACCCGCGAGCAAATGGTCGTCAACCAAAACCCACACGGGAATCTTGTGTCTCCCGAGACTGCGGACAGTGCCGAGCGACCTGTAATCGCCGCCGATAACCAATGCGCCGGAATTCGCGGTGTTCCATTCCGGACGCCCCAGCAGCCAATCCGGAACTCGGTTGGGCGAACTCAAGGCGCGGTCTTCGACCGCGCCTTGCTCTTTTCGCGTCAGGGACAGGCGCGCGGTCATAGACCGTGCCTACGGGAGAACACAGAATCTAAGAATTGGCTAAACTTGCCCATTGGCCCTGCTCCTTGGAAAGCTGTCCGGCGATCGTGCCGGCCAGCGAGGTGGAGAGGGCACGGCCGGTGAACTCGGTGCCGGAGACAAACCGCATCAACGGGCCGAAACTCCAGGCCGCGGGCGCACCTATAAAGTGCAGCCCGCGTATGGACGATTCGAAGCCGTTTGTCAGTTGTGGATAACCCTGGACCTGGGAAATAGAAGCGGCAAGTTCCGGCGCCAGGAAACCATAGCGGGAAACGTCCACACTGAAACCCGTGCCCGATAGCACGTGGTCGGCCTCGCGCGTGCTTCCGTCGTCCAGCGTGAAGCGGACTTGATTGTCTTTCGCAAACGCCGCGACGATACAGCGGCCCGTCGTGATCGGTATTCTCTCGACGCGAGGAACCAGCCACGCCGCTCCGGCAGGCCGGATCGAGCGCACGGCTATTCTTTGCTGCATTGCCAGCGGAAAGCATCGTAGCAAATGCGGTTTGCTCACGATTTGACTCAGGATGGCCGGTCCGACATCCGTCCGGTGATACAAAAGACGTCGCAGGGGATTGAGCTGGTGGTGAAACAATGCGCTGCGCCAGAGCCACCGAACAGCCGGACTCCGCATAATCAGTTCGACGTCCGCTCCGCATTCATGCAGCAGCGCCGCCGACTCGATGGCGCTCTGTCCACCACCGATGACAACCACACGCCGCCCCGCAAAACGGTTGAAGTCGGAATGCTCCGAGGAATGGGAGGCAAGTGAACGGGGCACCTTGTCGAGGACTGGCAGACGGCGCGCAAATGGGCCGATGCCCGCCGCGATCACCACCCGCTGTGCCATGATCGAATCACCATCGGCAATCCTTAACCGGAAACCGGCGGAGGTCCGCTCGAGGCGCTCAATGCGGCGGGTGTCGAGGTCCGGAACGAGCTGGCGTTGGAACCACTGACCATACTGCACGAAATCCGCGAGTGGAACTGGCCGGGACAATCGAATACAGCGGGCCTTTTCGTAGTCGTCCAGTGTAAAGGCCCTGTGGGGATCCGCGATGTGCGAGGCGTCCCATGGAGACCGAAGCAGCATTCCAGAAGGCATCCGGTTTTGCCAAAACTCCATGGATTGTCCGAACGTCCACGTCTCCAGACCGGAGGCCTTCAAATGAGCGCTCGCGGACAATCCATATGGACCTGCACCAATAATGGCGACCTGGCAACTCGACATTTTCATAAGGCACCATGTTGAGCAATGACGCTGCCAGTCTTGAAAGTCGTACGCTTCCGTCGATGCTTCCCGGCGGAGCGCTTTGAAACAAACGGATTGGTTGGAACCGGGCGATTAACCAAGCCGCCGGAATTGTGCATTGCGGTTCATATTCGGTTGTGGTTTCGCATTCACACCTGAACCCACCTTCACAAAGGGCGACGAACCAAACAACGCAGCATCAAGAAATTGCAAGCGATGGGCACTGGCGTAGTACGTGCATTCCTCGATGCGCAATGCTCTTCGACTCTCCGATTTATTTCGTCTTCCTGGTTCCTGTGGTGCTGGCTTACTGGCGCCTGACCCACCGCCAGCAAAACGTGTTTCTCCTGATCGCGAGTTACTTCTTCTATGGATGGTGGGATTGGCGATTCCTCGCTCTGATGGCCGGCAGCACGGCCATGGATTTTCTAGTCGCGAAGAAGATTGCGACGTGCACCGAACGGGATCGGAAAAAGTGGTTTGTATTCTCGCTGGTTCTGAATTTCGGAATTCTCGGCGTCTTCAAATATTTCAATTTTTTCGTGGATTCATTTGCGGACGCTCTAGCGACACTGGGCTTCCGGGACGTGCCGATGCCGCTGATCCGAATCCTGCTTCCCCCCGGCATTTCGTTTTATACGTTCCAGGAAGTCGCCTACATCGTCGATGTCTATAAAGGAAGAATCGAACCTGCGAAATCCATCATCGACTACAGCCTGTTCATTAGTTTGTTCCCGCACCTGATCGCAGGTCCGATTCAGCGGCCGGGTCATTTGCTTCCGCAAGTTCAAACGGCGCGAGTTTTCGACGGCGACCGGTTTTTAGACGGCATGATGCTGATCCTCTCCGGTTTGATACGCAAATGTGTCGTGGCCGATAACTGCGCGCTTCTCGCGAACGCGGCCTTCGGCGGCCAACTCGGACCACCCAATCTCTGGGTCGTCCTTATTGGGACCTATGCGTTCGCGTGGCAGGTGTACGGGGACTTCAGCGGTTATAGCGATATTGCTCGTGGAAGCGCCCAGTTGCTCGGCTTCCATTTCATGATCAACTTCCGGCAACCGTACCTTTCCAGACGATTGCAGGAATTCTGGCGGCGATGGCACATCAGTTTAAGCACCTGGCTGCGAGACTACCTCTACTTCCCGCTGGGAGGCAGCCGCGGGGGCAAGTGGAAAACCGGCAGGAATCTCGTGATAACGATGGTGCTTGCCGGTCTGTGGCACGGCGCTGCCTGGACCTATGTCGTTTTTGGCGCGATCCAGGGAGTCGCGCTGCTCATCGAGCACGCGCTCTTCCCACTGAGAGAGAAAAGCGAGCCCGAAGGGTTCTTTTCGCTGTGGGCACAGCGGATCATCACCTTCAATGTTTTTTGCCTGACGCTGCTGTTCTTCCGCGCGCCGTCACTCGGCGCAGCTGTGCAAATGCTCGGCGGTCTGTCCGATTTTTCGTGGCGAAACGAATATCTGGCAGCGTTCGGAATGCTGTTCCTCTTCTCCCTGCCCATGCTCCTGGTGGATCTCTATTTGGAACACAGCGGTGAAGAATATCCCATGGCGAGGGCGCCGTATGCTCTCCGAACGGCATCGGCCGTAGCCGCTCTCGTCGTGCTCGCCATTTTTTCCGGAAGCGACACCAATGCTTTCATCTATTTCCAATTCTAGGTCGAAGGCCGTTTACAAAGGGAACCCAACTCCCTCGCATTGTGAATTCCCTATGCGGAGAAATCCTGCATCACGATGCACACTGCACGGCCGTGCAACGGCCCGGCGCAAAAGCTAGCGGGCTATATCCCACCGGATCAATAGATTCACTGACCGTCGAAACCGGCTCTTCTCGTGCTAGAGACCGGAGGTCTGATGAGGGCAGTACGGCAATGACGACACACATTACTGATGAAAGACTTCGTGGCTTCATCGAGGGTGTAGTCGAACTCACCGAACGGGAGCAGGAACACATCCGGGACTGCCAGAACTGCAACGATCGATTTCGGTACTTTCTGACTTCAAATGGCGAGTCGAAGGCGTCGTAACTTTAATTCGTGCTGGGATTCCCCCAGTCAACGGCAAAAAAACCTGCCGATATTAATGGAGACAGGTTGTGAGAGTTGCTCTCGGGACAATTTTGGTTGTGGTTTTCTCCGCTTGGATTTCACCGACTCCGGTTCATGGACAAGTAGGCAGTTTGATCGTAAACATAACTTCGCCTGCGCCGCAAACAACGGTCAGCGGCAACACGGGGGTCAGCGCCAGCGTTACGATTGTCGGGCAACTGATCGTTGCCGGTGTCCAATTCAAAGTCGACGGCGCAAACCTGGGTGCAGAAGACACACAAGCACCATACTGGGTCAATTGGGATACGACTAAAACAAACAACGGCTCTCACACGCTTACCGCGGTTGCCAGAGACCTGTTAGGTATCCGATACACCTCGAATCCCGTGGTGGTCTCTGTCTTTAACGACCAGACACCTCCGGCAATAACGGTTACGTTCCCTACGGCCGGATCAACCGTGAATAACACCATCACCGTCACGGCCAACGCGTCCGACAATGTCGGCGTCGCGGGTGTCCGGTTTCGATTAGATGGCGCCGACCTCGGCCCCGAAGACACCACACCACCGTATTCCGTTTCCTGGGACACGACCACTGCATCGAATAGCCAGCACTCCCTGACGGCGGTGGCGCGAGACAGTGCCGGTAACACCAGGACCTCGAATCCGGTGGTGGTCTCTGTCCTTAACGACCAGACACCTCCGGCAGTAACGATTACGTTCCCTACGGCCGGATCCACCGTGAATCAGACGATCACTGTCACGGCCAACGCGTCCGACAATGTCGGCGTCGCGGGTATCCGGTTTCGATTAGATGGCGCCGACCTCGGCCCCGAAGACACCACGGCGCCTTATTCCGTTTCCTGGGACACGACTTCTGCATCGAACGGCCAGCACTCCCTGACGGCGGTAGCGCGAGACAGTGCTGGTAACACCAGGACCTCGAATCCGGTGGTGGTCTCTGTCCTTAACGACCAGACACCTCCGGCAGTAACGATTACGTTCCCTACGGCCGGATCGACCGTGAATCAGACGATCACCGTGACGGCCGACGCGTCCGACAATGTCGGCGTTGCGGGTGTCCGGTTTCGATTAGATGGCGCCGACCTCGGCCCCGAAGACACCGCGCCACCGTATTCCGTTTCCTGGGACACGACCACTGCATCGAATAGCCAGCACTCCCTGACGGCGGTAGCGCGAGACAGTGCCGGTAACACTACGACGTCTGCGGCTGTTTCAGTCGTGGTGTGCAACCCATCTTCCACGGCAACATACATCGAAGAGACCGATTCGTGCATTTCCTACAGTGCAGGGTGGACACACGACACAGCGCTCCGGCCATGGAGTGGTGGGAGTGCGGCGTTCACTCGAAACGCGGGCGCGCAAGCGACGTTTACTTTTGTGGGCACATCGGTGAACTGGATTGGGTTCCGGGGTCCCCAGGCAGGAATTGCCCGCGTAACGCTTGACGGAGTCTTCGCCGCAGAAGTGGATACATATTCCATCACTGAAGTGGTTCAGTCCGTGGTCTTCAGGAAAACGGGCCTGGCGGCCGGAACTCACACCCTGACCATCGAAGCAACGGGCGGGAAGAACCCACTGGCAACAGACTCTTATGTCGTTGTGGATGCTTTCGATCTGACACCATCTCCGATCGTTGTCGAAAACCAATTGCCCGGATCCACGAACTGGCAGATGTGGCTTAACGGCTACCGCAACGCGGACGATCTCAACAAACAGATCAAGGGGTATGCGTCCGCAACGAGCGTGAACAAGGGACAGTCGATTACGTTTCATGTCACGGTGAATCCGGCTCAGGCATTCACGATGGACATTTATCGAATGGGCTGGTACCAGGGTCTGGGCGGACGGTTCATGCAGCGAGTCGGTCCGCTGAATGGCGTGCAACAACCCGCCTGCCCGGGCGACCCAGTGACCGGACTCATCGAATGCCCGTGGACATCGAGTTACACCCTCAATGTCCCGGTGACCTGGACCAGCGGCGTATTCCTGGCTCAACTGACCAACGCCCAGGGTTTCCAGAATTACGTCACCTTCGTCGTGCGCGACGATTCGCGACGCGCCGACGTGCTCTATCAGCAGAGCGTGACGACGTACCAGGCTTACAACAATTTCCCCAACGATGGTGCGACAGGCAAGAGCCTCTACGACTACAACAGCTGGGGAGGGAACACCATAACGGGTGCCCCGCGTGCGGCGAAGGCGTCATTCAACAGACCCTACAATCAGGACGGCAGCGGCCAGTTCCTCTTATATGAATACTACTTCGTTCGATGGCTGGAACGATCCGGTTACGACGTGACCTACTCTACAGATCTCGACACCCACCAGCAGGGCGCACGCCTGCTCAACCATCGGGCATTTCTGTCTGTCGGTCATGACGAATACTGGTCCAAGGCGATGTACGACGCCGCCGAGCAGGCTCGTGATGCGGGCATCCATCTCGCGTTCTTCGAGGCAAACGCCGTGTATTGGCAGGTTCGGTTCGAGCCGTCACCCGTGAACGGCGTCGCCGATCGCGTCATGGTCTGCTATAAGGATCCAACGATCGACCCTGTACAGGGTGCGACCACCACTGTTCTATGGCGCGACCCATTACCGAACCGCCCTGAGCAGAGGCTCATTGGCGTCCAATTTGCCGCAGATCATCCCGTGGACAACCCGAACTTTCCATATGTCGTTTCCAATAGTTCGAATTGGGTGTACGCCGGAACCGGACTGATCGATGGAAGCCAGATCCCGGGAATTGTCGGCTATGAAATCGATTCCTACACGACAACCGCGCCGCCGCCGCCGGCGGTTGCCGGGACGTACGCGATCTTATCGCAATCTCCGTTTGTCGATGATCGGGGGGTAGCTTTCATTGCGAACTCTTCGATCTACCAGGCGCTCAGCGGCGCGTGGGTCTTCGGCGCCGGTACGATCGGCTGGAGTTGGGGGTTGGATTATCCCGGTGTCGCAGATCCGCGAATCCAGCGGACTACGGCAAACATCCTCCATCGATTCCTGGGCCTTTCGCTGCCATGAGGTTAATGATGGACACACCGTCAAAAGATTCTGCGCATTGCATCATGACCAATCGGCTGCTCGCGGCCGCTCGTGGATCGTTGAGACTGGAGGACGAGGAGCGAGAACACGCGGGTGAATGCAAAATCTGTCAAAGCGTTTACCATATTTTCGTTTGTCAACAGACTGGCATCCCGTTTACGGACTGCAAGAAAAATACGGCCGCTGCTTGATTGAGGCGGAGGCGTGCCGCGCTTCAACATTGGAGATACCGTCATCG
>Ga0137433_1000193_pt1 | contig 36011 bp, 25 predicted proteins | sample EasRivERMZT840_2_FD_102335 | JGI IMG/M metagenome (GOLD analysis project Ga0137433, IMG submission 102335) | Soil microbial communities from meander-bound floodplain in the East River, Colorado, USA - East River MetaG ERMZT840_2 | ecosystem: Environmental > Terrestrial > Soil > Floodplain ...
AAGGTGTCGGTCAGCTCGCCGCGCAGCCCGGCGTTCAGGCTGTACGAGAACGACGTGTCATCGTAGGTGTCGTAATACGTAGTGCAGACTTGACCCCACCAGGGATCGTACCAGCACCCACCCTCGATGTCCCCCGTCGCGATGTTCGAATCGATGTAGGTCCACCCGAAGCCCCCGCCGATGAAGGGGGTGATCGTCTTCTCCATGAAGTTGAACTGCCCCTTGAAGGCGAAGGTGCTGGCGTCCAGCTCACCGCTCAGCTTGAGGTCAGCCAAAGGAGGCGTATCCGCGCTCTCCAGGTTGACGTCGTAGTCCACGTAGATCCAGGTGAACTCCGAGCCGACGTAGAACCGCTCGCTGACGTTGTATCCGAAGCCGAAGCCGAAACCCAGATCGCTATGGAGATCCACCGCCGAGTCGCCGGCGCCGTCCCACGTAGTGCCGTTCAGCCAGTTGATCGGGAGGCTGAACTGCCAGCGGCCCTCGCGGTCGCTCTCGTCCACGGCATAGGTCTGCGATGCCAGGCCCGCAGCGAGAAGACCGACCGCGAGATACATCGCAACGTTCTTCCTTTGCATAGGCTGCCCTCATGTCGGTGCGGAAGTACACCATCGTGGTGGGGTCCGCAGCGAAGGGGCCATGCTAGCACGGTGGGGGATTACAGGTTCCCGATCGGACGTATACCCGCGCCGGATCAGGCGTTTTCGGTCTTCACCTTTTCTTCGCCGACGCGGCCGTCGCGGCATTCGGGGGATTTCATGAATCGGGCCGCGCAGCGCGCCTGCACGCGGATCGCCTCGGCCAGCGGGGAGGCGCACGAGACGCGGATGCATTCCGCGATGGCGCGCCGCGCCGCATCTGTCGCGGCATCATCCGTCGCGGGAAGATCGGCGGGCGCCTCTCCCGCCTGTACCGCGCCACGCTCCAGCGGCCGCGAAGCCAGACCCCCAGCCGCGCCCGATGCTGTCTTCCAGGCGGAAGACAGCATCTGCTCGAGCGGACCCGCATCGTCGATGAGCCAGCCGGCAGCTTCGGTCGCGCGCACGGGGGCGCCCGAAAGAAGCAGCCGCATCAGCTTCGCGCGCCCCGCCGCATCGGTTTTCCGGAACGGCCAGTGGCATCCCTCCATCCCCGGGACGACCGGCAGGGTCACCTCCGGGAATCCGAGCGACGCATCGCCTGCCGCCAGGACGACGTGGCAATGCAGCAGCAGCTCGAGCATGCCGCCCAGACACCGCTTGCCGTTCACCAGACCCACCGAAATCTCGAACGCGTCATTGAGGCGCCGCGCCGTCGCCGACCAGTCCCCCGCGATCCGCGCTCCTTCGGTCTCGTCGTCGAGCGCGGGAAAGAACTCGCTGGTGTCAGCGCCGAGGAGCTGCGCGGCCAGATGGAAGTCCCCCGTCACGATGACACGCGCGATGCGCTTACCCACGAGCCAGTCGATGGCGCGGTTCAGCTCCGCATCCACGTCGCGGTTGTAGCTCTCGCGCCCGATGGTGATGACGCCCACCTCCCCGTCGTGCTCGGCGTTGACGTAGAGCTGCTGCCACGAGGCATCGCTCATGGTCTCGAAGACCTCGGGGTGCCAGGCGGAGAGCGCCGCCTCGGGGTGCCGCTCGTGGTACGCGCGCACGCAGCGCAGCACCGATTCGGCTCCCTGCTCGCGGATCACCGCCAGCGGGCCGCGCCGGAACTGCGCGCACAGCTCGCCGATGATGTTGATGTGCGAGAGGTGGGCGCGCTTCTCGTGCAGCAGGAGACCGGTCATCTGGAACAGCGGCCCCAGCAGCCCGATGCGCGTCTCCTCCTGCATCGCCGCGTCGAGCGGCCACCCCACGACCGGACGCGCGTGCCCCGGCGGGTACCACCCCTGCCCCGTCTGCTTGCGCGAGGTCAGGTCGCCGGTGGGGCGGAAGAGATCGCCGTAGCGCTCGGTGAGATGGTGGAGGCACGACCATGTGAGGAAATTGGCTCCCTTCGCGCCGATGGCGTCGTGCGCCCGGAAGGGGTTGGGACCGAGCAGGCGGCGGACCAGCTTGTCGAGTTTCCAGTACGGCATGTTGGTGCGCTGGTGCACCTGCGTCCCCGCGAGAGTCACACCGCAGAAGAGCACATCGAGCACGAACGACCAGTCGTCGCTCACCGGGATCGGCACCAGCCCGAGCGACCAGAAGAACTTTCCGATGGCCGATCCTTCCGGCTCCACCATCTCCCAGACCTTGTTGATCTCGTGGGGATAGGCCGGATGCGCGATCCCCACACCGAGCGCTGCGCTGGGGAACCCCGACGTGACCGACCGGATGGCGATCCCGGGGAACGCGGCGCGGAAGGTCTCGTAGTGCGCCTGCTTGATCGCGAGCACTTCGGGGACTGCCTCGAGGAGGAAGCGGGGGTTCATGCGCGCCAGCTCCGCCGGCAGATTCCTGCCGTCGTACGTCATGCGCACGATCCCCGACATGATCCGATCGGCTTCTTCGGATCCGAAGGTGCGCCTCAATCCGGCGTACTGCCTGCCGATCCCGTCGGGGGCCGAGGGGAGATCCAGCGCCGCGACGCGCACGCCGAACGGCTCCAGCCGGGCGCCGAGCTGCATCGTCTTGCCCGCCCCCACGATCCCGTTGGCGCCGGAGATGGCGAGGCATCCCCGGGAGGATGAGGGACCGAAGATCGCATCCACCTGCTCGCGAGGTGGGGCCGGGAGCCTCCCTTCGCGCACGATGGTGTGCGGGCCGTTGAGGCCCAGCGTCTCGAGCGTGGGCCGGCGCATCGCCTCGGTCATGCCCCGCTCTCCGCAACGGCAAACAGCGCCGCGATGCCGACGTCCCCGGCGGCGCAGCCGAACACCAGGACGCGACCGCCCCCCAGCGCGACCGCCTCCTCCAGCGCCTCGATGGTGACGCGCGTGAGGGTCGGCCCCTGCGGGTGCCCCCAGACGAGCGAGCAGCCGGTCGTGTTCATCCGCCGCCAATCGTACTCGAGCATCCGGGAGAAGACCGCATCGTTGACGGCGAAGGGGTTGTGGTTCTTCACCACCGCGATGCCGTCCATCGTGAGGCCGGTCTTCGCGAGCAGCTTGCGCACGGCGAGCGCGGGCGCCTCGGGCATCAGCGAAGGGTCCGCGCGCACCTCGGCGCGGGCCAGAAAGCGGATGTCGATCTCGGGGCGCCGCGTGAACTCCGCGACACGCTCGCGGCGCGTCACGATCAAGGTCGCCATGCCGTCGGACGCGTGCGTCTGCCCGCCGGACGTGACGCAGGTGTCGAGCGCGGGCATCCCTCCCAGATCGCCCCGCGTGAGCCGCCTCACCCCCAGGTCGTCGTCGACCGTTCCGAGCGGCTTGCCCGAGAGGTCGAGCACTTCCAGCGGAACGAGCACGCGGTCGAGAAAGCCCGAGCGTCTGGCCTCGAAGTACTGCTCGTGGCGATGGAGGATCAGATCGTCCACCTCGGCGCGCTCGAGGCGGTGCTTCCTCGCGGCGTTGCCGGCCGTGGCGATCATCGCCACACCGGTCGCCGGGTCGAATCCGAAGTTATCCCAGACGTCGCTCAGCACCATCGTGCGCCGGTGGTCGCGTCTCTGCGGGAAGACGCCGGCGGGCGAATCGCTCGTCCTGTCGAACGTCAGCACGCCGGCAGCGTCGCATCCCCCTGACTGGACATCGGCGGCCGCGCACAGGATCGCCTGCAGTCCCGTGGCGCACGCCTGCTCGACGTGGAAACCCGGGATCCTGTGATCCATGTAGCTCGACACGAGAGGCGCGTTCCAGAACTTCCAGTGCCAGGGGATCGTCGAGCCGATCACCAGGTAGTCGAGCGAGGCGACCGGCACTCCCCTGATCCCCAGGATCCGGTTCATCGCCTCTCCGGCGAACTGCCCGATGTTCACCTGGGCCAGGGGGGAGGTCTGCCACGCGGGGAAGAAGCTGCTCCCCCAGGCGCCGTAGGGGATCCGCGCGTCGGCGTAGATCTCCTCCGGCGCGCCGGCGGGCGGGCGGGTTCCCTTCCTGGTGTCGACGGGGCCCATGGGAACGGCATCTCCTCGAGGAGTCGCTCATTCTGCCATCGGCAGGGGCCGGAGGGAAACAGTCGCGGGCCGGGAATCGGCCCGCTCACCTCAGGGCGCAGGAGACGCGCCCTGACAGTGACGACGCGGTCGGTCTGAAGCCTAGTTCAGAGCGCGGCGGCCGATCATCCGTTCCACGCACTCCGGGGAGAGCGCGCGGCGCGCATCGAGGCGCCAGTCGACGAATGCCGTCCACTCGCAGATGATGCAGGAACAGGCAGGGTCGTGCCTCTGGCAGCAGATCGCCGGCATCTCGCCGTGGACGCACACCCCCGCCACCCCCTCTCCGGGCTCTTCACTCGAGGCCGGGACGTCGCGCCCGGCAGGGGGCGCCACAGGGATCGTCACCGAGGGGACCGGTCTGACGCTGCGGCGTGTCGGCATACACCCGATTCTTGTCCGCCGCCCCTTACGCAGACCTTCACGGGAGATGAACTTTCGGCAATGTCCGTCGTAAGATGGGGGGGTCCGAAACAGCGGAACCATCGGGATGTCAGGACCGGGCGCCGAGGATGCGCGCCGGCAGCATGACCAGCGCCCTGAGAAACTCCAGGACGCCTGAGACCGCCAGGCCCAGGAGCCGGAACGGCAGCAGCACGATCCAGACGATCGGGTAGAGCACGATCGCCAGCAGCGCCACGGGCCAGCACAGCACGAGCAGGATGCACCACAGGAAGAAAGCTGCCATCGTGTCGTCCTCCTGACGGCATGATACGCAGCCGCCGCGCGTCAGGATCCGTCCGTGCCTGGTTCCGGTCCTGGTCGTCGCATGGAGGAAGGGATGACCACTGCCGTATCTCTCGCGAATCTGACGAAGACCTTCGGCGAGCACCGCGCCGTGGATGGGCTCTCATTCGACGTCCCCGCAGGGTCGATCTTCGGCCTGCTGGGGCGCAACGGGGCCGGCAAGACGACGACCATCAGGATGATCATGGACATCCTCCGCCCCGACACCGGCACGGTCACCATCCTGGGCAGTGCGGACGCCCTCGCCGTGAAGGACCGCATCGGCTACCTCCCCGAGGAGCGGGGCCTCTACCCCAAGATGAAGCTGACCGACATGCTCGAATTCGCCGGCTCGATCAAGGGCATGGCCGTCGCGGATGCGCGCCGCGCGGGCGCGCAGTGGCTCGACCGTCTCGAGCTCGGCGCCTGGAAGGACAAGAAAGTCGAGGACCTGTCCAAGGGGATGCAGCAGAAGGTCCAGTTCATCAGCGCGATCATGAACAAGCCCGATCTCCTCATCCTGGACGAGCCCTTCTCGGGGATGGACCCGGTGAACCAGGAGGTCTTCAAGGATCTGATCCTCGAGCTGAACCGCACGGGCTGCACCATCATCTTCTCGACCCACGTGATGGAATCCGCCGAGAAGCTCTGCCGCGAGATCGCGCTCATCAACCACGGACGCGCCGTGCTGCACGGTCCCATCGCGGAGATCAAGAAGAAGTTCGGGACCAACACCGTGCAATTGGAATTCGACGGGGACGGCTCGTTCCTGGACGGCCTCCCCGGAGTGGAGAAAGTGCATCACGGCGGCCACAGCGCGGAGATCCGCCTCGCGCAGGGGGCCGACCACCAGGCGATCCTCAAGGCCGCCGTCGGCAGGCTGGTGATACGGCACTTCTCGGTGGTGAGCCCCACGCTGCACAGCATCTTCATCCAGCAGGTGGGCCTGGAACAGGGGGGAAACGGCAATGCGTAAAATCATGATGGTCATCCGGCGCGAGTATCTCCAGAGCGTGACCAAGAAGTCGTTCTGGATCGGCACCCTCGCCTTCCCTCTCGTGCTCCTGCTGATCATGGGTCTCGCCGTCGGGGCGCACTTCCTGAACCCTGAGAGCGAGAGGCGGATTGCCTTCATCGACGAGACCGGACAGCTCGCCGCGAACATGGTCGCGGCGCTGAACGCCAGCGACGAGAACAAGTTCAAGGACGGAAAACCCCGATTCGTCGTGGAGGCCGTTCCGCTCACGGGGACCAGCGAGGAGACGCGGCGCAGCCTCGAGCAGAAGGTCCTCGACGAGGAGATCCACGGGATCCTCGTCGCGCGCCAGGACCTCGACCCGAATGCGGCGTTCGGCCTCTACCTCAAGAGCGTGGGGGACGAGGATACGGGCAGGGCGCTGCGCCGGGCCCTCCAGAGCGCCGTCGTCCAGCTCCGCCTCGAGCGCAGCCAGCTCGAGCTGGATCGGGCCACTCTCGATTCCTTCGTCCAGCCGATCGAGCTGAAGAGCTTCGAAGTGAAGGCCGGCGGCGAGGCCACGGAGAAGGACCCGGGGGTGGCGCAGATCGGCATGCTGATCTTCTCGATGATCCTCTACATCACCCTGTTCATTTACGGCTTCGCCACCGCCCGCGGCATCATCCAGGAGAAGTCGAGCCGCGTCATGGAGGTGCTCCTGGGATCGATGTCCCACAACCAGCTCATCACCGGAAAGATCCTGGGGATCGCCGCGGTGAGTCTCACCCAGATGATCATCTACGCCGGGACGGCCTGGGCCGCCCGGCTCTACATCATGCTGAAACAGGACCCGCAGAGGTTCTCGAACGTCCTGGAGCTGGTCGCTCCCGGCAGGATCATCTTCTTCCTCGTCTTCTTCCTGCTCGGGTACTTCCTCTACACCTCGATGTTCGCGATCGTGGGGGCCGTCAGCAACACCGAGCAGGACGCCCAGAACCTCCAGACCCCCGTCGTCATGCTCCTGATGATCCCCTACATCATGTCGGTGTTCTTCGTGAAGCACCCCGATTCGGCCGCCGCGGTGGCCGCATCGTTTTTCCCCCCCTTCACCCCCATGGTGATGTTCATGAGGATCAGCGTGCTCACGCCGCCGTTCTGGCAGATCGCCCTCTCCATCGTGCTGATGCTGGCGGCGATCTGGTTCATGTTCCGCATGGCGGCGAAGATCTTCCGCATCGGATCGCTGATGCACGGCAAGCGCCCGACCATCCCCGAGATCCTGCGCTGGGCCCGTAGCTGAAAAAAAACGCCCCCGGTGGCTGGCCACCGGGGGCTTCGGATGTTTCCGCCGCCACCTGTTTTTTCTGCGGCCGCGACTCTCCTGCGGCCGCTACGGAGCGCAGACCTGGACGGTCTGGGTGTTGCCCTGCGTGTCCGGCGCGAAGCTCCGGGCGCAGGCGCTGCGCGCTCCGACCATGAAGTAGTTGACCGCTCCCAGCGCCGGCGTTTCCGACGTGATCGCGGACAGGTCGGCGCCGTTGCTCTCCACGCAGACACCGGTTGCGAACCCGGTCTTCAGGGAGCTGCGCACCAGATCGTAGGTGGGAGCCGCCACGCCACCGAAGTCGCCCGGCGCCGCCCAGTTGAACTGGACATTCCCGGCCGCCGGTGCCTGGGCCGTCAGTGTGAGCACGGGTGACGGCGCGCTCCAGAGAGACGGGTTCGACGGCGCGCAGTCGGAGGCGTCCACGATGCTGTCGCCATCATCGTCGCAGACCGGGTCATGGGGAACGATCGTCGGGAAGGGCAGATTGGTGATCCCCGTGAAGGCGATGTTATCGATCACCCAGCCATCCGCGTTGACGAAGACGTCCGTTCCGATCCTGAACCGGATGCGCACCGTCTGTCCCTGGTACGTCGTCCCCAGGTTGACGGTCACAGTGTTCATGGCCGGATACCCCGCGCTGACTCCGGAGAATGCCTGGCGGGCCTCCAGGGGATTGCTCCCACCGAGTTCGAGCGTTCCGTTGTAGCCGCCCCCCGGTGTGGTGATCGAGGCGCCGATGTCGGTCCAGCTCGCCCCGCCGTTGTTGCTCAACTCGATGACGCCGCCGTCGTAGAAGAAACCCCCCGAGGCCTCGAACAGGTGCCGGTGCTGGAAAGTGAAGCCGAACGCGCCGACCGGATTGACGTTGAGCGGCGGCGTGGTCAGCTCGATGCTTCCCGCCGAGCCGTTGTCGGCACCCAGCCAGCGATGGTCGACGCCGGTGATTTTCAGGCGCATCCACGGCTGCAGCCCTACGCCGGCGGTCGTGCTCATGACCGACAGGCTGGACTCGGCGGTCTCGGTAGCCGTGGTGTCAGGAACCTCGTCCGCGTTGACCCTGTAGGACTCCGAGATGACGATGGGGCCCGCGACCGCCAGGCCCGGGTCGTCCACGTTGATCTGCAGCGAGGCGAGATCGGCCCCGACCTCTCCCGCGAGCGCCACTTCGACCGAGCCGCCCGACGTGCCGAACGGACCCGAAGGAGCGAAGTTAATGACGTTCCCCGAGGGGAAGGAGATGTTGGGGTTCGTGGAGGACACCGTCCCGGTGGTCGCCGAGAGTGACGCGCTTCCGGTGTTCTTCAGTGACAGCGCCAGAGTGCCTGTCTCGCCATTGTCCAGAATGCCGTCGGGGAGGCAGTCGGTCGCGACGTCATCGGTCAGGCTGACCGAGATGAGAGCGAGCGCCCCGCCCGTGACGAAGCTTTCCACGACGCCGATGTTGCTCGAGCTGAACCGGTCGGGTGAAACGGCACCCACGCCAGCGCCGCGCTTGGCGAAGCCCTCCCAGCAGACCTCGTAGTCCTCCACGTCGTTCGCGAAGGCGGCCGCAAGCACCGCGTCACGGGCCTCCAGGAACGTCGGGGAGTTGGGCGTCATCTTGTATCCGCCGACGAGATAGTCCTTCATGCGGCTCTGCGCCTCGGCGAAGGTGAGCCGCGGCGAGCCGCCCAGCGTGTCGCGCAACAGCCCCGCATAGCACTCCCAGAGCATGAGCGACCAGATTTCGCCGCTGTTGTGGACCTCGGCGTTGCTCGCGCCCGATTGACCGAAGGCGAAAGGCGCGGTGACCGGCAGCGCGGTTCCGTTCTGGATGTGCTTGTAGGTCAGCGGATTGATGTTGGGATCGGTGGAAAGTGGCGCGCGCCTGATGCCGTAGTAATAGGACTGCGAGCCCGGACCGCCGATCGCGTAGGAGGCCATGGCGTAGGCGCCGCTGTACATCGCATTCGCTGGCATGTTGGCGTCGCCATCGCGGACCGTCAGCAAGAGGGAATGGAAGTCTCCCCATCCCTCGCCAAGACCACCGGACATGTTGGTGTTGAGGCCGAAGGCGTTGCCGATGAGCCGGTTGCTGATGTAGTGCCCCCACTCGTGCGCGACGATCTGGTTGTCGATCGTTCCGTCGTTGTCGACGGAGTCCGTGCGCGACATGGTGGCGTTCAATCCCGTGAGATTGGCCTTGAGCGTGACCCCGTCAGCCTGGGTGATGGAGAGCACGGGGGTGGACACACCGCCTGTGGCGGTCATGTTGATGATCCCCGTCGTGTTGTTGGCGATGATCACTCCGAGGGCTCCCGCGTTCTCGGCGTTCTGGACCTTCAGGAGGAACGTGCAGGAGCCGCGATCGATCAGGGCGATCTTGCCGACGACCTCGGCGGCGTTCACGAAGGGAGCGTTACAACCGTCGTTGACCGACGCGCCGGCATTGGGGTCCACGACCCCATCGTTGACGAGGACGACGTCGGTGTTGGCGATGGTGAAGCTCTGCGGACCGAAGTCCGCCGTCCCCACGGCGTAGCTCCCCGCGGCCGGCCCCGGTGCATGGACCGTGAAGGAAGCGAGACCAGGCCCATCGAAAATGTACATCTGCATCCGCGGCCGGCTGCCGTCAGGGGGCGTGGACATGTTGGCGTTGTTGCGCCCTGAGTAGTCCTGCGCCTCGGCGCGCATGTCGTCGTTCTGGGCGCCCCCTCTGCCAAAGTTGTTCTTTTGCGCGTTCCTGGAAGCTTCGTCGAAACCGTGATCGTAAAAGTCGTCGTGCAGCCAGTTGGTCGTGTAGAAGAGCTGCGCGATGGAAGCCCGTTTTTGCGTGACGCTGACGTTCGGATTGAGCGCCGGATTGTAGATACGATCGAAGGTCCTGAGCGAGGTCGTATTGGCATGGGCGTCGCCGGCAGAAAGGCCGTCGGGCGCGTTGTTGTCGGCATAGGCCTCGACGTTGTTGCCGTTGGTCAGGTTGCTGTTCGCGTCGAGCCACGGGTCGTTGGTGCTGATCGGCCCGTTCTGGAGCGACACGAGCCGCTGCGCCACGAACGTGGGGGTGAAACCGTTGGGAGTGCCCGTCGGGTGCGGCGAGGCCTCGGTCCCCTGGGGGCCATCGTCCGGCACCGTGCTGTTGGGGTCGGCCCAGACGCGGTACGTGAACGACTCCGACACGGTGAAGTTCTTGCGCAGCAGCACGGCGCCGTCCACCGCCGAGACGACGTAGCCGTAGTAGGCCGCATCGACGTCGCTGTGGGGCCCGATGTTGATATCCATGAGCCATGCCGGTTCCAGGCCATCGCTCAAGCGGAACCAGACCTTGCGCGCGCGTAGAGGCTCCGGCGCGGCGAGCCCCGAGTCGGATTCGGCGCGTGGCGCGAGGAGGAATTTCTGCTCTCCACTCTGGTCCCCACGGCGCGCCCTGATGGGCTGCAGATCGTGCGGAGCGAACGGGAACTCCGTGAGATCCTCGAGGGCCGATGCCAGGACGTCTGGCGCCGCGAGGCGGAAGACCCTGGAGCGGGGCTCGGGCCGCGTCAGGTAACCCGAGATGGCGACGAGATTGTCGCTCCTGTCGAGGATCATCTTCATCTCGTCGCGGAAGACCGGAACCCTGTCCACTTCCTGCGTGAAGGACACGATCCTGCCGCCGCGGCCGGTATCGTGAGCCCTGCTCGCGCGTGCCGCCTCGACATCCGCGGAGTCGAGCTTGTAGAGGTGCGCGTACTCGCGCAGATGCTGCCGCGCCGCTTCGGGCGCGGACACTGACGCCTGCTTCGCCGAAGTGGCGAGTCGTCCGCGCTCCCCGGCCCACAGGAAGGTCGGCACACCGAGACGCTCCTCCACGTGCACCGTCGTTCCGGCGCGAATCTCTTCACGGGATGGCTCCACGACCACCGGCTTCCTCTCTGGGCGGCGGCCCAGGCCGAGCGCGTCGTAGTCGGGACGACGGGGAACCTGCCTCGCCGCAAAAGTGGCCGAAAAGAGACAGAGAGCCAGTGCTGCGCCAAGAGCGGCGCGGAGGCGTGCCTTCATGAGTTGTCGAACCCCCATGGCTGGACGGATGGCTTGGGAACACCGGTGAACAAGTGCGGAGCGACTCCGGATTGCATGAGGAAAAATACCACCACAAGGGCTCCTCCACCACAGGGGAACTTCCCGAGGTGACGATTTGGTGGTCTATTCCCGATCATCGGACGCCTAGGTCGTGCTGGCGGCCCGGTTCCGGCACCCCCGCCTCGGGCCAGTCTGGCATAAGCTCCCGCGATGCGATCGGTTGCGGGCTTCCCCCTCAGGCGCCCGGTATGGGCGCTTCAGGCCGTCCTGATGGCGACCTTCACCGGCGTCGCTCTTGCCCAGGTGAGCCTCCCGCCACGCACCGATCGTTCGGTGCACGACCTGGCGGGGGTCATCTCGCAGGAGCACGCCGCGCTGATGGAGCGCCTGCACCGCGCGCTCTTCCAGAAGACCGGTGTCGCCATCGTCGTCGTCACGGCCCCCCGTCTGGATGGAGAGCCGATCGAGGATTTCGCCGTCCGCGTCGGAAAGCAATGGGGGGTCGGCAGAAAGGGCGAGGATCGCGGCGTCGTGGTCGCATTGGCGATCCAGGAGCGCCGCGTGTTCATCGCCACGGGATACGGTGTCGAGGGCTTCCTCCCGGATGGCAAGGTGGGCGGGATCCTCGATTCCGAGGTCCTCCCCTCCCTGAGGCGTGAGGCCTGGTCCGAGGGGATGGTGCGCGCCAGCGCAGCGCTGACGCGCGAGGCCGCGGCCGAATACGGCGTGGTCATAGACGACCTCGCGCAGGCCCCCGCCCCCCGCGCGACCCGGGGGCGTGGCGGCATCTCGCGCATCGTCCCCTTCCTGATCCTGGCCGCGATCGTGTTCCTCGTGATCCGCCAGCCCTGGCTCCTGCTCATGCTGATGGGCTCAGGCGGCAGGCGGGGCCGCGGCGGCTTCAGGACGGGGGGGTTCGGCGGTGGCGGCTTCGGCGGCGGCACGGGCTTTGGCGGCTTCGGTGGCGGCGGCTTCGGCGGCGGTGGCGCCGGGCGCGGATTCTGAGGAGACGATGACGATGGCGCAGGAAACGACAGGAAAGCACCCGGCGCTCGGGCGCCTGCTCGAGGGACTGACCTCCGCGCTGGGGGCGCGACTGCGTTCGGTGGTCTTGTACGGATCGGCGGCGCGCGGCGATCAGCGCGCCAGGGCGAGCGACATCAACCTGCTGGTCGTGGTCGACAGGCTCGATACCGGGACGCTCGATGCGATGCGCCCCGCCCTCACGGCATGGATGCGCGCGCGGCAGCCGCTCCCCCGCTTGTTCACGCCGGAGCTGATCGTGGAATCGGCCGACGTCTTCCCCATCGAGTTCCACGACATCCGCAGCCACGGTTCAATCCTCCACGGCGAGGACCCGCTCGCCGGCGTTTCGCTGAAGCCGGGCCATCTGAGGCTCCAGTTCGAGAGGGAGATGCGCGAGAAGCTCATGCGGCTGCGCGAGGGGTACCTGCAGACAGGGCTCAAACCGGCCGCCATTACGCGACTGCTGGTCGCTTCGTGGGGATCGTTCATCGCCTTGTTCCGAGGATGCCTGCACCTGATGGACGCTCCGGTCCCCCTGCACGACGTCGACGTGGTGACGCTCTTCTGCGGCAAAGCGGGGCTGGACGCCGCGCCATTCCATGAGGTCGAGCGGCTCAGGCAGGGGGGGCGCGCGGCCGACCCGCGGGAACTCTTCGTGCGCTACCATCGGGGCATCGAGGAAGCGATTCGCCGGGTCAACAACTTCGAAGACCATGCCGGGGGGGCATCATGAAGAAGTCGTTTGGCTGCTTCATCGTGGGCGGGGCGCTGGTGCTCGTCCTGATTCTTCTGAGCGCGTACGCCGTCGGACGTTACAACGCTCTCATCACGGCGAGCGAGTCCATCGATGGCGCATGGGCCCAGGTGGAGAACGTCCTGCAGCGCCGCGCTGACCTGATCCCCAACCTCGTGGAGACGGTGAAGGGGTTCGCCGCGCAGGAGCGTGGGATCTTCGAGGAGATCGCTCAAGCAAGGAGCCGTCTCATCGGCGCCGTAGGAGGCATCGCCGGCTCCCCGGCGGAGGCTGCGCGGGCCGACGCGGCGCTCAGCTCGGCGCTGGGCCGCCTTCTGGCCATCGCGGAGGCCTATCCGGATCTCAAGTCGAACCAGAACTTCATCAGGCTTCAGGATGAGCTGGCCGGCACCGAGAACAGGATCGCCGTCGAGCGGCGCGCCTACAACGACACGGTCAGGCTCTACAACGCCTCCATCAAGCGTTTCCCGACGAACATCGTGGCGCGATTCTTCACCTTCGAGGAGCGCGAATACTTCGAGGCCAGCCCCGGGGCCGAGGAAGTGCCAAAAGTGGAGTTCTGATGCTGGAGACGATGGACGACCTCTGCCGGCGCGAGGTCACAGAGTTGTACAAGTTCTTCGAGGACTGGTTCAACGGACGGATCGAGCTCACCGAGGAGGGCTTCTCCCGCCTGCGGGACGTCGTGGCCGACGGCTTTCAGATCGTCTTCCCCAACGGCCAGATGATCGATCGCGACGATCTCCTCAATCGCGTGCGCGCGGCCCACGGGACCGACCCCCTCAGGATCTGGGTCGAGGGGTACCGGAGCCGCGCGATCGACGAGGGGCTGCAGCTCACCACCTACCAGGAGTGGCAATCGACCGACGGTCCGCCGCGCGGCCGCCGCGTCACCGCGGTGCTGCGCCGCAAGCCCGGCGCGCGCAATGGCGTCGAGTGGCTCCACGTGCACGAAGTCTGGCTGCCGGACGCCGCGACCCCTCATTCCTGACAGTCGGCGCACCAGCGTGGGCCGATGCGGGCATGGAGTGATAGGATTCTTTTATGTCCCTCGCGAAAATCCTCGGCTTTGGCACCGAAGAGACCCCTGACGCGGCGGCCGGAGCGCGCGCCGGGACCATCCGCGCGATCGTGGCCGCGCTCGAGAAGATGGACCCCGAGCGCGCCAGGCACCTCGCGGCTTTCGCGTTCATCCTGAGCCGCGTGGCCAACGCGGATCGCCACATCAGTGCCGCCGAACGCGCCCAGATGGAGCACAGCGTGCGCACCTGGGGGCACCTTCCCGAGGATCAGGCGGTGCTGGTCGTGGAGATCGCGATCAACCAGAACATCCTCTTCGGCGGCACGGACAACTTCATCGTGACGCGCCAGTTCCGCGATCACGCCACCCCCGGGCAGAAAGAGGAGCTGCTCCACTGCCTCTTCGCGGTCTCCGCCGCCGAAGACGAGATCTCGGGGGTGGAGGAAGCCGACGTCGCCCAGATCGCGGCCGAGCTTGGGCTCTCGCATCGCGACATGGTCGGGATCCGCGCCGCGTGGAGCGACAGGAGAAAGGTCCTCAAAGACCTCCCACGCTCATGAGACCGCCCGCACAATCGTCGGCCCCGCCTTCCATCCCGGCGGCGCGACGTGCGCGCGACGCGCGGCTGATCGTGGGCGATCTCGCGAGTCGTTACCGCGTCGTCCGCGAGACCACGCTGGCGCTCGTCGCGCCCCTGTCGGTGGAGGACGCTTCCGCCCAGTCGATGCCCGACGCGAGTCCGGCCAAGTGGCATCTCGCCCACACCACCTGGTTCATGGAGACGTTCGTCCTCGAGCGCGCGCAGGAGAACTTCGCCCCCTTCGACCCCGTCTGGCGCGTGCTGTTCAACTCGTACTACAACACCGTCGGGCCGCAGCACGCGCGTCCGAGCCGCGGGCTGCTGACGCGCCCGTCGTTCCACCAGGTCCTCGACTACCGGGACCACGTGGATGCCGCGATGACGCGCCTGCTCGAGAAGGGAGCGCTCGACGACGCGCTTCTGGGCGTCGTCGTCCTGGGACTGCATCACGAGCAGCAGCACCAGGAGTTGATCCTCATGGACATCAAGCACCTCTTCTCGTGCAACCCGATCGCGCCCGCGTACGCCGCGCCTGCACCCTCAGACGCCGCCACGACCGCGCCCCTGCGATGGATCGCGTGCGAAGGAGGGCTCACCACCATCGGCGCGGCGGCGGAAGCGTTCAGCTTCGACAACGAGCGTCCGCACCATCGCGTCTCCATCGAGCCCTTCGCGATCGCATCGCGGCTCGTCACCAACGGCGAGTACCTCGCGTTCGTGAGGGACGGCGGCTACAGGAGACCGGAGCTCTGGCAGTCCGACGGCTGGGATGCCGTCGGGCGCTGGCAGTGGGATGCGCCGCTCTACTGGAGGGAGCGCGACGGCGCCTGGCTCGAGTTCACCCTGGCGGGCGAGCGTCCCCTCGCTCCCGTAGAACCGGTCTGTCACGTGAGCTGGTACGAAGCCGATGCCTACGCGCGCTGGGCCGAAGCGAGACTCCCTGACGAGGCGGAATGGGAGAGCGCGGCACTCCCGCACCCGATCGAGGGGAACTTCCTCGAGTCAGGGGCGCTGCACCCGGCACCGGCATCCGCGCCAGCGTCGGGCGCGGGTGCGGTACTGCAGATCTTCGGCGATGTGTGGGAATGGACCCGCAGCGCCTACGGGCCCTATCCCGGCTACCGTCCCCCCGCGGGGGCCATAGGCGAATACAACGGCAAGTTCATGATCAACCAGATGGTGCTGCGTGGCGGCTCGTGCGCCACCCCCGCGTCGCACATCCGCGCGAGCTACCGCAACTTCTTCTATCCCGCCCACCGCTGGCAGTTCGGCGGCATCAGGCTGGCGCGGGACGCGCGATGAACGCCGCCGGCCAGGCCGCCCTCGCGACCGCCGCCTTCCTCAACGACGTGCTCGATGGCCTGCGCCTGCCGGAAAAGCGGATCCCCTTCAAGCATCTCTACGACGAGCGCGGCTCGGATCTCTTCGAGCGGATCTGCGAGCTGCCCGAGTATTACCTCACGCGCACCGAGCTCTCGATCATCGAAGAATCCGGCGCAGCGATGGCCGAAGCGCTGGGGCCGCGCTGCCTGGTGGTGGAATACGGCGCCGGAAGCGGCATCAAGACCCGCAGGCTCCTCGCGAGACTGGACGACCCCGTCGCCTACGTGCCGATCGACATCTCCGCCCGCGCGCTCGATCGGTCCGCCCTCACCATCGCGCGGGACTTCCCGTCGCTGGAGGTCCTGCCGATCAACGCGGACTACACCGAGTCATTGAGCCTCCCACGGCCGCGCCGCGCGCCGCGCCGGCGCGTCTTCTTCTATCCCGGATCCTCCATCGGCAACCTCACCCCCGAAGAAGCCGTGCGCTTCCTGGGTGATGCCGCCGTCGTGACGGGCCGCGGCGGCGCGCTCCTGATCGGGGTGGACCTGAAGAAAGACCCCGCGCTGCTGGAGGCCGCCTACGACGACAGCCAGGGGGTCACCGCGGCCTTCACGACGAATCTTTTGGTGAGGATCAACCGGGAGCTGGACGGCGACATCCCCGTGCACCGGTTCCGTCACGTCGCTCACTACAATGATGATCTGGGAAGAGTGGAGATTCATCTCCAGGCCGAAGCGCCTTTGTCGTTCCGCGTGGCGGGTGAGACCATCGCGATGGCGAAGTCAGAGCGCATCCACGTGGAGTACGCCTACAAGTACGACGTGGAGGATTTCGGCGCGCTGGCGGCCGCGGCGGGCCTGACGGTGGCTGCTGTCTGGACCGACGCGCGGCGTCTCTTCAGCGTGCAGTATCTGATCGTCCCCTGAGCGTCGGGCAACGCACCGTCAGATCGCCCGGGTCTTCCAGCGGCCGCGGCGGAACACGAGGATGCCGACCACGGCCAGCAGCGACTCGGCCACGGTGATCGCCATGAAGACCCCGTTCGGCCCCAGCCCCGCGGTGCGGGCAAGCAGCCACGCCAGGGGAATCTGGAAGAGCCAGTAGCAGAACAGGTTGATCCACGTCGGCGTGAAAGTGTCCCCCGCCCCGTTGAACGACTGCACCATCACCATCCCCCACGCGTAGAAGACGTATCCGTAGCTGATGAAGCGCAGGCAGTCCACGCCGATGGTGATGATTTCCGGATCGTCGGTGAAGAAGCGGATCAGCGGCCCCGGGAACGCGATGAACACGGCCGCGACCGCTCCAAGGAAGATCATGTTGTAGAAGCCGGTCAGCCACGCCGAGCGCTCCGCGCGATCGGGCTTCCCCGCGCCGAGGTTCTGCCCCACCAGCGTCGCCGCGGCGTTGCTCATCCCCCACGACGGGAGGATCGTCACGACGATGATCCGCAAAGCGATCGTATAGGCGGCGAGCGCGCTGCTTCCGAACGGCGTGAGGATCCGCACCAGCCCGAGGTACGAGGCCGTGGCGATCACCATCTGGAGGATCCCCCCGAGCGAGACGCGCAGGAGCCTCAGCATCACGCCGGGGTGGAGGCGCATGTGCCGCCTGCCCACCGCGATACGCCCCTTGCCGCCGAACAGGATCGAGAGCTGATAGAGAACGCCGACCCCGCGTCCGATCGTCGTGCCGACCGCGGCGCCCATCAGCCCCATCTCGGGGAACGGCCCGAGCCCGAAGATGAGGCATGGATCCAGGATCATGTTGATCAGGTTGGCGAGCCAGAGCGACCGCATCGCGATGGCGGCGTCCCCCGCGCCGCGGAAGATGGCGTTGATCAGGAACAGCCCGAGGATGGTCACGTTCCCCCCCAGGATGATCGCGGTGTAGGTCCAGCCGTTCTCGATCACCCCGGCGGGCGCGCTCATCAGGGAGAGCAGCCGCGGCGCCAGGAGCGCGCCGCCGATCCCGGTGGGGACGGCGATGACGAGACCCACCAGCAGCGCCTGCATCGCGGCGTCCGAGGCCCCCTCGTGGTCCCCCTCTCCGACCCGGCGGGCGACCATCGCGGTGGTGGACATGCTCAGTCCGATGGCCACGGCGAAGACGATCAGCAGCAGGGATTCCGTCACCCCCACCGTGGCGATGGCATCCGCCCCCAGGCGCGCGACGAAGAAAACGTCGACAATCCCGAAGAGCGATTCCATCATCATCTCCAGCACCATGGGAATGGCGAGGAGCGTGATGGCGCGGCTGAGGCTTCCTTCGGTGAAGTCCTGCTGGCTCCCCGCGATCGCCTCGCGGATCGATTGAAGGACCGATCGTCGTCCCATGAGCCGCCCTCGCGCCGGAAGGGTCGGGAGTCTACCTCACGTTGCCGCCTGCCGTGGCTGGAAGTTCACTTTGACTCATCCGCGATCGTCCGCTATCTTTCGTTCTTTAGGAGACACTCCCCCTGTCGTCGCGCACGAACCGACCGTTCCTCACCTTCGCCGCCGCTCTGATCCTCGTGGGGATGACTTCGTCCGCCCCCGCGAAAGCCACGCCACCGGCGGGGGCACAGGCGCTCCCGCAGGCGCTGCGCGATCTGATCCGCGAGACGTCGCTGGCCCAGGGGCGCCTGGGGATCCAGGTCGTTGACGTCGCCTCGGGCCAGATCGTCTTCGCGCACCATGCCGACGAGCCGCTCAAGCCGGCCAGCAACATGAAGCTCCTGACGGCGGCCGCCGGGCTGCATCTGCTCGGCCCCGAGTACACCTTCAAGACCGAGTTCCTCGCGGACGGGCGTCCCGCGGATGGGGTGATCCACGGCAACCTCTTCATCCGCGGTTACGGCGCCCCCGCGCTCAGCGGGGAGCAGTGGTGGCTGATGGCCCGCGAGATCCGCGCCCGCGGCATCCGCCGCATCATGGGAGACCTCGTCGGAGACGCCACGTGGTTCGACGACGAGGCGCGCCCGGCGGGGTGGCCATCCCCCACCGAAGACGCCTTCTACAACGCCCCCATTTCCGCGCTGTCCACCGACTTCGGCTCGATCACCATCGTCGTCACGCCGACCCGCGAGGGGCTGCCGCCGGAGGTCGTTCTCACTCCCTTCCCGTCCTTCTTCACGGTGGACAACAACGCCCTCACGCGCGGCAACAACACGAACCTCACCGTCGGACGCACCTTCGAGGGGGGGAAGAACGTCATCACGGTCGGCGGGAGAATAGCGACCGACGCGTCGCCGAGCATCTCGTACCGCAGCGTGGAGCAGCCGACGCTCTACGCGCTCGCCGCGTTCCGCGAGGCGGCCTCGCGCGAAGGGATCGTCATCGAAGGGAGCAATCGCGTCGGGGTCGCGCCGCGCGAGGGACGCGTTGTCTACACGCACGCCTCACGGCCTATGGCCGAGCTGACGCGCATCATGAACAAGCTGAGCAACAACCTGACGGCGGAGAGCATCCTGAAGGCCCTGGGGGCGGCCACAGCGGGCCCTCCCGGCACGACGGAGAAGGGGGCGGCGGCGGTGCTGCAGTACCTGCGGGAGCGCGGCGTCGACACGGCGCCTCTGGTGATCGCGGATGGCTCGGGGCTCTCACACGACAGCCGGGTGACCGCGGCCGCGTTCGCGCAGCTTCTCGTCGCGGTGCAGAAGGACTACACCATGGCCACCGAGTTCATGGCGTCGCTCGCGATCGGCGGCGTGGACGGCACGCTCGACGACAGGATGAACGGCGTGCCCGCGGAGCGTCGCATCCGCGCCAAGACCGGCCACCTTCGGGACGTGACGTCGCTTTCCGGTTACGCCCACACCCGCGAGGGAAAGCTGCTGGCCTTCTCCATCCTCTCGAACGCCGCGGCGAACTCCTGGGAGGTGCGCCGGGACATCGATCGCCTCTGCTCGGCGCTGGTGGACTCGCCCGTCCCCGTCCGCTCGGAAGGCGCTCTCGGCGGGCAGCCTTAGGAATCGGCGCGGCCACCGCGCCCGCTCGACGGTGCTCGAGCCCTTCCTGCTGCCGCTTTCTCCCGCTGTTGACGCTGGATCGCGGCTCCCTGTAGCATCCCCTCTCAATCATCAAAAACGGTCCAACGATGATACGCACGACCGGACGGATCCTATTCCTGATGCTTCTGGCGCCGGCGCTCGCCTTCCGCGCCTTGGCCACGAGGTGCGGCACCCGAAATGAGCGCAACATTGACCATCCCCATGCCGTACAATGCGGACGAGCGACACCGCCCGGACCTGCGGGCTTGCCCCGAAAGACCCCGAAACCCCCGACACGCCCGAGATGCACCGGGCATGAGGTGACCATGAGACCCCATTCACGCCGCGCCGCGGCCCTTTTCGCGGCCGCGCTCCTGACGGCCGCTCTCCCCGCGGCGGCCCAGGACGTCCCCAATCTCGACAAGACCGTGACCGTCCACACGCTGGAGAACGGGTGGACCTTCATCATCTACGAGCGCCCCGTCGCTCCGGTCTTCTCCTTCGCCACCTACGTGAACGTCGGCTCCGCCCAGGAAGTGCCGGGCATCACCGGCCTGGCCCACATGTTCGAGCACATGGCGTTCAAGGGAACCCCCAACATCGGGACGAGAGACTTCAAGGGGGAGAAGGTGGCGCTCGACAAGGTGAACGAGACCTACGCGGCCTACGACGCGGAGCGGCGCAAGGCGTCCCCGGACGCCGCGAAGGTGAAGACGCTCGAGCAGGCGTGGAAGAAGGCCCAGGAAGACGCCGACAAATTCATCGTCTCCAACGAGTTCGACGACATCATCGATCGCAACGGCGGCGTGGAGCTCAACGCGGGAACCGGCGCGGACTCCACGACCTACTTCTACTCGCTCCCCTCGAACAAGGCCGAGCTGTGGGCGTATCTCGAATCCGAGCGGTTCCTCCAGCCGGTGTTCCGCGAGTTCTACAAGGAGCGTGACGTCGTGAAGGAGGAGCGCCGGATGAGGACCGAGAGCCAGCCCATCGGCCGCCTCATCGAGCAGTTCATCACCACGGCGTACAACGCTCACCCGTACGGGCAGCCCGTCGTGGGGCACATGAGCGACCTGGACTCCATCACCGTCGAGGATGCGGAAGCCTTCTACCGCCGCTACTACGTCCCCTCCAACATGGTCACCGCGATCGTGGGCGACGTGAAGGCCAAGGAGATCATCCCGATCCTGGATCGCTACTTCAGCCGCGTGCCGAAGGGCGAGGCTCCCCCGCAGCTGCGGACCGTCGAGCCCCCCCAGATCGCCGAGAAGATCATCCGGATCCCCGATCCCAGCCAGCCGATCTACGCCGAGGCGTATCACAAAGGGGCGGCCACCGACCCCGACGAACCGGTCTTCGACGCCATCAGCGACGTGCTGAGCAACGGCCGGACATCGCGGCTGTACCGCAGGCTCGTGCGCGACGACAAGATCGCCGTGGTCGCCGCGGCGCTGACCGGGTTCCCGGGCGAGAAGTACCCGAATCTCTATCTGGTCTATGCGGTCCCCGCGCCGGGCCACACCAACGAAGAGTCGCGCGACGCCATCCGCGCCGAGCTGGAGCGCCTCAAGACCGAGCTCATCACGGACGAGGAGCTGGCGATGGTGAAGACGCGCGCCAAGGCCGACCTGATCCGCAGCATGGACACCAACCTCGGGCTGGCGGTGAACCTCGCGGAATCGCACACCCTGTTCGGGGACTGGAAGAACACCTTCGACTACGTCAAGAAGATCGAGGCGGTCACCAAGGAAGACATCCGCCGCGTGGCGGCCGCGACCTTCGTCGAGACCAACAGGACGGTCGGCATGATCGTCACCGAAACCGAAGCGAAGCCCGACAAGGGCTCGGGACAGTAGGGAGGATGAGATGCGGGAGAGAAAAACCATGAGAATCACAGCCATTCGTTTCCCCGCCGTCCTCGCATTCATCATCTGCGCAGCGGTGGGCCTTTCGTCGCTTCACGCCCAGGTGAAGGACTGGAAGAAGATCAAGTTCCCGTCGATGCGCACGTTCACCGTGCCGCAGCCGGAGCGCGTCGCGCTGGACAACGGCATGGTGGTCCTGCTTCTCGAGGATCACGAGCTGCCGCTGGTGGAGCTGACCGCGCGCATCCGCACCGGATCGGGGGTCGAGCCGGCCGCCAAGGCGGGGCTGGCGTCCATCTTCGGCCAGGTCTGGCGCACCGGCGGAACCAAGACGATGAACGGCGACGCCATCGACGACTTCCTCGAATCGCGCGCCGCCGTGGTGGAGACGGGGGCGGGAATCTCGGCCACCTTCGCCACGGTGTCGTCTCTCAAAGAAGACTTCCCCGAGGTGCTGAAGGTCTTCTCCGACATCCTGCGCAACCCCGTCTTCGACCAGGAGAAGATCGACATCGCCGTGAACCTCGAGAAGGCGGGCATCGCGCGCCGTAACGACGACCCCACGGAGATCATGCAGCGCGAGTTCGACAAGCTCGTTTACGGGCCCGACAGCCCCTACGCCAGGACCACCGAGTACGCGACGATCGGGAGCATCACGCGCGACGATCTGCTCGCGTTCCACAAGAAGTACGTCGCCCCCAACAGGATCATTCTCGGCGTGCGCGGTGACTTCGTGCGCGCCGAGATGCTCGACCAGCTGAAGAAGACCTTCGGCGCCTGGGCCGCCGGTCCCGCCGTGAAGGATCCCCCGCCGGTCTACCGCACGAGCGCGACTCCGGGGATGAACTTCGTCCGCAAGGACGACATGACCCAGTCGAACATCATCATGGGTCACCTGGGGATCGAGGAGAACAACCCCGACATCTTCGCCGTGGAGGTGCTCAACGAGGCCTTCGGCGGGTCGTTCTCGGCCAGGCTCTTCAACAACGTCCGCACGAAGAAGGGGCTCGCCTACCGCGTCCGCGGGGGCGTGGGCTCCGACTTCGATCACCCGGGCACGTTCAACACCTTCATGACGACGAAGGTCGAGACGACGGCGGCGGGCATCGACGCCCTGCTGGAAGAGATTTCGGCGATCGCCGGGACGAAGCCCCCGACGGCCGAAGAGGTCGCACGTGCGAAGGAGTCGATCCTCGAGTCCTTCGTCTTCAACTACGACTCGACCGCCGAGATCCTTGGCCAGCAGCTCACGTACGAGTACTACGGGTTCCCACTCGACTACCTGGCGAAGTACCGCGAGAACATCGAGAAGGTGACCACCGAAGACGTGGCCCGCGTCGCGAAGAAGTACATCCACCGCGATCAGCTCGCCATGCTCGTGGTGGGTCCCGTCAAAGGGCAGGACAAGCCGCTCGACACCTACGGCAAAGTGGCGGCCATCGACATCACGATCCCCGAGCCGGCGGCCGCGGCGGCGCCGGCGGCGACCCCTGCCAGCCTGAAGCAGGGACGCGAGGTCTTCGCCAAGGTCGTGGACGGGCTGGGCGGGGCCGGAGCGGTGGACTCCCTGACCGCGCTGAAAACACTCTCGGACATGACCCTCAACACGCCGGGCGGGCAGTTCGCGCTGAAGGTCGACGCGACCTTCGCGCTGCCGGATCGCGTGCGGCAGGAAGTGGCCACGCCGATGGGGCAGATCGTCATGCTGGTGAACGGCGCCGAGGGGTACATGAAGCAGGGGCCCAACGAGGGGCCTCTCCCGCCGGCCCAGCGCGAGGAGATCCTGCGCTCGATCTGGCGCAACCCGCTCGCCCTCGCCCAGCGGCGCGATGACAGCGCGTTCCAGGTGCAGTACGTCGGCGAAGAATCAATCGAGGGAACGCCCTGCGACGTGCTGCTCGCAACGCTCAACGGCGATACCCTCAAGCTCTGGGCATCCAAGGCTGACGGAAAGGTACTGCGCACGCAGTACCGGGCTCCCGGCGCCATGGGAGGCCCGCCGGGCGATCACGTCATGAGCTTCTCCGACTTCCGCAAGGTCTCGGGCCTGACGATCCCGTTCAAGTCGGAGGGGACGTTCGACGGCAAACCGCAGCGGTCGAGCGTGATCCAGGAGGTCGTCGTCAATCCTCCCGTGGACGCGGCGCTGTTCACTGCGCCGCAGGCGCAGGCCGCGGGAGGAAGCCAGTAGAAGCGGGCGCCGTTACCCGGATGACGGGAGGAACAGGAAGGCCATCGCGAGGATCAGGTAGACAGCGAGAAGCTGCACGCCTTTGAGCCAGTCGGATCGTCCGTCTCCGGCGATCTGGCCCACGATCAGCACCGCGAGGAGCACCGAAAGCGTCAGGCCCCCACCGAAGACGAGGTCCATCGGCGCCGGTCCGAACCACAGGCTCAGGATCGCGAGCAGCGGCGCGACGAAGAGCGCCACCTGCACGCTGGACCCGATCGCGATCGTGAGCGACAGATCCATCTTGTCCTTCATGGCGGCCGTGACGGCGGTCGAGTGCTCGGCGGCGTTGCCCAGGATCGCGACCACAAAGACTCCGACGAAGACGTCGTTGAGGCCGAGGGCCTCGGCGGAAGGCTCGATCGCCCCCACGAGGATCTCGCTCATCCAGGCGATCACCGCGGTGGCGGCGCCAAGCACGAGCGCGGACCGGCCCACGCTCCACACCGCCCCGTGCTCTTCCTCGGCGCCGTGCGAGCCCTCGAACAGCCCACGGTGCGTCACCAGCGAGAAGACGAGGTTGAGGGCGTAGACCAGCAGCAGGCCTACGGAGACGCAGACGCTGAGGGTTGCGAGTCCAGGCCCCCCCGCGGTGCCCGTTGCCGCACGGTAGGCGGCCGGCACGATCAAGCCGATGACGGCGAGCGTGAGCATCGTGGCCTGGGAGCGCGCGCCGGCCGCGTTGTAATGCTGCTCCTTGCGGCGCAGTCCCCCGGCGAGCATCGAGGCGCCAAGCACGAGCAGGATGTTCCCCACGATCGAACCGGCGATCGAGGCCTTGACGACGTCGTAGAGACCGGCGCGCAGCGCGGAGAAGGCGATGATCAGCTCGGCGGCGTTCCCGAACGTTGCATTGAGGAGCCCGCCCACCCCCTCGCCGGTGCGCACTGCGAGATGCTCGGTCGCCCGCCCCATCCATCCCGCAAGCGGCACGATCGCCAATCCCGATGCCGCGAAGATCCAGAGCGGCTTGCCAGGCGCGAGGTGCTCGAGGGCCACGGCGACGGGAACGAAGATCAGCAGCCAGTTGAGAACAAGGCACCTCGGACCCGGACGCGGGCTCGGCTTCTCTGACGCGCGGCAGTCTAACAGCTTCGCGGAGATGCATTCCAGGCCGCGGAACCGGCCGTCGCGCGCGCGTGTCGCGCCAGGAGTCCGTGGTATCCTCCCGCCACCTTTCCCATGAGCGCGCCTCGCGAACGACCGTCCGGATCGATGCCGTTGGTGCCGGCGCTCGGCTGGCTGAGGTCCTACGATCTCGCGTGGCTGCGCCCCGACCTCGTGGCGGGGGTCACCCTCGCGGCGTATCTGCTCCCCGCCGCCATCGGCGACGCCTCACTGGCGAATCTTCCCCCCGAAGCCGGGCTCTACGCGTGCCTCTTCTCCGGGCTGGTCTACTGGCTCTTCTGCGGATCGCGCCACACGGCGATCACGGTCACGTCGGCCATCTCGCTCCTGATGGGCTCCTCTCTGGCGGGGCTGGCGGGCGGGGACGTGTCGCGTTTCGCCGCGCTGGCCGCCTGCACGGCGCTGATCGTTGCGGCGCTCGCGCTGCTCGGCTGGCTCCTGGGCGCGGGAGGGATCACGAGCTTCATCTCCGAGACGGTGATGATCGGCTTCAAGACCGGCATCGCTCTGGTCCTCGCGAGCACGCAGCTTCCCAAGCTCTGCGGGTTCCCGGGAGCGCACGGCGACTTCTGGGAGCGCATGGGGCACTTCCTGCGCCACGTCCAGGAGACAAACCCCTATGCGCTCGGCCTTGGCGGCGCGACGCTCGCGGTGCTGCTGCTCGGCAAGCGCTTCCTTCCCAACAGGCCAGTGGCTCTGCTGGTGGTGATCGGCGGCATCCTCGCCGCGCGGTTTTTCGACCTCGACGCCCACGGCCTGAAGCTGCTCGGCACGGTGCCGCAGGGGCTCCCCATGCCGTCGATCCCCGCGGTCGGCTGGAGCGATCTCAACGAGCTGCTGCCGCTCGCGCTCGCCTGCTTCCTGCTGGGGGCCGTCGAGAGCGTCGCGATCGGCCGCATGTTCGCCGCGAAGCATCGCTACCGCTTCGACAGCAATCAGGAGCTGCTCGCGCTGGGGGCGGCGAACCTCGCGGCCGGCCTCGGATCCGGCTTCCCCGTGAGCGGCGGGATGTCGCAGTCGCTGGTGAACGAGTCGGGCGGGGCGAGGACCCCGGTCTCCTCGTTCGCGGCCGCGGGCATCGTCCTGGTGGTGGTGCTGTTCTTCTCGGGGCTGCTGGCGGACCTGCCGCAACCCGTCCTCGCGGCGATCGTCCTGATGGCCGTCACGAGCCTGATCAAGCTCGCCGCGCTCAAGCGGCTCTGGCGCGCGCACCGGACCGAGTTCATCGTGGCGATGGCGGCGCTGGCTGGCGTTCTCGGCTCGGGGATCCTGCGCGGCGTGCTGATCGGGACGGTCCTTTCGCTTCTGATCCTCATGCGGCGCGCCGCGCACCCGCACGTGGCGTTCCTCGGCCGCATCCCCGGCATGCAGCGCTTCTCCGACATGGAGCGCAATCCCGACAACGAGCCGATCCCGGGCGCCCTCCTGCTCCGCGTCGAGTCCTCGCTCCTCTACTTCAACGTGGAGACCGTGCGGGACGAGGTGATGGCACGGATCGGCTCGGCCGCGGAGCCGGTGCGTCTGGTCGTATGGGATCTCTCGACGTCGCCGCACGTGGACATGGCCGGCGCCGAGATGCTCGAGACATTGCGCCGCGATCTCGTGGCCCGGGGGATCGGGCTGCGCATGGTCGAGGCGCGCTCGGGCGTGCGCGACATGCTGCGTCTCGAGGGGCTGGAGGAGTCCATGGGACACATCAGCCGGCGCGCGACCCTGGCTCAGGCCGTCGAGGAGTTCACCGGCAGGGCCTCGTGAGCCCGATGCCGCTCATCCGCCCAGGGCGACGGTGATCAGCACCAGCACCGCCCCCACGCCGACCATGGTGAGCCCGGTGCGGATCGGGCTCAGGCCGGCGTGACGCGCCAGGATCACGCCCCCCGCGAACAGCAGCACGATCGCGATCGTATTGGACACGCGCAGCCCCAGGTGCGCGTCCGCGATGAACACGAAGGGGAGCACGACGGGGAACGTCGATGCGAACACGAGGAGGAAGACCCCGAGCGCCCCTAACAGGTCGGAGAATTTCAGGCCGGCAAGCGCGGCCGGCTCGGGCTGGCGAATCAGCATCTCGCGCATGTGTTCCAGATGCTCCGCCCGGAGCAGCGACGCCACCACCGGCGGGAGCGCATCCACGATGACGTCGCGGGCCTTCCCGGCGTCCCGCGCCCCGCGCACCGCGCGGATCGTCATGAGGTCGCGGCGGCGCTGGAGCAGCGTGGACATGAGGTACATCACGGCGTCCACGATCCCCCACGCCGTGTTGCACCCGATGGCCCCCACGAGCATCTCGCGCACTTCCTCGCGCCCCGCCGTGGCGACGCTCAGAGAGCCCGTGAACGACATGACCATGATCAGTCCAAACAGGATCTCGGAGATCCGCTCGATCGGGTCGAGGACACGGCGCGACGGTCTCTCTTCGCCGGCCGGCGTCTCCTTCGCGGTGGTCATCCGCTCAAGGATCTCACCCCGGCGCGTCCGGGGGCAAGCGGGCGCCGGAAACCGGCTCAGCGCGAACTGCGACTCATGGAACGACGTCGCGGTCCGCCCCCCTTCCCGTCCAGCGCCGCGCGCGCCGCGGCGAGAGCGGCGCGTTGCTCTTTGGTCATCGTCGGATAGTGCAGGTCCAGCGAATCGAGAGCGTCGATGACAGCCGCCGCCACGACGACGCGCGTGAACCACTTATTGTCCGCCGGCACGACGTACCACGGGGCATCCTTCGTCGCCGTCGACTGGATCAAGTCCTCGTAGGCCCGCATGTAGTCGTCCCAATACCCCCTCTCCGCCGCGTCGCTTGCGGAGAACTTCCAGTTCTTCGCCGGGTTGTCGATCCGTTCCAGGAAGCGCCGCTTCTGCTCCCCCTTCGAGACGTGCAGGAAGAACTTGCGCACCACCACGCCGTTGCGCCCGAGGTAGCGCTCGAAGCCGCGGATGTCCTGGAAGCGCTCCTTCCAGATGTCCTTGGTCACGAGACGGGACGGGAGCTTCTGCTTGGTGAGCAGCTCGGGGTGCACGCGCACCACGAGAGCCTCCTCGTAGTAGCTGCGGTTGAAGATGCCGATGCGCCCGCGCTCCGGCAGGCTGCGCGTGCACCGCCACAGGTAATCGTGGTCGAGCTCCTCGCTCGTCGGCGCCTTGAACGAAAAGACCTGGCAGCCCTGCGGGTTGATGCCGCTCATCACGTGCTTGATGGCCCCGTCCTTGCCGGCGGCGTCCATCGCCTGGAAGATGAGCAGCAGCGCCCATCGATCCTGCGCGTAGAGCATGTCCTGAAGATCCGCGAGCGCTTCGACGCCCATAGCCAGCGCTTCCTTCGCGCGCGGCTTGTCCTCGGAGCCCAGAGAGAGCGTGTCCCCCGGATCGACGTCCTTCAGACGGAACGCGTCGCCGTCGGTGACGCGGAACTTCCCGGCGATGGAGCGCGCGTTCTTGATGAGCTGCTTTTCCGCCAAGCGCCACCCTCATCGATGATGGAATGGCGCTCATCGTACCACGCGCCCCACCGGGGCGCCCTGATACGGGCCCAAATTGACTCTTGGGACAGCGTCCGGTAGCATTGCGGCTCATCACTCACATAACGACTCGGCACCCGGTGGCCGCAATCGGTCGGGAGGTGGCAGTGACGCTCGTCCGGCACTCGCTCGTCCCCGTCTTCCTGGCGGCTGTCGCCTGCGCAGCGTGCAGCGAGAAGGAAGCCGCTCCTCCACCGCCACCGCCCGAGGTCACCGTCGCGACGGTTCTTCAGCGCGATCTGCCGATCTACATCGAGGCCATCGGCGAGACCCGCGGCTCCACCGAGATCGAGGTGCGCGCGCGGATCGAAGGATTCCTCCAGACGATCAACTACCAGGAGGGACACCCGGTCCGTAAAGGGCAGCTCCTTTACACCATCGACCCGCGCCCCTTCGAGGCGGCGCTCGCCCAGGCGAAGGGCACGCTGGCCGAGGCGGAGGCACAGCTCGCCAGGTCCCGGCAGGACGTGGCGCGCTACGAGCCGCTGGTGAAGCAGAACGCGATCCCGCGGGAAACCTACGACACGGCTCTCGCGGTCACGCGCGCCGCGGAGGCCGCGGTTGATGCGGCGCGCGCGCGCGAGCAGAGCGCGAAGATCGATCTCTCCTACACGCGGGTCGAGGCGCCCGCGGATGGTCTCGCCGGCCGGACCGAGGTCTATCCAGGGACCCTCGTCGGGCGCGGCCAGAGCGAGTTGCTGACGAGGATCTCGCAGGTGGACACGATCCACGTCCGCTTCACACTCCCGGAAAGCGACTACCTCCGCATGGCCCGCGCCAAGGAGGAACGGCCTGAGGAGACACCGCCGCCTCTGGAGATGATGCTGGCCGATCGTTCGGTTCATCCTCAGCCGGGACGGTTCGTGTTCATCGACCGCAGCGTCGATCCGACGACAGGGACGATCCTCCTGGAGGCCGCCTTCCCTAATCCAGGGGGAATCGTGCGCCCCGGCCAGTACGCGCGCGTGCGGTCCGCGGTGGAGACGAAGAAAGGCGCGATCCTCGTGCCGCAGCGCGCCGTCACCGAGATGCAGGGGATCTACACCGTGGCGGTCGTGAAGCCGGACGACACCGTCGACTTTCGCACGGTGACGCCGGGGCAGCGCACGGGCTCGCTCTGGGCGATCGACAGCGGGCTGACGAGCGGCGAACGGATCATCGTGGACGGTATTCAGAAGGTCCGCCCCGGCGTCAAGGTCGCTGCAAAGACGGTCACCATCGAGGATGAGCCGACGGGCGGCTCCCCGGAGGCAACCCCAGCCGTCGCCTCCGAAGGCGCGGTCCGGTAACCGCCGATGGCGGACTTCTTCATCAGGCGGCCCATCGTCGCCATCGTCATCGCCATCCTCATCGTCCTGCTCGGGCTCTTCAGTCTCAAGGGGCTGAGCTTCGAGCAGTATCCCTTCCTCGCCCCTCCCACGATCCGCGTCACCGGGACGTATCCCGGCGCATCCGCCGTGGCCGTCGAGCAGTCGGTGGCCACCCCGGTCGAGCAGGAGGTCAACGGCGTCGAAGGGATGATCTACATGAAGTCGTCGAACACCAGCGACGGCCGCATGCAGCTCGACGTGAACTTCGAGGTGGGCGTGGACCAGGACATGGCCAACGTCCTCACCCAGAACCGGGTCTCGTCGGCCCAGGCGCGTCTGCCTCAGGAGGTCGTCGCGCAGGGAGTGACGGTCAAGAAGCAGAGCCCCAGCATCCTGATGATCATCTCCCTCGGATCCCCCAAAGGGACCTACGACGCCCAATTCCTGATCAACTACTGCGGCATCAATCTGCGCGACCAGCTCCTGCGCATCCCGGGGATCGCGCAGGTGGATCTCTTCGGCGGCACCGACTACGGGATGAGGATCTGGCTGCGGACCGACAGGCTGGCGCAGCTCGCCCTCACCCCCGCCGACGTCATCGCGGCCGTGCGCGAGCAGAACCTCCAGGCGCCCGCGGGCCGCATCGGCGGGCGCCCCGCCCCGCCGGACCAGGAGTTCACCTACACGGTGAGCGTTCCCGGCCGGCTCGTGGATGCTTCTGAGTTCGCCAACATCATCATCAGGGAGACCGAGACGGGCGCCCAGATTCGCATCAAGGACGTGGGGCGCGTCGAGCTGGGTTCGCAGAACTACGACTCGTTCGGCCGCCTGAACGGCCAGCCGGCGGGCTCCATGGCGATCTACCTCCTCCCCGGAGCCAACCAGCTCCAGGCGTCCGAGGCGATCTACGAGACGATGGAGCACGCCAAGGCGCTCTTCCCGCCGGATATGGAGTACGCGATCGTCTACGACACCACCCCCGCGGTCGAGGCCTCCATCGAGTCGATCGTCCACACCTTCGTCGAAGCGATCATCCTCGTCACGCTCGTGGTGTTCATCTTCCTGCAGAATATACGCGCCACCATCATCCCCCTGCTGACTGTCCCCGTGTCGCTGATCGGGACCTTCATTTTCTTCCCTATGCTCGGCTTCTCGGTGAACACGCTCTCGATGTTCGGCCTGGTGCTCGCCATCGGCATCGTGGTGGACGACGCCATCGTCGTGGTGGAGGCCGTGATCCACCACATCGAGCACGGCAAGAGCCCGCACGACGCCACTGTAGCGGCGATGAAGGAGGTCTCCGCCCCGGTCATCGGGATCGCCCTGATCCTCTCGGCCGTGTTCATCCCCGTGGCCTTCCTCGGCGGCCTGACCGGCAGGATGTACCAGCAGTTCGCGCTGACGATCGCCATCTCCGTCCTGCTGTCGGCCTTCAGCGCCCTGTCGCTCGCTCCCGCGCTTTCGGCCATGCTGCTCAAGCCGCACAAGCCGATGCGCGGCCCGCTCGGCTGGTTCTTCGCCAAGTTCAACAGCGCCTTCGAGCGCACGACGAATAGCTACGTCGCGGTCACCCATATTCTCGTGCGACGATCGATCCTGACCATCCTGATCGTCGGAGCGGTCATCGTGGGGGCCGGCTTCTTCGGCGGCCTGCTCCCCGCGGGTTTCATCCCCGAGGAGGATCAGGGGATCGTCGGCGTCAACGTGACCCTCCCGGCCGGGGCCTCGCTCGAGCGATCGAGCGCCGTGCTGACGAAGGTGGAGGAAATCCTGAGCCGGACCGAAGGGATCGAGTCGTACGTCACCATCGGCGGATTCGGCGTGGTCACCAGCACCTACCAGCCCAATTTCGGCACCGTTTTCGCCCGACTCCACCCCTGGGAGGAACGCCATGGCGAGGAGATGACCGCGATGAGCATCATGGGGCGGCTGCGCGGGGAATTCGCCAAGATCCCCGAGGCGGTCATCTTCCCGTTCAACCTCCCCACGATCTCGGGTTTTGGCGCCTCGGCGGGGTTCAACGTCCTGCTCCAGGATCGCAGCGGCTCCATGACCATCGAGCAGCTCGGCGCCGAAACCCTGCGCTTCATCGAGGCCGCGCAGAAACGCCCCGAGATCGGCTACATCTTCACCTCCTTCGACCCGCGCTATCCCCAGGTGAAGGTGGACCTGGACCGCGAGAAGGCGCGCAAGCTGGGCGTCCCGGTCGATGAAGTCTTCCAGGCCCTGTCCACGAGCATGGGAGGCGCGTATGTGAACGACTTCAACCGGTTCGGACGGCTGTTCCGCGTCTACGTGCAGGCCGATGCCGACCACCGCCGCAAGCCCGAGGACATTGGGCAGATCTGGGTGAGAAGCCGCACCACCGAGGACATGATCCCCCTCTCCACGCTCGTGACCATCACGTCGCAGGCGGGGACCGAGATCACCAACCGCTTCAACCTGTTCCGCTCCGTGGAGCTGAACGGCGTGCCGGCCCCCGGCTTCGCCTCGGGGCAGGCGCAGGCCGCCCTAGAGCAGGTTTTCGCCGAGACGATGCCGCAGCACATGGGGCTCGCCTACTCGCAGATGTCGTACCAGGAGAGCGTCGCCCCCCCGGCGACCCCCACCTTCATCCTCGCCATCGTCTTCGTGTTTCTGCTGCTCGCGGCGATGTACGAGAGCTGGCGCCTCCCCTGGGCCGTCCTGCTCGGCTCGCCGCTCGTGGCTCTGGGAGCTTTCTTCGGCGTGTGGCTGATGGGCTACGACAACAACGTCTACGTGCAGATCGGCAACATCATGCTGATCGGGCTGGCGGCCAAGAACGCCATTCTCATCGTCGAGTTCGCCAAGGCGAAGCGCGACGGCGGAGAGGCGCTCGACAAGTCAGCTCTCGAAGCGGCCCGGCTGCGCTTCCGGCCCATCCTCATGACCGCCTTCGCCTTCATCCTCGGTGTCGTTCCCCTGATGCGCGCCAGCGGCGCCGGCGCCGGGGCGCAGAACGTCATGGGTTCGGCCGTTTTCTGGGGGATGCTCATCGCCACGGGCCTCGGCGTGTTCCTCATCCCCGGCAACTACGTCTTCGTCGAGTCGTTGTTCCGGCGCAAGAGCGCGCAGGCCGCGAGCCCACAGCGCCCGGCGGAGCCCGCGCCCTCGCCCGAGGGGGCGCACTGACATGGGCCCGCGCGCGCCGGGCATTCACGCGTCGAGCTGCTTCACGTCATGGCGGCGGGGTCTCGCGGCGCTGCTTTGCGCCCTGCCGGCCTTCGCGCTGGCGGGCTGCACGCTGGGCCCCGACTACGCGCGTCCGCCCGTCGTTTCGCCCGAAGGATGGCGCGACGCGGCGGCGGCCGACCCGAACACCCTCGCCAACACCCCCTGGTGGGAGCTGCTGAGCGATCCGCAGCTTCAGGAGATGATCCGCGCCGCTCTCATCGCCAATAAAGATCTCGCGATCGCCACCGAGCGTATCGCCGAGACGCGGGCGCGCCTCGGGTTCGTGAAGGCCGATCTCTGGCCCGCCATCGACATCGAGGGGAAGGCCGGGGTGATCGACCCGAGCGGCGAGATCACCGACCTGACGGGGGGAGATGCCGACAAGGTCGACTTCTACGCGCTCGCCGGCACGGTCTCCTGGGAGATCGACATCTTCGGGCGGATCCGCCGCGCCACCGAGGCGCAGCGGGCGCTGCTGCTCGCCGCGGAGGAGACGCACCGCGCCGTCGTCATCAGCCTGGTTGCCGAGGTGGCGCGTGTTTACGTCGAGCTGCGCGACGCGGACCGCAGGCTCGAGATCGCGCGCCGCACCCTCGAGTCGCGCGCTGAGTACGTCAAGATGGCGAAGCTCCGCTTCGAAGGAGGGGTCACATCGGAGGTGGACTGGCGCCAGGCGGAGGCGGAGCTGCACCGCACGGAGAGCTTCGTCCAGCAGTTCGAGCTGGTCGCGCGTCAGAAGGAGAACGAAATGTCGGTCCTCCTCGGCCGCAACCCCGGCGCGATTACACGCGGCACGCCGGTGCAGGAGACGATCATCCCGCCGCACATCCCGTCCGGCCTCCCCTCCTCGCTGCTCGATCGGCGCCCCGACATCCTCGCGGCGGAACAGCAGCTCGTCGCCTCGAACGCGAACATCGGCGAGGCCAAAGCGCTCCTCTTCCCCAGGATCGCGCTCACGGGAGACTACGGCGTGCAGAGCCTGGATTCGGGCACGCTGTTCACGGGCGGCGCCAAGTCGTTCAGCCTGATCGGCGGCCTGATCCAGCCGATCTTCAACGCCGGGAAGAACAGGCGCCGCGTCGAGGTCACCGAGTCGGTGATGCGACAGACCCTCTACGGCTACGAGAAGACGATCCTCAACGCCTTTCGCGAAGTCGAGGACGCCCTGATCGGGTACGGCAAGCTCGGGGAGCAGCGCGCGTCGCAGGGCTCCCGTGTCGAGGCCGAACGCAAGGTGCTGCAGCTCGCCGAAGTGCGCTACCGCGGGGGCGTGACGGACTACCTCGAAGTCCTCGACGCGCAGCGCTCGCTGTTCAGCGCGGAGTTGGACGAGGTGCAGGCGATCACCGGCCAGCTCGTCTCCCTGATCAGGCTCTACAAGGCCCTCGGCGGGGGGTGGCCGTCGGTCGGCGCGGCCCCCGCCGATGCCGTCACGGTGCAGCAGCCCATCCCGGGCAGCTAGCGCGGCACTCATTGAGGAAATGAGGCCGGGCATCCACGAAGGAAGCGGTCGACAAGATCAAGGGTGACTCGAAGTAATACCTCGGGACTTCACACCTTCGGTCGGATGAACGACCACTCCCGAGCCTCGGCGTGGATCCTCTCGACCTGCGCCGCGCCGAGGTCCATGGTCACCAGGGCATTCTCCTTCTGCTGGTTGGTGTTCGACACCGTGGTGTTGTCGGTGCAGATGGCCACGGGGACGCCGGCCTCGAGGAAGTCGTGGATCGGATGCCGTTCCGCGCGGGAGACGGCTCCTGTCTGATAGTTCGACGTGAGGCAGCATTCCACCAGGATCCTGTCGCGCGCCAGTCGACGCATCAGCTCGCGGTCCTTCACCGCCGAGCAGGCGTGTCCGAGCCGCTTCACTCCCAGCGCATCCACCGCCTGCCAGATCATCGCCGGTCCTTCGTCTTCTCCGGCGTGCGCCGTCAGCCCCAGCCCCCCCTTGCGCGCGATGGTGTAGGCCTCCGCGAACAGCTCCGGCGCATTCCCCTTCTCCGCCCCCGCGATGTCGAAGCCGATGACGCCGCTGTGGTTGTGGAACTCCTGGGACTCCGCGATGGCCTGCCGCGCCAGGATCTTGGCAATGTGGGGGCCATGGTGCCTCATCGCGATGATGATCAACCCCACCTTCATGCCGGTTCCCTCGGCTCCGCGGTTCAGTCCCGTCAGCACCGAGCGGATCGTCTGGCGCAGCGTCAGCCCGGCGTAAGTGTGAATGATCGGCGAGTAGCGCAGCTCCAGCAGCGTGACGCCGTGACGCGCGGCGTCCTCGACGATCGCCTGCGTGACTTCGACGATGTTCTCGTAGAACTGGGTGATCCAGAGGGGGTAGTGGAACTTGTCGAGATAGCGGAGAAGGGTCCCTTCTTCTTCGGGCTGGATGACGAGCAGCCTCTCCATCTCCTCGATGGTCTGCACGGGGTTCAGCCCGTGGCGCGTCATCATCTTCCACAGGACGGGCAGCGGGATGGAGCCGTCCACGTGCTGGTGCAGCTCGGTGCGCTGCGCGGCGCGTGTGTCCGGCGTGCTCACCAGTCTCAGATCTTCATCACGCCGACGAGCTCGGCGACGGAGTCGGCCGACTTGCGCAGCATGGCCTGCTCGTCCTGCGTGAGCTTCAGCTCGATGATCTGCTCGATCCCTTTGGCGCCGAGCTTCACGGGAACACCGACGAAGAGATCCTTGATGCCGTACTCCCCCTGCAGGTAGGCGGCGCAGGGGAGGATCTTGTGCCGGTCCATCAGGATGGAGTCCACCATCTCGACCACGGCCGACGACGGCGCGTAATAGGCGCTGCCGGTCTTGAGGTAGGAGACGATCTCGGCGCCCCCTTCGCGCGTCCTCTTCACGAGCCTCTCGATCGTCTCGGCGTTCATCAGCTCGGTGATCGGCACCCCCGCCACGACGGTGAACCTGGGCAGCGGCACCATCGTGTCGCCGTGGCCCCCCATGACGAGCGCCTGCACGCTTTCCACCG
>Ga0137433_1000194_pt1 | contig 35953 bp, 38 predicted proteins | sample EasRivERMZT840_2_FD_102335 | JGI IMG/M metagenome (GOLD analysis project Ga0137433, IMG submission 102335) | Soil microbial communities from meander-bound floodplain in the East River, Colorado, USA - East River MetaG ERMZT840_2 | ecosystem: Environmental > Terrestrial > Soil > Floodplain ...
ATCATGGCCATCGACCTGACGGGCTCGAATCTCGTGGCGATCACCAAGAACACGTTCTCGGACCACAGCCCGAGTTTAGCCGCTGCGGCGGGGCGCGTGTTCTTCCAGTCCGATCGGGGTGGGCTCGATGAGCTCTGGTCCATCAACGCTGATGGCAGCGATCCGCGCCGCGTCGACGCCGCGCCCTCTGGTGGCAGTGTGTCGGCCGACGGCCGGATGCTGACCTATTCGAAGGTCGTGGGCGGTCGGAGCGGGATCTACGTTCGCACCCTCGGCAGTGCGGCCGAGCGCGAACTTGTCGGTGGCGAGAAGCCGCCGGTCGGGACCTATCGCGTGCCCGGTTCCTAGCCGAGAACCAAAGACACAGGACATGAGACAGATCAGGAGCGCGCGTGCGCTCGTTGCCTTGACGTGTCTGCTCGCAGGCTGCGCGGGCGGCAGCGGAGTCGACGACGGAGTCAGAGTCATCGAGGCCGCTGAGGTGGGCGGGCTCTTTTTTCTCGACTCGAGCCGCGGCTGGGTCGTGGGCAGCGAGCGCAAGACGCGCAACCTGTTCATCGCCGCCACGGAAAACGGCGGAGGAAGTTGGGCGAGGACCAGGATCGAGAACAAGTCGAGGGGCTTCCCGGCACTGACCGGAATCGCCTTTCGTGACCCGAGCCACGGCTGGGCCTTTGGCAGTCATGCATTGGCCATCTCCACCAGGGACGGGGGAAAAACCTGGGACAAGGAAAAGGCGCCTGGGGATGTCCGCACCTTCCGGTACCGGGAGGGGACGGGGTCTCTCGTTCTTGGCCCGCCCGGATACTCGGGTCGGGACGGCTTCTTCACCTTTCAAAACGACGACGTCGATGGCGGGCGGCTCCGTGAAAAAGCCGTCCCGAACGACATCAACATGTTTCCTCACGACGTCCAGATCGTGGACCCGCAGACACTCTGGGGATTCGGCGACGGCGCGCTCTACCGGTCCACCGATGGCGGTGACAGCTGGGGCACGATCAGGATCGACGAGGCCTACAGCGGTCCGAGCACCATTGGCGACGGCGTTCGGGCCGCCTTCTTCCTGTCGGTGACGACGGGCTTCATTGTCGTGGGCGACCGGCTCCTGGCGACGACGGACGCCGCCGGTACGCGCAAGGCGCTGGGCCGGTTGGGCGCCGGGGGCTTTGTGCACTCCCGGATTTTCTTCTTCGACGAGACCCGCGGAGTTGCGCTCGGCTCTACCCGAGCTGCTGGAACGATTCTGACCACGGCTGACGGTGGCAGGACCTGGTCGAAGGCCGTCGATCTGGGTTCCGGAGAATGGAGCAATCTCTTCGTCCTCGACAACACGCACGCGTGGGTCGCGGGTGTCGTGAATGGGAACGTCGTCGTCCGGCCATTTGCGCCCCAGTAAGGCGGGTTCCCCCGGCTCACGCTTATACTCACCGCATGACGAAGCCATCCTTGCTCGGCCGCGTGGCGCTCATCGTCGTTCTGGCGTGTGGACCCGTCTTGCTCTTGGGGCAGGGGCGAGGCGGTCAGGGCGGCACTTCGTTTCCGGGCGGCAGCATGAACGAGGATGGGTCGCTGAGGCCCGCGGGCCCGTCCACGGGCCTGTTCTCGCAGGAGGCGTACACGCAGTACGAAATCCTCGAGCCCGGCTCGGAAGCCTTCGCCATCACCTATCTGCTCGAGAGCGGCCGGGCCGGCGCGACGGAGATCACCAACGCCACGCGCGCGGGCAGCAAGGGCACCAACATCTCCGTGTTCGATCCGCGCACGGGCCAGCCCGTCAAGTTCACGTACGACCTCAACGAGAGCAACAACCAGTACTCGATTCGCGCCACGCTTCCGTTCGCCGTGCCCGAGGGCGGCATCGGCCGCGTCCTCATCTATAAGACCTACACGGACGCCCGTACCTATCAGGTCAACGGCGACAACATCGTCTGGGTGCGCAGCCTGAGCGGGTACCGGCTGGGCGTGGTGCTGCCGAAGGGCTACGCGTTCGTGTCGGCCAACGTCGCGGCGCAGATGTCCACGCTGCCAGACGGCCGGTTGAAGCTCGCGTTTGCCAATCCCAGCGGACAGGCCAACAACCTCACGATCCACGCGAAGAAGACGACGGCCGCGTTCACGCCGAGTCCCTACAAGGACGTCTTCTTCGACGACATCAAGACGCTCTACGACCTGGGCGCGCCGGAAACCGGCAAGTTCAACGTCGAGCAGATCTACAGCGACCCGCGCAAAGGCGCGACCGCGACGCTTGACGTGCTCAACTACCTCGCGTTGTCGGATCTCAAGGTGACCGACCTCGACACGGCCAAGCCGCTGACACCCGTCAAGAGCGGCAAGGGGATGGCGGTCACGCTCGGCGTGCCGATCACGAACGACAAGCAGAGCGCGCACTTGAAGGTGAACGGCGTGGGCAGCGACGGCTACAAGCTCGTGAACGGCGAGCTCGTCTTCGATCGGGAGCTGCACGGACTCCGCAACACGGTGATCCTGCCGGCAGGGTACGAGGTCTCCGCGGTGTCCCAGTCGGCGACGGTCGGCCGGACACGCGAGGGTCGCGCGTTCGTCGCGCTCATCAATCTCAACGGCGAGAACCACTACAAGGTCACGATTCGGGCGCGGAAGTAGCCCGGCGCTGCGCATGTTCGATCAGGCTCAGAAGGCACTCGCGTTGGTCTTTGCTCGCGCGCTGGCGGCGAAGGACCACGCGCGCGCGCACGGTCTGCTCAGCGCGGCGGCGCAGTCGCGGACGACCGTCGACGCGCTGCAGGCGGACTTCGAGGCCATGATTCCGTCGGACTTCGGCGAAATCAGTTCGATCGAGCTGCTCGAGAATCCGGCCTGGGACGGGACGTTCGTCTACGTCGTCATCGGTGGCGCGGCGTACTCGGAAGCCGTGATGGTCGAGGCGTTCACGTCGGAGGACGGCGCGCCGAAGATTGAACGCTTCCAGTTCGGGCGGCCGTAGCGTGTCGACCGCGACCGCGCCTGTCGCGCGCGTGAAGGAGAAGACCGGTGCCTGAACCGATCACAAGGAAGACGAAGGAGAGTGTCGCCGCCTTCTTGAAGAGGGCGGTGCCCAGCGAGCGTCATGACGACTGCAAGACTCTCGTGAAGATCATGGAGAAGGCCACCGGCGACAAGGCGGCGATGTGGGGAACCGCGATCATCGGCTGCGGCAGCCACCCCATTGTCTATGCCAATGGCGACGTGCTCGACTGGCCCGCCGCGGCGTTCTCCCCTCGAAAGAGCGCGCTGACGATCTACGGCACCAGGGCGGCGCCGAAGTTCGCGACACTCATCAAGAAGCTCGGCACACACAAAATGGGTGGCGGCTGCCTCTACATCAAGAAGCTCGCAGACGTGGACGAAATGGTCCTCACTGAGCTGATCGAGACGTCCGTCGCCGGCGGGAAGGCGAAAAGAGCGAAACGTCCATGAGACTCGTCACGACCATCGTCGCCGCCGCACTGCTCTCCGCCAGCGCCACGAACCAGCAGGCGACTCCGATTACGACCGCCGGTCAGCCGGCGCAGCTCGACGTCCGGGTGGCCGGCGCGCACAGCCTGCGCGTCACGCTCAAGCCGGCGTCGTTCACCGGCGATTTCCCGGCCACGCCGGCGGTGGCCGACAGGTCCTGGCCCGCGCCCGCGATGAGCGTCCGGTCGCTCGCCGCGCGAATCGAGCGTGCCGTCGGCACCTTCCGCGTCGCCGTCGAGCCGTCGCCGCTGCGCGTGACCGTGCGCAATGCCGGCGGCCGCGTGGTCCAGACGCTGCGCTTCGAACCCGATGGTCCCTTGACGTTCGACGTCGGTGACGGCCCGGTCCTCGGGATGGGTGAGGGCGGACCGCGACCGGCCCGCGGGACACCCTGGCGCGAGCAGCCGGTGCAGTTCGATCGGCGCGGGGCGCTCGACACGATGGAACCGCGGTGGCAAGCCGACATGTACGGATCGCGCAACCCGGCGGCGGTGCTGTTCGGGACGGCCGGGTGGGGCTTGTTTGTGGCGACACCGTGGGTGCAGGTCGATCTCAGTGACGCGGCGCGCGGAAAGTTTCTGCCGGTCCAGCCGCCCACGAGCGGTCCGCAGACCGAGCGGAACCAGCAGCAGAACGCCGGCAAGGGACTGCCTCCGGCTGACAAGTACGTCGCGGGCCTCTTCGACGTGTTCGTCTTCGACGCGACCGCGCCCACGGACGCACTGGCAGACTTCGCCGCGATTACGGGCAAGGCCGCGATGCCGCCGCGCTGGGCGCTCGGCTACATGCAGTCGCATCGCACGCTCGAAGATGAAACACAGCTGCTGCGCATCATCGATACCTTCCGCGAGAAGCGCATTCCGCTCGACGCGGTGATCTATCTCGGCACCGGATTCGCGCCCGTCGGATGGAACACGCGTCAGCCATCGTTCGACTTCAATCCCAACGTCTTCAAGCGCGATCCGAAGACCGTCCTCGCCGACATGGAGGCTCGTCACGTCAAGACGATCGTCCATATGGTCCCGTGGGATCGCGATCGCCTGCCGACGCTGCACGGCACGATTCCAGCAGCTGGCGGAGAGACCGTGGACGCGTCCCACATCGAGTCCTACTGGAAGCAGCATGTCGGACTCGTGCAGGCCGGCGTCGATGCGTTCTGGCCCGACGAGGGGGACTGGTTCAATCTGTTCGAGCGCATCAAGCGGTTCCAGCTCTATTACCAGGGCTCGCTCAGCACGACGCCGGACGTCAGGCCCTGGAGCCTGCAGCGCAACGGGTTTCCCGGCATCGCGCAATGGGGCGGGTGGGTCTGGTCGGGCGACACCGACACGTCGTGGAAGACGCTCGAGGCGCAGATCGCCGTCGGCCTCAACTACTCGCTGAGCATCGGCCCGTACTGGGGATCGGATATCGGTGGCTTCTATCCGAACCGCGAGTACACCGGCGAGCTCTACGCGCGCTGGTTCCAGTTCGCGGCGTTCTGCGGATCGTTCCGCGCCCACGGACGCGTGTGGTGGCTGCGCCTGCCGTGGAGCTGGGGCGGCAAGGAGATCGGGCCGCTCGAGTACGGCAACAACAACCAGGCGCCGCCGCCAGGCGACGCGCGCAACATCGATCCGGCGGAGCTCGGCAACCCGGCCATCGAGCCTGTCGCCAAGCGCTACGCCGAGCTTCGCTATCAGCTGTTGCCGTACACCTACACGCTCGCACGCGAAGCCCGCGATCGCGGCCTTCCACTCATGCGCGCGATGTGGCTGCACTATCCGACCGACGCGACCGCCCGCGCGAAGGGCGATCAATTCCTCTGGGGCCGCGATCTGCTCATCGCCCCGGTCTACACCAAAGGCGCCACCACCCGCTCCGTCTACTTGCCGGCCGGGGACTGGTACGACTGGTGGACCAGGGCGCGCGTGGCCGGCGGCCGCACCGTCGAGCGCCCCGTCGATCTCGCGACGATGCCGATCTACGCGCGCGCGGGCGCCATCGTGCCGGTCGATCCGATCCGGCAGTACGCGGAGGAACCTGTCTCAGGGCCGACGTCGCTCCACGTCTTCCCGGGCGCCAACGGCACGTTCACGCTGTATGACGACGACGGGATCAGTCAGGCGTATCTGGCCGGGCGCGGCAACTGGATCCGGATGACGTGGAACGACGCGACGCGGACGCTGACGCTCGATCCCGGCGCGCCGGCGGGCGCGACCGACGTCGTCCGTCCGCGCGCGTTCCGCGTGGTACTGCCCGACGGGCGGACCAGCGATGTGTCGTACACCGGCCGCCGCGTGACCGTGGTGTTCTAGGCCTTCAAGCGGGCTAGTCCCCCGCGCGATAGACGTCGTTGATATCCCAATGACCGGGCGTCGGTGTCGGCGCGTTTTCCATGGGCGCCTGGATGACGGTCGGCACGTTCGATTGCAGCGCGTCCACGATCGCCGGATACAACTGATCGGCTGACTCAATCGCCACGCCGCGCGCGCCGAATGACCGCGCCATCGCGGCGTAATCCGTGCGATACGGCTGGCCCTTCCGCTCGAAGAGGCAGCCGTACGTCCATCCGTAGTGCATCTGTTCGAGGCCCGCGATCGTCCCGAATCCGTTGTTGTCCATCACCACCCAGACGACGGGCAGGTCGGCTTCCATCGCGGTGGCGACGACCGACGGGTTGGCACTGAAGCCGCCGTCGCCGACGAGCGACACCGCGGCGCGATCCGGAAACGCCATCTTCACGCCCAGCACCGCCGCCGGGCCAAACCCCATCGTCGCCAGCCCGCTCGGCGTGATGAACGTGCCGGGCACCGTAATCGGGAACTGCTGCGCCACGCCGTTCTTGTTCCAGCCCACATCCGTGACGAGGAATCCGTCCTCCGGCAGGGCCCGCCGCAGGTCGCTCAGGATCCGCTCCGGCCGCATGGGAAACTGGTTCGACGTCCACTGGTGGTCGAAGTTGGCTCGAAACTCCTGCCGGCCGCGCCTGATGTCCTCGCGCAACGATCCACGGCTCTTGTGCTTCCGGCCGCGCGCCGCTGCGGCGAGCACACCCAGCGCCGACTTCGCATCCGCGACGGCTCCGAGTTCTGTCGGGTAGTTGCGCCCGATTTCCGCCGCGTCAGCGTCAATGTGGATCAGCCGCGTCGGCGGAATCGCAAATGTAAAGCGCGGATCCCAGGAGCTCGAGTTCGCTTCCGCCAGCCGCGTGCCAATCGCGACGATCAGGTCGGCGCGGCGACAGGTGTCATTCGAGATCGGCAGGCCCCAGAAGCCGGTCTGTCCAATCAGCAACGGATGATCGTCGGACAGGCAGCCCTTTCCCATCAGGGTGTGGGCGACCGGCACGTCCAGCGCTTCGGCGAGCGCGGCCAGTTCCGCGGTGGCACGAGCGGACATCACGCCGCCACCGGCGTACAGCACCGGTCGATCGGCCTGGGCGAGCGCGTCCACGATGCGCTCGGCGGTCGCCGCATCGAGCGTCGGCCTGGCGAGCGGCGCCGGCATCTTCTGAAATGCATCGGCCGGCAGGTCGGCGGAAAAGATGTCCATCGGCACGTCAACCAGAACGGGTCCCGGCCGGCCGGACTGGGACAAGTGGAACGCGCGCTCGAGAATGCGCGGGAGATCCGCGGCGCGATCGACTCGATACACGCGCTTGCAGAACGGCCGGTAGATTTCGAGCTGGCTGGCATCGTTGTGGAGATTCACTTCCTGGTGCGGATGCCGTCCGTGGAAGTACGACTGCACATCGCCGGCGATCACGACCATCGGGATGGAATCGAGCGCCGCGTTCGCCACACCCGTCGCGGCGTTCGTGAGCCCGGGCCCCAGATGGGACAGCACGACGCCGGGCTTGCCGGTCGCGCGCGCGTAGCCGTCGGCGGCATGCGCCGCGGTCTGCTCGTGCCTGGTCGTCACAAACCGGACACGGCTCTTGCCGAGCGCGTCGAGCATCGCAATGACGGTGTGGCCGCAGAGACCGAAGACCACCTCGACGCCAAGTTGCTCGAGGTAGTCCGCGATCTGGTACGCCGCAATGCGCGTGCGCGTGCGAGGCGAGGCGGCAGGCTGCGTCACGTCTGGTTGACGAAGTGTATTACTGAACGGCCGCGGGATCGAAGGTCTGACTGCCGTAGAACTCGCCGAACATCTCCTGCTCGGACGGGCGATCTTCCGGCGTCGGGCGGCTCACCCATGTCACGTTCATGTAGTGCTTGAGGCTGATATTGTCGTTCGTGATGTTGCCGCCCCAGGTGCCGCAGCCCATGCTCGACGTCATCGGCATGCCGTTCGTGAACGTCCCGGCATTGGCCCGCGACTGAATCTGGCGGACCATGATGCGGCTGACCGGCGCCACGAGCGCCAGGCGGTGAATGTGGTCGTCACTGAATGAGTAGATGCCGCACGAATGGCCGCGGCCGCCGGTCTCGAAGATCCGCGTCACAAGGTTCAGCGCCTCGTCAAAGCCCGAGTACTTGAAGATCGCGAGCACGATACCGAGCTTCTCGGTGGAGAACAGATGTTCTTTGCCGACGTTCGTCTCCGGAACAATCAGGAACGTCTTGCCCGCAGGAAGGGCGATTCCCGCCTTCGCGGCGACGACGGGCGCCGCGCGCGCGATCGTGTCCGATGTGCGACGGCCCTGCTCATCCCAGTACGCCGCGCGAAGCTGCGCCTTCTCCTGCTGGTTCACGAGATAGCCGCCCTCCTCCTGCAGTCGCGCCAGCAGCGCGTCGTAAATGGAAGCGTCGACGACCAGGTTGCCGTCCGCCGAACAACCCGAGCCGTTATCGTTGGTCTTGCTGGTCGCGGTGTTGCGGGCGGCTTCCGCCACATCTGCGGTCTCATCAATCACCATCGTCGCGTTGCCGGCGCCGACGCCATAGGCCGGCTTGCCCGAGCCGTAGGCGGCGCGCACCATCGGCGGCCCACCCGTCGCAATCGTGAGATCGCAACCGGCCATGAGCGCCTGTGACAGCGGAATACTCGGACGCTCGATGCACTGCAGCAGATCGGCCGGGGCGCCGAGTTGCTCGAGGGCGGCACGCATGAGCCGGACGGTTTCGTACGTGGTCTTCCGGCTGGCCGGATGCGGTGCAAAGATGACCGCGTCCTTGCACTTGATCGCATAGACGGCGATGCCGATCGGCGTGACGTACGGGCTCGTGACCGGAATCAGCGCCGCGATGACGCCCGCCGGCTTCGCGTATTTGACGATGGCCTTGTCCGGATCCTCCTCGATGATGCCCATGCTCTTCTGACGGAGCGCATCGCGAAGAATGCCCAGGACCTTCGATCGCCGGCTCGGCTCCGGACTGCCGAGGCCGCTTTCGGCGACGCTCATCGCTGCCAGCCGGGTCGCGGTGGCCAGGTTGCCGCCGGCCCATGCGATGGCGCGGATCAGCCTGTCGACGCCGGCTTGGTCGTAGCCTTCGGCCGCCTTCATCGCCGCGCGGGCGCGCAGGATTGCGTCCGTGCAGACGTGCTGCTCTTCGGCCGTGATCGAACGTTCTGCCATTGCTCAATCCTTGTTCGGGAGGGCGCGCGGAGCTGCGCCGTCATACGTCACCGGGATCCGGACGCGCATCGGCTTCTCACGCGAGTACTCCTCGGCCACCTCAGCGGTGAGGCCGGCGACGCGTCCAATGATGAAGATGAATCGACCCGCCGACGGAGGAAAGGACAGATCGTGGAGCACGCCCGCGAGCGCGCCATCGATGTTGATCGGAAGGGGCTTGATGAGCTCGGCGGCCGCGGCCGCGAGCGCGCGGACGAACCGGATCCCTTCGCCACTGACGCCGGCGTCCTGCGCGAGATCGAACAGCACGGACACGCGGGGATCGATGGAGTGCGCCCGATGACCCAGGCCAGGCAGCCGCAGGTGTTCGAGCGTCGCCTGTTCGACGGCGCGTCGGGCGGCCTTCTCGACGGTCTCGCCTGTCGTCTTCGCGTCGGCCAGCCGATCCGCAATCAGCCGCATGCACGTCTCGGCGGCGCCGCCGTGTTCGTCGCCGATCGCGAGCACCCCGGCCGCGATGGCCGCCGACACCGATTGACGGTTGCCGGACGCGGCGATTCGCGCGGCCGCGGATGACGGCGCGCCGGGTCCGTGGTCCGCCACGCCGACCAGAATCGCGTCGAGCAGCCGGCGCTCACCGGGGCCGGGTAAACGGCCACGGTGCAGCAGAAACACGGTCTCGACGAAGCCGGCGTGCCGCATCAACTCGGTGACGTCGTAGCCGTGCACGCGAATACTCGTGCTGTCGGCATTGATAATGGCGGTGCGCCAGGCATCCATAGCGGGATCAGCGCGAGCCTCGGCCACGGCCCGCCGGCGCCGGCGTCATCGGGTGCGGCTTCAGCTCGGCGTCGGAAAGGCCCAGCGCCCAGCGGATCGCCTCGAAATACATCTGCTGGATATCACGGCTGTCCCAGGTTTCCGACGAATGTGCGAACGAGCCGAAGAACACCCGTCCCTTCCCGTACGTTTTGGCCCACGCCAGTGGATAGTCGCCCGAGAGGCGCAGGTTCTGGTTCGCCGGTACGTTGGAGAGGTCGAGCCGCAGCAGCACGTCGATCTTTTCGCGCGAATGATCCTTGGGCTGGTAGAACTCGTCGTTGAAGGCGAATGACGGCGCGAAGTGCTTCGTGGCCGGAAAGTCCGGCCGTTCGTTGATCACCGTGCCGGGGCCGGTGATCGGATGACCATCAAACCGAGCGCCGATGAGGTCCAGGAATTCCGGCCAGGAGTCGAAGGCGGTCAGGGCGACATGGGCCGCGACGAATCCCTTGCCGTCCCGGACGAAGGACAACAATTCTTCCTTCTGACCCGCGTCGAGCGGGACGTCGCGATGGCCCATGAAGAAGATCGCGTCAACGTTGTTCAGGTTCGGCCCGCCGCTGGCCGCCGATCCGTCGGTCTTCTTCGGTGTCTTGGAGATGATGTTCGAATCAGTGCGGATGAATGTGTCCCACAGCCCCGATTGATAGCCAAGCCGCTCGATCACGGCGAGCGCGTGGCTCACCGATTCGTGCTGCGCCTGGCCGTTGCGCGTATCCGCCCACGCCAGGACGCGCTTGCGGGCGGCCGCGCCCCCGCGGCCGCCGCGGCCCTGATCGCCGAGCAACGCAAATGACGCCGCGAACACGAGCGCGACGGTGGCTACGACGGTCCGGATCTTCATCACCACTCCTATTGAATGCGCCACGCGATGACCGTGTCCGACGTCGGGCTCCGCAGGAACCCGCCGCCGCCGGCCGGCACCGCGACGTACTGCTTGCCGTCCCTGCCGATGTACGTCGACGGAATCGAATGCGCCGGCGCTTCGAGTTTTTCGCGCCACAGTTCCTGGCCGTTGCGCGCGTCAATCGCGCGGAAGATGCCGTCGATCGTCGCGCCGATGAACACGAGGTTGCCCGCCGTGGTGATGCCGCCACCCAGGCTCGGCGCGCCCGTGGGCTTGAGGCCCCTGGCGATGAGCTCCGGGTACTCGCCGAGGGGAATCCGCCACGCGATGTCTCCGGTGTTCGCGTTCACCGCGATCAGTTCTCCCCACGGCGGTTCCGCGCAGGAGTACTTGTGTTGCGCGTCCCAGAAGCGCCCGCCCTCGGGCGTCACCTTGCTCATGTTCGGCGCGCTCGAGGTGCCTGGCGCCACGACGTTGTCCGGGAGATCCGGCGGCTCGCCGGCGCGCCCCGCGCGCCCGCCGCGGCGGCCGGCGCCCGGTGCGCGTTCTTCGAGGTGACCCCATTGGCCGGCATTCATGACGTTCGTGATCATCAGCCCGAGCGGCTTGTTGACCATCACGCCCTGCCAGTTCCCGCCACCCACCGCGCCGGGAAACAGGACGATGTCCTGCTTCTCTTTCCACGGGGTGTAGGGCACGGCGTCGGACAGGTTGTACTTCTCCCACAGGCCCTTGCAGTGCGCCTCGAGTTCCGGCGTGACTTTCGCGAGCTGGGCTTTCGTCAGTGACATCCGCGCGAGAGGCTCGGGTTTGAGCGGGAACGGCTGGGTCGGCGACGTCCACTCGCCCTTCGCGGTGGTCTGGGGCACGGGGCGTTCCTCCATGCCGTACATCGGTTCGCCCGTTTCGCGGTTGAAGACGAACATGATGCCCATCTTCGTGATCAGCGAGACGCCCGGAATCGTGCGCCCCCCGCGCCGCACGTCCACGAGCGCGGGCGGCGCCGCCAGATCGTAGTCCCAGATGTCGTGATGCACGAGTTGCTGATACCACTTGATCTTGCCCGTGTTCGCATCCACGGCGAGCAGGCAGTCGCTGTAGAGGTTGTTGCCGTGATGCGGACCGCCGTAATAGTCGTTCCCGACTTTCTCGACCGGGACGAAGATCAGCCCGCGTTCGACGTCGACGGAAAAGTATCCCCAGAGGCCCGGGCCGCCGGCGGTCTTCAGGCTGTCGCCGAGCCACGTGGCGGCCGCCGGATCGCCGGGCTGGGCCTTCAGGTTCAGCACCCATCGCGCTTCGCCCGTCACGGTGTCCCACGCCTTGACGGTGGAGTTGCCGCCCTGCGTCACCAGCACGTTCTTGTAGGCCACCGGCGGCGAGCTCATGCGGAGGCCGGCGATGAATCCCTTCACGCCGAAACTCGTGATGAGCGTGCCGTCTTTGGGATCGATCGCGGCCAGGCCGTGTTCGGTCTGCGAGAAGATGCGCGGGCCCACGCCGCCGCCGCCCGGCCAGTAATACGGTCCGCGTCGCGCGGTGCCGGTGGTTTCGTATTTCCAGATTTGCTGGCCGGTCGCGGCGTCGAGGGCGTAGACGCCATTCGGCGCGCTGAAGTACATGACGCCGTCGATCACGATCAAGCCGCTCTCGAAGAATCCGGAGGTGTCGCCCGTGTGGAACGTCCACGCGCGCGTCAGGTTCTTCACGTTGCCGGTATTGATCTGTGAGAGGGTCGAAAATTTGGTCGCGCCGGGATCCTGGCCGAAGTTCGACCAGTTGTTCTGGGCGGAGGTGGCGCCCGGCGTGCTCATCGAGGCGGCCGCCAGCGCCAGAACGAAGATGACTTTCCTCATTGCGTGCCCCTTTTCCCGGTTGCGTCCCATGGTGCGGACAATAGCATCGTGGCCGCAAGCCGGGACGAGGTGTTACGGTGTGGCTACCGTAACATGGGAACGACCGCCTCAGCGGCCCGATGGTGGCGCATCACGCCGGTCCTGTTCATCACGTACAGCTTTGCCTACCTGGATCGGGTCAACTATTCGTTCGCGGCCGCCGGCGGCATCGGCAGGGACCTCGGCATTTCCGCCAGCACCGCATCGCTCATCGGCGCGCTGTTCTTCCTGGGATACTTTGTCGGCCAGATTCCCGGCGCGATCTACGCGGAACGACGCAGCGCGAAGCGCATCGTGTTCTGGTGCCTGATTCTGTGGGGCGCGCTGTCGGCGCTGACGGGCGTGGTCTCCAACATTCCCGCGCTGATGGCCGTGCGGTTCCTGCTCGGCGTTGTCGAGGCCGGCGTCTTTCCGGCGCTCGTGATTTTCGTGAGCCGATGGTTCGCGCGAGGCGAACGGTCTTTCGCCAATTCCTTCATCACACTGAGCACGCCGGTCACGGTCTTGTGGATGTCGATTGTCTCGGGCTACCTCGTTGAGGCCTACGGATGGCGCGCGATGTTCGTGATTGAGGGCGTTCCCGCAAGTCTCTGGGCCATCGGCTGGTGGTATTTCGTTCAGGATCGTCCGTCCGAGGCGTCATGGTTGGATCCGGCCGAGCGCGCGGCACTCGAAGCGAAGATTGCGGAGGAGCAACAGGGCATCAAAGCGGTTCGCAACTACGGCGCGGCGTTTCGATCGCCGGCGGTGATCAGAATGGCGGTGCTGTACTTCTTCTGGGGCCTCAGCCTGTTCGGTTTCGTGCTCTGGCTGCCCACGATTATCAAGGATGCCGGTTCGGCCAACATCGTGCGAACCGGATGGCTATCGGCAGGTCCCTACGTCTTTGCCAGCATTCTCATGCCGATTGTCTCGATGACGTCCGACCGGATGCGCGATCGCCGTCTGATCGTGCTGCCGTGCATCGGCGCGAGCGGCGCGGCGTTTCTCGCGCTGTATGCCGTACACGGATCGAACTTCTGGATCTCGTATGCGCTGTTGTGCGTCGCCGGCATCGGTCCCATCGTCGCGCTCGCGCCGTTCTTTGCCATTCCGGCCGACATTCTTCCGCAGAACGTCGCCGGAGGCGCCGTGGCGCTCATCAACAGCATGGGCGCACTCGGCGGCTTTCTGGGCTCCTATCTCGTGGGCTGGTTCAACGGCCTGACGCACAACCCCTCGTCTTCATTTCTCCTGATGGGCGTGTCGCTGGCGGTTGCGACCGCCCTGCTCGCTGTTCGAAGTGGAGCGCCAACTAATTCGGTTCCTCAGACTTCGTCCCTTTCAACTGTCTGAGGGTGTTCCGGGCATCTTCCAGGAATTGCATTTGAGCCAGATTCGCGCTCAGCGCGTCAGCTGTCGCGCTGACTGCCGCAATCGTGGCCTGACGGGCCTCCTCGGCGGCGTGCCGCGCTTCCTCGGCGGCGTGTCGAGTTTCCTCCCGCTCCTGTCGGATTAGCTCCAACTCCTCACGAGTTTGCTCTCGGAGCGCACGGGCCTCCTCGGCCAGTACGCGGAACTCTTCTGCCTTCTGCCTCGCGGCTTCCGCTAGCGCGCGGTGCTCTTCGGCGCTGTCACGGCCGTGATCCGCCTCCTGCCGAAGATCTTCAGCCTCTTCCCGGACCTCCTCGGCTTTCTCACGGTTCACTTCGGACCGAGTGTTGTCTTCGGACATCATGTTTGTAGCGTCCTCCTCTTTGTGTCATCGACGATGTTCAAAACATGACATGCGCCCCGATGCCGGCGGCCATTCCCGGACCATGTGGACGGCCCGCCAGCAGGGCCGGGGCTAGGACGCGCGTCGACGCGGCCTGCTGATACCAACTATCATCTCTTCGCCATGACGTCCGCACGCGTGCTCGATCCGATCGATCGAGTCACCGAGGTCCTCTTCGGTCTGATCATGGTGCTCACGTTTACGGGCTCCCTGAGCGTGGCGGAAGCCGGCCGCGACGACACCCGGACGATGCTGATTGGGGCGCTCGGGTGCAATTTCGCCTGGGGCATCATCGATGCGGTGTTGTTCCTGATGGGCGGGCTCGCGAACAAAGGCCGTACCGTGCTCGCGTTGATCGCCGCGCGCCGGTCGGCCAGTAGCGAGAACGCGCAGCAGATCATCGCGGAGATCCTGCCGGCACCGGTCGCGGGGCTCATCCAGCCCGCGGAATTCGCGCTCTTCGAGCAACGCCTGCGGCAGCAACCCGAGCCGGCGATCCCCGGCCTGGATGGCGACGACTGGCGCGGCGCGCTCGGGGTGTTCCTGCTCGTGTTTCTGTCCACGTTTCCAGTCGTGATCCCGTTCATCGTCATCGGCAACGCCGCGCTGGCGCTGCGCGTGTCGAATGCGATCGCGATCGTCATGTTGCTCGTGACGGGCTACAGCTACGGGCGTCTCACGGGACGAAGCGCCTGGGGGTGGGGCGTCGGGATGGTGCTCGTGGGCCTGACGCTCGCGGGTCTCACCATGGCGCTCGGAGGCTGACGTGCGAACGCTGACGCTTGCGACGCTGCTGCTCCTGCTGGCAAGCCGTGAGGCCGCGGCGCAGACCGCGGCGGAGTCGCCGTGGTCGTTCTCCGCGTTCGCGTACACCTACATCGTGCCCGAGGACTCGAACTACGTGCAGCCGACGCTGACGGCTGACCGCAAGCGTCTCCACCTCGAAGCGCGGTTCAACTACGAAGACCGCAACACCGGATCCCTGTGGGCCGGCTTCAACTTCTCGGGCGGCGATGCCGTGTCGTGGGAGCTGACGCCGATGATCGGCGGCATCTTCGGTCGGACCAGCGGCCTCGCGCCCGGCTACAAGGGGTCGATCGCCTGGCGCGCTCTCGAGTTCTACAACGAGGGCGAGGCCGTGTTCGACGCGCTCAGCACGGAGGACAACTTCCTCTATAACTGGTCGGAGCTGACGCTCTCGCCGGTCGACTGGCTGCGATTCGGGCTCGTCACGCAGCGGACGCGGGCGTATCATTCCGACCGTGAGATTCAGCGCGGCCTGCTCGTCGGCGCGTCATACCGGACGCTCGACCTGGCGGCTTATGTGTTCAACCCCGACGACAGCAAGCCCATCGTCGTGATCATGTTCGGCGTGTCGTTCTAGGCGTATCCGACTCGTCGCTGCTCAGCGCTTGATCGGCACGCGCACGTCGAAGGCCTCATCGAGCACCACCATGAGCGCGGTGCCCTTGGCGAGCCGGACCTCGGGACCGGAGGTCGTCAGGACGACCGCCGTGCCCGCGCCGCCCCCGATGATCGCGCCGATGCCCGCGCCCTTCTTGCCGCCGAAGATCGCGCCGATGATGGCGCCGGCCCCGGCAGGAATCCCGATCTTCTTGGCGTCGCTCGCCTTGGTGGACGCCGCCGTGTGAAGGAAGCGCGCTGAGAGCGGGTACGTCTCGTCCCGGCCCGCGACCGAGATTGATCGGAACCCCACGCCCAGGCTCGCCCGCCCTTTCACTTTGTTGGACGAATCCGCCGTGGTGACCGCGCCGATGAGCACGCTGCCTTCGGGCAGCACGATCACTTCGTCGACGACCACGGCCTCGGTCAGCGTGGCGGTGATCGCGTCACCCACCCCGCTGGTGTCGGATCCGATCGCGCTGTCCAGGCGCCCGGTGAGTTCGGTGCCGTCCGGCACCGTGAATTCACGGAACCTCGCCGCCGCGAGAACCGCGGTTGACCCGCTGTCCCCCAGCTCGACGCCCACGATCTGATCCCTGGGAATCGACCGCGTGGCCGATCCGGTGGCGAGCTGCACCGAGCGGTCGTCACGTGCGCGAAGCGTGCCTTCCACGACACCGCCATCCTTGCGCGTCACTTCGACGCGGGTGCCGAGGGCGATCTTCTCGAGGTCCACGCGGCCGGCGCAACCGGCGCCGGCCCCGATGAACACGATGAGCAGCACGGTCGTAAGCGTGCGAAGGGTTCGTGTCATTGACGGCCACCTGACTGGTTGTAAGGCGCAAACTTCTGCAGGACGTCGACCAGGCTCTGGCCGGAGGGCGGGACCTTCACCGAGCCGGTGACAATCTCTCGCGCGCTGAGTTTTCGTCCGTACACCTCTTCGGTCGCGTCGTTGTCCGGGCGCAGCGATGCGCCGTCGACCGAGATGCCGGCGAACAGACCGCGCGACCGGGAGTAGCTGAGGATTTCGGCTCGCATGGACGCATCCGTCGAGGCTTCCAGGTGCCGGCCCTTGGGTCCGGCGGACGCCGAGGCTTCGGCCCCGAGCTTGACCTTGGTGCCGAGCAGCGCGTCGACGCCGCGCCGGTTCATGACCATCAGGATCAGGTCAGTCGATTCCGCGCCGAGCTGCAGGCCGAAGCTCCCGGCGTCGATGGCGTACATCGCCGGCGCGCCCCACGGACCGTTGAACGCCGCGCCGCTGCGACAGACCATGGCCCCGCGGCCGTAACTGCCGCCGACGCCCACGGCGACCCTGGTCACCGACGGAATCACGACAACGCACTCGGCTTTGTCGAGCACTTCCCGCGGGACGTTGTCCGGAATGTTCAGGATCTCGTTCATGACCACACCGCAGGTCGCGAGGCGTTCCTGTTCTTTGTTCTGGTCTTTCTTCTGGTCCTGCGCGCCGACCGTCGCAACGGCGAGCATGCTGCAGAACGCAAGGCTGATCTGACGACGAGACATGGATGGAACCTCAGGAGTAGAACGAGTGGCGAACGCGACCGACCGAACCGAAGGCAACTACCCTCGGACGGCGTTTCGGCCCTGGAATACGCGCATCAGCACGACGACGACCGCGACGACCAGGAGGATGTGGATCAGGCCGCCCATCGTGTTCGCCGTGGCAAACCCGAGGAGCCATAACGCGAGGAGGACGATGACGAGGGTGGATAGCACGGGAATCTCCTTTTCGACCGTTGTCATCGTAGCGCCCGCCCTGCAGGGTGTATGTCCCGTTCGGAACACCGTCCGCGCAGGCCTGCGTGCGATGGCCTGATCTATCGCCGGCCTGACAGCAGGTGCAGCAGCGCGACGAACAGCGCGGCACCGACGATCGACCAGATGATGGGGAATGACTGGCCCCCAATCTGCAGCATGAACGGCTCCGACAGGTTGGCCTGGCGCGCGAGCCACGGGCCCAGCAGCGCGCCGATGAAGCCCAGCGCGGTCGACACGATGAGCCCGCCGCGCACGCCGCCGGCGAGCGCTTTGCCGACCGCACCGCAGATCGCGGCGATCACGATCAGAACGACGAGCGCCGGCAGTGTGAGGGTCATGTGTTTAATCTCCGCATGCCGAAAGCATGCGGGAACGCCGCGGGGGCGGCTGTTCCCTTGTGAACAGACCCTCAGCCGGGCGCCGGGTAGGGTACAGGAGAGTTGATCCATGACATTCCGCACCTCTAGAAGCCTCCTCCTCCTCACCGCGTTGACGGCCGTTTCCGCCGTTGTCAGCGCTCAACAGAAGGACACCGTCGCGGCGAAGGCCGGCCCGGGTCTGCCCGACCGGATCTGGCAGGATCCCGGCGCGATGGCGTCGCTCGACATGTTCCATGGCTCCGACGGGAAGGCGCGCGCGCCGGACCCGACGGAAGCCTTCACGTTCGTCAGTGAGGACCCGGCAGGGTCGAACCCGAAACTCGAGGTCGTCGCCGAAGACGGCGTCGTGTGGAAGGTCAAGCTCGGACCGGAGTCCCAATCGGAAACCGCGGCGACGCGGTTCCTGTGGGCGGCCGGGTACTTTGTCGAGACTGGTCACTACATCGCCGCGCTCAAGGTCCTGGGCCTGCCGGTCCTGCGGCGCGGCCAGGAATTCGTGTCCCCGGGTGGCATCGTCCGAGGCGCCCGCCTGGAGCGCAAGACCGCGTCCGGCGAGAAGATCGGGAACTGGGACTGGTTCGACAACCCGTTTCTCGGCCGGCGGGAACTGAACGGCCTCCGCGTGATGATGGCGCTCCTGAACAACTGGGATCTGAAGCAGATCAACAACACCATCTACCTCGTGGACGGCGGGCGCTACTACACGGTGAGCGACCTGGGCGCCACGTTCGGGAGCACGGGCAACGCGATGACGCGATCGAAGGGCATGCCCGTGGAGTACCAGGACTCGAAGTTCATCGCGAAGGACACCCCGGACTTCGTCGACTTCGTGCTCCACAGCCGCCCCTTTTTCCTCGGGGCCGTTGGCGTGACCCATTACCGCGACCGCACCCGGATGGAGCAGATCACCAGGCACATCCCGCGCGCCGACGCACGATGGATCGGGCAGCGGTTGTCGACGCTCACGGACAGCCAGATCCGCGACGTCTTCCGCTCCGCCGGGTACGGGTCGGGCGACGTCGAGATTCTGACCAGGACGATCCGCCTGCGCATTGCGGCGCTCGAGGCCCTGTGAACCTCATCATCGAGCCCGCCGACGGCGTCGCGCCGATCCTCTCCGCGATCAAGAGCGCGAAGAAGAGCGTCGAGATCGCCATCTTCCGGTTCGATCGCAAAGACATCGAAATGGCCCTCAAGACGGCCGCCGCGAAGGGCGTACGGGTGACCGCACTCATCGCGGAGGCGAACCGCGGCGGGACCAAGAATCTGCGGAAGCTCGAGCTGCGCTTCCTCGAGGCCGGTATCATCGTGGCGCGAACAGCCGATGACCTCGTCCGGTACCACGGCAAGTACATCCTGATCGATCGGCGAATCCTGTACGTCCTCTCGTTCAATTTCACGCACCTCGACATCGATCACAGCCGGGGATTTGGTGTGGTCTCGCGCCGCACGGCCCACATTCAGGAGGCGACGAGGCTGTTCAAGGCCGACTGCACGCGGGTCCGGTACGCCCCCAGGGGCGAGACCCTCGTCGTGAGTCCGGCCAACTCGCGCGCCGTCCTCGGCACATTCCTGAAGCGCGCGAAGACTCAGCTGCTGATCTACGACCCGAGGGTTTCGGACAAGGAAATGCTGCGCATCCTCCAGGAGCGGGCGAAGGCGGGCGTGGAGATCCAGGTCATCGGCCAGGTGGCAGGAAAGACGTCGATCGAGGCGAAGAAGCTCGGAAGCGTGCGGCTGCACACGCGCACGATCATTCGTGACCGCCGCCAGGCCTTCGTCGGCAGCCAGAGCCTTCGCTCGATCGAGCTGGACTCGCGCCGTGAAGTCGGCCTCGTCGTGCAGGACGCGACGTCCGTCAAGCAGCTCATCGCCACGTTCGAGGCCGACTGGGCCAAGTCGAGCGGCAAGAGTGCGGCGAAGGCTGCAGACGCCGCGGACGTGAACGAGGAACCGGCGGCGGCGACCTCGAAGAAAGACGCCGCGAAGGCGGTCAAGGTCTTCAAGAAGCAGATCCAGCCGCTCGCCACGACCGTGAAGAAAGCCGTGAGGCAGGCGGTGGAGAAGGTCGGGCAGGATGTCCTCCACGACAAGGATGTGAAGGACACGATGAAGAAAGTCGTCAAGAAAGCCGTGAAGGAAGCCGTCAAGGATGCGGTGAACCAGGCGAAAGCCGACCTGCCGGAGAGCGCATGAGCCCGCTCATGCGGCCCTTCATGGCGGCCATGGCATCGCGGGCCACCGACAGCAGAACATCGATGCGGCCGCCGTCGCGCGGGTAGACCGCGATGCCCACGCTCACCGACATCCGAGGCGCCTGTCGGTCCCGCGCCAGGTGTTGCAGAATGCGGTTCGCGACGAGCGGCGCCGAAGCCTCGCCGGTTTCCGGCAGCATCAGCGCAAACTCGTCGCCGCCGAGGCGCGCCACGGTGTCAATCTGGCGGGAGAAGATGGAGAGACAGTCGGCCACCCGGCGGAGCGCCTCGCGGCCGATCTCGTCGCCGCGCTTGTCGTTGATTTCCTTCGGCCGAGCCACCTCGAACACGATGACGGCAAACTCGCGCCCGGTCCGGCCAGACCGTTTGATCTCCGCGTCGAGGACCCTCGCCAACTCCCTGTAGTTGGCCAGGCCGGTCAGCGGATCCGTGGCCGACTCGGGGCCGTGCTGAGGCGCCTCTGAATGCCGCCACTGGCGTTCCGCCCGGTCGCGCTCGGTTGCGAGGTTCCTCCCGTTGAGGGCGCGCCGGATGGCGACGGGCAGGTGGCTGAGGTGTTCCATATCGACGCAACCGGCCGCGCCGTTCGACACGAGCTCCGCGGCAGTGTCCCGTTCGATTCCGTTGACCAGGAAGATCAGAGGAGTCTGCTTCAGGCCCTGGAGTCGTTGCCGCGCCTCTGCGGCCAGGCCGATGCCACCGGGATACTCGGCCAGGATGAGATCGTAGGCCTCGGAATCCAGCCGACCCGCGAGCTGTTCCGGCGTGTGGGCCACATCGCCGACGACGGCGACCTGCACGGTTCTGAGCTCTCGCAGGCACTGCTCGACGGTGGCTGCGTCCTGGTGAAGAAACAGGACGCGAAGCGGCCGCGCACCGACTGTCCCGACGAAGCGGACCGTCGGCGCGCGGAATCTGGACATGGGCGTTAGGCGAGGACTCTGATTACAACTCGGCGGTTCTGCGCGCGGCCGACTTTGGTCGTGTTCGGCGCCACCGGCTTCTCCTGTCCGTAGCTGATCACGTTCATCTTGTGGAGCGGAACCTGATGCTGGTCGTAGAGGTACCGTTTCACCATCTCGGCGCGTTCGACACCGATCCGTGTATTCACGCCCTTCGAGCCCACATTGTCCGTGTGGCCTTCGATCTCGAAATGCGAGCCCTTCGGGTCGGCTTTGATGCCGGTGATCATGGCGTCGATCCGCGCTTTCGCGTCCGCCGGAAGCAGGGCGCTGTTGAACTTGAAGCCGCCTTCGTCTTCGCTGAGGACGACGGTGTAGAGAATCCGCTTGGAGGCCAGGTCAACGGCCGTGGCCTTGGCGTCGGCCAGCACTGCCGCGTCGACAGCCGTCTGCGCCGCGCTGCCGGCTGCCGTGGCCTTGCTGTCGGCCGCCATCGCCGCTCGCTGAGCCTGGTCGGCCGCTGTTCCGGCAGCCTGCGCCTTGCTGTCAACGGCGCCGATCTTCTGCTCGTTCTGCCGGGTTCGCTCCTGGGCCTCTTCGAGCGACGTACCGAGGGTATCGACCTTGCTGTTGGCCTTGCCGACCTCGGTATTGACGTATCCCTTGCTCGCGCAGGCCGTTGCGGCCGTTGCGAATCCCACCGCGATGAGTGCGACGAGCGATTTCCGCATTGAAGTGACTCCTTCGGATTTGCGGCCTGACACCGGCCGCGGGAAGAGAAAACTGGGGTGTTCCACAACAATAGCCACCTGTGGACCCGCGCGCAGTCCTGTTCTGCACATCCGAGAGCGGCCCTGAGGCAAACGGCGGTAACATGGATCACGTAACTCACCCATGCCACCGAAGACAGGCGCTTCATTCAACGCGCAGGCGTTCCTCGACTCGTCAGGAGTCGCCCGCAACGTCGTGGAGTATCGGCGGGGTGAAACCATCTTCAGCCAGGGCGATTCGGGCGATCACGTCCTCTACCTCCAGAAGGGCGGGGTAAAGCTGTCCGTGCTGTCGAAAGCGGGCCGCCAGGCGGTCGTCGCGATGCTGGGCCCGGGCGAGTTCTTCGGCGAAGGCTGCCTGGCCGGCCAGACGGTCCGCATGGGCAGCGCCACCGCGTCGATGAACAGCACCATTCTGCGCGTGGAAAAGTCCCAGATGGAGCGCGTGCTGCACGAGCAGCACGCGATGTCGGATCGCTTCATCGCGCACATGCTCGCGCGGAACATCCGGATCGAAGAGGACCTGATCGATCAGCTCTTCAACTCCAGCGAGAAGCGTCTGGCGCGGACGCTCCTGCTGCTTGCCCGGTACGGCAAGCACGACAAGCCCGTGCGCACGGTCCCGGCGGTTTCCCAGGAAACACTCGCCGAGATCATCGGCACCACGCGATCGCGCGTGAATTTTTTCATGAAGAAGTTCCAGCGGCTGGGCTTCATCGACTACTCGGACGGCCTCAAGGTCAACAACTCGCTGCTCACGGTCGTCCTGCACGACTAGGGCCGTTCTCACAGCGGACCCGCCTGGCCGCCTTGTGCGGTATTGAACAGACGTCCCTTCGTCGACCTGCTGACATGGAGTCTCCTAGGGAGACGACATGACCATTCCGAAGAACCACATCATTGCGATAGCTGTTGTCGCGCTGGCGGCCGGAGCTGTCTTGAGCGGCTGTGGCACCTCCGAGCCGGCGCCCGCGGCCACCCCGATTGTGGAGGCGCCGCCGCCAGCGCTGGTCGCCGAAGGCCGCCAGATCTTCCGCTTCGACACGTTCGGCGACGAGCAGGTCTGGACCGATAAGTTGCGCCTGCACCAGGTCGTCCAGAAGAGCCTCGACCCGACGACCGCGCTCGCGGTGGGCCTGAAGGTGGACGCCGAAGTCCTGCCGCCGGGGATCCTGACCAAGGTCGATCTCAAGAGCCCCGCGACCACCGTGGCGCTGCTCAAGATGAACGCCATCGTGGGCGTCCAGGCGACGGTGAACGCCGACAACACCCTCGCGAGCATCGGCATCACGTGCGCGTTCTGTCATTCCACCGTGGACAATTCGGTGATGCACGGCATCGGCCGCAGGCTCGACGGCTGGCCGAATCGCGATCTGAACGTCGGCGCCATCATGGCGTTGTCGCCCGCGGTGACGCCGGCCCAGCAGACGGTCTTTCTGTCGTGGGGACCGGGTAAGTACGACCCGCGATACAACCAGGACGGCAAGAGCACGCCGCTCGTGCTCCCGCCCGTCTATGGGCTGGCGGCCGTCAAGAACGAGACGTACACCGCCGAGGGGCCGATCTCCTACTGGAATGCCTATGTCGCGGTGACGCAGATGGGCGGGAAGGGCAATTTCTCGGATCCGCGGCTCGGGATCGCAGTCACGCACTCGCCGGATCTCGTGACGCCCAAACTCGAGGCCCTGCGCGCCTACCAGCACAGCCTGGTGACCCCCACGCCCCCGGCGGGGAGTGTTGACGCCGCGATCGCCGAACGCGGACGCCTCGTGTTCGACCGGACGTGCGCCACCTGTCACGTGGGCGGCTCCGGCACCGACAACAACAGCGGGACCCTGCACCCGCCGGCCGACACCGGCGTCGATGGCGCGTACGCGGCGCGGACGGCCACCAAGGCGTACCGCACCACGCCGCTGCGCGCGCTGTGGCAGCACCCGCCGTACTTCCACGACGGCAGCGCCGCGACACTGGCCGATGTGGTCGCGCACTACAACCGCGTTCGCACGCTCAACCTCACCGCGGATCAACAGCGCGATCTGGTCGAGTACCTCAAGTCGCGCTGACCCCGGGGTCCCACCGCGAACCACGATGTGCCGGAGTGAACATCGCGGCTCCCGGCGGCGGCGTAAGGTACTGCGCAGGAGCACTTGATTTATGACCGAACAGCTGGATCGTCGCGACTACCGGTTTCTGTGTGGCCTCTTGACGGGCACCGTCGTCGGCGCCAGCCTGGCGATGTGGCTGGCCCCCAACGCCGCGTCAGAGTTGCGCGCGCGCGTCGCCGACTCGGCGAAGGCGCTCGGCAAGCGCGCCAACGACATCCGTGACGAGGTCGCCGGCGCCGTGGCGACCGGCGCCCACGAGGTGGAGCGCTTTGCGAAGGCCGCCAAGGCCGAGGCGCGTGGATAGAGTGGAAACGCCCGCGTGACGTCAGCGAGTCGAGGCGGGCGGCGACTGGGGCGCACGCGCGATCATGCCGGGCTCGAAGAGCCGGAGGTTGTTGAGCCCGGCGCGTTTGGCCTCGTACATCGCGGCGTCGGCATGGGCGACGAGCGTGTCCGCGTCCAGCCCATGACCGGGGAAGATCGCCGCGCCCACGCTGACCGTGATGGCGACGTCCTGGCCGTCGATCCGGTGCGGCCCGGCGGCCGCGTCCAGCAGTTTGGCCGCCACCATGAACGCATGGTCGGCGTGTTCGATCTCTGACAGCACGATCACGAATTCATCGCCGCCGAAGCGGCATACGGTGTCCGACGCGCGCAGGGCGCCGCTGAGCCGGCTGGCGATCGACCGCAGCAGCTGGTCGCCGGCCGCATGGCCCAGCGAGTCGTTGATCCCCTTGAACCCGTCGACGTCCAGGAAACACACCGCGAGGGGCTTCCGGCGGCGGCGCGCCAGCGCGACCGCCTCGGTGAGCCGGTCGTTCAGCAGCAGCCGGTTCGGCAAGCCCGTCAGCAGGTCGTGCTGCGCGAGGTGGGACATCTGCCGCGAGGTCTCGAGCGCGGCCCCCACGTCGCGAAACACGATCACGGCGCCCGTGACGTGCCCGTCGCGGTCGTGGATGGGCGCGGCGGAGTCTTCGATCGCGGCCTCCCGGCCGTCCCGCCGGACCAGGACGCAGTTGGGCGTCAGGCCCACGGTCCGGTCGAGCTCCACTGCCAGTCGCATGGGGTTCCGCGCCACCTCCCGCGTCTCCCGGTCGATGATGTGAAACACGGACTCGAGCGGCTGGCCTGCGGCGGCCTCCCGCGACCAGCCCGTCATGGCTTCCGCGGCGAGATTCAGGTAGGTGACCTTGCCGTCGATGTCCGTGCTGAGCACGGCGTCGCCGATGGAGTTGAGCGTGACTTCGGCCCGTTCCCGTGCGGCGAACGCCGCGTCGTCGATGGAGGCATCCGTGAAGAGGCCAGGAAGGAAAGACATCGTGCCGCCTTGCTCGCCGATGCTACCGGGATGGCGCTGAGGGAGGCTGTACAAAACAGCACACCCCCCTGGTTTGTGCTGTTGCGCACATCTGCACGGTCCGGCGGCGTGCCATGCTCAGGCTATGAAGCCAGGCAAGTCGCTTCTCGATTCGTCGGGGACCAGCGTCAAGTTTGCGCGAGGCGAGACGATCTTCACGCAGGGGGACGTCAATGAGGATGTCCTGTACATCCTCAGCGGCGGCGTCAAGCTGTCGGTGAAGTCGAAGTCGGGCCGCGAGGCGGTGGTGGCGATGCTCGGGCCCGGAGATTGCTTTGGGGAGGCGTGCCTGACCGGCCAGCGGCTGCGGAAGGGCACCGCGACCGCCATCACGCCGACGGCCATCCAGCGCGTCGCGAAGCGCCGGATGGCGCAGCTCCTGCGGCAGGACCATGCGATTTCCGACTGGTTCATCGACCAGATGGTCGCCCGCAACATTCGGATCGAAGAGGACCTGATCGACCAGCTCTTCAACTCGAGCGAGAAGCGGCTCGCGCGCTCGTTGTTGCTGCTCGCGGGCTACGGCGGACCCGGCAAGCCGGCGCGCGTCGTGCCCACCGTCTCGACCGAGACTCTCGCGGAGATGGTCGGGGCGACGTCCTCGCGGGTGGCGGGGCTGCTGCAGAAATTCAGGAAACTCGGCTTCATCGGCGCCGCCGGGAAGTCGCATGCCGTCAACGCCTCGCTGCTCAGCGTGGTCCTGCAGGACTGACAGCAAGTACGGGCTATCATCCCGTCGTGCCCAACGACGTGGCGAGCCCGTCACCAACCGCGCGCGTGACGGTGAGCCGCACGGACGAGCGCGACGTCCAGCAGCGCCAGATCTACGCCCGCATCGACGACGCGGCTACGCGGACGCTGATGTTCGGCGACTCCTTCATGATCGAGATCGCGCCAGGCGCGCACACGCTGAAAGTGAACAACACGTTGTACTGGAAGTCGGTGCAGTTCACCGTCGAGCCGGGCGAGCACGTCGAATTCGCGCTCATCAATCAATCCAGCAAGCTGTCGTTCGGGTTCCTGGCGATGCTCGGCGCCGGGCCGTTGCGGCTGGTGATCGAACGGCGGCCGGCGCGACCCGCAGCGCCGGTTTCTTAATGCAAATGTAAAACGTTGTTAAATCTTTGGCTCAAAACCAACTCGGTTCGAACCTAGTTGCCTTCGGCCTTCCTTCGCTTAGAGCTCTCGCAGTGCACTCGAAATCGGCAACCGCGCCGCCCGAATCGCCGGCAGCAGGCCCCCCAGCAGTCCCATCGCGAGCGAGTAGACGAGCCCCGTGATGAGCAGCTCCGGCGTCACGCGAAACGCGAATGCCACCTGGCTGAACGTCTGCCAGTTCATCGTCGAGGCCTGATACCCGTTGAAACCGACGTACGCCGCGAGGCCACCGATGGTGCCGCCGAGCGCGCCGAGCGCCAGCGATTCGCCGAGCACCGAGATCACGACCGACCAGGTGTTGAAGCCGAGCGCGCGGAGCGTCGCGATCTCACGCGAGCGCGACGCAACCGCGGTGTACATCGTGAGAATCGCGCCGAAGATCGCGCCGATGCCCATCAGGAACGCGATGCCGTACCCGATCGTCTGGATGAGCGTCGTCATCTGCTGTGATTGACCGGCGTAGTACTCGCTCTCCCGGCGGATCTGGACGTTGACCTGCGGATTGGACGTGAGCCAATTCTTGAATGTGTCGAAGGACGCCGTCGTCTCGAGGCGGGCGAGCACGGTCTGGTACGAGTTGCCGCGCTGGTACGCGCCCTGGAGCGTCCGCGCATCGCCCCAGACCTCGCTCTCGGCTACGCCGCCGTCCGCCTCAAAAATGCCGACGACGTTCCAGACGTTCTTGCCCGACCGGATGGTGTCGCCGACGCCCGTGTCGGCGAATTGGCGGCTGGCGCCCTGGCCGACGATGACCTCGTTGGTGCCGAACTCGAGCATCCGCCCGGCCACGAGCGAAACCTCGTCCCGCAGGCGCATCGACACCGGCTCGATGCCGCGCAGGGGCACGTTCGACGACGAGTCCGGGTCGCCCTTCCGCTGCAGATCGAGGATGACGTACAGCTCCGCCGCGGCGAGCGCCGTCTGGCCGTCGCGGCGGATCCCCGGCGCCTGTTTGATGACGTCCACCTCGGCGCCGCCGAAGCCGCTCGTCATCTCGCTGTCGGCGCCGGTCCGCATGATCAGCGCGCGGCTCTCGGATCCCGAGCTGCGCATCGCGCCGGCAAAGCCGGCGGCGATCGACAACACCGAGACAAAGACGACGACGACGCCTGCGATGCCGACGACCGCGACCGACGACGAGCCGAGCCGGGCGGGAATCGTCCGCAGGTTCAGCGCCATGACGGCGATGGTTTGAGTGATCCAGCGCATGGCGTCAGCTCCTCCGCAGCGCGTCCGTGATCCGGAGGCGCATGGCGCCGACCGCCGGCAGGAGGCCCGCCAGCAGACCGAGCGCGATCATGAGACCCACGCCGAGCGCGAGATCGCGCGGCGGCAGGGCGAAAATCGGCAGCATGCCGTTCGTCGGGTCGCCGCCCTGCACGATGAGCCACGCGAACCCGAGGCCGATCCCGCCGCCGACGAGGACGACGAACATCGACTCGAGGAGGACCAGGCCGAGAATGGTGCCATTGGCGAAGCCGAGAGTCTTCAGCACCGCCAGCTCGGACGTCCGCTCGCGAATCGCCCGGGTCATCGTGCTGGCGGCGACGAGCAGCATGTTGAAGAGGACGGCGGTCGCGATCGCCACCATGATCGTGCCGATGTCGCCGACCTGCTTCGCAAAGCTCTGCACGAACTGCTTTTCCGTCGCCGTCTTCGTCTCGGCCGACGAGTTGGCGAACTGGTTGTCGATGGCGCGGCTCATCTCTGCCGCCTTGGCGGGGTCATCGATCTTGACGACGTACCAGCCGACCTGTCCCTGCGCGCCGCGGCGGTTCTCGTCGAAGTAGTCGTACCGGAACAGGAACTGCGTCTTGTCCACCGCGTCCTCGCCGGTGTACGTGCCGGCGATGTTGAATTCCCACGTGAGGCCGCCGCCCCTGGGCTGCCAGATGGTCGCGTTGATGGGAATCCGCTGGCCGACCTGCCAGTTGAAGCGCTTCATGAGGTCCACGCCGACGAGCACGCCCCGGCGGTCGTCCATCCAGGCCTTCATGTGTTCCGGCGTGACCTTGAACTCCGGATACGCCTTGAGGTACGCCTCGGGCTCGACGGCCATCTGCGCGAAGAAGTTCGTCGGATCCTGGTAGATGCCGCCAAACCAGGTCTGGTGCGTGGCCAGCTGCACGCCGGGCATGGACTGCAGCTGCGTCTTGTACGCCTCCGGCAGCAGCATGAGGAAGCCGACCTTGTGCAGCATCATCAGCCGGTCCACGCCCGCGACCTCGATGCCGAATGTGAACGCCATCCGGACCGCCATCAGCACGCCGAACAGCAGGAACGCGACCATCACGACGAGCATCGTGAAGACGGTGCGGAACTTCCGCCGCCAGACGTTCTTCCAGATGAGCGGCAGGTACTTCATGACCGCCCCGCCAGGATGCCTTTGTCGAGGTGCAGCGTCCGGCGCGCGCGCTCGGCCGCGTGCGGGTCGTGCGTGACCATGACGATGGTCTTGCCGTGTTCCTTGTTGAGCGTCTGCAGCAGCTCCAGGATCTCGTCGCCGGCCTTGCGGTCGAGGTCGCCCGTCGGCTCGTCGCAGAGCAGCAGCGTCGGATCCGTGACGATGGCGCGGGCGATGCCCACGCGCTGTTCCTGGCCGCCGGAGAGCTGGCGGGGGTAGTGGCGCGCGCGATCGGCGAGGCCGACGACTTTCAGCGCGATGCCAACGCGCTTCCTGCGGTCGGCCTTCGACAGCTTGGTGAGGAGCAACGGTAGCTCGACGTTCTTCTCGGCCGTCAGCACCGGCAGCAGGTTGTAGAGCTGGAAAACGAAGCCGACGTGGCGCGAGCGCCACCGCGACAGCTCGCCGCCGCCGAGAGAGTTGATCGTCGTGCCGCCGACTTCGACCGATCCGCCCGTCGGCTGATCCAGCCCGCCCATCAGATTGAGCAGCGTCGTCTTGCCGGAGCCGGACGGACCCATCAGCGCCAGAAAGTCGCCCTGAGGAATGTCGACGTTGACGCCCTTCAGGACGTCGATGCGCTCGCTGCCGCGCGTGAAGTGCTTGTGAACGTCTTTGATACGGACGAGAGCATCGCTCATTTGATACGCACCTTCGAGCCAGCCGCCAGGGTGGCTGGCGGGGACACCACAACGCGATCGCCGGGATTCAGCCCGGCCAGGGCTTCGAGGCGGTCGCCATCGGCGCCGCCGATCTTCACCGCGCGCCGTTCCACGGTTTCGCCGGTCACGACGAACACGATGGTCTGGCCGTTCTCGGTTCTGACCGCGGCCTTCGGGACGAGCGTGGCGGGGCGCGCGGCCGGCGTGGACTGGTCGCCTTCTTCGCGCAGGAAGTTCACCTTCACGCCCATGTCCGGCAGAATCCGCGGGTCGAGCTTCTTGAAGCCGATGCGGACCAGCACCGTCGCCTTCTGCCGATCGGCCGTCGGGACGGTCGTGATCACCTGCGCCGGGATCTCCCATTCGGGATACGCGTTCAGAATGACCACCACGTCCTGTTCGGGCCGGACGCGGTTGATGTAGTTCTCGTTGACGTCCACCTCGACCTCGAGCGATCGCATGTCCACGATCGTGCAGATGCCGGTGCGCGTGAAGCCGCCGCCGGCCGAAACCGGCGAGACCATCTCGCCAGCCTGCGCGTCCTTCGAGATCGCCACGCCGCTGAACGGCGCGCGAATGACGGTGTTGTCGAGGTCGGTCTTGGCGAGATCGATCTGCCGATCCGCGACCTTGATTTGCTCGCGCAGTCCCGAAATGCGCGCCGAGATGGAATCCACCTGCGCCTTTGCGGTGTCGAGCTCCGCCTGGCCGACCACGCCGTCCTTGACCAGCGCGACCATCCGGCCGAGCGTGACTTTCGCTTCAGCGAGCCGGACTTCGTTCTCCTGCACGGCCTGCCGCGCGGCCTGACCCAGTGCGTCCTGCAGCGCGAGCGCCGCGCGATACGTCGAGTCGTCCAGCCGCGCCAGCACCTGGCCCTCTTTCACGGCCATGCCTTCCTCGACGTTCACTTCGACGACCTTGCCGGTGATCTTCGAGGAGACCGTGGCCCGGCGGCGCGCGGTGACATAGCCGTTGCCGTTGAGCACCTGCGCGCGCGTGCCGGCGGCGCGCTGGCTGATCGTCGCCGCCTCGACTTCGATCGGCCGCTCGGCGGAGAACCACCGCCAGGCATAGAGGCCGCCCGCGCCGAGCACGATGAGCAGGACGAGCAGACCAATCCACCGCCCGGCCCGGCCGCGCCGTTCGGGCTCGCGCTCGATCTTCAGTCCCGCGAGTTCATCAGACAGCTGTGCCATCGGGTACAGAAACCCCGACGATATCAGGGGACGAGCGGATTCAGGAAATCGGCGAGCGGCGGTCTCGGCTCGGTCAATACGGCGTCTGGCTCTACCGTCCAGGAACCCCGATCCACGACCGCGTCAGGTAATCGCTCATGGTGAGGCCGAACATGATCAGCAGCCAGAAGAGGCCGGCGACGACGACGACCTTGGTGAGCGGAGTGTTCCAGCGAACGCCCATGAAGAACCACACGACCAGCGACGCCTTGAGCACGGCGATGCCGAGCGCGATCGGCGTGTTGAGCCACCCGAAGTCCTGGAGCGCGACGAAGTAGGTGAGGATCGTCAGGGCGAATAACGCGCCGAAGATGGCGAACAGCGTGGGGACCTTGGCGACGTGTGCGGACATGAAGTTCCTCAGTGGCCCAGATGGGCTCCGAGCAGGTAGAGCAGTGGGAACAGGAAGATCCAGACGATATCCACGAAGTGCCAGTAGAGGCCGGAGACTTCAATCGGCCCGTAGTAGTCAGGGCCGAACCGTCCCTTCCACGCCATGCCCAGGATGATCAACATCAACACGATGCCCACCACCATGTGCGCGGCGTGGATGCCGGTCATGATGAAGTAGAGCGCGAAGAAGATCTGCTGTTGCGCCGGGAGCGCCGGATCGAAGTGCGGACCCGGCACGAGGTGATGCTCGAACTTCTCGGCGTACTCGAAGTACTTCACGACGAGGAAGACCGTCCCGAAGAGGATCGTCAGGATCAGGTTGACGACCTGGCCCCTGCGCGATCCGATCTGCGCGCACCGCACCGCCAGCGCCATGGTCACCGAACTGCAGATGAGGACGAGCGTATTGATGCCGCCCATCAGCACGTTCAGGTGATTGCTGCCCGCCGCCCACGCGTCCGGATACGCGGTCCGGTACACGATGTAGGCCATGAACAGGCCGCCGAAGAACATGATTTCCGTGACGAGGAAGATCCACATCCCGAGGATCGACGCCTCGAGCTGCTGATCCATCGAGTAGAAGTGGTGCTGCTGCCGCGGATGGTGTTCCGCATGAGCGGCGCCTGCCCCGAGCGGAGTCGAGGGGTGACCGTGCGCGTGGAGATGCGAGGCATCAGCCAACGTGCACCTCCTGCGCCGGCTTGTAGTTGTAAGCCGGTTCGGTCACCACCGGATCCGCGTCGAAGTTGAACGTCGGCGGCGGCGACGAGGTCTCCCACTCGAGGCCCTTTGCGCCCCACGGATTGGCCGGCGCCGTCTTGCCCTTGAACAGCGACCAGACCAGGTAGCAGAACGTCAGCGTGTACCCGAGGCCGAGCACGCCCGCGCCGGCGGTGGACAGCACGTTCAGGACCTGCCACTCCTCCGGATACGAGTGGTAGCGGCGCGGCATGCCCATGTAGCCGAGCACGAACTGCGGGAAGAACGTGAGGTTGAATCCGACGAACACGAGGATCGCGGTGACCTTGCCCATCGCGTCCGGGTACATCTTGCCGGTCATCTTCGGCCACCAGAAGTGGATGCCGCCGAGGAACGCCATGATGGCGCCGCCGACCATGATGTAGTGGAAGTGCGCGACGACGAAGTACGTGTCGGTGAGGTGGATGTCCAGGCCGAGCGTCGCGAGGAACAGGCCCGTGAGGCCGCCGATCAGGAACAGGCCCATGAAGCCGATGACCCAGTAGGTCGGCGACTCCCACGTGACCGATCCCTTGTACATCGTCGCGGCCCAGTTGAACGTCTTCACGGCCGACGGCACGGCGACGAGCATCGTGATGATCGAGAAGACCATGCCGGCGTAGATCGACTGGCTGCTGACGAAGAGGTGGTGGCCCCAGACGAGGAAGCCGAGGATCGCGATGGCCAGGCTCGAGAACGCGACGAAGCTGTAGCCGAACACCTGCTTGCGCGAGACCGCCGCCACCATCTCGCTGATGACGCCCATCCCGGGCAGGATCATGATGTAGACAGCCGGGTGCGAGTAGAACCAGAAGAGGTGCTGGAAGAGCACCGGGTCGCCGCCGATCTTCGGATCGAAGACCGCGAGCCCGAGCGTCCGCTCGGCCATCATCAGCGTCAGCGTGATCGCGATGACCGGTGTGCCGAGGATCATGACGAGGCTCGTCGCGTAATGCGCCCAGACGAAGAGCGGCAGCCGGAACCAGGTCAGGCCCGGCGCGCGCATGCGGTGGACGGTGACGATGAAGTTGAAGCCGGTCAGGATCGACGAGAAGCCCGCGATGAACGCGGCCATGCCGGTCAGCGCGACGTTGGTGGTGGATGCGGTCGTGCTGTACGGCGTGTAGAACGTCCAGCCCGTGTCCACGCCGCCGCCCGCGATGACGCCGACGGCCAGCAGGCCGCCGATCACGTAGAGGTACCAGCTCAGCAGGTTGATGCGCGGAAACGCGAGGTCCTTGGTCCCGCACATGATCGGGATCAGGAAGTTGCCGAGCGTCGCGGGAATCGACGGGATCAGGAAGAAGAAGATCATCACGATCCCGTGGAGCGTGAAGAGCTTGTTGTACACGTCGGGCGTCACGAAGTCGCCCTTCGGGGTCAGCAGCTCCAGGCGCACGCCGGCGGCAAACAGCCCGCCCACCGCGAAGAACACGGTGATCGAGATGAGGTACAGCATGGCGATGCGCTTGTGGTCCTTCGTCAGGAGCCACGCCGCGATGCCGTACGGCGCATCGAGGTAGCTGTGGCGTTCTTCTGCGACTGCGACCGCGGTAGTCATGGCCATGGCCTCTACTTCTTCTTCAGCGTCTTGATGTACGCGACGAGCTGGAGCAGATGCTCCTCGCTCACGCGGCCCTGGAACGCCGGCATGATGGGCTGGTAGCCCTTCACGACCTTCGCCTGCGAGTCCATGATCGACTCGCGCAGGTAGTTCTCGTCCGCCGTGACCTCGCGTCCGTCGGCCAGCGGCACCTTCGATCCGAAGATCCCGATGAGCGTCGGTCCCCGTCCGCTCGAATCGGTCTTGTGGCACGTGATGCACGCGAGCTCGGCGAACAGGCGCTCGCCGTTTTCCACCGCCGATCCGCTGGAACGGCCGCCCGACAGCCAGATTTCGTAGTCCTGCGGAGTCATGACCGTCACCTGGCCGATCATGCCCGAATGCTTCGTGCCGCAGTACTCGGCGCAGAAGATGTGGTACACGCCCGGCACCGTCGCCTTGAACCACATCGTCGTCCACTTGCCGGGGACGGCGTCCATCTTCACGCGGAAGGCGGGGATGGAGTAGTCGTGCAGCACGTCCTCGGAGCCGAGCGTGATCCGGACGTTGCGGCCGGCCGGCACGTGCAGCTCGTTGATCTCGCGCACGCCCTCGGGGTGCTGGACCTTCCACATCCACTGCTTGCCGACGACGAAGATGTCCATCGCGTCGGCGGGCGGCTTGGCGAGGCGGTAGAACAGGCTCGCGCCCCAGACGAACATGACCAGCGACAGGATGAACGGGATGATCGTCCAGGTCAGCTCGAGCGCCAGCGACCCGTGGATGTCCTCGCCGACGTCGTCCGGATGGCGGCGCTTGTACTTGATCGCGAAGTACACGACCATCGCCGTGACCAGGATCGTGAAGAACCCGCAGACCGCGACGATGAACAGGTAGAGCAGGTCCATCTCGGTCGCGACCGAGGAGGCGTTGGGCGGAAACAGCGGGATAGGCGTCTGCATCTAGCGGGTACCCGTCGCAGCCACGGCCGGCCGCCGCTGGCGCCGCTCGCGGCGCAGCGCGAAGACAATCGAGCCGGCCAGCGCCACCACCGTCAGCGCGGCGCCGAGCCGGATGACGTTCATGATCACGAAGCCGTACTTCCCGGATTCGGGGTCGTAGTGGTAGCAGAAGAGCAGCGCCTGATCGATGACCGTGCCGATGCGGCCGCCCGCGGCTTCGACCAGCGACAGGCGCAGGTCGCGCGGCGCGAAGTCGATGCCGTAGAGATACTTCGACACGCGCCCTTCGGCCGTGAGCACCGTGATGGCGGCCGGGTGCGCGTACTGATCGATGTCCTTGTCGTAGGCGTAGCGGAAGCCGACCGCGTCCGCCAGCGGCTTGATGGACGGCTCGCGGCCGGTCAGGAAGTGCACGTTGGCGTCCACGCCGTGGCGTCCGTACCGCCTGATGAACGTCTTCTTGCTGTTCGCGGCGAGCGCCGGCGTCTCGCCCGGGTCGATGCTGACGACGACCAGCTCGAACTCCTTGCCGGGGTTGAACGCGAGCGCCTCGAGCGATCCCGAGAGCCCGGTCAGCGTCTGGATGCAGAGCATCGGGCACTCGAAGTACACGAGCGCGAGGATGACCGGCCGCGCGCCGAAGTACTGGCCGAGCGTGACGTCCTTCCCGGCCTCGTCCGTGAACGGGGCGTCGAGGGGAATCGCGCCATCCAGCTTCTGATCGATGCCGACTTCACGAAGCATCGGGATCTGCTCCGCAGCCGCCTTGCCCGGCGGAACGCTCATGGGACCGCGCGGCTGCGCCAGGGCGGCCGACGCCACCAGCGATGCCGCCACGGTCAGGGAGGCGATGAACTTCACTTGCCCGCCTCCGCCCTGGTCGGCAGCCCGCGCTGCAGCAGCAGGTCCTTGGCGCGATCGATGGGAATGCGGACCGTGCCGGCGTTCTGATCGACCCAGCCGAACGAGTGGAGCACCTGTTCTTCCTTCTCGCGGAAGTCCTTGAGCGCGGCGGGCTCGCCGTGCGCGTCCGGCAGCATCGCGAGCAGGTTCGGTCCCGGCGGCGCCTGGCCTTGCGGTGCGGCGAGCGGCGAGCGCGCCAGATCCTGGCTCGACTCTCGATCGCGCAGCACCGCGAACATTCCCCACATCAGCGCCTGGCAGGCAAGTGTCGTCACCGTCAGGATGACGACGAACCAGACGATGCCGGAGTAGCTGACGCCGTCGCCCTCGACGGGCAGCGGCGGCGCGGCGCCGTGTTTAGTGTCCGCCATGGGCCATCGCTTCCTTGAAGTACGGGTCGCGCGCCGGCACGAGCGCGCGGCCGGCGAGCGTGCGGAAGAACAGGCCGAGCCACAGCCCGCCCATCGCCAGCACGACCGCGAAGTCCACCCAGCTCAAGCCCGAGCCCTCGCCACGGAACACGGGACCGATCGTCCAGGTGATGTCCACGACGCGCATCGCCAGGATCCAGATGGCGACCGTCCGGACCGTGCGCGGGTTGCGCTTGAGGCTCTGCGAGAGCAGCAGCAGGAACGGCAGCGCGAACTGGCCCAGCAGGAGCGCGACGCTGATGGGGTACCACGGGCCATGCAGGCGCTCGAGGTAGAACGGGACTTCCTCGGGCAGGTTCGCCGAC
>Ga0137433_1000195_pt1 | contig 35913 bp, 27 predicted proteins | sample EasRivERMZT840_2_FD_102335 | JGI IMG/M metagenome (GOLD analysis project Ga0137433, IMG submission 102335) | Soil microbial communities from meander-bound floodplain in the East River, Colorado, USA - East River MetaG ERMZT840_2 | ecosystem: Environmental > Terrestrial > Soil > Floodplain ...
CCTGGGCCGCCGACACCGAAGTCACTCCCTTGCTCAGTGAGAGAGCCAGGGCTGCAATGCTCGCGAGCAGCACCAGGGCGACGCTTGTGGTCTTAAACTTGAATCTCATTGTCGTTTCCTTTCCTCAGTTGAATTAAAAGCCGAGCGGGAACTGAATTGCCTTCAGGAGTAAATGCGCTGTCCGGGCGAAAATCGGCTCACGCGAAATGAGGACCGGTTACTTGGATGTCATTTCGCGATAGAGCCACGCTCGTCCGGTAGCCCAGTCGCGTTTGACAGTGGCTGGAGAAATACTCAGAGCCTCGGCAGTTTCTTCAATCGAGAGACCGGTAAAGAATCGAAGTTCGACAATCCGCTCTTGCTGCGGGTCCAGGCGAGCCAGTTTGCTCAGCGCATCATCGAGCGCAACCACATCAAGCTGCACCGGCACAGCCGCATTGAGATCATCATGAAGCGTTACTCTCAACGCATTGCCGCCGCGTTTGAGCCGATGGCGCGCGCGTGCACGATCGACAAGCAAACGCCGGATCATCTGCGCCGCCGCGCCGAAAAAGTGAGCGCGATTTTGCCAATTCACACGCTTTTGATCCACCAGCCGGATGTACACATCGTTGACCAGGGCCGTGGCCTGAAGCGAGTGCTCAAAGCCTTCCTGCCGCATGTATCGCCGAGCGAGGCGTCGAAGCTCGTCATACACCAGGGGCATCAGACGATCGAGTGCGGCTCGATCGCCATTGTTCCATGCCAACAAGAGCTGTGTCAGATCCGGTGGAGGAGTGCTGTTCACCATTAAGTCTCGAAGGACCCGGCATTCTCTCTCGATTTATTGAATGCCGCAAAATACTTTCTCATGAGCTGATTCACCCCGCAATGACGCCACTAAATGCACTGAAGTTGTAAGAAACGGGCGTAAAATCGGGGCGCCTTATGACTCCCGAGCGATGGCAGCGAGCAAGACAAGTTCTGAATGAAGCATTGGAGCGGGAACCGGATAAGCGAGGGCGATTCCTCGCCGAGGCCTGTTCTGGCGATGAGAGTCTGCGCCAGGAAGTCGAAGCGCTGGTGATGGCTCATGAACAGGCGGGCAGCTTTCTGGATGTTCCCGCTGTGAAGGTGATGACGATGATCACTGGTACTCGTCTGGGACCTTATGAAATCCTCTCGCCGATCGGCGCTGGTGGGATGGGCGAGGTATACAAGGCGCGTGACACGCGGCTGAACCGGGTTGTCGCCATCAAAGTCTTGAAAGACCAGTTCTCGGAACGCTTCGAGCGTGAAGCGCGAGCCGTTGCCGCGCTGAATCACACGCACATCTCTCAGCTTTATGATGTCGGGCCGAATTACCTCGTTATGGAATTTGTCGAGGGTACACCCATTCAGTCCGTCGACAGCTCCGAGAAGCTGCTCGATTTGGCGGGGCAGATCACCGATGGTCTCATCGCGGCACATGCCGCAGGCATTGTTCATCGGGACTTGAAACCTGGAAACATTCTCGTCACCCGCACTGGCCAGGTGAAGATTCTCGATTTCGGTCTCGCAATGATAGCGCCGAGCCCGACTGACGCGACGGATGACCGCCGGACCGCACCCGTCACGGAAACGGGCGCGACCGTAGGCACCATTCTCTACATGTCGCCCGAGCAGGCCCGTGGGCAAACCGTGGACGCTCGCACGGATCTTTGGTCGCTCGGCGTAGTTCTCTATGAGATGGCGACTCGCGTACGACCCTTTGAAGGCTCCACTTCAGCCATGGTTTTTCAGGCGTTGCTTGGTCAAGATCCGGTGCCGGTGCGGGAACGCAATGCGAAAATCTGGCCCGAACTGGAGCGGATCATCGGCCGCCTTTTGGAAAAAGACCGCGATGTACGTTATCAGTCCGCCGCCGATTTGCGCGCCGACCTCAAACGAGTTGCACGGGACAGCAGCTCTGGCCGAATCGCGACGGTAACATCTCCTCCAGGTTTGCGACGTGGCGCCTATCGCGTAGCAGGACTGGCCGCTGTCGGAATTTTGATCCTCGCAGCCGCCGCAGGAATGTTCTATTCGCTGAAACCCAGGGTACCCGTGACCTCGCCATCCGAGTACACGCAGCTCACGGACTTCGCCGATTCGGCTGTAGCGCCCAGCTTGTCACCGGACGGACGAATGGTCACCTTCATTCGCGGCGGAGAGTTCTTCCTCAGCCCGGGCCAGATTTATGTCAAGTTGCTCCCGAACGGAGAATCGGTGCGGCTTACGAACGATGGAGGATTTAAGTATGGACCCGTGTTTACACCCGACGGATCGCGGATCGCATATACGAGGTTCAGCATTTCGGGCGAGTCGTTGCTATGGGACACATGGACTGTTCCAGTGCTGGGAGGCCAGCCGACGCGATTCCTACCCAACGCCTCCGGTTTGACGTGGATGTCCGACAAGAAGGTGTTGTTTTCTGAGGTCATGAACGGGAGCAGTGTGCACATGGGAATTGTCACCGCAACTGAGGGCCGAGCCGAGTCGCGAGAGATTTACTTTCCGCCGCACGAGAACGCGATGGCGCACTACTCTTACGCATCACCGGATCTCAAGTCCGTTCTCGTTGTCGAGATGGATCAATCGCACGCATTCCACGGGCCCTGCCGTTTGCTACCGTTTGATGGAAGTTCTGCGGGACGGCAGGTCGGTCCGCAGGGCACTTGCACTGCCGCTGCCTGGTCTCCGGACGGAAAGTGGATGTATTTTGGCGCACGAGTAGGAGGCAAGGCGCATCTGTGGCGTCAGAAGTTTCCTGATGGAACCCCAGAACAGATCACCTTTGGACCAATCGAGGAAGAGGGGATTGCAATCGCGCCGGACGGCAAATCTTTGGTGACATCCGCCGGAAACCGGCGGAGCACGATTTGGATTCATGACGCCGCTGGTGAACGCGCCATCTCGTCAGAAGGGTTCGCCGTGGCTCCGCGTCTTTCGCGGGATGGAACGCGCGTGTTCTATCTCTCGGTGCAGGACATGGTCGCATCTGCAGCCTTCGCTGGCGGTCAATGGGTACCCTCATCCGCCGAGTTGCGTGTTTTGAATATTGCTACCGGAAACTCCGAAACCGTTCTCCCCGGTATATCCATCGCTGATTACGATATCTCCCGGGACGAGAAAGAAGTCGCCTACTCGACAACGCCACTCGACGGACCAGCCAAAGTCTGGCTTGCATCGCTGGATCGGCGCACCCCCCCTCGTGAGATCGCAGCTGGAGATCAGGTGTCTTTCGGCGCTGACGGAGAACTCGTGTTCCGATCGCTGGAGGGAGCTACAACTTTTCTGGTCCGCATTAAGAAAGATGGAAGTGGGCGAGAACCAGCGACGACCGTTCCGATCCTGGAAAAAGGCAGCGTTTCACCTGACGGTAACTGGGGTATCGCGTTCGCACTTGTGACTCCCACGAACTCGCTCGGTGGCGGAATTCTCGCGATACCTCTTCACGGTGGCGCTCCAAAAAGACTCTGCGCTGGCTCCGATTGCCGGGCAGTCTGGTCACAGGATGGAAGATTCTTGTACGTGGACATGACCGCGGTCGGGTCCGGCCGATTTGCGGGGAAATCGGTTGCCATTCCCATTCCGGAGGGCAAATCGCTGCCGGATTTGCCCGCTGCCGGGCTTGATGTAGATACGGTTGGGATCCACCTGGCCGGCGCCCGTGTCATCGAGCGGGGACCTATTTCGCCCGGGTCCGACCCGTCAATATACGTTTTCGAGAAGAGGGACCTGCAGCGCAATCTGTTTCGAATACCGCTCCACTGAGACGAACACCGAAGCATACGCCGGACACGAAATTCGGCTGAACTGGCCTTTGCAATTATCCAGTAATTGTTGAAGTAAGCGGCGCTGAGCCCGATAATAGGCCGCTATGTCCACGCCAATAAAAACCAAAAGCCAACGTATGCCCGCAGGGGCCGCCGATCTTGGGGTCGCCGAAGCGTCCGCGATTTACAGCGACTCTCTTCGGCAGGTCGGCAAGCAGGATGGTCAGGGGAACACGATCGGTATTTCCTATTTCACCCTGACGAGTCTCGCCCTGATTCCGCTCGCCCTGCGGCTTGCAGTCTTCCTGTTGTTGTTCGCCAGCGTCTTCATGCAGCAACCGCTGCATTGGATTCTTCCGGACGCGCCCGATCTGCCCACCTGGTACCAGCAATTGCGGGACTGGCAGATGTTCTCCATCGTGAACTGGATCGGCGTGATGGTGATCTTTGCGATCTACGTCGGAGTCTCGCTTTGGAAGGACGGCATTTACGTGGGACAACCCGGCATGGAAATCCACTTCACGAAGCACAAGAAGATCGTACGAACGGTCAAGCCGGGCGACCGCGCCATCATTTTCGATCCGTGGGTTCGGCCTTTCGCGGTCGTATCGACCAAGCCCATGGTGCTCGAGTTGCCCGACGTCGAAGGAACAACGCGCGACAACATCAGCATGCAGCATTCGGGCAGCCTCATCATCGGGGTCAAGGACACCTACCAGCTGCTGGTCCAGGGCGGCTTCACGAACTTCCTGCGACAGATCACCGAGGTTTACGCGAGCGTGATCAAGGATGAAATGCTGAAAGTCGCGGCCCGGGACTTCAACCGTTTCCTGATCGAGCCTGTGATGATCGCCGGCGCCACCACCGAAAGCATCACGACACGGCTCGAAATGCTGAACAAGTCGGACCTCTCGGTAGAACTGCTGACCAATCTGTCCGAGATCGATGAAATCAATGTTTCGGAATTCGATCTGAAGGAATCGCCGAACCCCAAGCGGCGCGCCATTCTTCCGCGCCTGCAGACACTGGCGACAACATACGGCATCGAGATCCTCGACTACCTGCCGTCCGCCAACATGATCGGAAGCAGCGACGACAACAAGTACCTGCTGAATCTCGCGATGCCGCTGGTCTCGTCGATTACGCGCCTTCGGCAGGCAACCGACACACTGAAAGAAATCATCGAAGAAGAAATTCAGGAAGAGGTCATGGCCAGCGTCGCGGATAAGCAACTCGGCGTTCTCAAAATCGAAAAGATCATCAAGGAGATCGAAGCCATCACGACGAATCTTCAGCGCGATGAGACGGCGGAGGCGATCATCACTGCGAAGGAAGCGGCGATGAAGAATGCGGCAGAAGGCATTCGCGTCGCGACGCTGTCCAGAATCGAAGCCGTTCAGGCGCAGCTCCAGGCCCGGGCCGTCGACACGACGGCTATCGAACTGTACGTAAGCGAGCTCGATCGCATCCTGAGCACGCTCGAGTCTGACGTGGGTGGACTCGTTCCCATCATCAAAACAATGATCGTTCCGGAGTTGAGCGAACGCACCGTGGTGCCGCAGGTGGACGTGCTCGATCTGTATCTGAAGCGCACCGGCACGGATGAGGTTCTCGATAAGCTGGCTGCGCAACTTCACAAATCGGATCCCGAGACGATGGTGGAAGAGCTCAACAAGATCGAGGGTCAAATCCAGTCGATCAGCATCGAAAACGACCTCAAGCGGATTCAGGTCGAGCTGGACGCTGTAACGTCGATATCGGGGGCGTCCCATGAACGCTATTTGCCGGACAGCGTCCGGAGACTGATCGAGGAAATTGCGGAGAGCGCCAATGTGCGGGTGACCGACGACAAGCGCGAGGCAGTGACCTCCGGGAGTGAGAAATGAAGCGGGTACTTGAGGAACAACTGAGGGAGACGACGCAAAAGGTGATGGGCGGCGCCGCCGAAAAGGTCAACGAGGTCCAGGCCGCCATCGAAGATCGTCTTCGCGACATCGTGCAGACGGTAACTGCGACTTCCGCCCAGTCTCGCAACCGGTTTGCCGGCGTCAACGAGGACGACATACTCAAATTCATCCCGGACAAACGTAATTTCTCGGGCATCGGCAATATGCTGCTCGGCCTCCTCGTTCTCCTGCTTCTGCCCGGAGCCCTGAAGTTCATTGCGGTCATCTTTTTCCTGATCGCGGCTTTCAACTTTCTGGTCGGCTACATCAACAATTCCAAAATCGACGTGCCGGACGGCTTTGAAGGTGTGGTTTGCCGGTATGGCATTCCTCTTACCGGTGAAGAAGGAAAGTCCAGCAAAGGGCGCAACTGGCAGCTGCGGTTTTCCGACTTCATTCCCTTCCTCGTTTCCAAACGAGATCTGCTCGTGGAAATGACGACGGCCAATTTCACCGCCGATTACGCAAGTATCGCGATGTCCAAACAGTTCGTGATGCGTATCGTCGCGCCGCATCAGTTTGTTTCCAACACGAGCCCCGCCGCGATGATGAAAATTCTCGCGGCGTATGCGTCGTACATCTCGCTTCGGATGATCACGTCCATCAGCGACGCGCGCGTCAAATTCACAGGACGCGACCGGCTTGAAAACGTCGTGCAGGCGTTGAACGCCCACATTTCGGATCGATACGGCGCACGAGTGGAACGGGCAACCATGCCGCAGGCCGAGAACAAGATCATCAACGATCTCGAGCAGATCCGCACGCAGCTGAAGAACGTCGAAGTGATGAACGAGACGAAGCAGGTGAAACTCGAGTCGGCAATCAAAGCGGTCGAGAGCGAAATGCGATCCAACATCAAGGAGAGCCGTGGAAAGGCCGTCGCGCTCCAGCAGGCTCAGATCACACTCGAAACGCGAGTCAGCGAACAGGTGAACGCGAACCGGCAGGACACTCTGATATCGACGCGAGTTCAGCTGGAACAGGCAATTTCGGAACTGCGGCAGGAACTCGCCACTTTCAAGGCGAAGCTGCAAAAGGCGCAGTCGATCGCCGGGTCGCTCGAGGGCCTGAAGATCGGCTTTGAAATCCGCAAAGCCGCTCTGAAACGCCGGATCTGGGAAAAACTGGTTCCGCCGGAGGTTTCCGTGTTCGCCATCCAGGGCATTGGTCCGGGACTTGGAATGAGCATCGGCAACGAATTGTTCAGCAAGCTGATGAATTCGGAAAAAGTCGCACTGGCGCCGATTCCAGACAAAGACCCCGACAGCACACCCTGACGGCTAAGACCGTAAGATCAAAGCGAGAGTTATCAGCGACACCACGAAAGCGGCTCCGCCAAGTACCAGGGCCATGATAATCGCGGTGCGCCACCGGGCTTCGTTGTCCTGCAGATTGGCGATTGGATCGGGACCCGAAATAACGGTATCCGCAAAAACCGATTGCTGCATGATCGAGTGCGCCGCGATGACGTCCTCCGCAGCGGCTTCGAAATGTCTCTGCTGGATCGCTTTCTCGCCATCCGGCCCGGGCTCGGACGCGGCGGCCGCTGCTGCTTTGAGAACTGCGTTCTTTATATCGCCGCCGCTCACGACGAACCGCTCCGCGAGCCGCTGAAAGTCGACGTCCGCAGCGAGCGGTGTCTTCGTCGGATGCATCTGGAGCTGCCAGATTCGAGCCCGCTCTTCCACGTCCGGCATTTCGAAAAGAACATGGGTTCGAATGCGTCGCTCGAATGCCGGGTCAAAGTTGGCCGCGAGATTGGTTGCGAAGATCGCGATTCCGTTGAACGACTCCAGCTCTCGAAGCAGCACGTTCACGGTCAAATTCATCTCGCGGTCAAAACGCGACGAGGCGCCCGTGGATCGGCGTGTCGCTATCGCGTCCGCCTCATCAAAGAAGAGCACGGCATCCTCACCTGCGGCAGACCGGAAGATGGCCGCGATGTTCTTCGGTGTTTCTCCGACCCACATCGACTCGGCCTCGGCATAATCGACAACCATGAGTCTCATTCCGAGTGCATGCGCTACAGCTTCGGCGCAGATCGTCTTCCCGGTACCTGGCGGCCCTGCAAAGTTGAATGTCAGCCCGCGGCCGGTCGAGTGCCGTTCACTCAAGCCCCAACCCTGGAATATGAGCTTGTGATTCCGAACCTGCGCCAGCGCCTGCTCCAGCGCGCGGCGTGTCCTGGCCGGCAGGACGACATCCGCCAGGGTTCTGACCGGCGCCACTATTTCCACAACGCGTCGTGAACTGCGGCCTGTTAAGAATGACAGCAGCGGATTGCCCATAAGACCATCCTACCTGCTGGTACACTGTCGTGCATGACGTTTCTGAATACGCCATTCAGGGCGGACGCCTCACTGCCGGGGTGGAACGTCGAGGCGGTGATCCGCGACTATCGAGTCGCCTACCGGAGCCGCCAATGCAGCATCGTCGCCCGCAAGGAAGTGTTTTCCGGCAGAGGCAAGTTCGGGATATTCGGTGAAGGCAAGGAATCCGCTCAGCTCGCAATGGCCTATGCATTCCGGAAAGGAGATTTTCGTTCCGGATACTACAGGGACCAGACCCTCATGTTCGCGCTGGACCTGCTGACGGCGGAACAATTCTTCGCACAGCTCTTTGCGCACGCCGACCTCGCCGCCGAACCCAATTTCGGCGGGCTCGCCATGACCGGTCATTTCGCCACGCGGCTCCTCAACGCCGACGGAACTTTCGCGTCCCAGCGAGATCGATACAACTCCGCAGCCGATCTTTCACCGACTGCATCACAGTTGCCGCGCCTTGTCGGGCTCGCGTACGCCTCGAAGCTGTATCGCGAAATTCCGGGCCTCAAGGCGCATGCCGAGTTGTTTTCCTCCAATGGCGAAGAAATCGCCTTCGGGACCATCGGCAATGCCGGTTGCGCCGAAGGACTCTTCTGGGAATCCGTCAATGCTGCCGGCGTTCTCCAGGCGCCGATGGTCCTCTCGATCTGGGACGACGGTTTCGGCATCTCCGTGCCGAACGTCTTTCAGATGACCAAGGGGGACATCTCCAGAATCCTCGAGGGGTTCAGGCATCGGGAAGGCGGAAGGCCCGGACTCGACATATTCGTCGTGAGAGGTTGGGACTATCCGGAACTTTGTGCGACCTATATCGAGGCGGCCGACCGCGTCCGCCAAAATCAGACGCCGGCCATCATTCATGTGACCGAACTGACACAACCATACGGTCACTCCACTTCGGGAAACCACGAGCGATATAAGTCGGCCAAGCGGCTTGAATGGGAGAAGGAGTACGACTGCCTGCGCAAAATGCGTGAATGGATCGTGGAGCGCGGCTTTCTGACCGATGTCCAGCTGAAAGAGATCGAAGTCGCCGAAGAGCGTGATGTCCTCGAAACACGAGACAAGGCATGGCACAACTACAGATCTCCGATCGAGGAAGAGCGCAAAACCGTCCTCGGGCTGATCGAGGCTGTTAACGGCGACTCCTCTCTCAAAGAGATCGAGACACCTCTGCGGAGGGATCTGATGGCGGCGGCAACCCGCGTCCTTCTAACAACGAAGGACGTGAACCGGCCAGGCATGGATGCGCTGCGGGAGTGGAAACGCGCACAGGAAGAGATTAACGCGCGCCGTTACGGATCCGATTTGTACAGCGAGTCGGCGGAATCCGCGCTGAAGGTGGCTGTCGTACCTGCGCGCTATTCGAAAAATCCAACGGTTCTTCGGGGGTTCGAGATCATCGGCGCGTGTTTTGATGCCGCATTCAACCGCATTCCCAATCTGATCGGAATGGGTGAAGACGTCGGGCTCCTCGGCGGCGTCAATCAGGGCTGGGCGCATCTGCAGGAAAAGTACGGCAAGGAACGCATCGCGGACACGGGTATTCGTGAAGCCACAATTGTGGGGCAGGCGATCGGAATGGCGCTGCGGGGGCTGCGGCCGATTGCGGAGATCCAGTACCTCGACTACTTCCTTTATGCGTTGCAGATCATCTCCGACGACCTCGCCTGCCTGCGCTGGCGCACTGCCGGCGGACAGAAGGCTCCGGTGATCATTAAGACGCGCGGACACCGGCTCGAGGGAATCTGGCATTCGGGTTCCCCGATGTCGGGCATCCTGAATCTGATTCGCGGACTCTATATCTGCGTCCCGCGCAATTCCGTTCAGGCGGCGGGGTTTTACAACACCATCCTGCAATCGGATGATGCCGCTTTGATCGTCGAAGTCTTGAACGGCTATCGGAAAAAAGAACCGCTGCCGGAAAACATCGGTGAATATACGTTGCCGCTCGGCGTTCCGGAGATCCTGCGGGAGGGACGCGACATCACACTGGTTACTTACGGGGCGTGCTGCGAAATCGCCCTGGATGCAGCGGCGCTGCTGGAAACTGTCGGCATTGATGTGGAAATCATCGATATCCGGACGCTGATGCCGTTCGACCTGAACGCCATGATCGCCGCCTCGATTCGCAAAACAAGTCGCGTGTTGTTCCTCGATGAAGACTGTCCCGGAGGCGCAACGGCATACATGATGCAGGAAGTCGTTGAACGACAGGGCGCGTACGAATGGCTGGATTCCCCGCCCCGAACTTTAACTGCGAAAGCTCATCGGCCGGCGTACGGATCGGACGGAGACTACTTTTCAAAACCGAATCGCGAGCAGATTGTGGAAACCATTTACGACATCATGCGCGCCACTGACCCCCAGCGCTTTTCGGCAATTTTCAGATAATGCGAGTCGCTTCACTCATCCGCATATCCGTCGCGATCGTTCTGCTGATTGCCTCCGCGTTTCTCACTTACCGGCTCGACGTCTCCATGCGAGCAAACCGGGACCGCAGGATCGACCTGGCCGAAATCCGCGACATCCGCTACGGCCTGCTCAACGCCACGGTATGGGCGGAACGAATCGCTCCGATCTTTTCAAAGAAGATCGAGGCATTCGATCTGACGGGATCGAACAAGGATGCATTAAGGCCAAGCATCGAAAAGATGGTCGACCGGATGATCGTTCAGGCAGGCGGGATCATCAAGACGCAAATCTCGAGCAACAAATCGCTCGGCGTTTTCGGCGCGCAAATCAGCCAGTTTCTTGCGCCTCTGTTGAATGTCGACAGCCTGCGCGCTCACGTTCCGCAGTTCACCGACACGATTGTTTCAGAGCTGGGAAAACCGGAAGCGAAACAGGCGATCCAGCAATCGTTGAAAAACGCGTTGTTTGAAACTTCATCAACGACCTTCTCCGAGGTCGACATGACGCAGTACAACGCGACTCTGAAAAAGTACGGCTGCGCCGACGCAACCACGTGCCAGAACACGCTCGCGGCGACAATCGACGACGAGGAGTCGCGCATCACCCGGGACGCTACAGCTGTTCTCGCAATGGCAGCGGCGGCATTCGCGCTTGTGCTGATCCGGGGATCTCCGGTTCCGAAACGCGAAACTGTCGTGCTCGCTCTGTTTTGCGCCGTGCTTCTGTGGGCCGGTCTGCGGAACCCGATGATTGATATCGATGCCAGCATCTCCCGCCTCAACTTTCAACTGGCCGGTGAACCGATCGAGTTCAAGGATCAGGTTCTGTTCTTTCAAAGCAAAAGCATTCTCGACGTCGTTCAACTGCTCCTGGAAACAGGAGAACTCGGTATGGTCACGGTCGGCCTGATGGTACTGGCGTTCAGCGTAATATTCCCGATCGCGAAGCTCGTAGCGTCGGCGCTGTACTCATATCGGATCGCAGGGCTCGAGGACAATCGGGTCGTGCAGTTCTTTGCGTTGAAGTCCGGAAAGTGGTCGATGGCGGACGTGCTCGTGGTCGCTCTGTTTATGGCTTACATCGGATTTGACGGCGTCATATCGACCCAGCTGAAAGACCTTCGTAGCGCGACGGCCGGGATCGATGTCTTTACGACGAATGGAACCACGCTTCAGGCCGGCTTCTACCTGTTCCTGGGATTCTGCATCGCCGGGATTCTTCTGGGAACCGCCCTGTCGAAAGGTGCGAGTCAGGCACATAAGACTCATCAAGCCAATGCCTGACCAACGTGCCCGTGGTGCTGCACTTGCAAGTCTCGATGGCCATGAGTCATCGAATCAGCGAAACACCGACTGCCAGTCTGATTGACCGGCTCGAACGCGAGCGTATCCATTTCAACAAGATTGCAGAACGCGATCTCTCCAGAGATCTGGAGATGCCCATCTGGAACATCAGGCGATATGACAAACCCGCCGAGAGTACTCCGTTTCCACTGGAGTACGCGTTTCACCTCCTGGGTGAACTCCGCGGAACAACGGTCGTCGATCTCGGCTGCGGCGAAGGTCTGAACACCGTCATTCTTGCGTCGCTGGGCGCGCGAGTCCTTTCAGTCGATATCTCGGACAAAAGTCTCGAGCTGACCGGGAAGCGGGCGCACGCCAACGGCGTCCGCGAGAATGTGACATTGGTTCACTCCGACGCCGCGACCATTCCCGTCCATGACGGGACCGCGGACCGCGTCCTTTGCGCTGCGATCCTTCATCACGTGGACTGCGTCGCCACCGCGAAACAGATCCGCCGGATACTGAAACCGGGCGGCACTGCAGTTTTCCTTGAACCAATAGAGGGCCCGAAATGGCTGAGTTCCCTGAAGAGTTTTGTTCCGAGGCAGGCCGACGTCACCGATGACGAGCAACCGCTCACGATGCAGCAGGTCCGGGATGTGAGCGCGGCGATTGGTATCGAAGGACGCAGTCGCCCATTCCTCGTGGTCACCCGCCTCCTGCAACGTCTCCATGTCCGCTCGTTTGACGTCATAAAGACGATGCACCAGCTCGACGCGGCGCTCCTGCGCTATGGGGTACTTCACCAGTCACTAGCTTCTCCCCTGGTCTGGGAGGCACGGAAGAACAAGTAAGGGGCAGCCGCACCCGCGCGTCTTGTCATATTATTCACTGTGCGAAAGTCCTCAACCAAAGGAGCGCCAGTGCTGAATACGACTCGACGCTTTGCCATCATCACGATCCTTGCTCTCGTGTGCGTCGCGGCTGCCCAGCGGCCGCAATCGCCGCCGGCGAACACGATCAAGATCCCGTTCGAGACCTACACCCTGCAAAACGGGCTGCGGGTCATTCTTTCCGTTGACCGGTCCACACCGACGGCGGCCGTCGTGGCCTGGTACCACGTCGGCTCGAAAGACGAAACGCCGGGCCGCACCGGCTTCGCGCATCTTTTCGAGCACGTGATGTTCACCGGATCGGGACATGTACCCTACGGCCTGCACGACAAGCTCACCGAGGGCGTTGGCGGCGGCAACAACGGAACGACGTCGAACGATCGGACGGTGTATTACGAAACCGTGCCCGGCAATTACCTTGAAACGGCGATCTGGCTCGAGTCCGACCGCATGGGCTACCTCCTCGACACGCTCGACATCGCGAAGCTGAATGCTCAGCGCGACATCGTGAAGAACGAAAGGCGGCAGAGCTACGACAATCAGCCCTACGGCCGCGCGTCCGAGATTCTCGCGGCCGCGATGTATCCGGCATCTCATCCGTATTCATGGCCGGTGATCGGCAGCATGGCCGACCTCTCCGCCGCATCTGAGGACGACGTGAAGAACTTCTTCCGTCTTTACTACGCGCCGAACAACGCGATTCTTTCGATCACCGGCGACTTCGACACCGCTCAGGCGAAGGCATGGGTGACGAAGTATTTCGGCGAGTTCCAACGCGGCAAACCGGCGCCGAAGCCCGCCGCCGCGCAGGTGACGCTGACTTCGGAAAAGCGTCTTGTTTTCGAAGACAGAGTTCAGGTTCCGCGGCTCTATATTGTCTGGCCGACTGTCGGGATGAATAACGACGATCGGCTCGCGCTTCAAGTCCTGGACGCCATCACTGCCGGCCCGCGCACCGCGCGCCTTACCAAAGCTCTGGTCTACGATCAGCAGGCGGCGGCGTCCGTCGGGACCAGTCAGGACAGCAGCGAAACCGCCGGCGAGTTTCAGATCGTGATCACGCCGCGGCCCGGCCATTCTTTGGCGCAACTGGAAGCTGCAACCGATGCAATCTTCGAGCGCATCAAGGCCGAAGGCCCGACCGCCGAAGAAATACAACGCGCGACGGCGGGCATGGAACTTCAATTCGTCAGCAGCCTGCAGTCCAACCTCGGAAAGGCGATGCGCCTGGCCGACGGCTCCGGCTTTCACGGCGACCCCGGCCAGTATCAGACGGAATACGCGAAATCCCTCGCCGTCACGGCGGCCGATGTGCAGCGCGTGGCGAAGAAATATCTGACGAAGGGCCGTGTCGTCCTGAGCATCGTGCCGATGGGCCAGGTCAACCAGGCGTCGAAACCGGCGGAAAGCCAACTCGTCAAGTAAGGAAAGGTCTTCATGAAATCTTCACATCGACATTCTGTTACGCGACTGCTGACGGCGGCTGCATCTGCCGCGCTCCTGCTGTGGATGCCGCTGGCTGCGCAGCAGACTTTCGATCGCAACAAGGTTCCACCGCCGGGTAAACAACCTGCGCTTCGCGTGCCCGCATGGACGAAGGCAAAGCTTGCGAACGGCGCCGATCTCATGGTGTCGGAGAAGCACGACCTTCCGCTCGTTTCTTTCACTATTACGTTTCTCGGCGGCGCAAATCAGTTTGAGTCGCCGGAACGCACAGGTATTGCGAGCGTCGTTGCGGCGATGATGAGCGAAGGCACGAAGACTAAAGACGGCGACGCTCTGTCGAATGCGTTGCAGTTGCTGGGCACGACGGTCAGTACGTCTATCGGCGGTGAATCCGGATCGATCGGGTTTCTCTCGACGAGCGGGAAGTTCGCGCCGACCCTGGAAGTTCTGATGGACATGCTCGTTAATTCGACATTTCCTTCCGATGCCCTGGAACGTCAGCGAGCGCAGCGTCTCGTCGCGTTGAGTCAGGCCAGGGACCGCACCGGATCGATTGCCGGGGTCGTCTTCCCGAAGGTCCTGTACAGCGAAGCCCATGCTTACGGCCGTTCGACCACCGAACGTTCGATGAAGGCCATCACACGCGACGAGGTTGTCGCGTTTCACAAAGCCTACTTTCAGCCGGGACGAGCCATCGTGACGGTCGTCGGGGATATCTCGGCGGCCAGCATCCGTCCCGTCATCGATCGCGCCTTCGCGGCGTGGCCGGCCGGCGGCGACAAACCGGCATTCAATTACGCGAAAGTTCCGGAACGCGGTCCCGCCACGATCTATCTCGTCGACAAGCCCGGCGCCGCTCAGTCCACGTTTGCTCTCGGAAACGTCGGCCCGCCGCGCACGACGGCCGACTATTTCGCGCTTCAGGTGATGAACCGGATACTCGGCGGCCAGTTCCAGTCGCGTCTCAATGCCAACATCCGCGAGGAAAAGGGGTACAGCTACGGCGTGAGTTCGTCGTTCGCGTTCGGCAAAGGTCCCGGACCGTTTCGCGCCGGCGGCGATGTGGTGAGCGACAAAAGTGACGCGGCTCTTATTGAGTTCATGAAGGAGTTGCGCGGAATCGGCGGCAGCCGGCCGATCACGGAAGATGAACTCGAGACGGCCAAAGACGGTCTCATCCAAAGGCTGCCGGATCAGTTCGCTTCAGTCGGCGCCGTCAACGGAGCGATCACGGGGATCTACGTGCAGGGCCTTCCGGAGGACTTTTACCAGCAGTATGCGAAGAGCGTGGCTGCGATCACGAAGGAAGACGTCGTTCGGGTCGCGAAGCAATACATCGATCTGGATCATCTGGCTATCGTGATTGTCGGCGATCGCGCAATCATAGAAGGGCCGTTGAAAGCGACGAACATCGCGCCGATAACGCACCTGGATATCGAGGGTAATCCAAGGTAGTCCACACCTCTCTACAGAATCTCTATAGGACAACCAGCATATCGTGGTAGATTTGCCCGATCATACTATGGACATACTACAGGGAACGCTCGACCTGTTGATCCTGCGCGCTCTGGAAATCGCGCCGATGCACGGTATCGGTGTCGCCGCCCGTATCGACCAAGTCACTCACGGAACCTTCGTCGTGAAACCCGGGTCGCTGTTCCCTGCCCTTCGACGCCTGGAGCAAAAAGGCTGGATCGAAGGAGAGTGGGGACCGTCCGAGAACAACCGTCGCGCGCGGTACTACAAGCTGACGCGAAGCGGCCGGGTGCAGTTGGCGGAGGAAAAGCGCAACTGGTACCGGATGACGTCCGCGATGAATTGGATGTTGCAGTCGGAGGGATGAAGGGCTGAGGGTAGATCAACATTGCTTGTGCCTGACACCCCCTCGCGAGGGCGTCAATATACTTCAAGCATCAAAAGGGGGAGGGATGCGATATTCCCCTCCTTGGCCAAGGAGGGGTGGCTGCGCGATCAAGAAGATTTCGCGAAGCGACCTCGCTTCGCGCAGACGGGCGCGCAGCGCTAGCGCGACAGCGCGCAGCATTAAGAGTGGTTGGTTCAAGCGACCGATAATCGGACACTTGACCGTACCACCCCGTCCGCTCCCAACAAGGTTGCTGCGCGATATTTTCTTGAGGTCGCGTCCACCCCTCCTCGGCCGAGGAGGGGAATATTGCGCTCCCCCACGATTGATGCCTCCAAGTATGTTGTTCCCCTCGTGAGGGGGTCAGGTGTGACCCATTTTCCGGACGTTCGAGGAGTTCACCATGTTTTCTCGATTCCGCCACTTGTTCAACAACCTGTTTCGACGTCGCCGCGTTGAAGACGAACTTCAGGAAGAAATACGTTCGAGCTTCGACATACTCGTCGAGCGGTACATCGCTTCGGGTATGTCGGAGAAAGCGGCGCGGCGGCAGGCATCTCTGGACTTTCAGGGCGTCGATGTTGTGAAGGAGAACGTTCGCGACAACCTCTGGGGATCCGGACTGCAGACCTTTATGCAGGACCTGCAATACGCCGGCCGTTCACTGCGGAGACGTCCGTCGTTTGCTGTGGTTGCCATCGTGACTCTTGCGCTTGGAATCGGTGTCAACACTGCCGTCTTCAGCGTTTTCTATGCAGTTCTGATGCGTCCGCTGCCTTATGGCGATCCCGATGGCCTCGCATTGGTGTGGGCAAACTTCCGGTCCCGCGGAACGGCGAATGTTTCGGTCTCCGGCGAACTCTTCGGCGAAATCGAACGGCGACAGCGATCGATGGCAGCGGTGGGCGGCATTTTCGTCAGGCCGCCCACCGTCGTTCCGGGTGATCCGCCGGAACAGGTGAAGTCCGCTTTCGTGACCCCGAATTTCTTCGACGTGCTGAGCGTTCGCGCAGCACATGGCCGGACGTTCATTCCCGCAGACGAGGGTGGAAGCGACTACATCGTGGCCGATCCATTTTTCAAGCGGCGGTTGCAGAGTGATACGGCTCTTGTCGGTCGCGGGATACCCAATTCCGGCGGCCCGAATCGCCTTCTCGGCGTGCTGCCTCCGTCTTTCCAGCTTCATTTCGCGCCGCCGGCGAACGTTCCGCCGGATGTGCAGCTCTTTGTGAGTTGGGGCGACGGTGGTTATCAGGGCGGCGGCAACTACATCATCCGTATGGTTGGCCGGCTGAAGGCCGGCGTGTCGATGACAGAAGCGCAGCGGGACATGGACCGCGTTGCGGCCGAAATCCGCGCTGCTGACGGGCGATTCGCCGCGGAGGACCTTCACTTCACCGTCGCAGGCATGCAAGCCGACGCATTCCGCGACGTGCAGCCGGCTCTTGCTGCTCTCTTCGGCGGCGGAGCTTTCGTGCTGCTGATCTGTTGTGTGAACGTCACCAGCCTGCTTCTGGCCCGAGCCAGCGATCGCCGACGGGAGATCGGTTTGCGTGTCGCCCTGGGCGCTTCACGTGTGCGTATCCTTCGACAGTTGCTGGTTGAAGCCGGGGCGCTGAGTCTGATCGGTGGAATCGTCGGGACGGGAATCGGAACAGCCGTATTTCGCGGCCTGCTGGTGATTCGTCCGGAGCGTCTGGCTCGCGTCGACGAACCCGGTTTCCTATGGCCGGTGTTTTTGTCCGCCGCGCTGGCGTCCTTGGCGGCGACGATCCTTTTTGGTGTCGCTCCGGCGTTTCAGGGCTTTCGGATAGATCCGATCGAAGCGCTACGGGGGCGTGGTCAAAGCCTGCTGACACGATTGCACCGGCAAACCGGACGCGCTCTGGTCGTCGGAGAGATCGCGCTGGGATTCGTTCTCGTTACAGGAGCTGTTCTTGCGGCGCGCACTCTATCAAAGATCGAACAGGTGCGGCCCGGCTTCGAGCCTCGACAGACGCTGGCATTCCAGCTTCCGGGGATCCGGCCGGATCTGCTTCCGGAGTGGGAAGCCCGCTTCGAATCGATTCCCGGGGTTGAGCGCGCCGGCGCAATCTCGCATCTTCCATTCGACAACACACTGCCGAACTGGTTCGGCGGTTATCGGATCGAAGGAATGACTCCAGAGCAAGCCGCCATCTATACGACGGATTACCGGGGAGTCACTCTCGGTTATTTCGAGACGATGGGCATACGGCTTATCGAGGGCCGCTACTTCGATTCCCGAGATCGTTTCGGCGCGCCCAATGCAGTGATCGTCGATGAAGTGATCGCGCGGAGTACGTGGTCCGGTGAATCTCCGATCGGAAAGCCGATCGAGGCGGAGCACATGACCCAGGGCATGATCATGCTGCCCAGCGTTGTCGTCGGCGTGGTGGAGCACGTCAACAATCATTCGATGACGAAGACCGTCCGTGGCCAGATCTACTCTCCTTTCGCGCAGAACAGGCGCGGAGATTATCCACAGACGTTCGTACTTCGCGCTTCCGTTCCACCCATGTCGCTCATTCCGGCAATTCGCGGGCTCCTGCGGGAGAACAAGCCTGAGATGGCGATGGACAAAATCCGTCCAATGACTGAATACGTCGATCGCGAAATCGCGCCGGCAGGATTTACCGCAGTTCTGGCTGTCATCTTCGGAGCCCTGGCTCTGCTGCTCGCTGCAACGGGAATCTACGGCGTCTTGAATTACCAGGTCTCGCGGCGCTTGCCGGAAATGGGAATACGCATGGCTGTCGGCGCCGGACGCGGCGACGTGCTGTGGCTTGTTCTCCGCGAAGGTTTTGTTCTTGCCGCCGCCGGCGTCGTGCTGGGAGCAGGAGTTGCGTGGATCGCCGCGCAGTGGATGTCGACCCTTCTGTATGGCATCTCGCCAAGCGACCCGGCCAGCTATGGACTCGCACTGCTTTTGCTGCCCGCAGCCGCCCTCTTCGGATGCTGGCGTCCGGCATCGCGCGCAGCCTCGGCAAATGCCGCAGAAACGATTCGCGCCGAATGAAAACGCTTCCCGGCGTGCTATAAAGTACGCACTTTCGGGAGGCCATCATGAAGTTGCACAACGCATTGTTGTTGATCATCCTTCTAACCGGTATCAGTCTCGCACAACGCGGACAGCCGACAGCGCCTCCTGCGATCAACTGGCCGTCGCCGGTGCTTTCGGATGGGCCGATCATTCTCGATACAGGCATCCAGCACCAGATCGCGATCTTCGTGACCAAGGGTCTGAATCAACCCTGGAGCATGGCCTTCCTGCCCGATGGCGGCATCCTTATTACTGAACGGCCGGGACGCTTGCGAATCTTTCGCAACGGCCGTCTGGATCCGAATCCCATTGCCGGGCTGCCGCAAGTGCAGGCGAATGGCCTGGCCGGGCTGATGGATCTCGCGCTGCATCCGCGGTTCAGTGAAAACAAGTGGGTCTACTTCACGTACCATAAGCCGCCCGCCACCGGAAACGCCGGCGTCATCACGCTGGCGCGCGCGACGTGGGACGGAACTGCGCTCGTTGATGCAAAGGATCTGTTCTCCGCGATACCGAGCGGCAACGCGTCGAGGATCGTCTTCGGAAGAGACGGCATGATCTACATGTCCGTAGGCGTCGGCGATCCTCCAGGCGCACCGCGCGCTCAGGATCCCAACGATCTTGCGGGCAAAGTGCTGCGGCTGCGCGACGATGGAACGGTGCCTCCGGATAATCCGTTTGCAGGCCGCGCCGGCCACCGTCCTGAAATCTATACCCTCGGCCATCGCAACCCGCTTGGTCTCGCCGTCAATCCCGTCACCGGCGAGGTTTGGGAAAACGAAGACGGCCCCAACGGCGGCGACGAGGTCAACGTCCTTCAACCGGGTAAAAACTATGGATGGCCCGTCATCAGCTACGGCAGGTTCTATCTCGGACCGCGCGTGAGCGAGAAACCGTGGCAGGAAGGAATGGAGCAGCCGCTGGTTTTCTGGGTGCCGTCGATCGCGGTGTCCGGCATGACGTTTTATACAGGCGACCGATTCCCCAACTGGAAAAACAACCTCTTCGTTGGCGGCATGCGGCAGGGCGAAGTCCCGCGATCCGGCCACATGCAACGAATTGACTTCAACGAAAAATGGGAAGAACTCCATCGCGAATCCATTCTCCGCGAACTGCAGAACCGCATCCGCGACATACGGCAGGGTCCTGACGGGCTTCTTTACGTCCTCACTGCAGAGAACAACGGCGCGCTGCTTCGGATAGAGCCGTTGCCTATTCCGGCACGCGAAGGCGCGCGTTAGCGCCCGGTGACGGTGTTGTCCGTGGTGAAAGCAGCAGTCGTTTGTCTCGGCCTGCGGTGATTCACCAGGCACCGAACTCTTCCACGCCATTAGCTGCCGTTGTCACCCTGGAGACAGATGAGCCTGCTGTGATCGTCGTGGAAATCAATGGCGCTGTTCCGGCGATTCCGGACGCCGTGCCGCGACTCAACATGCGATTCCGGTCCTCGGGCTGCGGGCCGGGACGACGAACTCCGTCGTGCTTTCGCTGATCGACAGCAATGGCAACTTCACGTACGGAGCGGCGCGCCTGGAGATCGAGACGCCTCGCCTGCCCGCCGATTTTCCCCAACTGACAACGACCGTGAGAGACATCCGGAAGATGGAGCCAGGCGTGACGCTTATGATGGTCGCTCCATCCGGCGGCGGTTCGGGATTCCTGCTTGCGGTGGACGATGCGGGCCGAGTCGTCTGGTATCACAGGCCGAGCCGTTCGACCGGCGATGCAAAGAGAATGCGAAACGGCAATCTCCTCTATATCGACTTCAGCGATGCCGTTGAAATCGACATGCTGGGAAATGTCGTTCAACGCTGGCGGACCAGTATGTCAGCCCTTCCGCCAGGCGAGGCGACCGAGGTCCGGGCCAATCCGTTTCATCACGAACTCACCGAATTACCGTGGGGGAATCTCCTTGCCCTGAGCCACGAGATCCGGCGTCTGGAAAACTATCCAACAAGCGAAACAGATACAGCACCTTCGGACCAACGCGCGACTGGAGCCATGCCAATTCGGCGACCTATGACCCGTCGGATGATTCCTTCATCGTGTCCATGCGGCATCAGGATGCCGTGATCAAGTTTCGACGCGATGGCCGTCTGGTATGGATTCTCGGAAATCCCAACCGGTGGAACAATCCGTGGGCAGCATATCTTTTGCGCCCGAGCGGCAGCCTCGACTGGCCCTTTCATCAGCACGCGGCAAAGCCAACACCGTGGGGCACCGTGTTGATGTTCGACAACGGCAATTACCGGGCGACACCCTTCGAAGCGAAGCGGTCCGCTGCCGAAACGTATAGCCGCGCCGTGGAGTACAAAGTGGATCCTCAAACGATGACTGTCTCGCAGGTGTGGTCGTTCGGCGGTTTGCCGGAAGATGTTTTCTATTCCTCGGCGCTGGGCAATGTCGAGGTGCTGCCGCGCACGGCAAACATTCTGATCACCGACGGTTTCCGCAACACCGATGCTCAGGGGAAGGCAACGGACAATCAAGGAGCGAGCCGCTGGGCTCGAGTCGTCGAAGTCACGCACGAAGTGCCGGCCCAAAAGGTCTTCGAACTGATCGTCGGAGATCCTTCACGCACGTCGCCGCCGGGCTGGACTGTTTATCGAGCGATACGCATGCCGAGCTTGTATCGCGAGACGACGGTTCCGGTTTGGAACAATGTCGACCAAAACATCTTTTCGGGACTCTTCAATTGATTCCTTTGCCTTGTGGTGTACCTTTTAGGCTCCCTGAATAGCCGAAAGGAGTATCTGCATGGCGACTTTTGACATCGTTTTTGAAGGCGGCGGTGCAAAGGGCACTGCGTTCGTCGGAGCTCTGGAAGTTTTGTTTGGCGCTGGACACAAGCACCGGCGACTGGTTGGAACGTCCGCCGGCGCGATCACCGCGACGTTGCTGGGCGCTCGTTATTCGCCGGCGGAGTTTCTCCTCGCGGTCAACGAGAACGCCCCGGGCACGAACGACCCCATTTTCACCACGTTTATGGATGCCCCGGAGGCCCGCGACTTCAACCAGGCCCAACTGGACGACAGTGTCACCTCGAATCTCCTGAAACAGGCGCGCATTCCCGGTTTCACGCACGGCTTGTTTTTCAGAGGACTGATGGAAGTTGAGTTGTACCGCGAACTGTTTTCGTTTGTGGAAGCCGGCGGGTTCTATTCCGGTGATGCATTCCTCGATTGGTTTCGCGCAAGGCTTCGAGCCAAACAGATCGACCCGGACATCCGGTGGAAGGACTTCGCACAACTGACCGGTTCCGATGTATCGGTACTCACTGCCGACGTCGATGAGAAGGAGAGCGTTATCCTCAATTCCCGGACGGCTCCCGACGCTCCCGTTGCGATGTCCGTACGCATGTCGATGAGCATCCCGTTCGTCTGGCGTGAAGTCATATGGGAAAAAAGCTGGGGTACGTACCGTGGCCGCGACAAAACGGGACATCGATTCGTGGATGGCGGCGTTCTGTCGAATTTTCCAATCTGGCTCGTCGCCGAAACCGATCCGCATATTCTCGAGATCATGGGACCCAGCGATCCCACGGCCGCCGGCAACCTCGGGTTCCTGCTCGATGAAAGGATCCCGGTGCCGGGCGCAGGCGTTTCCGATGCGCGAAAGCCGCGGTTGAAAACGGCCGCGCGCGTGACGCGTCTCGTCGACGCGATGATGGGCAGCCATGACGCCGATGCGATGCGGAGTCATCCGACTGCCGTCTGCCGCATACCGGCCGGCGGATATGGGACAACGGAATTCCGGATGTCGAAGACCAGGATGGATGCTCTGATCGAGTCCGGCCGCACCGCGATGCAGGAATATCTCAATCTGCGCTTCGCGACGGCTACGAAGGCCGCGGCTGCTCCCGGTACCTAACGAACTGTAGGCGCGCTCATAGAGCGCGCCTACAGTGGTTGACAGTGACTGAAGGGCGTGGTTAGCTAAGGCCCCTTTCAAACATTCACTTGAACAGGAGCAGGCTGTGGATCAACGCGACACTGGAACTGTCAAAGGTCTCTCACGCAGGCGCTTCCTCGGCGGAACTGCCGGCGCGCTTCTGGCCGGCGGGCTTGACGCGCGGTCGCTCTACGCGCAGGCGCAGCAGGCGGCGGGCGGTGCGACCGATACGCTCGCGCTAGGATTTACGAACGGCAGGATCCACACGATGGACGCGATGAACCGGGTGGTCTCGCAGGCGTTGATCCGCAATGGACGCTTTGTGGCTGTGGGAAACAACGTCGTGACTCCCGGACCGAATGTCAGAGTCGTGGACCTGAGAGGCCGGACAGTCATTCCCGGAATCATCGATGCGCACAACCATATCGTGCTCGTCGGCAACCGGCCGGGATGGCACACACCACTCGAACACGTCTTCACGATTCCGGATGCGATTACCGAACTGAAAACCCGCGTTGCCGGCGTGCCGCGCGGCGAATTCATCACGACGATCGGTCCGATCGCTGCCAGACAGTTTCAGGAACAGCGTCTGCCGAACCTGATGGAACTGGATGCCGTCGATCGACCGGTTTTTATCCAGGCAGCTCAGGGCGGTTCGCGAACCAATACGCAGGGGAAGGCATGGTTCGAGTCGAAAGGGATTATGGTCGGAGCGGACGGCGCATTTGCCGGCCCGGCCGCAGGACTGGCGTTACAGATATTGCGCAAGGAGCTGTTGACGCCCGAAACTCGGAAGCGCACGGCGCTCGGCGCGCTGCAGTACTATGCGCGACTCGGTATCACGACCCACAAGGACTCGGGTGCGTTTCACTCTGAAGATCATGCTCCCGGAATCGCCAGCGAGAACACCTACACGATGCACAATCCGTTTATTGCGCTCCACAGCGAAGGCCGGCTGCCGGTGCGTTTGCGTCTGGACTTCCTGCACCAGGACCCGCCAAACGCCAACCCTCCCCTGCCGACGCTGGCACCGCGCCTGCGGAATTCATTTCCCTTCTTCGGTGATGAATGGCTGAAGACCGGCGGTATCGGGGAGTTCACAGGCGGTGGAGTCGAAGGCCTCCGTGCAATCGCTCGCGCCGGCTGGCGCGGCGAAGATCATGCCCTGAATCTTGCGGGGGCGACGAATCTCATCGCGAGCCGCGAAACGGTGAATGCGGAAGTCCCGATCACTCAGCTGCGGTGGATCATCTCGCACATTCCCGAGTTTCCGGTGGAACTCGCAAATCGCGCGAATGCAATCGGCGTTGGCGTGCTCGTCGGCTGGGGGCCACTGCGCGGCGGGATGAATGTCGGCCCGCCGTATAAGATGCTGATGAATCACGCGATCAAGAAGGGCTTTCACTCCGACGGCGGCGACATAACCGTCATCAACCCCTGGCTCAATTTCCATACGATGATCACGGGCAGGAATCTCACCGGTGAAATGATTCTCGGCGATCAGGCGCTCACACGTCAGGAGACGATGTGGCTGGCGACCTCGGCTAACAAGTGGTTCATTTGGGAAGACGACATCGGATCGATCGAAACCGGCAACCGCGCTGATCTTGCTGTGCTGGATCGCGATTACTTCGCCGTACCGGACGATCAACTGAAACGAATCCAATCGCTGCTGACGGTTGTCGGCGGCAAGGTCGCTTACAACAACGGAATTATCTAGTTTTCCGATTTCAGCCGGAGGAGAAACGCGTTTCATCACCGGTCGAATTATAGGTTTGCTAGTTTGTGCCGGTAATCGTGGTCTTGATCGTCCCCTGCAGAGTCATCGGGGGCATTGGAGCGGGAGCCGCCCCGGGCGCCATCGAGATTTTGCCGCCGAATGTGGCATTCGATTCGCTTGATCTCAGAACGCCTTTCACCACATTCACGAGCATGGAACCGCCTCCGCTCATTGTGAAATCAATGGTCATTTTCACGTTGCCGGTGGGCACGGCGAATTCCACCGTGTTCAGCATCTTGCCGTCCAGCGTGTGTTCGAATCTGCCGAGACGGCCATCGGCGCCGGTTTCGACGGAAAGGAGTTTATGCGTGATCTGGCCATCGACTTTCAGCGGCGCTGCCGATGGAACTGGGATCGGTACAACGAAATCCAACGGGACGTTTGCCGTTTCGCCCACGGCTAATGAAAGCGCAGGCAGATTTGCAGAAATGGATTTCAACATGTCCCGAAGCGATTCCGGGGGCAGGCCTGCATCCGGCGGCAACTTGAAGTCCACCACGTTACCTTCTTTGTCATAGGTGACCGTCATGCGCTTGCCCACGAAAGGCGTGTTCACGTTCGACGGCACCCTTTGGCCGTTCATCGTTGTTTCCGTGCGGATCTCGTCATAGATAACTTCCGATTCGACATTGCCCTGCGCATTCGCGGGCCCGACTTTTTGAGTCATCGCCGTGACTGTCTTCGATACCATCTTCATCGGCGGCATCGCGGCACCGGGTGGCAGGCCGGGTATGGCCTCCATGACGATGTCCATTTGCATCTCCTGGGTCATGTTCATCCGGATGGTCTGGTTCGGCTCAGGAACCATTCGAATCGTGATTTTCTCGGATTGCGCGAGCGCAAAAGTCGCAGAGAAAACGAGGAGGGTCAGCCCGCGTTTCACTGTTGTGGCTCCTGTCCGGCGCCAGCACCGCCGCCGCGGCCTCCGCGTCCACCTCGTCCTCCCCCTCCGGGAACCGGCAATGCGAAAGCGACGAGCTGGCCTGCAGGCTGTCCGCCGACGGCCATCACGATGAACTGTCGATTCTGGTGCATGTACGTCATGGGCAGCGCCGTCTGATTGCCGGGCATCGCAAATTCGGCGATGCTGGCACCGGTCTTCTTGTCGTATGCGTGGAAAATCGGCCGGCCGCCGGAGCCTTCACCGCTGACGAGCAGTGTCTTGGTCACAAGAAGTCCTGCCTGCGAGCCGATTCCAGTCGGCGGCACGTTGGTGATGCCGAGCTTCGCGAGATTGTCTTTGATGTTTTGCGGCGTGTCTCCGTTTGGAACCATCCACGCAATGTCGCCTCTGTTCATGTCATATGCGGTGATCCGTCCATAAGGAGGTTTCAAAAGGGGCAGACCCTGAACATTGGGCACCTGTCCGCCTCTTCCGGCCGTGTATGCCGCTCTGTTCGGATCCGGCGGCTCTGTCTTCACGACGCCCGCGACAAACGGTCTTGTTACAGATCCCACGTAGACGAATCCGGTTTCCGGATCGGCAGCGCCGCCCTGCCAGTTGGCGCCGCCGCCAAAGCCCGGCGTCACGATAGTGCCTTTGTTTCCGCCGGGCACGACCAGCGATGGTGGTGCGAAAACCGGACCGAGCTTGTAGCCCTCGACCACGCGCCGCGCCTCTTCCCTCAGCGCCGGCGTGAAATTGATGAAGTCATCGACAGTCGTTCCGACCACGTCGAAAGCAGGCGGCTTTGTCGGAATAGGCTGCGTCCTTGGAGTCCACTCTGTCGGCACGTCCGTCTGTGGAACCGGAACGTCGGGAATCGGCCAGATGGGTTGCCCGTTCGTTCGATCGAAAACGTAGGCGTATGCCATCTTGCCCATCTGCACGACGGCCTTGATGGGTTTGCCGTTCACGCTGACGTCGATGAGTATCGGCTGGACCGGCATGTCGTAATCCCAGACATCGTGGCGGATGAGCTGCTTGTACCAGATCATCTTTCCGGTCTTGATATCGAGACACACAATCGAATCGGAATACAGGTTGTCGCCGGGCCGATGACCGCCGTAGCCGTCGTTGGTAGGCGACTCGGTTGCAAGATAGACGTAGCCCAACTGGTCATCCGCGGAGAATGGTCCCCACACTCCGACATTGCCCGTGTACTCGGCGGACCCCTCGTGCCAGGTTTCGTATCCGGCTTCGCCTTTACGCGGGATGGTGTGGAAGATCCAGAGCTTCCGTCCCGTCCGCACATCGAACGCGAGCACATCTCCCTTTACGTTTTCCTTGTTTGGACTGGTGCCGCCTTGAGTGAGCGCCGGGCCGATGACGATCACATCGTTCGAGACCACAGGCGCGGAGCTGTTGCCGATCTTTCCGGTCGGATCGCTGGCGATCGTGAGATCCAGTTGCGTGAAGAGATCGACGACGCCGCCCTTTCCGAAAGTGCTGACCGGTACGCCTGTCTTTGCATTCAGAGCAATCAACTGGAATCCGGGCGTGACCAGGATGATCCGTGCATCCGTGCCGTCGGTCCAGTAGGAAACGCCGCGTCCTACTTTTCTCGGAGCCTGATCGAATCGCGCGCCTTCATTAGGGCGGTATGTCCACAATGTTTCGCCCGTACCGGGATTCACAGCGATCACGTTCCGGCGCTGGCCGACCGTGAAGTACAGAATGCCGTCCGCCATGATAGGCGTCGTTTCGCTGGCGCCGCCGCCGAAGTTATCGAATTTCCAGCTCCAGGCAACCTGGAGATCCTTGACGTTGTCGCGATTAATCAGATCCAGCGGTGAATATCGAGTGCCGCCATTGTCACCGGCGTAAGAATGCCACTCGGGATTCTTTGCTCCCTGCTGAGCCATGCCCGGAAACGACCAGATGACTGCCGCCACCAATAATCCGAAAACGAGGTACCGAACGAATCGCGACATTGAACATCCCTCCACAATTTTTGGGGTGTTGTTATACCACGTAAAACATGCGCAGCCTCACGTTAGAATCGCCAAATGGCTAAAGTTGCTCTTGTCCTCCTGCTGCTGGTTCAACAAACCACGACTTCCTCACAACCGCTCATCGGATTTGACCGCGACAGCTCCAATGCCCAGCGGGCTCTCGAAAAACAGTTCGACTCCTTCATCAAAAAGGATGACCTCCGCGACTGGCTGAAGCGACTTTCCGCCCGGCCGCATCATCTCGGCTCCGCATACGGCAAAGAGAACGCGGATTTCATGGCCGGTCTGTTTCGTTCCTGGGGATTCGACACAGAGATCGAACGTTTCGATGTTCTCTTCCCGACGCCGAGAACGCGATTACTCGAAATGACCGCTCCCGAAAGGTTCACGGCCAAACTCGAAGAACCTGCGATCAATGAAGACGCGACCTCCGGCCAGAAGTCCGAGCAACTGCCCGTCTACAACGCGTACTCCGTCAACGGCGATGTGGCCGGCGAGCTGGTCTATGCGAACTACGGGTCGCAGCAGGATTATCAGGAACTCTCACGACGCGGAATCGACGTGCGCGGCAAGATCGTGATTGTTCGTTACGGCGGCAACTTTCGAGGTATCAAACCCAAGCTTGCCGCCGAACAAGGCGCCATCGGCTGCATCATTTATTCCGATCCTCGCGACGACGGCTACTTCGTGGGTGATGTCTACCCGAAAGGCGCATTTCGAAACGAAAACGGCGCACAGCGTGGTTCGGTCGCGGACCTGCCGCTGTTCGCCGGCGATCCTCTGACTCCGGGTATTGGTTCAACGCCGGGGGCGAAGCGGCTCGATATCAAGGACCCCGGAACGACGCTGACGAAAATCCCGACGCTGCCCATTTCCTACTCCGACGCGATGCCGCTCTTGCGAGCGCTGGACGGTCCCGTGGTTCCGGTCGCGTGGCGGGGCGCGCTTCCGATCACGTATCACATGGGCCCGGGCAAGGCCACAGTTCACCTCAAAGTGGAATTCGATTTCAGAACCGTTCCGCTGTACAACGTCATCGCGCGCCTTCGCGGAAGCGAAAGACCCGATGAATGGATCATTCGCGGCAATCATCACGACGCCTGGGTGAACGGGGCGGAAGATCCGATCAGCGGAATGATCGCGGTTCTCGCGGAAGCGCAAGCTGTCGGCCAGCTCGCGAAAACGGGCTGGCGCCCTAAGCGGACGATCATTTTTGCGGCGTGGGACGGCGAGGAACAGGCGCTGATCGGCTCAACCGAATGGGCGGAAACACACGCGGACGAGTTGCGGCGAAAAGCTGTCCTTTACGTCAACTCCGATAACAACGCGCGAGGCTTCCTCTCGGCCGGAGGTTCTCATACGCTGCAGCGCTTTATGAATGAAGTGGCACGAGACGTCATCGATCCGGAAAAAGGCGTATCGGTCGCGGAGCGCTGGCGTGCCCGCACGATCATGCAGGGGAGCGCAGAGGACCGGCGCGAAGCCGTTGATCGCAACGAAATGCGCATTGCGGCGCTCGGTTCAGGTTCCGACTACACGCCGTTCCTCCAGCACCTCGGCATTGCGTCGCTCGATGTCCGATTTGGAGGCGAAGGCGACACTGAAGGCGTCTATCACTCCATCTACGATTCCTTCGATCATTACACGCGATTCGGGGATCCCGGATTCGACTACGCCGCTGCGCTCGCGATGACGGCCGGGCGCGTTGTATTGCGGTTCGCCAACGCCGACTATCTGCCGCTGACCATTTCAACCTTTTCAGATACGGTCGCGCGCTACGTCACGGATGTGACGCGCCTGGCCAACGACGAACGAGAGGCGATTACCGAACGAAACCGGCGCATCAACGATCGAAGCTTCGAGCTCGTCGCCGATCCCACAGAGACGATCGTGGTTCCGAAAATCGAAGCCGTTCCTGCCGCACTGAGCTTTGCTCCGCTTCAGAACGCGCTCTCAAGACTCCAGCAGAGCACACGCAACTACGATGCCGCCATGGGAGATCTGTCGACGGCTGCGCGGCTCCGCTCGCGCACAACACAACAGGCTCTCGACGACGCGCTTCGTCAGATTGAACCGAGCCTGATCAACGCTCGCGGACTTCCCCGCAGGCCGTGGTATCGGCACACGATCTACGCGCCCGGCGTCTACACAGGCTACGGCGCCAAGACGCTGCCCGGAATCCGTGAAGCCATCGAGCAACACAACTGGGTTGAAGCGATCGAGCAGATCGGTGTCGCAGCCACAGCGCTCGAGCTCGCCGCGATTCAAATCGATCGCGCGACGGCTGTATTAAAAGGTCAGTAAGTTCTGCCTCACTGCCCGAGCTGCCAGTTTCGGAGGGCGCCACTTGGATAGATGAGCATGATGACGTTCACAGCCAGGTTGTCCCGCACCCAAAGCAGGAGCACGACTTCCAGCCCTATCGTGCAGAATACCGTCACGCGCTTCGGCAATTGCGAAGCCAGAAAGAAGCCGATCATGCAGGCGAGAATGTCGGCCATAGAGTTCACAACGCTGTCGCCGTAGTAGTTCAGCGAGATCGTCTCCATTCGATATCGCTCAATCACCATATTCGTGTTTTCCAGAACCTCCCATGCCGATTCCAACCCGACGGCGATGAGGAATCTGATGTTCACCGGCAATGTTCCGAATGCAAGAGAAAGAAGCGCGTAGAAGACGATGCCATGCGTGATGTGCGTGAACGTGTAGGGATCCGCGACAAGTTGAGAGTTGAACCGGCTCCAGACATCTCCGGACCAGAAGCCCGGCGTCTCGTTAACTCCCCATAGCTTCCGGCCCATAGCAAACTCTGCCGTCGCGGCCGCAAGCATGATGACGACTACGAACAGAATCAGGTTTCGATTGGATGCAGTCCGCAGAGTCAAGCCGCCTTGTCGATTTTGGCCGCGAGGATGAAATCGCTTTCAGTCAGACCATCGATCTTGTGCGTCCAGATCGTCACACGGGCTTTTCCCCAGGCGAGGTAAATGTCGGGGTGATGTCCCTGCTCCTCTGCGATCGCGCCAACCTTGTCCACGAAATCGAGGGCGGTTTTGAAATCGGAAAACTTGAACTCCCTTTCGATGTGATGGTTGTTCACTACATCCCAGTCCGCGACTTCCCTTACGAGCGGTTTGATCTGTTCGGCCGTCAATGGCGGCACTCCACCCCGGCACGGCACGCACATCTTTTCAGCAAGTCCCATACGTCCTCTCTCCTTCAGCAATCGCCCATAGCTGATCCGTAAATACGTAAATGAAGATATCAAATCGAACGATCGTTCGATGGTTCGATTGCCCATTTATATTCCAAAATTGCGGATGGCCGATATCAGATCTGCGATGTTGCGGGCTACAGCATGTCCAGAGGCGCGTCTTTGGAAGGGAGAGGAAACACCTCATCGATGCGTTTGAGATCTTCGGCCGCTAGCTTCCACCCGACGCCACCCGCATTTTCTTTCACGTGATCCACGGCGCCTGCCTTCGGAATGGCAAACAGGCTTTCGCGTCTCGTCAGGAAGTTCAGCGCCACCTGCCGGGACGTCTTCCCGTGACGCTCCGCGATCGTGGCCAGCGCTCTGCCTTGCTTGCTGGTCGGCTCAGGGAAGTCGCCTTGTCCGAACGGCGAATACCCGACCACCGCGATATCCTGCGACTCGCAATACGGCAACAACTGGTTCTCGATGCCGCGTGAGCTCAGGTGATACATCACCTGATTGCACCCGATCCTTTCCTTGGTGAGCGCCTTCTGTGCCTGCTTCAGCTGATCGATATCGAAATTGCTGACGCCGATATGCCGGATCTTTCCGGCCGCGACAAGCTCCTCCATGGCGTGCATGGTTTCCGCGATCGGGTTCCCGCCGCTCCACCAATGAATCAGGTAAACATCGAGGTAATCCGTTTTCAGGCGTTTCAGGCTCGCATTGCACGCGCGAATCGTTCCTTTATACGAAGCGTTGGAAGGCAGGACCTTGCTGACGAGGACAATTTCGCTTCGCCGTCCGCGAATGGCCTCGGCAACGATCTCCTCTGCTCCGGTGTACATTTCGGCAGTGTCGATGTGCGTCATGCCAAGGTCGATCCCGGCGCGCAGCGCTTCGCCGGCGCTTTTCTTCATCTGCCACGTTCCCTGCCCGATGACGGGAACGGTTTTGCCTGTCGATCCGAATTTGCGACTCTGCATGGTCCTGTTCTGTAAACACTCGCATGGTAACTTGTGATCGTGACGGCGCGCAAAACCTACTTCGTAGACTTCCTGCTCTTCACGGCCGTGGTCATCTGGGGATTCAATTTCGCGTTGATGAAGGTCCTGTACCGATACTTTCATCCCATCGCGTTCAATGCGGTTCGCTTCATTATCTGTTCCGTCACGATGCTTGCGATTCTCAGGTTTCGCGGAGAGAAGCTGCTGCCCGACCGGGAGGATCTGCCGCGAGTCGTCTGGCTCGCGTTGCTTGCAAATACGTTCTATCCCTTCCTCTTTGTGATCGGCCTCGCGCGCACACAAGCCGGCACGGCCGCGCTGCTGATGGCATTGACGCCGGTATTTGCATTCATGATCGGCGTTGCGATGGGAAAGGAACGGTTTGGCGGCAGCGTCCTGGCCGGCATTTGTCTGTCGATCACCGGCGCTGCGACGGTCGTACTGTTCGGCACAGGTGAAGTGTCATTCACGGACTCATGGACCGGAGACCTGCTCATGATCGCGGCCGCGATGTGCTGGGCATGGCAGAGTGCCGAGTCCACACGGCTTCTCCCGAAGTACGGTCCTATCCGGCTGACAGTCTACTGCATGGTGATCGGAACGCTCATCATGCTGCCGCTGTCCATACCATGGCTTCTTGCGCAGGATTGGCAGTCCATCCCCCCTGTCGGTTGGCTGGGTATGGCCTACTCCGCTTTGCTTTCGATTACGTATGCGTATTTTGTGTGGGCTTATGCGATCAATACCGTTGGCGTGGCACACACCTCGGTATTCAACAATGTCACGCCTATCATTGCGCTGTTCGCCGGCTGGCTGGTCCTGGGGGAGAAACCCACGGCGATGCAAATTGCGGGAGTGCCGCTGGTGCTGATCGGTGTGTTCATCGTCCGCTCCCGCCGGCCGGCGCCTGTTCCCGACGAGTAGGCGGCCTACGACCAGTCTTCCTTCGAGGCTTTCTTTTTTCTCCGGACCAGAATCACGACGACGATCAACAACGCCAGCGCGCCTGCCACGATTCGAATTGTCGTTGTGTTGTCGGCACTGCCGCCGCCTTCGGCCGCTTCCTGGAACAGCCATAGCGCGAGAAACATATGAGACCGTCCTTTCCTTAATGGCTTCGCCCTGTCGGGCTTGCATTCGCTCCGCTCATTTCTTTATGGACCCTGCAACAGTTGTAAATCGCGAAGGACCGAGATTATACCCGGCGCGAGAATCACCACAAACAACGCCGGCAGAATGAAGAGCACGATGGGAAAGATCATCTTCACGGCAGCTTTGTTGATGGTGGCCTCGATTTCGAGGCGGCGCTTGGTGCGCACGGAGTCCGCGTAGATCCGGAGTGCCTGCGCCAGTCCGGTACCGAAACGCTCGGCCTGAACGATCATGCCGGCAAGCGAACGAATATCCAGAAGACCGGTTCGCTGTGCCATGTGCTGGAATGCGACGGCGCGTTCCTGTCCCGCCTGAACTTCGAGCGTCATCCAATAGAATTCATCCGCGAGTTCCGGATACACGAATCGGATTTCCTCGCCCACGCGCGCGATCGCCTGATCCAGCGACAGGCCGGCGCCGAGAACAATGCTGAGCATGTCCGTCGTATCGGGAAGTGCCGCCATGAGGCTGAGCCGGTGCCGATTGCGCAGATATACAAGCACCTGCTCCGGAATGAAGTAGCCGAAGATCACGGCTGCAGCCATGCCCAGCAGCCACATTGAGAGTTCTTCGTTACGAAGAACCACCAGACCCGTAATGAACAACGCGACACTGAAAACCAGTGACAGAACGCCGTACGTTTTGACAACGCCGGCGCCGCGGAATCCGGCGCGCATGAGTTCCAGTTCCTTCTGCCGGAACCAGCCCTTACCGAAGATGGCGCCGTACGTGGACCGCAGAAGCATTTCCCAGAAGTCACCGCCGAGGATCGGCCCCGTGACACCGCTCATGGATTGTTCCTGGAGCTCCTGAATGCGCCGGGCCAGAGGGTCGCGACGCGTACCGAGGTAGTAGTTCACGCCTGCGACCAGCAGCGTTACGCATGCCAGTGTGCTGAGGAAAAACATCAGTGGATAACCGACTGTCATTTACAGCCTCACCGCTGCAACTCTGCGGACGACCACGATGCCGATGATCTCCGAAACGATTCCGTAAATCAGGAACCGCGAGCCGGTCTCGGTCAACCACAACACGGAAATGTATTCGTATCGCAGGAAATAGAACGCGACGCCGGTCACGACGGGCAGCCCGCACAACAGCGCAGCTGAAAATCGTTGCTGGGCCGTGTGAGCGCGCAGGCGCGCGCGCAACTGGAGGCGCTCGCGAATGACCGCCGAAAGATTTTCCATGACTGTGACGATATTGGCTCCCGTTTCCCGCTGCAGGACGACACCTGTTGAAAAGAACCTCAGGTCCAGCAACGGAACGCGATCGCCGAGACTGTGAAGCGCCTCAGTGACGGTTGAGCCGAGGGTCAGATCTTCAACCAGTTTTTTGAATTCGCTGCCGAGCGGTTCAGGCGTTTCCTCGGCGAGGACCTGAAGACCGCTGTGGATGTTGTGTCCCGCGCGCATCGCGCGAGTAAAGAGGTCGATGGCGTCCGGCAGGATCTCCTCGATCTGACGCATCCTCGTCTGGCGCTTGAGCCGGATGTAGAAAAACGGGATCGATGCGCAGCCGATGGCAAACATGACCTTCAAAACCTGGAACGGGAAAAGTCCGAAGATATCCGCCGCCAGGTAAGTGCCGATCAGTATAAGAATGCTGAACGTCACGACGTTGCCGGCGCGATATGTCAGGCGGGCCTGATCGATTGTCATCTGCAGCGACTTCATCAGCTCGAACCGTGAAAGGAACGAGGCTGTGCCGGCCTGCTGCTGCCGGAGCAGCGACATCGACCGCCTGCCGGTCTCGACGCGCAATCCACGCAGCCGCTGCTCGACTTCCGTGCGTGTTCGACGCTGCGGGCCCCACCACGCATACTCGGCGGCGGCGGCAAAGGCGGCTGTGAAAATGAGAAATGTGATGACACCAATCATGCCAATCATCCCTGAGGTTCCGCAGTGACTCCCGCCGCGTGCAATCGTTTCAAAAACGCCGGCCGATAACCGGTCGTCACGAACTGACCCACGACCTGCTGCGCCTCGTCCATGCCGCTTCGCTCAAAACGATATATCTCCTGGATTTCAACCTCGCCCTCGGTCGCGCCAACGACTTCCGCTACGCTCGAGACCTTTCGCGAACCGTCGCGGAAGCGGGTCATCTGAACAACGACCTGAATAGCGGATGCAGCCTGCTGGCGGATGACGGGCTCCGTGAGACCCATATTGGCCATGAGCACCATCGTCTGAATGCGGTGAAAACAATCGCGCGGCGAATTCGCGTGCATGGTGGTCATCGAGCCGTCGTGGCCGGTGTTCATGGCCTGCAGCATGTCGAGCGCTTCCGCTCCGCGCGACTCGCCGACAATGATGCGATCCGGCCGCATGCGCAATGAATTGATGAGCAGGTCACGCGGCGTGACCGCTCCCTGGCCTTCGATGTTGGCCTCGCGCGTTTCCAGTCGGACGACGTGCCGTTGCTGAAGCATCAACTCGGCGACATCCTCGATCGTGACGATGCGTTCCGTCTCCGGAATGAACCGCGACAGCGCGTTCAACAGCGTCGTCTTCCCGCTGCCGCTGCCGCCAGAAATAACAATGTTCAAACGGGCGCGGACACAGCCTTCGAGCAGCTGCAGCATCGGGGGCGTCAGCGTCGCGTTGGCGACCAGTTCGTCGTTTGAAAGCACCCGCCCGCCGAAGCGCCGGATGGAGAGCGCCGGACCGTCCAGCGTCACGGGCGGAATGGCGGCGGTCACGCGCGAGCCGTCAGCAAGACGGGCCGCCACGATCGGATTTGCTTCATCGATTCGCCGGCCGACCGCCGCGACCATTTTTTCGATGATGTGCAGCAGGTGCTTGTCGTCTTTGAACTGGATGGACGAGCGCTGAAGAATCCCGCGACGCTCCACGTAGACTTTCCGGTAATTGTTCACAAGGATGTCGCTGATCGAGGGATCCTTCATGAGCGGCTCGAGCGGACCGTATCCGAAAACCTCGTCGAGAATCTCCTCGATAATGCGATCGCGCTCCGGCAACGTC
>Ga0137433_1000196_pt1 | contig 35844 bp, 27 predicted proteins | sample EasRivERMZT840_2_FD_102335 | JGI IMG/M metagenome (GOLD analysis project Ga0137433, IMG submission 102335) | Soil microbial communities from meander-bound floodplain in the East River, Colorado, USA - East River MetaG ERMZT840_2 | ecosystem: Environmental > Terrestrial > Soil > Floodplain ...
ACACGTTGGGCCATCGGCCGCCGTCGCCCACGGCCGACGCGGCGTTGCCGGTCGCGGTGTCCCAGCTGCTCGAAAAGACCGCGGCGCCGCCCGGCGGTGGCGGGGGCGGGGGTGGTGGCGGGGGTGGCGGCACGACAATGTTGCTCACGGTCACGGCGACGACGGCACTGGTTCGCGTGTTGCCGGCCGCGTCTCGCGCGACTGCGGTCAGCGTATGGGCGCCGTTGGACGCGTTGGCCGTGGACCAGGAGAGTGTGAAAGGCGCCGACGCGAGTTCGGAGCCGAGATTGTTGCCATCGCACTTGAACTGCACGCCCACGACGCCGACGTTGTCGCTGGCGTTGGCCGTGATGTTCACCGCGCCCGACACGGTCGAGCTGCCGGCAGGCTGCGAAATCGACACCGCCGGCGGGGTTGTATCGCCGGCCGGCGCGACCACCCGCACCGACACCTTGAGCGACGTGCGAGTGTTGCCGGCGGCGTCACGCGCGACGGCCGTCAAGCCGTGCGATCCGGCAGGAACAGTCGAGGCGTCCCAGATCACGCTGAAAGGGGCGCTCGTGTCCTCGGCGCCGACAGCCTGGCCGTTGACCAGAAACTGAACGCCGGCGACGCCGACGTTGTCTGACGCCGCGGCGGTAATCGGCACGGCGCCGGAGACCGTCGCCCCGCCGCCCGGTGAAGTAATCGTGACCTTGGGCCGCGTGCTGTCGCCGCCGCCGAGCGTCTCATATGCGACCGCGAGATAGGGCCGCAGGCCGATGTTCATGTTCTCCGAGCTCGCGAAGACCCGGTAGCGGTCCCTCAACCGGGTCGTGTCGGAGTTCAGCAGCAACCCGAAGTTGCTCGACGGATCGGCCAGCCACTCCTGCACCATCGACGTGACCGTCCAGGATTTGAAGCCGGGCGCCTTGTCGATCGCCGGCCGGTCGAACGCCGGCGAGATGTCGGACTGCGCGAGCGGAAACGCGCTGAAACAGCAGCCGCTGGGCGTCCAGGGCGTCGCGCCGTCGCGCGTCAGCCCGTTGGCGCCGCCCACCACGAGGTTGCCGTGAAGGATCTTGTGCACGCCCACGGCGTACGTGGCTTCTGGCGCCAAGTCGGCGTCGAGGAGCGCCAGATGCAGCGCGGCGCCCGTGACGACGGAGCCCGCAGGCACTGCCGACAGGTCGAACTTCATCACGATCGCGTTCGCCACCTTGTTGTCCGGCCAGGTGTAGGTCGCGAGGATGTCGCTGCCGCTGTAGTTGGCGCCGTCGAGGTTGAGATAGGTGTCGTCGGGCGTCAGGAGCACGTGGCCAACGGCGGCGGCCGTGTCGCGCGGCACGGCCGTTCCGACGCTGGCTGGGCGGGGAACGGCCTGCGGGGTGGTATCCACCGCCACGAGAGTCCCGGCCGCGCCGCCCGCCAGCCAGCAAAGAGCGATTACTGAACGCTGAGTGAGCGGGCGGAACGAAGTCGGGTTGAACATCGAGCTCCCTTGCCTGCGCAGGTGTACCTGCGTTGGCGCGACACATTCGCAAAGCTCATGCCATCAGGTAAAAGCTTGATGGCGATAATTACGGCTCCTCCCAAATCCGAAACGCAATAGTCCCATTGGGTTCACCTGCAATGACTGTTGGTTCGCGACCAAAATGTCCGCGTTGCGGCAGCACGACGTCCTGGGTTCTGAAGAGCCGGCGGCGGCGTTGCGCCAAATGCCGGTTCGATTGGAGACCAGGACAGCTGCCGCTCCGTCTGTCTCGATCGCAATGGCGCGATCTGCTCCAGTGGTTTGTCCGCGGCGCGACGAGCGCGGCCATCGCGCATGAGACCGGCCTGAACCGCAAGCGCGTGCTGCGGGCCCTGACGGCGGCGCGGCGCGTGCTCGCCACCGAGGCGCCCGAACAGCCGCCGCGATTCCACCACCCGGCGAGCGACGAGGAGCGTCCGGCCCCCCGACGCGGCCGCGTCCGCACGCTCGGCCTGACGATCACCAACGGCATCGCCTGGGCGGAGGTGCTCTCGGACGACGACGCCGACACGTTCGAACGCTACGTCAACGGACCGCGGGCGGGAACGCCGGCTGTGCCCCCCGGCCTGCTGCCCTACACCGCCGTTGTGTACCGGCGACGCCTGTACCGGCTTGCGGCCGGTCCCGACGCGTCCACGCCGTCGGCCTTCGGACCACTCGAGGCCTTCTGGGCGTACCTCCAGCGACACCTCCGATCGCGCGGCGGCGTGCGCGCCGAACGCCTGCATCTGTACCTCGCGGAGTATTCGTGGAGGTACAACCGGCGGAACCTCACGCCAGTGGCGCAACTCGATGAATTGGTACGACTTCTCGAAGACTTCAGGGAGCGGGGTGGGACTAATCGCCTCGCCGTCGAGGGCTTCCGGTCAGGTATTCACCTGAGTAGCGCATCGGGTAAACCTCTGAGCTGAGCGTAAGAATTTTCCACCCGATCCCCTTTTTGACATCGTTCAGTCCCGACGCATGAGATCTCGGTCAGTCGGTCGACCTCTGACAGAATCTCCCTGAATGTCGTCGCCGCCTCTTGGCGCCACCCTGGATCCCACCGGCGCCGCCTTCGCCCTCTACTCCGCCCACGCAGTCGCCGTTGATCTGTGCCTCTTCGACGGCCCGGATGCCGTCGAGCCACGCCAGGTCCTTCCTCTCGACGAGAGGACGGGTGACGTGTGGCATCGACACGTCCCCGGCGTGAAAGCCGGGCAGCTCTATGGCTATCGGGTCCACGGCCACTGGGATCCCGCCAGTGGCTACCGCTTCAATCCGGCCAAGGTCCTGATCGATCCGTACGCGCGCGCCGTGGGCCGCCCACCGCTGTGGCACCCGTCGCTCCTCTCGTACGCCGAGGGCTCGGACGGCGACGGGCCACCGGACCCATCGGACAGCGCGCCCTATGCGCCGCTCGGCGCCGTCATCGAATCCGATTTCGATTGGGGCGACGACCGGCCGCCTCGCCGGCCGTGGGCCGAGACCGTCATTTACGAAGCGCATGTGAAGGGGCTGACGATCCAGCACCCCTTCGTCGAGCACAAAGGCACGTACCTCGGACTCGCCTCGCCCCTCGTAATCGATCACCTGAAAGCGCTGGGCGTGACGGCGATCGAGCTGCTCCCGATCCACGCGCACGCCGTCGAGCCGGTGCTCGTCAAGCGCGGGCTCAGCAATTACTGGGGCTACAACACGCTCAACTTTTTTTCGCCGGATCCGAGGTACGCCGTCGGCGATCCCCGCCACGCTCCGGTCGAATTCAAGACGATGGTCCGCGAGCTGCACCAGGCCGGACTCGAGGTCATTCTCGACGTCGTGTACAACCACACGGCCGAGACCGGCCACCTGGGGCCGCACCTCTCGTTCCGCGGGATCGACAACCTGACCTACTACCGCCTGGAGCCTCGGCGCCTGTCGCGGTATGAGGACTTCACCGGCTGCGGAAACACCCTGGACCTGCGGAAGGCGCCCGTCCGCGAAATGATGATGGACAGCCTGCGCTACTGGGTGCGGGAGATGCACGTCGACGGCTTCCGCTTCGACTTGGCCCCGGCGCTCGCGCGAGGCGAAGAGAACGTCGAGGGCCTCGCCGATTTCTTCGACGCCGTGCAGGCCGACCCCGTGCTCGCGCCGGTCAAGCTCATCGCCGAGCCCTGGGACGCGGCCCCCGGGGGTTATCACGTGGGCGGGTTTCCGGCCGGCTGGTCGGAATGGAATGGCCGGTACCGCGACACGGTCCGCCGGTTCTGGCGAGGCGACCGCGGCATGCTGCCGGATCTCGCGACCCGCCTGGCCGGCAGCTCGGACGCCTTCAATTCGCCGGGACGAACGCCGCAATCCAGCATCAACTTCGTGACCTCACACGACGGCTTCACGCTGGCGGACCTGGTGGCGTATGCCGCCAAGCACAACGAGGCCAACGGCGACGACAACACCGACGGGGACAACAACAGCTTCAGCTGGAACTCCGGCGAGGAAGGGCCCTCGGATCACCCCGACGTGCTCGCCCGCCGCCGGCAGGCCCGCCGGAATCTGCTCCTGACGTTGTTCGTCTCGCAGGGCGTGCCCATGATCTCCGGCGGCGACGAGCTGGGCCGCTCGCAGGCCGGCAACAACAACGCGTACTGCCAGGACTCGCCGCTGAGCTGGACCGGCTGGAACCTCGACAACGAGGACCAGGCGTTTCTCGACTTCCTCGATCGGCTGTCGGCGCTCCGGCGATCCGTTCGCGCCTTCCGGTACGAAACCTTCCTCAGCGGTCTGGCCACCGACCCGACCCACGCAAGCTGGCTCCGGCCCGACGGCGCCGAAATGACAGAACTGGACTGGCACGATCGCGATGCCAGGGCCATCGGCCTGCTCCTCGACGGCGTGCTCGTCGTGCTCAACGCCCTCGACGCCGAGATCACGTTCACGCTCCCACCCGCTCGAACCCCCGCCACGCACTGGACCCGTCACCTCGACACGGCCTATTCCGAAGCCGCGCCGGCGCCCGCCGCGGGGCCTGTGCCGATCGCGGCGCAGTCGGCCGTGGTGTTTGTGGGCTAGAAGAAAAGACGCCCAACGTCTTAGAATCCCAACCGGCATGGCTACTGCGTCGCGCACTCCGTCGGGCGGCGTCGTCAATTCCGTCGCCTACGCGGAGGGCAAGCGAGTCGGCGACGTCGAACTGGGAGACATCCCGGCGACGCTCGCACGCCCGGAGACCTTCGTCTGGATCGGCCTCGTCGATCCTGAAGAGTGGCTGCTGCGGGCCGTCCAGCCGCAGTTCGGCCTGCACGACCTCGCGGTCGAAGACGCGCTCAACGGCCATCAGCGCCCCAAACTCGAGCGGTACGACGACTGCCTGTTCATCGTGCTGCGCACGGTGCAGCTCGCGGGCGAGCCCCGGCACGTCGAGTACGGCGAAACCCACATCTTCGTGGGCCGCAACTACGTCATCACCGTCCGGCACGGCTCCCAGGTCTCGCACGTCGGCCTCCGCGCCCGATGCGAGGCGGCGCCCAAGCTCCTCGCGCAGGGACCAGCCTTCGTCCTGTACGCCGTGATGGACTTCGTCGTCGATCAGTACCTGCCCGTCGTCGAGACCCTGGACGACGAGCTCGACCTCGTGGAAGCCGAGGTCTTCAGCGAGCGCTTCGGGCGGAGGACGACGGAGCGGATCTATCGCCTCAAGCGTGACGTGCTGTCGGTGAAGCGCACGCTGTCGCCGCTCGTGGACATCTGTAACCGCCTGATGCGGTTCGACAGCGACCTCATCGCCGAGGAGACTCGACCGTACTTCCGCGACGTCTACGACCACGTCGTCCGCCTCACGGAAATGCTCGACAACCTCTCCCAGATGGTCTCGACCGCGCTCGAAGCGAACATCTCGCTCGTCTCGATGTCCCAGACCGAAGGCACCAAGCGCCTCGCGGCCTGGGCCGCGATCATCGCCGTGCCGACGATGGTGGCGGGGATTTACGGGATGAATTTCAGCTACATGCCGGAGCTGACCTGGCGCTGGGGCTATCCGTTTGTCCTGGGCTTGATGACGACGGCATGCCTCGGCCTGTACATCGCCTTCCGTCGCACGCGCTGGCTCTAGACCGGCCCCAGCTTCGGCGGCCTCGCGCCCGTTCGCCTGGTCGCGAGCGAGAGGGGCGCGTAGTCGATCTCCACACCAGCGCGGGCGCTCCGCAGCAGGAGCCCGCCGCGGCTCATGTCGCCCCGTCCAATGAAGGAACGCGGAAAGTAGAGGTGGGGGCCGAACACGGCCTCGAGAATCTCCACGTACTTTGACGAGGCGATGCTCCCGAGCAGCACGACCTGGTCGCCGTCGGCGAGCCGCCCCGCGATGGCCAGGGCGTCGCGTTCGAGCGGCCGGCGGTACCGTCCCTCGCCAGCGTCGATGTCCACGGCGGCAAACTCGCGGAGCATCGGCGCGGTCACGATGGTGTCCGGCGGGATCAGGCCACGCGTGGGCGTGATCACGTACGACTCGCCGAAGGCCGCACCGTACGCGAGCTTGCCGCGAAAGTAGAGGCCGGACATGAATGTGTACGCTTCTCCGAGCGTCAGGCGTCCGGCCGCCAGCGCCTGCGCCGTCGCAAAGGCCGACCTGGGCTCGAGGAGCATCCGCGCCCGCTTACCGCCGCCGTACGCGGGCGAGAGAAGAAAGAGGCGCATCCACACATAATAAGGAAGCGATGGCGGACGAGCGCGCACGGTTGCGGATCTACATCGGCGCGGCTCCCGGCGTCGGCAAGACCTACGTGTTGCTGCAGGACGCCAACGCCCTGCGCGCCCGCGGCCTCGACGTCGTCATCGGCTACCTCGAAACCTACGGGCGGAAGGAGACGGACGCCCAGATCAAAGATCTCGAGATCATCCCCCGCCGCAGCGTGGACTACCACGGCGTGAAGATGGAAGAGCTGGACGTGGACGCGATCAAGGCGCGCAAGCCCCAGGTCTGCGTCGTGGACGATCTGGCGCACAGCACCGTTCCCGGCAGCCGCCACGCCAAGCGGCACGAAGACGTCGCCGAGCTGCTGGACGCCGGCATCCACGTGATGACGGCCGTCAACATCCAGCATCTCGAGACGCTGAACGACGCCGTGGCCAAGGCCACCGGCGTCCGCGTGCGCGAAACGGTGCCCGATACCTTCCTCCGGCGCGCCGACGAAGTGATTCATGTGGACGCGACGGTCGAAGAGCTGCGCAGGCGGTTGCGCGACGGCAAGATCTACGGGCCCGACAAGCCTGAAAAGATCGACCAGGCGCTCGGCAGCTTTTTTCAGAAAGGCAACCTCTCGACCCTGCGCGAGCTGGCGCTCCGCGCCGTCGCGGACGAGGTCGGCGACCGGGCGGCCAGCTATCGCGCCCGCGAAGGGCTGTCGCCGGCGTTGATTCCCGAGCGCGTGATGGTCTGCATGAGCTCCAATCCCATCGCGCCACGGGTGATCCGCACGGGCGCGCGCATCGCCGGCCGGCTGGGCGCGCGCTGGTACGCCGTGTATGTCCAGACGCCGGTGGAGCAGCCGGACCGCATCGACCCGCGAAGCGCCGGCGCGCTGCAGCAGAACATCAAGCTGGCGGAAAGCCTCGGCGCGACCGTCGTGCGCGTGGAGGCCGAGCGTCCGGCGGACGGGTTGATCGGATTTGCCCAGCGTGAAGGCGTCACGCACGTGATCTTCGGGCAGAGCGCGCGCACGCGATGGGAGCTGCTGTGGCGCGGCTCGACGCTCGATCGGTTTCTCAGCGCGGTCCCTGATGCCGCCGTCCAGGTGGTGCCGCTCGGCGAACGAGCCTGAGACGGGTGAAGGAACGGCACTATCGTCGAGCATTCGGCGAAAGATCCGGTATTTACCCGAGGTGCACCTACAGGAAACTGCTAGACTGCACGACAACTTTTTTAGATGCCCGTTCGCTCCCCGCTGGCAGTCGTTCGAGTCGGCGTCGCGTCGCTCCTGGTTGTGGTGGCGGGAGTTTCCCTGACCGCGCCGGCGGCCGCGCTCGCGTCCGCGCTACCCATTGGATCGGACGATCCGGTCACGGAAGTCGAGATCACGCGCGCCTTTACGGACCTCGACGGCAAACTCGCCACCGAAAAAGATGCGGGCAAGTGGGCGGCGGCCGCGAGGCTGCCGCTGTGGGACTTCGCCCGGCAGTGGCAGACCCGCCGGCTGACGCCGGCCCAGGAAACCCGGATTCTCACGCGGCTGGCCGCGATCGGACGCGCCCATGCCGGCGGCCCCGAAGCCGTGCGCGGCGCGCAGTTCATGATCAAGTCGTTGTCGGTCGGCCGCGTCGCGCCGGACATCGCCGGAGAGGACCTGGACGGCCAGCCGTTCCGCCTCAGCGACTACCGCGGCCGCGTCGTCACCGTGATCTTCTCCGGCAACTGGTGCGGCATCTGCCGCAGCGACTACCCGTTCACGCGGCAGCTTCTCGAGAAGTTCGGCGCCGCGCCAGTCGTCGTCCTCGGCGTCGACAGCAGCACCAGCCTCGATGCCGCCAAACGCGCCAAGCACGACAACGGCCTCGCCTACCGATCGTGGTGGGACGGCGACAGCGCCAGATACAACCAGGGGCCCATTGCCACCACCTGGAATGTGGTCGGGTGGCCGACGGTCTATGTCATCGACGCGAAAGGCGTCATTCGGTTTGTCGATGTGCGCCGGGACCTGCTGATCGGTGCGGTGGGACAGCTGGTGACACCGGAATAGGGGTCGTACCTCGATCTGTGGAAAACTTCGCGGACCTCGCCGAAGAAAAGTCCCCGAAGTTTTCCACAGATCGAGGTACGACCCCGTTTCTTACTGGATCGACGTGCAACGATCCGCGACAGCCGAGATCGTCTTGACCGACAGCTTCGGCAGGTCCTGTTCCGAGACCTTCTGACCCGCGGGCGGCGCCGGCGGTTCCTTGGTTTCGGCCTGGCCGATGATCCGCACCTGCTTGTTCAGGTTGGCCCTGAGATCCGGCACGGCGGCGGACAGGAAGTAGGTCTTCGCCTTTTCGTCCTTGCTGTCCAGATCGATCCTTGCGCCCTCCAGCAGAAAGATAGCCGGCGTCGAGCCCTGCACGAGACATCCCGTCAGCGTGACGTCCTTCACCCTGTCGCCCTGCGCCGCCACCAGCGCGGTCGCCAGCGTCGTGCCCAGGATCACCCCGAAGATCTGTCTCCTCATGGTTCCCTCCGAGACAACCGAGCGGCCGACTGGGGCAACGTTGGCAGTACTCAAGGGATGTGCCAACGGCCACACGCGCGCAGAACACGCGCGGCGCGGCGATATCGGGTAAACCCTGTAGGAAAGAAAGAGGCGATGCCCTAGCGAATCGCCTCGATGCGCCAGCTGAACTCTTCGAGCAGCTTCTCGCTCCAACCGACCTTCACGAAGGCCCGGCGCCCCTCGCGATCGAGGAACCACGTCGTCGGGAACGCCGTGATGCCCGACCGGGCGACGAAGCCGTCGTCGAACAGCACCGGGAACGTGTACTTCTTCTGCGCCATCCACGGCGCGACGTCGTCCGGATTGCGATCGTTGTCGATCGTCAGAATCGCGACGTTGGCGTCGCCCTTGTACTTCTCGTGCAGCTTCTGGTAGTCGGGCAGCTCCTGGATGCACCAGCCGCACCAGATGCCCCAGAAGTTGATGACGACGATCTTGCCTTTGAGGCTCTCGAGCGAGACGCGGGATCCGTCCATCGACTTCAGCGCGAAGGCCGGCGCCGCCGCCGGCGTGGCGCTCCGCTCGCCGAGCACCTTGTCCTTGCGGCGCATCCGGTCGACATCGGCGATCTCCACCAGGTACTTGTCGAAGCCGTCGAGCGTGCCCTTGCGCTTCTCATAGAGCGCCTTGAGCGCCGTCTCGCACGGATTGACGCCGGGCGCCTGCACGGACATGCCCTTCACGTAGTACTGCTCGGCGCGCGTGATGTTGCCGGTCGCCTCGCACCACTTGCCGAGATGCAGCAGGTTCCCGCGGCTCTCGTGATTGAGGTCGTACGAGCGCAGCAACTCGCCTTCAGCCTCGGCCGTCCGGCCCTGATTGAACAGGATCCAGCCCAGCGTGTCGTGGCCGATCGCCGTCTGGTAGTTCAGCGATCGCTCGTAGTCGCCCGGCGTTTCGTAGAACTGCCGCTGGCTTTCGATCTTCGCCTTGAACGCCGCGGGGCTCGCGCGTGAGATCTGCTCGGCCTCGTCGAGCAGCAGCTTGCGATCGGCGAGCCGCACGAGCGCGCTGCCCTGTGTGATATGCAGGTTGGTCGTCTCGTACTTGACCATGCCGTCGAGCACCGGCTTCAACTCGGCGGCGGTGGCCGCCTGATCCTCCACCAGCACGTTGAAGTAGTTGCGATAGGCCTCGCCGAGCAGACCCATGTGGTAGTGCTTCGGCCGCGCGAGGTAGCCGGCGAGCAGCTCGCGATATTGCGGCGACTTCAAGCCGTCAGCCGTTTGCTGGATGGCCCGCCACCGTCCCACGACGACCCACTCGGATTCCGTGCTGTCGGGGAACTTCGCGAGGATCTGCTCCTCGAGCGCGCGCTGCCGCTCCGTCTGCTTCGTCTCTTCGAGCTGCGACGACACGGCAAAGAGCACGCCGGGACGCGAGCCATGCTGCGCGAGGAACGTGTCGATGTCCTTCTGCACCATCGCCGTCTTGTCCTCGCGGCTGAGCTTCAAGCTCCCGTTGACGGCGCTCCAGTACGCCTGATGCATCGCGGTCACGCCCGGCGCGATGCCAAGCGCCTTCTGGATGAGGGGCAGCGCGTCGTCGCTTCGACGGTTGCCCGAGAGGTACGTCGCCGGCTGGTAGTGCGCGTTCACGTTCGAGGGATCCGCCTGGCGCGCCTTCTCGAACGTGGCGAGCGCCTCGGTGAACTTCGCTTCATCGCGCGTGCGGCCGCTCGATTGCACGTAGAGCACGTACGCCTTCGTGTTCAGGAGCTCCGCCGGGTTCTTGAGGCGCGGGACGCGGTTGTCGATGAACGCGATGGCCTCGGCGCGGCGTGACGCGTCCGAGCCCATGGTCTGCGCGTGAATCCAGACGGCGTCCGGATGGTCGGGCATCAGCTGAAACGCCCTGGCGCCGGCGTCGACCGCTTCAGGGGCGCCGCTGTTCTGATAATTGAGCGTGCCGGCAAGCGCGAGCCAGGACCACCCGTCGGCCGGCGCGGCGCTCACCATCCGTCGCGCCATCGCCACGCCCTCGTCTTCGCGGCCGCGGCGCACGAAGCTCAGCAGGTACCAGGCCTTCAGTTCCTGCGACGCCGATGGCGCCGCCGCGGGGGATGCGCCTTCGAGGACCGCCGTCTCGTAGTCGCGCTGGAAATACAGCGCCCGCAGCCGCGCGGCGTCAACCGCGTTTGAAGGCTGAGCGGAGGTGGTGGTGAACGTCGCGGCTGACAGGGCCGCCAGGGTCAACAGCGACGCGACAACACGAGTGCTCGTCATCGGATCCTCGCTACCGGAAGTTCGTGATGGCGTTCATGCTCAAGTCGTGACGCATTTTTTGGATGTTTGACATCGCGTTGGAGCGCCTCGATTCGATCTGAGACGCATCGAGAGCGGCCCTATTCCGCCGAATCTCCTCCAGAATCGTCCACAACGACCGCATCTGCGAGTCCAGATCGAAGAGTTGCGTGCGATAGGCCCGCGCCACCGCGCCCTCGAGGGCGGCGGCCCAGCACTCGCGCGTGACCACTCCTTTCTGTGCGGCCGGATCGGCGGTCGAGGTCGTGGTGGCCGTGGTACTGGACGCGTTGGGGTACGGCATGGGAACGGGCCCGCCGAAGGTGGGCATCCTGCACACTGACACTGCCATTGGGGTGAAGGCATGGCCGGACTTGGCAGCCTCTACGAGCGACTGGAGGCCAGTCGCGGAAATCGTGGCCATCGATATCTCCTCGGTTGAAGCCGTCAGTATAAGGCCGGTGCCGGTATAGTGTTCCGTCGCGGACCCACCAAGGACGGTTTTCATGACGACTCGGCAACGAATCGCAGCAGTGCTCGCGGCGTGTGGCGCGGCCGCGTCGATGACGGCGACCTCGGGTGGCGCACAAGCAGGCCGGACGTTCACGACCAACTTCACGGTGAAGGAGTTCGCCGACCGGCGCGCGAAGATCTACGACGCCATCGGCCCGGATTCGGTGGCCCTGATGCAGGGGCTGCCGAGCGTGCACTCCTCGGCCATCTTCCGCCAGTCCAACGAGTTCTATTACGTCTCCGGTGTCGTCGTCCCGCAGGCGCTGTTGCTCATGGACGGCGCCACGCGGCGGAGCATCCTCTATCTTCCCAAGCAGAACGTCAGCCGTGCCGCTGTCGAGGGCGACCTGCTCTCGTCGGACGATCCGGCAAAGACGGCGGCGACCACGGGCGTGGACGAGGTGAAGTCGCCGGACCAGCTCGCCGCCGACCTGCAGGCGCGGACGAGCGCGAAAGCCATCTTCGTCCCCTTCGCGCCGACGGAAGGCGCCAGCGAAAGTCCCGATGGCGCGCGACGACGGACGGGCGACGTGGCCTCGGATCCGTGGGATGGACGCATCAGCCGCGAGAACCATCTGCGCGAGCTGGTGAAGACACGCGCGCCGCGGCTCGAGATCCGCGACCTGTCGCCCGTTCTCAACACGCTGCGGGAGATCAAGAGCGCTGCCGAGCTGGCGATCATCACCCGCGCCACGAAGATCGGCGGCGAGGCGATCACCGAGTCCATGCGCAGCACGGCGCCCGGCCTCCACGAGTACGAGCTCGATGCGCTGGCGCAGTTCATCTTCGTCCGGCATGGCGCGCAGGGCGAGGCCTACCGCGCCATCGTCGCCAGCGGACCTGCCGCGATGAACGCGCATCACCGCGCCGGCGAAAAAGTCATGACCGCCGGCGAGCTCGTGCTGATGGACTACTGCCCCGACCTCGGCTACTACCGGTGCGACGTGACCCGCCAGTGGCCTGTGAACGGGAAGTTCACGCCCGATCAACGTGATCTGTACGGGTTCTATCTGGCCGTGTACGACGCCATCCTCTACTCCATCAAGGGCGGCCTCACCGCGCAGCAGGTGTTGCAGAACGCGCTGCCGAAGATGGAACAGGCGCTCGCCGGGACGAAGTTCTCGAAGCCGATCTACACGGAGGCGGCCACGCGATTCCTCGATCAGTTCCGCGGGTCGGCGAAGACCGGCCGTGGCGGCCTGGGGCACGCCGTCGGCATGGCGACGCACGACTTCGGCGGGGGTTCCGGGCTGATGCGCCCCGGGATGGTGTTCACCATCGAGCCCGCGATGACCATTCCACAGGAACAGATTTACATCCGCCTCGAGGACATGATCGTCATCACGGAGGGCGGCGCGACGATCCTGTCGGACTTCGTACCTCGCAGCATCGCGGCCGTCGAGAAGGCGATCGCGGAGCCTGGGCTCCTGCAGCAGTACGGAAGAATTCGCTGAGCAGCTTGTCTCGATTCTGGTGGCGCGCGCAACGTCGGTTGGACAGTCCGCCCTTCTTCGCGGCCGCCGAGCTCGCTGACGTCGCCGGCTTCTACGCCTCGATCGGCGCGCCACCGACACCACTCCGCCACCTGCGTGGTCTCGCTCGCGAGCTGGGACTGGGTGATGTCCTCGTCAAGGACGAGTCGCAGCGATTCGGGCTGCCGGCGTTCAAGATCGCCGGCGCGCGATATGCCGTCTCGCGGCTGGCCGAGCATCGCAGAACACCGCTTGGGGATCTGGCGTGTGCGACTGCGGGAAATCACGGCCGGGCCGTCGCGCACGCAAGCCGACTGCATGGACTTCATGTGCATGTCTACGTGCCGGTTGGCACCGCCGACGCCAGGGTCGCCGCGCTTCGCGCGGAAGGCGCCGACGTCGTCGTGACGACCGTCGGCTACGACGCGGCTGTTCGACTGATGGCACAGGACTCGGCCGCGAGCGGCTGGACGATCGTCTCGGACACGGCCTGGGACGGCTACGAGGAGATCCCGCGCTGGATCATGGCGGGATATACGCGGCTGATGGACGAGGCCGCCGGCCAGTGGGGCGACGCGCCACCCGATGTCGTCATCGTTCAGGCCGGCGTCGGAAGCCTCGCCGGCGCGGTGGCCGGCTGGCTGGAACACGTCGCCGGACCGCGGCCCCATTTCATAACCGCTGAACCGATTGGTTCCGCGTCGGTCCTCACGTCGCTCGAGGCCGGGCGGCGAATCACGCTCGAGTCGTGCGCACCCACCGCGATGGTCGGACTGCGCTCGGCAGAGGTCAGCACGATCGCCTGGCCCGTCCTGGCGTCAGGCGCCGATGCCGCGATCGCGGTCAACAAGGTGCTGGCGGACGAAGCAATCGCCCGGCTGGCGCACCCCGCGCCGGGCGACGACGTGGCCATAAGGACCGCGGCGTCAGGCGCGGCCGGTCTCGCCGCGCTCTTCGCTCTGGTGCGCGATCCCGATGCGGAATCCCTTCGGGACTCACTCGGCATCGGGCCGACGACGCGCGTGATGCTGATGGTGACCGAGGGACAAACGGCGTAGGCTGTGCCGGTCCAAAGCCCGGACCGGCCTACATGCTGCCCGGACCGGCCTACGAGCGGGCCAGCGCCGCCAACTTCTGAACCGTGTTCCAGTTGCGGCCGGTCGCAATCGCGCCGAGTTTCTTTTCGACCAGGTTCGGCGTCACCTTCGAGGTCCCGATCCCGACCGGGTAAAACAGATACGCCTGACGTCCGTCCACCTCGACGCGTTCAGGTCCGGCGATCGCCGCCCGCAACGCATCCGCCGCGCCGCGGACAGCCGGCGTCTTGAGGCAGTAGGCGATCAGGCGGCTCGGATCCTTCGCCGCCTCGTCGGCAAACGGATTCCGGCTCACGAGCCGATCCCATTCCCTGGGCGTCCGCACGATCACCGAGCACTGGACCTTGAGGCGCTTTTCGATCTCTTGTTCGAGGCGCTGTTCCAGCGCTTCGCCTTCCAGATCCGAGCACTGGAACACGAGGTTGCCGCTCTGCAGGAGTGTCTGCGGGTTGGCGAAGCCGATCTTCTCGCAGAGGCCGCGCAGCGCGGCCATCGCGACCATCTTGTTGCCGCCGACGTTGATGCCGCGGAGAAGCGCGATGCGGGTCGCCAGCATGGCCATCCTGTGGGGCGAGTGTACCTCCGCCGGGGCCCGGCTTGACATGCTACGCCGCGCGTAGTATTACGTATGGCGTAGCATGGCGAAGCACAAAGACGACGCGCTGGCAGACCTCGGACGATTCTCCGAGCCGGCGCTCTTCATCCTGATCTCCCTCGCCGACGGCCCCAAGCATGGCTACGCCATGACGCTGGACATCGAGTCCCTGTCCGGGCACAAGCCGGGTCCGGGAACGCTGTACGGCGCGCTGGCCCGGCTCGAGGCGCGCAAGTGGATCGAGCCGCTCGCCGCCGATGACCGGCGCCGCCCGTACCGGCTGACGGCGGCCGGCCAGCGCGTGCTGCGCCATCGGTTGCAGAGCCTGCAGGCGCTCGCGCGCGTGGGCCGGTCGCGGCTGTCGGAGGCGTAATGCGGCCAGAAACACTGCTCCGTCTGTACCCGCGCGCATGGCGCGAGCGCTACGGCGAGGAGTTTCTCGCCACCATCGGGCCCGGCGCGCTGGGTCTACAACAAGTGATCGACATGGTCTCTGGGGCCATCGACGCGTGGCTGTCCGCCGATGTGCGGCGCGCCACCACGCCCGCGTCCGTCGCCCGGACAGGAGGAGGACTGATGAACGTGAAAGCTTTCATGGTTTGCGATCGCAACCAGGCGCGCTACACCAAGCGCGACGCGCTGATTGGCGCCGGCGTCATGGTCGGCGCCACCCTCATCCTGACGACAGTGGGTACCGTCGCGAGACGCAGCGGCTGGCCTGCGACCGGAGAGGCGCTGGTGAACCTGTCGTTCTTCGCCGCTCTGATGCTCTCGATGCCCTTCTGGCTGATGAAGGGCCAGCCGTGGAAGGCACAGGGCGTGATCATGGGCCTCACGGTCATGCTGCTCACGGCAGCCACCTATCTCGCGGGCCGCTAGGATTGCCGCACCGGCTACAATTCGCCCCTTGACGACGATCCTGCGCGTGGAAGTGCTGGACATCCGCTTTCCGACATCCGCCGGCCGGCACGGGTCCGACGCCATGCACCCGGATCCGGATTACTCGGCCGCCTACGTCATCCTGCATACGGATCGGCCGGACGGGCTCACAGGCCACGGCTTGACGTTCACGCTCGGACGCGGCACCGAGCTGTGCGTCGCCGGCGTGCACGCGCTCGCGCCCATCGTCGTCGGCGTGACGCTCGAGGCGATCGCGGCGGACATGGCGGGATTCTGGCGTCGGCTGACGTCGGATTCGCAGCTGCGCTGGCTGGGCCCCGAGAAGGGCGTCATCCACCTGTCCACCGCGGCCCTCGTCAACGCCGTCTGGGATCTCTGGGCGAAGACCGAGCGCAAACCCGTCTGGAAGCTGCTGGCCGACATGACACCGGAAGCGCTCGTGGCCTGCATCGACTTTCGCTACATCACCGACGCGATCGCGCCCGGGGACGCGCTGGCGCTCCTGCGCGATCGGGAACCCGGCCGGGCTGCCCGCGAAGCGGAGATCGCCCGGATCGGGTATCCGGCGTACACGACCTCGACGGGCTGGCTCGGTTACTCAGAAACCGAAGTCCGCGCGCGATGCCGGCAGGCCGTGTCCGAGGGCTGGACGCACTTCAAGATGAAAGTCGGCGACGATCGGGCGGACGACCGCCGCCGCGCCGCGCTCGTGCGCGACGAGATCGGACCCGACTGCACATTAATGATGGACGCCAACGGGCGATGGGGAGTCCTGGAGGCGATCGCCTGCATGCGCGATCTGGCCCCGTTCAATCCCTGGTGGATTGAGGAACCGACGAGCCCGGACGACGTGCTTGGCCATGCCTCGATTCGGAATGCGATTGCGCCCATCGGCGTGGCGACGGGCGAACAGTGCCAGAACCGCGTCCTGTTCAAGCAGTTCCTGCAGGCGCGCGCCCTGGACTTCTGCCAGATCGACAGTTGCCGGCTGGGCGGCGTCAACGAAGTGCTCGCGGTGCTGCTCATGGCGGCGAAGTTCGGGGTCCCGGTGTGTCCGCACGCCGGCGGTGTTGGCCTGTGCGAGTATGTGCAGCACCTGGCCGTGTTCGACTACATCGCCGTCAGCGGATCGCTCAAGCGCCGAGTCGTGGAGTACGTCGATCACTTGCACGAGCATTTCGTCGATCCGGTCGTTGTCGCGCGCGGACGCTACCGCGTGCCGACTGTCCCCGGATACAGCATCACGATGAAACCGGAGTCGCTCGACGCGTTCGCGTATCCACGCGGCGCCGCCTGGCGACAGTCATGAGCGAACCGGCCGCCCGGCTCGCCGGCAAGGTCGCCATCGTGACGGGCGGATCCAGCGGCATCGGGCTGGCGATCGTCGATCGGTTTGCCGCCCATGGCGCCGCTGTTCACGTGATCGACATCAATCCCTGCCCCTCGACGGCCGCGGCGTCGAGCCAGCGCGTAGACGTGTCCGTGGCCGCCGACGTCGAGCGCGCGGTGGGCGACGTGCTCGCGCGTGGTCCGGTGGACATCCTCGTCAACTCCGCGGGCGTCTCGCACATCGGCACGATCGAGCAGACGTCAGCGGCGGACTTCGATCGACTGTTCGACGTGAACGTCAAGGGCACCTATCACTGCATCAAGGCCGTGATCGGCGCGATGGCCGCGAGGCGGTCGGGGGTGATCGTGAACCTGGCGTCGGTCGCGGCATCGGCCGGCCTTGCAAACCGGTTTGCGTACTCGATGACCAAGGGCGCGATCGTCGCGATGACCTACTCGGTGGCCCGCGACTACGTCGCGGCCGGCATCCGGTGCGTATCCATCTCTCCGGCCCGCGTCCATACGCCGTTCGTCGACGGGTACCTCGCGAAGCACTATCCGGGCCGGGAAGCCGAGATGTTCGCGGCGCTGTCGGCCACCCAGCCGGTCGGCCGCATGGGCGAGCCGCGTGAAGTCGCGGACCTCGCCGTCTACCTCGCCTCGGACGAGGCCGCCTTCGCCACGGGCACCGACTATCCGCTCGACGGCGGATTCCTCAAACTGCACGGCTGATCCCGCCTGCTTTCGCGTACCCAGACAAGCGAGCGCCCGGGAGGGCCCGCCCGCGACCGGCCTTTGTCCGCAAACCGGCCCTGGGGCGTTACTTGAACAGAGAGCGGCGTATTTCATGTCTGACAACCCTTCGGCCCAATCCCATCTCGACGAGCCCGGTCCCGTCAGCGGTAGTGACGAGCGTCACAAGGGAAAGAAGCACAAGGCCAAGGTGCGCGCGGCCTGGATCTCGTTCGTGGGCCGGATCATCGCCCACGTCGCCGGAGCCGCCGCGACCATCGTCATCGGCCTCTCGGTCGTCAATCAGTATGTCAGCCGGACCACCCGCGAGTCTTCGGGAGGCGACCTTCAGAATCCGGCGCCGAGCCAGGCGCGCCGCGCCGACCACTGGCCGGGCGCGATCGACCTGGCCGTGCTGCCGCTCGAAAGCCTGTCGGCAGACTCGACCTACGAATACTTCGCCGATGGCCTGAGCGACTCGCTCATGGCGCACGCCGCGCGAATCGAAGGTCTGCACGTCACTTCCCGAGCGTCGTCGATGCATTACAAGGGCCTGCGCCCGTCAATCCCGGCGGTCGCGGCCGACCTGGGCGTGGCCTTCATCGTCGAGGGCACTGTCGCCAGTGACAACGGCCGCATGCGCGTCACCGTGCGGCTGGTCGATGCCCGCGCCGATCACGAGCTGTGGTCGCGCACCTACGAGCGGCCGCATCGCGACATCCTGACTCTCCAGACGGAGCTGGCCGCGGCAGTCGCCCGCGAGCTCAGCGCGACGCTCGCGCCGCTTGTCGAGCCGCGGGTCGCCGGCGCGCCTCGCATCGACACCGTCATGCACGGCGCATACATCAGGGGACGAAGTGCGGCGCGACTCGAGACCGCAGAGGGAATCGAAGCGGCGATCCGCTACTTCGACCAGGCGATTCGGCTGACGCCTGGATTCGCCCCGGCGTACGCCGGACTGGCGATCGCGTACGCGCAGCTCGGCGTCTCGGCTCCCTCGTCACCCGCGGCCGGGCACGCGTTCGAGCGCGCGCGCGAGGCCGCGATCACGGCGATCGACCTCGATCCGAATCTGGCCGACGCGCAGACGGCGCTCGCCACGGTGTCTCACCGGCTCGACAGGGACTGGGTGGCCAGCGAACAGGCCTACCGGCGCGCGCTCGCGCTCGGCCCCGGCAATGCGCTGGCGCACCGATGGTATGCGGTGTTTCTCGCGGAGCAGGGCCGGCATCGCGAAGCGCTGGCTGAAGCTGAACGCTCGCTCGATCTCGATCCGCTGCCGGCCGAAACGCACCACGCGCTTGGCCTCGTGCACCACTACGCCGGACGGTTCGACAAGGCCGCGGCCGCCGCGCGGCGCGCGAACGGACGGTAAGCCCATGGCCAGCATCCAGGGCGTGTTGACGACGGCGATCGCGTGCGGCCTGTTGAGCGGCGCGGCATATGCGCAGCAAGCTGCGCCCGATCTTCCCGCGCGCGTGAAAATGACGTGGGACGAGCGCCCGTCGATCCGGTTCGGGCGGATCGCGCGCGTCGACATTCGTCTGACCCTGCAGCTGGATGGCCGCGACTCCGAGGTCCCTTTCGATCCGGACGAGTCGCGCGCGTCGTGGGCGAGGAAGCGCGCCGGCGTCGAGGGCGTCGTGGCCGGGTTGTTCGGCTTCCAGATCGAGCATGACCTCGGCGCCGACGGCCAATGGCGTGACGTCTACGTCAACTACCAGCAATTCGACGCCATCCAGGTTCAGGCCGGCCAGTTCAAGCTCCCCTTCAGCCGTGAGCAGACCACGTCCCCCGCACGCATTGACTTCGCGTATCGGTCCAGAGTGGCCGAGACGCTCGCACCCGGCCGCGACCGCGGTGTCATGGTCCATGGCCGCGTGGTCCGGAACAGGCTGGAATACGAGCTCGGCCTGTTCGAACATGACGGCAACAACGCGAGGCGGTCCGGCGCCGATCGCGTGTACGGCGGGCGGTCTGTCGCAGCTCGCCTGACCGCCCGTCCGTTCCGGACCGTCCGCTCGGCCGCCCGAACGCTCGAAGTCGGCGCAGCCGGAGTCTGGAGCGACGTCTCCGAGGGCCTGCCGTCGCTGAAGGGCGAGACGCCGTTCGATCGTGAGTTCTACGATCCCGACCTCTGGGTGCTCGGCGCCCAGCGCCGGCAGGGCGTCGAGTTCCGCTGGAGGCCCGGACCGTTCTCCGTCAAATCGGAGTACATCAGGCTGACGACGGAGCGGCGGAACCAGAGCGTCGAAGACACGGACCTCTCACCCTTCCTCGCAGACGGCTGGTACGTGAGCGGGACCTGGATTCTGACCGGTGAACGCAAGGCGGCTGGGCCGGAGAACCCGCGGCGTCCCCTGCCGCGCGGACCCGGGGCGATTGAGGCCGCCGTCCGCTTTGAAGCGATCGCGTTCTCGAGCAGCGCCCCCGATAAAGACGATGGCGAGCCGTCCAGCAGCCCGCGCGCCGATGTCGTGCGGGGCAACCGCCTTCGCGCGCTGACGCTCGGCGTCAACTGGTTCCCCATGCGCTCGGTCAGAGTGCAGTTCAACGTGATCCGCGAGTCGCTGGACGATCCGTCGCAAGGCCCTCTCCCGCGGCAGTCCTCGTTCTGGGACCGCGTGGTTCGGGTGCAGTTCCACTGGTGAAAACGATGCGCCTCATACTCGCCCTGTCGATTCTCTTCTACTGGCCGGTTTTCCGCGTTTCGCCGCCCGGCCCTCTCGCAACGTCCGAGGATTTGTTCGCCAGCGACACACTCCACGATGTGCATCTTTACATCCACTCGAGGGACCTCCAGCGGCTCCGGTCGGAGTATCTCGAGAACACCTACTTCCCCGCCGATCTCGTGTGGCGGCACACGCGCGTTCGCAACGTCGCGCTCCGATCGAGGGGCGGCCTCGCGACACGCGACTCCGTGAAGCCCGGTTTCCGGGTGGACATGGACCGCTACACCCCCGGTCGGACCTTCCTGGGCCTTCGCGCGATCGTGCTCGACAATCTGTTTCAGGATCCGTCGATGATTCGCGAGGCGCTGTCGATGTCGGTCCACGCGCGGATGGGACAGACAGCGATGCGCGAGTCCTTCTGCCGCCTGTATGTGAACAACGAGTTCCAAGGGCTCTACACCATCGTCGAGGACGTCGATGAGCCGTTTCTCGCGAGGACATTCGGGCGCGACGACGGATACCTGTTCGAGTACCAGTGGCAGCAGCCGTTCGATGGCGGCCCGCTCGGCGCCGCGTTCGGCATCTACCGGACGCTCTTCGAGGCGAAGACGCACGAACTGGCGCCGAACGACGAGCTGTACGTCCCGATTCGCGCGCTGTTCGACACCGCCAGCCTGCCGGACGACGTCGTCACGCGGGAGGATCTCGAGCGGTACATTGATCTGAACCAGTTGGTGACCGCCCTGGCCTTGGACACGCTGCTCGGCGAGGAGGACGGCCTCGCCGGCCTCCACGGGATGAACAATTTCTATCTCTACCGCGACGCGGGATCGACCAGACATTCGTTCATCCCCTGGGATCGCGATCGAGCATTCAAACTGATCGACTCGTCGATCGTCGACCGTGTGTACGAGAACGCGCTGACACGTCGCGCGTTGTCCTACGGCGATCTCTTCGATCGCTATCTCCGTACTCTCGAGGACGGCGCGAGGATGCTTTCGAGTGGCGACTGGCTTTCCGCTGAAATCGAACGGCTGCGGGCGCTCATCGGCCAGGCCGCCTACGCCGACTCCCGCAAGCCCTACTCGAATGAGGAGTTCGAAGCCGCGGTGCAGTTCCTGCGTGAGTTCGCGACCGTGCGGTCAGCCCGCGTGCTGGAAGAAGTCGCCGCCTACCGGGGTGGGCGATAGGCGGGTGTATAACTTCGCAATGACCCGCCGTGAATGGCTTGCCGCCCTCGGATCCGCCGCCGGCTCGATCGTCGCGACGCGCGTGGTCGAAGCCGCCTTCGGCGAGGCCGGCACGCTCGCCGTCCAATCACAGCCGCTCAACTCGCTCGCCGGCGTCGATCGCGTCGTCATGCTCAAAGGCCGGACGTATCTCAACGGCTGGGTGGGATACGGGCAGCCGCCGCGTCCAGGACGTGGAGGCGGCCGCGGCGCGGCCGCGGCGACGCCACCGGCCGAACCGCCGGGCCCGCCACCGACTGGCGCGTGGAGCAAACTCTCCGGCCCTGGCGCCGTGACGTTCGCGGATCCGCGCGCCGTCGTCACGACCGCGACGTTCTCCGCGCCGGGTGACTACGTCCTGAAGGTCGTCGCCTCGAATGGCGCGACGACGGCCGAGTCCACGCTCGCGGTGAAGGTCGAGCTGCCGCCGCCTCCCACGCCGCTCGCGCCGGTCTTCACGGGCCCGTACGCGATCACGAGCCCGATGTGGGCCTCGCGCGCGAAGGCGCTCATCACGCGCTGGATCCCGCACTGTGTCGCTCAATGCGACCGGACGGATCTCGTTCAGGGCCCGGGCTCCGGCGCCGGCGGTCTCGACAACTTCATCGAGGCCGGCAAGGCGCTGCGCGGCGAGCCGCACGGCAAGCACAAGGGCTACGTGTTCTCGAACGCGTGGGTGCACCAGACGGTGGAGTCGATGTGCCTCGCGCTCATGGTGGACGCCCAAGGCGACCGCGAGATTCTCGCCGCGCAGGATCGCATGCGTACGACGCTCGAGGATTGGATTCCAAAGATCCTGTCCGCGCAGCACCCGGACGGTTATCTGCAGACGGCGTTCACGCTCCGCGACGCGCTCGGCCCCACGGAGACCTACCCCGCCGGCGGCCGCGGCCCGTGGACGGATCGCTGGATCGCCACGCACCGTTCCAATCACGAAGGCTACGTCGCTGGCTACTTCATCGAATCGGCGATTAACCACTACGTGATGACCGGCGGCAAGGATCTTCGCTTGTACAACGCGGCAAAGAAGCTCGCCGACTGCTGGGCAGATCACATCGGGCCGCCGCCGAAGCAGGAGTGGTTCGACGGCCACCAGGAGATGGAACAGGCGCTCGTGCGGTTCGGCAGGTTCGTGAATGAAATCGAACCGCCAGGAGGTACGCGCTACATCGCGCTCGCGAAGTTCCTGCTCGACTGCCGGAAGGGCGGCAGCGAGTACGACCAGAGCCACCTGCCTGTCGTCCAGCAGTACGAAGCCGTCGGCCACGCCGTGCGCGCGGTCTACACCTACTCCGGCATGGCGGACGTCGCCGTCGAGACGCGTGACGTTGACTACCAGAGCGCGGTCAAGTCCATCTGGGACAACATCGTCCAGCGCAAGTACTACCTGACCGGCGGCGTCGGCAGCGGCGAGTCGTCAGAAGGCTTCGGACCGAACTACTCGCTCCGCCAGAACGCCTATTGCGAGACGTGTTCGAGCTGCGGCGCGCTCTTCTTCCAATGGAAGATGCACCTGGCCTGGCACGACGCGCAGTACGCCACGCTGTACGAGCAGACGCTCTACAACGCGATCGCCGGCAGCCTCGCGCTCGACGGCGGCACGTTCTACTACGACAACCCGCTCGACCAGCGCGTGACGCGATACCCGTGGCACAGCGTTCCCTGCTGCGTCGGGAATCTGCCGCGCACCGTGCTGATGCTGCCGACGTGGATGTACTCGCGCGGGCCGGACGCGATCCAGGTGAATCTGTTCGCCGGCAGCCGCGTGACGATCGCCGGCGTCGCCGGGACCGACGTCGAGGTCGTGCAGACGACGGACTATCCGTGGAAGGGCGCGGTGGCGATCGTCGTCAATCCAAAGGCGTCGAAGCGGTTCGCGATGCGGATCCGCGTCCCGCAGGCGGACGTCAGCAGTCTGTACTCGGCAACGCCTGCCCTGCCCGCCAGTCTCGGCACGGTGACCGTGAATGGGCGCCGCGTGACGCCGGTCGTCGCCCACGGCTACGCGGAGATCTCGCGAACGTGGACGAAGGGCGACCGGATCGAGTTCGACGTACCGCTGGTGCCGCAATACGTACGCGCGAGCGACAAGGTGGAGGCCACGCGCGGCAAGGTCGCGCTGCGCCGCGGGCCCCTCGTCTACAACCTCGAGCAGGTCGATCAGGACATCACGGCGAAGGTGGACACGCGCGCGCCGCTCGAGGCCGAGTGGCGTCAGGATCTGCTTGGCGGCGTGATGGTGCTCAAGGGACGCTTCGCGGGCGGCGCGCCGTTCGTCGCGGTGCCGAACTTCGTGCGCTTCAACCGCAATCCGCCGCAGCCACCGCCGCCGCCCGTGCCGGCCGGCGCGCCGCGTCCGGCGCCGCCGCCACCGACCTCGATCGTCTGGCTGCCCGCGGACTGAACGATCACCCATTAGTCAGCGAGAGAATGTAATTCCCGCTCTGTGAGGGATCGTGTCCGTTCGGATTCACTGGACACACCCCGAACGTGCCGGCGCCGAGAAAGAACAGCCCTTGACAGCCGCGGCACCAACGCCAGTTGTCTTGTTGCCCTGGCCCCGCCTGGTGCGTCAATACGTAGTTGCCGCTCTGAGAGCCGTCATGCCCCTTGGGGTTCTTCGGACAGACGCCGAGCGTGGCGTTGCCGGCAAAGAACAAACCTTCGCACACGCGGCACCAGCGCCAATTCGACTGACCCGGTCCGCTGTCGGTCAGCCAGTAATTGCCGCTCATCACCGAGGTGTGTGTGCCGCCGGTCTTCGGGCACGCGCCCTTCGACGGGTGTCCGTTGAAGAACAGGCCCATGCACTGGGTGCACCACCGCCATTCGGCTTGTCCAGCTGCGACGTCCGGCTCTTCCGGCACGTATAACGTGTCGACGAAGAAGAACTCCCAGACTTTGGACGGCCCCATGGTGTTCACGAATCCCCTCGCTTGCGAACCCGGGAACGTGAACTCCTGGACGAAACCCGTCCGTCCGGGCACGTTGGGATCGTAGACCGTGATGGTGATGGGCTTTGTTGGATTACATCCCATCGCCACGAGGTGATGTCCGGAGAAACCGGGATTGGCCATGCAAATAGGCGTGGGCTTTCCGGTATTGAGCTTGCTGATGAGGGTGGCGAATTCAGCGTCCGGATTCATCGAGAAGCTGCTCAACAGTGGCGACAGCACGGGAACGGGAATGAAGATGCTGACGAATTTATTGCTCGTATCGATGTGCGCGATGACCTGACGCTTGAAGATGTAGTCGTTGAGTGGCGTGTTATTGAGCGGTGCGACCAAATCGTGAGGGACCGTCATGCCATGCACGAAGTAATCGATGGCTGCGTATGCCATCCCGCCGCAGAGGACAGTCCCACCGTGCTGCGGCAATGTCAGGTCGTTGTTGCTGAAATGAAACCCATGCTTGGATGGAAGGAATTGCGTAAATGGCATGGCGCCCTCCCCTTGCTTGCAGAGTCACCGTCGGTTTGGGGGGCAAATTGAAGACTATCATCCAAGTCGTGGCAGACTTATGGCCCCATGACATCGACGACAGCCGTATCCACGACTCTGCTCGGTTTGATTGGTTCCGCACCGGCTGAACGCACCGCCGTCATCGTTCCGGAACAGAACATCCGGGTTTCCTACGGCTCGCTGCGCAAGCAGGTGCAGGACGTGGCCAACCAACTGACTGCCGCCGGGATTGGCCACGGCGATCGCGTCGGGATGGCGTTGCCGAACGGCCTGCCCGCGATCGTCTCGTTTCTCGCGGCCTCGATGGCCGGCACCGCCGCGCCGCTCAACCCGGGATACCGGGAAGATGAATTCAAGTTCTTCCTCGAGGACACGAACGCGAAAGTCCTGCTGCTGCCGCCTGACGGAGCGGCCGAAGCGCGGCGTGCCGCCGGCGGCGCCGTTCCAGTTCTTGCGGTTCAGATGGATGCCGCCGGCGTCGTGAGCCTGGGTGACATCGCGGCAAACGGCACGGCCGACCCGCCCGGCGTGGACGACGTCGCGTTGATCCTCCACACGAGCGGCAGTACCGGGCGGCCGAAACGCGTGCCGCTCAGCCATGCGAACCTCTCGATTTCATCCGGCAACGTCGCGCGCTCGTACGCGCTCACCGAGGACGACGTCTCGTTGTGCGTGATGCCGCTGTTTCACGTGCACGGGCTGGTGGCGTCGACGCTCGCGACACTCGCCACGGGCGGCACGGTTGTCGTCCCCGGGAAATTCAGTCCGTTGTCGTTCTGGCGGACGGCGCTGGAGCATGGTGCGACGTGGTACTCCGCGGTCCCGACGCTGCATCAATTGCTGCTGGCGCGCGTGGAATCTGGCGCGGCCAGGCCGGCCGGCGCCGCCAAACTCCGATTCATTCGCTCCTGCAGCGCGGCGCTGCCGCCACAGGTCATGCACGATCTCGAGGCCGCCTTCGGCGCGCCGGTGCTCGAGGCATATGGCATGACCGAAGCGGCGCATCAGATGGCGTCCAATCCGCTGCCGCCCGGAGAACGCCGCGCCGGATCGGTTGGCTGCGGCACCGAGGTGCGCATCAGCATCATGGACGGTACCGGCAGGCATCTGGGCCCCGGCGAGCGCGGCGAGGTCTGCATTTCCGGCCCGAATGTCACGAAGGGGTACGAGAACAATCCCGAAGCGAACGCCAGCGGCTTCTTCGGCGAGTGGTTCCGTACGGGGGATCAAGGGGTCCTCGATGAGAAGGGCTATCTCACGCTGACGGGCCGGCTCAAAGAGTTGATCAATCGCGGCGGCGAAAAGATCTCCCCGCGTGAGATCGACGAGGTGCTGCTCGCGCACCCGGCGGTCGCCGAGGCCGTCTGCTTCGGCGTGGCGCATCCGACGTGGGGCGAGGAAGTCGCCGCCGCGGTCGTCCTGAAGGCAGACGCCGGCACGGCCACGAGCGCCGCCGACCTGCTGGCGCACTGCAAGGGCTCGCTGTCGGCCTTCAAGTGCCCGAAAGAAATTCACATCACGGAGACGATCCCGCGCACGGCGACCGGCAAGATCCAGCGCCGGATCGTGGCTGAGGCCTTCGCCAACAAGGCATGAAGATCGTCATCGCCGGCGCGGGCGCAATCGGCGGCTATATCGGCGCTCGCCTCGCGCAGGCCGGCGCGGATGTCGTGCTGTTCGCCCGCGGTCCGCACCTCCAGGCGATGCAGGCACGCGGCCTCCGCGTGCAGAGCGCGGACGGCCACTTCGACGTCCGGCCCCAGGTGACCGGCGATCTCACATCGATCGGTACAGCCGACGTCGTGTTTCTGGGCGTCAAGGCCCACGGTCTCACATCACTCGCGCCGGCCCTGCCTCCACTCTTCGGTCCGGACACGGTCGTCGTCAGCACCCAGAACGGCATACCGTGGTGGTACTTTCAAGGCCACGGCGGCGAGTTCGAAGGGTGGCGTCTCGAACGCATCGACCCCGGCGGCGTCATCGCCGCGGCCATCGAGCCGAGGCGCATCATCGGATCGCTCGCGTACTTTGCGACGGACGTCGTCGAGCCGGGCGTCATCCGCCACAATGAAGGCAACCGCATCAGTTTCGGCGAGCTGGACGGCTCCCGATCCGACCGCGTGCGGCGCATTGCAGAAGCGCTGATCGCCGCGGGGTTCCGTTGTCCGATTTCGACCCGCTTCCGGCACGAGATCTGGGTGAAGCTGCTGGGCAACATCAGCTTCAATCCGGTCAGCGCGCTCACGCGGGGCACGCTCGAGGAGATGGTGCGCCAGCCGGACACGGCCCGTCTGATCCGCGACGTCATGATGGAAGCGGAGTCGGTTGCCAGCCGGCTCGGCATCGAGATTCCGATTTCGATTGACCAGCGCATGGCGGGCGGCGAAAAAGCCGGCGCGCACAAGACCTCGATGCTGCAGGATCTCGAGGCCGGCCGGCCCATGGAAATCGAGAGCATTGCCGGCGCCACGCTCGAGCTCGGCGAGCGGTTGGGCGTGCCGATGCCCGCGACGCGCGCGGTGTACGCGTGCGTGAAGCTGCTGGACGCACTTACCCAACGACAGAAACAGGCTTGATAACCACGGCGTCGGCTTGCGCGTAACGTCGCCTCAGTGGCCTGAGGATCAGGATCGCCGCGAACGCCGCGCCGAGGTCCAGGGCCGCCATCGTGTAGAGCACGCTGGTCCACGACCCGGTTGCCTCCATGAGAACATTCCCGAACGGCACGAGCAAAGCGGCCACTCCCTTGGCACAGTAGAGCAACCCATAGATCTTGCCGATGTGCCTGGTGCCGAACGTGTCCCCGGCGGTGGCGCTGAAGAGACTGTAGACCTCACCCCAGGCGAAGAAGACAAGGCCCGACAGCACGATAAAGGCCCACGGATTGCTGCCGTACCAGCCAAGCGCCAGAATGCCCACGGCCTCGAGCGAGAAGGCGATGAACATCACCATCTCGCGGCCAATGTGGTCCGAGAGCCCCCCGAACAGCGGCCGCGACAAGCCGTTGACGATGGTGTTCATCATCAGCGCGAAGGGCAGCGCCGCCATGGTGAAGAAGTAGAAGTTGATCTGGATGTCCCTGACACCGAGGTCCTGAGCGATCACGCTGAGCTGCGCCACGGCCATCAGGCCGCCGGTGACCGTGCTGGTGAACATCACCAGCATGACCCAGAACACGGGTGTGCGCAGGGCCTCGGGGAGGGTGTAATCGCGCCGGGACTGCGCGACTTTCGCCGAATACGTGATCAGACCGGGCCGAGGCGCGCGCAGGAACCAGGCAAAAAGGAAGATCACCGCGCCCTGGATCACACCGAACGTAAAGAACGCGGCCTGGTATCCGTGGGTCGCGATCATGTTGGCGATCGGGATGACGGTGAGGATCGTGCCGGAACCATAACCGGCCGCGGTCAAACCGACGGCCAGGCCCCGTTTGTCCGGAAACCACTTCAACGAGTTGTTGACGCAGGTCGCGTACACGGCTCCGACGCCGAGACCGCCGATCACCGCCCCCACGTAAAAGCCGGCGAGCGTGGTGGCGTAGGAGTTGACGACCCACGCGAGGCCCGTCAGCACTCCGCCAACGAGAACCAGAACACGCGGTCCGTACCGGTCGATGAAGTGGCCGAGAAACGGCGTGCTCCACGTCTGAACGACCACGAAGATGCTGAAGGCCGTCTGGATCGCGGCGCGCTCCCAGCCGTATGCCTTCCGAATCTCGGGAACGAACTGCGTCCAGGAGTACTGGATGTTCGAGGCGGCCGCCATACAGGCGATGCCGAAGATCAGCTGGGGCCAACGGGAGACGTCGGCCGGGCCGGCAGACGGGTTCGCGGTCAAGCGGATACGATAGCCGAAATGAACACGCTCGCGCTCGCCGACGAGATCGAAGACGCGTACGCGCGGCGGCAGCCGATGGCCGAGCCGCCCTCCGCGCGCGCGGCCGGGCTGACGCTGGATCAGGCGTATGCCGTCGAGGCGGATCTCGCGCGCCGGAGGCAGGCAGCCGGCCATGCCGCAGCAGGCCGGAAGGTCGGGTTTGCCAACAAAGCGCTGTGGCGCGTGATGGGGCTCAGCACCGTCGTCTGGGCGAGCATGTACGACGACACGGTTCATCACGCCGCGACGAACGACGCGGCGGTCTCCACCGGGCGGATGTTCTCGCCGAAGATCGAGCCGGAGATCGTGATGAAGCTGAAGGCGCCGCCTGGCGCCGGCGTCGCGGCTCTCGAATCCGTCGAGCGCGGTGCGCTCGAGGCCGTCGAGTGGATCGCGCTGGGCTTCGAGGTCATCGATTGCCCCTTCCCCGACTGGAAGTTTCAGCCCGCGGACTTCGTCGCGGCCTACGGCTTTCACGCCGCGCTCGTCGTCGGCACGCCGATCCGCCTCGACATCAATGGCGGGATGATTCCCTCTCTCACTGAAGCGCTCTCGCGATTCACGGTGCGCTTGCTCAGGAACGGCGAGCTGGCCGAGGAGGGGTCCGGCAGGAACGTGCTGCGCAGTCCGGCGCTCTGTCTCGCGGAGCTGGCGTCAGCCGTGGCCAGCCGGCCCGGCGCCGCGCCACTGGCGGCGGGCGAGGTGATCAGCACCGGAACGTTGACCACGTCCCGTTTCATCGCGGCGGCGGAGACGTGGACCGCTGAAGTTGAAGGGCTCGACCTGCCGCCGCTCTCCGTTCAGGTGACGCCATGACCATGCTCCTGCAGGTCCGGAGCGGGCCGGCGCGCGAGTACGCCGACGTCCTCACGAAGGCGGCGCTCGATGCACTTGGCGCGCTGGCCCCGCTCGACGCGGACCGGAAGGCTGTCATGGCCGCGCGCATCGCCCGCAGGTCCGATCGCGCACGGCGCCGCCAGCGAATCGCGTTCCTCGATCCGGATTCACGCATCCCGCGCACGTCAATTACGGTCGGCGATGCCAGGGCCGGCGCCTTCACGGGCAGCGAGATTCCGCGGGATCTCCGGCGCCAGTGGATTCAGGGGACCGGCCCGGCGGCCCGGCCCGGCGCGCCCGTCGGCACCAGCATCCGCAACGTCGCATACGCGTTGCTCTCCGGCGCCGACGGTTGGATGTTCGACGGCGAAGACGCCCTCGGGCAAGTCAGCACGATGTCGCTGGACAACCAGCGAAACCTCCGCCTGGCCGTCGAGCGAGATCAGGTTTTCCTGAAGGCAGCCGAGCAGGTTGCCGCCGAGATGAACCAGTGGTCGCGCGAGGCTCTGCAGCGGCCGATCGTCCGTGACGTTCGGGCGCAGCTCGACTTCACGACGAAGATCTTCCGCCCCCGCGGCCTCCATCTGGACGACCGGCACATCCGCAACGCTGATGGCTCCGGATTCTCAGCCTCCATCGTCGACACCACGCTGTACATCGTCAACAACCATCGCGCCCTGATGGCCGCGGGAGCGTCGCTCGTCCTCTATCTGCCGAAGATTCAGACGGCGGAGGAAGCGGCGCTCTGGCACGACATCCTCGCCGCGCTCGAAGCCCGTCTCGGCCTTGCGGTCGGCACGATCAAGACGTACGTGCTCGTGGAGCAGCTCGAGGCGTCTTTCCAGCTCATGGAGATCCGCGCGGCGCTCGGACCTCGCTTCGTCGGGTTCAATACCGGCCGCTGGGATTACATCAACAGTGTGTCGGACGCGGCGGCGTGGGACGGGTCATTCGTGAATCCCAACATCGATGCGATCACGATGACCTACGGCTACATGCGGAACTATGAAGACCGCGTCCGCCGTGCCGTGAACACACCCGACCAGATCGGACGCTGTGCGCTCTGGCAGGGCGGCATGGAGCCGAACATCCCCGTGGGATCGGCGACCGGCGTGGCGAACGGCATGGCGCGCGCGGTCGCCGGCGCGGAGCGGGAGGAGCGGGAGGGCGCCAGCGGCAAGTGGGTCGCCCACTGGAAGATGGTGCACATCGTTCGTCCGGTCTGGGAAAAGACGGGACGCGACAACCAGCTCGGGCGCGCGTTTCCGGCCCTCACCTACACGCAGGCCGACGCCGACGGCCTCACCGCGCTCGAGGCCGCGCCGCGGACAATTCGCGGGGCCCGCGACCTGCTGAGCGTGGCGCTCCAGTACGGCAATGCGTTCGGTCAGGGCCTGCAGGCGGCTGCGCTGAAGCCAGCCGACTTCTTCGGCAACGACGACGTGCTCTATCTGATGGAGGACATGGCGACGGGCGAAATCCGCCTGAGCATCCTCTGGGAATGGATTCACAAGCGTGCGTCACTCACGGCGGATGACGGCGCCGCCAGGGCCGGCGATCCGTTTACCCCGGAGCTCTGCGCGCGCCTTCTTGACGAGGAATACGCCAAGCTGCGCCGCGCCGGCAACCGCGACGTGCACGACGCCTCCAAGGACACCACGCTGCCCATCGCGCGCGAAATCGTCGAGACCTATCTCGGTACCGGCACGAAGCTGCCGTGGTACATCGACCTGTTGAACGTCAATCTCAACAACCACGATCTGACCGAAGCGCGGCGCCGGATCCAGCGCCTGGTCCAGGTGTTCAGCGCCGATGGCACGCGCCTGACGGAGAATCTCGACTTCGGCACGTAACGAATCGACCGCACGGATGAGAATCGACGCCCATCAGCATTTCTGGCGGTTCGACGCAGGCCGGGACCGCTGGATCACCGAAGAGATGCGCGCGATCCGGCGCGATTTTCTGCCCGGCGACCTCGAAGGCACGCTCGCGGCCAACGGCATCGACGGCTGCGTGGCGGTACAGGCCGATCAGTCAGACGATGAGACGCGGTTTCTGCTCGATCTGGCCGATCGGCATCCTTTTATTAGAGCGGTCGTCGGCTGGGTCGATCTGCGTTCGCCCGGGCTCGGCGCGACGCTCGACGCGCTGGCGAGCCGGCCGAAACTTCGCGGTGTTCGCCACGTCGCGCAGGCCGAGCCCGACGACTTCCTGCAGCAGGACGACGTGATTCGCGGAATCCGGGAGGTCGGAAAAGCCGGACTCGCCTACGACATCCTCATCGTCGAACGGCAGCTCCCGGCCGCGCTTGCGCTGACCGCCCGGCTGCCGGACCAGGTCTTCGTCCTCGATCACCTCGCGAAGCCGCGAATCAAGGACCGGGCGATCGAGCCCTGGGCGACGCGGATGCGGGACCTTGCATGCCGGCCGAATGTCTTCTGCAAGATCTCGGGACTCGTGACCGAGGCGGACTGGACCGGCTGGCGTCCCGAGCACCTTCGGCCGTATCTCGACGTGGCATTCGAGGCGTTCGGAACGGACCGCGTCATGTTCGGGTCCGACTGGCCGGTGTGCCTCGTCGCCGCACCTTACGATCGAGTCCTCGGCGTCATCGTCGAGTACGCCGGAGCGCTATCGCCGAACGAACGCGATGCGCTCTTCGGCGGAAACGCGATGCGGGCGTATCTCATCGGCCCCCGGTCCGTTTGATCGCTACGGCCTCGGCGCCCGGTTCGACGCACTCGGTGCCGCCGATGAGCGTGCCGGGTGTCCTCCGGAACGTGGCGTTGTCGAAGCGAATCCACTGGTCGGCGCCCACGGTAGACGGATATACGGAGAGCGTCGCGTTGGTCCATGCCCTCGTCGTGGCTTTCCGGTACGTGTAGGTCGAGAGCGGCTGATTCGGCGCGAGCCAGAACGTGCACGCCGACAGGTCCGAGAAGTCGCTGTCGTGCAGGAGGACCGTCACCCGCTTGCGCACCGGGCTGCTGTTACCGAGGTCGAAGGTGGCCGTCAGGATCTGGTGGCGCGGCAGCGCCTGCCCGGTGAGCTGCAGGACGACGCCCGCCGGCTGCACGGCCGTGGGCTTGATGAACTCGAGCACGCCGCTCACGATCTGATGGGTGATCGTGCCGAAGACGCCCCACGGAGCGAGCGCCCCGGTGTTGAAGTTGCCGTTCGCGAGCATCTCGGCGCCGTCCGGGCCGCCCGGGGCCGCGGGCGTGAGCACGTCGAGGCAGTCCACCCGTTCCATCAGGGTTTCCGGCACGGCGTGCAGCGAGACGTCGTCGACCAGATAAGCGCCGGCGGGGTTGTACGTCGAGGCCGCATAGAAGGAGAGCGTGGCGTTGGTCCAGGCCTTCGTCGTGCGGGCCCGCATGATGTACGGGAAGCTGCCGTCGGGATCGCCGCCCCGCAGCCAGAACGTGCACACGGCGAGATCGCTGAAGTCGCTGTCGTGCAGCAGCACGCTGATGCGCTTGCGCACCTGGCTGGTGTTGCCCAGAAAGAACGTCGCCATCAGGTTCGTGCCGGCCGGAAAGGCCGCGCCGGTCTGTTGAAAGACCACCGCCTGGTTGGTGGTGCCCGGAGGCGGCGAGACGCGGCTGAACGAGAGGACCCCGTCGCTAATCTGCGACTGCATGTAGCTCGTGTCGGGCGTGGCGAACCGCACCCAGTTCGCGAAGCCGTTCGAGAAGTCGCCGTTCTGGATCAGCTCGGCGCCCGAGGTGAGCGCGAAGTCGATGTTGTTCGTCGTGATGCCCTGCGTCACCGGGATCGGCGTACCGGATGTCGGCACGCAACTCGGGAAGCAGAGCGACAGCGTAGCGTAGATCTTGTCGAAGTAGCCCCGCGCGTTGAACGTGCGCGCGTAGTAGGTGCCGCTTGGGAGGCCCGACTCGGTGAGGTAGTCGCCCGCCGCGTTCGGCTCGGCATACGCCGCCACCTGGCCACTCGCGGAGTAGAAGATGACGAACGTCGCCTGCAGGGGGGCGCTCGTGCCGGCATCTGAAAGGTGCCCGGCGATGCGGCCTCCGGCCGGAAGCGCGAAGTCCGCACTGGTCGTCGCGCCCGCGGTCACCACAATCGGGGTGCCGGTCGTGACGTCACCCAGAAGGAAGTACTGGATGCCGGAATAGAGATGGTTCACATAGCCCGCGAAGTTACTCGTCGCGGCGAAGTACGAACCGGCCGGGAGACCGCTGAAAGTGTAGGTGCCGGCGGCGCTCGTGTCCGCTCCTCGCAGTTCCCTGCCCTGGGAGTCATGCAGCCAGACCTCGACGCCACCGAGCGGCAGGCCGGTGCCCAGGTCTGTGACGGTGCCGGTGATGGTGCCGCCCGGGGCCAGCGCGAAGTTGATGCCGGTCTGCGTGCCGCCGGCCGTGACGGCCACCGCCGTGCCGATGCTCACGTCGCCCACGAGGTACGGGATGTTGTCGTACAGCTCGTCGGCGTAGTTCACGCTGTCACGCGTGCGGACGAAGTAGGAGCCGGCCGGCAGGCCCGTGAGCGTATAGACGCCGCTGCCGTCCGTGTTGATGGACCTGATGCCGCCTGCGCCCCTCGAGTTGAGGACCTGGACGGTGATGCCGGCGATCGGGGCGGACGTCACCGCATCGGTGACGGTGCCGGTGATGGTGCCGCCTTGTGAGAGGGCGAAGTCCACGCCGCTATGCGTCGCGCCAGCCGTCACGGCGATCGGCGTCGCGCTCGTGATGGTCTGCCCCGCGGCGACCAGGTTGTCGTAGATCTCGTCGACGTAGTTCAGCGCGGCGGGCACCACCGTGCGCGCGAAATAGGATCCTGTCGGGAGGCCGGTGAAATTGAAGAACCCGCTGGCGTTCGTGTTGCCGGACCTCACCGATGATCCACCCGTGGACGTAAAGATCTGTACGGTGATGCCGTTGAGCGGCGAAGCCGTCACGGCATCAGTGACCGTGCCCGAGATGGCGCCGCCCGGGACCAGCGCGAAGTCGACGCCGGCGCGTGTGCCACCGGCAGGCACGATGACCGCCGTGCCGATCGTCACGTCGCAGGGAGCGCACGTGATGTTGTCGTAGACCTCGTCGATATGGTTGAAGGCGCTCGAGAGCGACGTGCGGACGAAGTAGGACCCCGCCGTCATTCCGCTCAGCGTGAAGAAGCCTGACCCGTTGGTGCTGCTGCCCTTCAGGAATTGACCCGTCGATGAGTAGACCTGGACGTTGGCGCCGTTGAGCGGCGCGGCCGTGACTGCGTCCGTCACGGTGCCGGTGATGGCGCCGCCCTGGTCGAGCGCGAAGTTGATGCTGCCCTGCGTCGCGCCGGCCGTCACGGCGATGGCGGTGCCGATGGTCACGTTGCAGGGGGCGCACGGGATGTTGTTGTAGACCTCGTCGATGTAGTTCAGGCCGCCCGAGACGGAGGTCTTGACGAAGTAGGAAGCCGCCGGCAAGCCGGCGAGCGTGTAGAAGCCCGACGCGTTGGTGTTGGAGCTCTTCACGAAATTGCCCGTCGAGTTGTAGACCTGAATGTTCACGTTGTTGAGCGGCGCGGCCGTCCCGGCGTCGGTGACCGTGCCGGTGATCGAGCCGCCCGGGGTGAGCGCAAAGTTGATCCCGGCGGTCGTCGCGCCGGCCGCCACGACGACCGCCGTGCCGGACGTGACGTTGCAGGAGCCGCACGGGATGTTGTCGTAGAGCTCGTCGATGTAGTTAAGGCCGCCGGATAGCTGCGTCTTGACGAAATAGGAGCCCGGCGCCAGGCCGCTGAGCGTGTAGAGGCCCGAGCTGTTGGTGTTGTTGCCCTTGATGAACGTGCCCGTCGAACTGAAGACCTGGACGTTGGCCCCGTTGAGCGCCGCGGCCGTGTTTGCGTCGGTGACCGTGCCCGAGATGGCGCCGCCCTGGGTCAGCGTGAAGTTCACGCCGCCGGTCGTCGCGCCGACGGTGACGACGATCGGCGTGCCCGTCGTGGCGGTGCACCCATTACACGGCAAATGGTCGTACAGCTGGTCAATCCAGGTTCCCTGATTGGTGATACGCGCGAAGTAGTTGCCCGCCAGCAGGCCGGCCACCGTGAAGACGCCGGTGCCGCCGTTGCCGGTGGAGATGCTCCGAACCTGGGCGTTCGAGGCGTTGAAGATCGTGACGTTGACGTTGTTGATCGGCACGAGCGTGCCAGCCGTGACGACCGTC
>Ga0137433_1000198_pt1 | contig 35765 bp, 29 predicted proteins | sample EasRivERMZT840_2_FD_102335 | JGI IMG/M metagenome (GOLD analysis project Ga0137433, IMG submission 102335) | Soil microbial communities from meander-bound floodplain in the East River, Colorado, USA - East River MetaG ERMZT840_2 | ecosystem: Environmental > Terrestrial > Soil > Floodplain ...
CGAGGGCATCGAGGATCCGGCCGAGCCGGTAGTCGGCATAAGCGATCTCGCCGTCATAGAGGGAGACCATCGTCTCGAGCTCCTGGGACGGCATCGTCACCAGCCCCATCGTGTACTGCCTCGCGAACGGGATCCAGAGCTGCGACAGGCGGTCCAGCTCGGGGAGGACGACCTTGCGCTCGAGGAATCGCTCGCGGAATTCCTCCGGCGGGTTCCAGGGGAGCGCCGGGTTCTTCAGGACGACATAGGCGAAGAACGGCGTCCCGGAGGCGGCGTGCACGAGCAGGCGCTTGATGGCTTCCTCTTCGGCAGCGGCGGCGCCATCGTCGGGAGCGCCCGACTCCTCGGGGCGGATCTCGACGAACTCGTCGAACCCCTGGCCGAACCCGTTCTCCTTTGAGAGCGACGAGTCCGTGACGACCGCGACGGTCGCGTATCCCTCCTCCTTCATGTGCTCCGCGACCGTGTCGAGGCCCTCCCCGAGGCGGGGACTCGCGAACGTCACGCCGTGCTCGGAGATGTACCGGCCGCTCAGGATCGAAGCGTGCGCCGCCAGCGGCCAGGGGGTGGGAGTGAGCGCGGTGGCGTAGAGCACGCCCTCGGATGCAAGGCCATCGATGGTCGGCGTCGTGGCCCGCGCATAGCCGTAGGCCGAGACATGGTCGGACCGCAGGCTGGAGATCACGACCACGAGGATGCTCGGCTTCTGCGGGGTGGCGGATCCGCACCCCGGTGCGATGAACGCGATGAGTGCGGCCGCGGCCGAGAGGAGCGGCCAGTCAGCCCGCAGGGATGCCCGAAGCGATTCCATCCGTTCTCCTCAAATGAATGGGAGCTGCAGTGTACAACAGGGACGGATGACGGGCGCCTCGTCAGGCCGGATTGGCCGGGCCCTTTGAGCCTGCGATGCATCGATCGATGCGGAGTAGCCATACCACACCGGCAGCCCTATGTTTTCCAGTCGCCGGGCGCACGCCCGGCCGGCCTTCGCGGAAGGGGTGCCCAAGGCGCGCCATCGGCCGCGACACGGAGGTGCTGTCTGGGCATCGAGCTGTTCAAGGTAGTCCTGACGCCGGCGGTGCTCATCCCGTCGATCGCCGGGATCGCCGGGCTGATCACGGGATGGCTGTTCGGCCATCGCAACGCCGCCACCCCGCAGGTCGTGCAGCGGTCTCCTGCCGACGCCGATGCCGAGCTGCGCGGACTGCGCCGCAACCTCCAGCTCGTCCAGAACGAGTACAGCGAGCTGTCGCTGTTCCTCACGACTTTGCCCGACCTGGCGCGCGAGCTGAACTCCAACAAGGAGCACCTCGACATCTGGCAGCTCATCATCCCTTCCATCGAGCGCCTCTTCAAAGCGGAGCAGATCGCGATCTTCAAGACGAGTCCCGATGGACAGACCCTGACCGTGTTCGACTGCAGGGGGATCGCGCAGGAGCAACGGCGCCTGATCGCGGCGTTCGGCAAGGGACGGATCGGATGGGTGGCGCAGCATCAGATCACGATGGACGAGTCGGATTTCAAGGCCAAGAACATCCTCGGCGCCCTGGTTGAACAGGCCGACCTGAGGCTGCGCACCGATCTGTGCGCCCCCGTGGTCGCGGGGAACAACACGAGGGGGGTCATCAGCCTCGGCGGGCTCCTGCGCCGTCCGAAGGAAGAGAAGAAGATCCTCAGGATGGTGGCCGACCTGATCGCGCTGGCGATCCAGAACCGCGAGCTCGTCGCGCGGATCCAGGACATCGCTCATCGCGACGGCCTCACCGGTCTGAACAACAAGCGCTATTTTACGGATCATCTGGCCGACATGCTGATGCGGTCGAAGAACGAGCAGCCGCAGCTTTCGCTGTTCATCTTCGACATCGATCACTTCAAGAAGTACAACGACAGCAACGGCCATGTCGCCGGCGACGAGTGCCTGAAGCAGACGGGAAGACTCATCCGGTCCAACATCCGCAAGGGGGACCTGGCGGCCCGCTACGGCGGCGAGGAGTTCGTCGTCCTCTTCCCGAACACCGACAAGGCGACGGCCCTGAATCTCGCCGAGAGGATCCGGCGCTGCTTCGAGACGGAGCCTTTCCCCGAGGAGCACAAGCAGCCCGGCGGGAAGCTCACCATCAGCGGCGGCGTCGCGACCTGCCCCGAGGATGCGCAGGACAGCGCGGGTCTCATCCGCAGCGCGGACGAAGCGCTGTACGAAGGCAAGAAGAAGGGGCGCAACCGTGTCTTCGCCTACCGGGCCACGTACATGACCGGAGAGCAGGAAGGTCAGGAGCCACGCGGCCTGGCTGATGCGATGCGACCTGGTGGGGACAATGCCCGGAACCGATGACCCCGCGGGCCCGATGCAGCCGGCGCCGGAGTCCAGCGACACCGGGACAGACTTCGATCTCCTGATCGACCAGGTCACCGACCTCCCCACCGTTCCGCTCCTTCTGGAGCGCATGCGAGCCCAGCTCGTCGAGCACGGCTTCCTGAGCGTCCTGTCGATCAACATCCTCCAGAATTCGGGGGTGGAGCGCGTCACGGGATGGAAGGCGTTCGACAGCATCGTGCGGGACGTCGGACGTTTCCTCTCGTCGATCAAGACCGTTCATCTCCGCCGCGAGGACTTCGTCTCCGAGGTCATGATCAGCGGCAACGCCTTCCTCGTGCTCCTGGCTCCCCCGCGCGATCGGAAGGCGATCGATCCGGGCGACCTGCGCCGCGTGCGGGATCGGTTGCACGGGAAGCTCCGCCGCTTTCTCGCCCGCAGGCTCCCGTCGGATATCTCGGAACGCTTCACCTGCTTCGTCGGGGCGAGCGTCGTGAAGCACGACCCCGAGATCAGGACCGAGCGTCTCGTCTACAGGGCTCTCGACGAGGCGCAGGCGGATTCGCTCTCCGAACAGCGCCGCACGAACCAGATGCATCGGCAGGCCCTCAGCGACGTGCTGGCCGGGCGCTTGATCCATGCCGTGTACCAGCCCGTCGTCGATGTCTTCGAGAAACGGGTGCTGGGCTGGGAGGCCCTCTCGCGCCCGGCCGTGGGAGGCGCCTTCGACAACATCGGCGAGATCTTCAAGGCGGCGTACGAGAGCCAGTCCGTCTGGCCTCTCGAGCGTCTCTGCCGCGAGAAGGCGATGGAGGGGCTGTCGCCGCTCGATGACGGGCAGCTGCTCTTTCTCAACATCGAGCCCGATTCGATCTACGACCCGCTGTTCCGCAGCGAGCGCACGGTCGAGATGCTCCAGCAGGCATCGCTGGAGCCGGAGCGCGTCGTCCTCGAGATGACGGAACACTCGGCCGTCAGGGACTTCACCGCCTTCCGCCAGACCCTCACCTACTTCCGATCCCTGGGCTTCAGGCTGGCGATCGACGACATGGGGTCGGGATACTCCGGGCTGGTCTCGGTGGCCGAGATCCAGCCCGAGTTCGTCAAGATCGACATGAATCTCATCCGGGAGCTTCACCGGCGTCCCCTGAAACGGCAGCTCGTCGAGACCATCACCCGCTTTTCGCGACAGGCCGGCATCGAGGTCATCGCCGAAGGGATCGAGCAGCGCGAGGAGCTCGACGCGCTCATGCAGATCGGTATCAACCTCGCGCAGGGGTATCTCTTCGCGCGGCCGGCCGCCCCGCCACCTCGTCCGAACATCGAGGAGGTCCTGAACAACACAAGGACCAGCGGCACCCACCAGAACCCTTGACACACCCGCGGGTGCGGCCTAAAGTCGGGCGGCATCCATGCCTTCCCGCCCGCACGAAAAACGACCAGGATCGGACTCCAGCCGGCGCCTCGCGCAGCCGACATCCCTGTTCCAGAAGTACCTCGCCACTCAGAAGCTGAAGCTCACGTCCGAGAGAACCCGGATCCTCGAGGAGGTTCTCACGTCCACGGAGCACTTCGGCGCCGACGATCTCCACATGCGGTGCGTCGACAAACGCATCCCGGTCTCGCGGGCGACGATCTACCGGACGCTCGAGCACCTCGTCAAGAGCGGCCTCGTGCGCCGCGTCTACCTGGATCAGAGGCGGGCGTTCTTCGAGCACGTCTTCGGCCGCAGGCACCATGAGCACATGATCTGCCTCTCGTGCAGCAAGGTCATCGAGTTCTCGGACGATCCGCTGGAACGGCGGCAGGACAAGGTCTGCCAGGATCTGGGGTTCAAGCCGTTGCGGCACTCCCTCAGGATCGTCGGGCTCTGCGCCAGCTGCCAGCAGGAGCAGGAGAGACCCTGATGGCATGGATCGCCGAAGTCTTCCGGAAGAAGCATCGCCTCTGCGAGACATGCCGCCTGGGACCAACGCATCTCTATGGCGCCCATCCCACCGACGACGATCCGCTCCCCCAGGCCGAGCCAAGGGACGACGGCACGCCTCTATGCAGCGCCTGCCTCGCCGTGCGGCTGACCGCGGACCTGGACGGCTACGACGGCAGAGGCCTCCTGTTCGAGCCCGCGTTCGGCCCGTCATCCTTCGTGTTCCATCCGTTCGCGGCGCTCGAGGCGGCGGACTGTACGCCGCCGGATCTCGCGGCGGCGCGTGAAGCCCTGGAGCGGGTGCGCGGCGGATGCAAGACGTGCTCCCGTCCGGCGCGCTTCCTCTGGATCCCGGCCAGCCCGGACGCCTGCCTGTGGGGGGGCGAGTGGCTCGAGGGTCTGCGCGACGGCACGCTCGTCCCCGCCGGCACTCTCTGCGGCGCGTGCGCCGCCCTCAGACTCGCGCGATCGATCGACGAGCGCGGTCTCTACTACGACGCGATCGTCCCGCCGGGCCGCCACGACGGCGTGATGCTCTGCACCGACTAGAGTGTCCGGACACTGAGGATCACGTTGGACCGCGTCCGCCCGCTCTGGTACACTCGCGCGCATGGCGGATAGCGGTCGCGTCGACTGGCATTCCTACTTCATGAACATCGCCCGCGAAGCGGCCACGCGGTCGACCTGCGATCGCAAGCACGTGGGCGCCGTCATCGTCCGTGACAAGACCATCCTCTCGACCGGATACAACGGAAGCGTCCGGCGGATGCCGCACTGCGACGACGTGGGGCATACGATGGAGGGAGGCCACTGCATCGCGACGATCCACGCCGAGGCCAACGCCATCATCCAGGCGGCGCGCAACGGGGTGAACATCAACGCCTCGGAGCTCTACACCACAGCCAGCCCCTGCTGGCCCTGTTTCAAGCTGATCGCCAACAGCGGGATCAAGCGCATCTACTACGGCGAGTTCTACAGGGACGAGAGGAGCCTCAAGGTGGCCGGCAGCGCGGGGATCGAGCTGGTCGACCTGAGGCCCGAAGCCGAGCGCGGCTGACGCCGTCCCGAAAGAGTCCACCGGGAGCCGACACCTATGACAGACGATTCGAAAGCGCCCGTCGAGCCCTCGCCGCGCGTCCTATCGCTCGGAGCCTCCACGACGGACGTGGCGAGCCGGCTCGCCGACGCGGGGTTCATCGTCGAGGAGCGCGCCGACCCTTCCGGACTCCCGGATGACGCGGGGCTGAAGGACTTCGATGCGATCATCCTGGACCTGACGTCAGGAGGGCTCTCAGCGACGGCCGCCACGGCGCTCGCCGAGCGTCTCTCGAGACTCTCGCAGGGGGCGGCCCGCCCGTTCGTGCTCGGCCTCACCGAGGAGGGGGTCCCCGCCGCCGGCACCAACGCCGATGCATGGATCGCGATGGGGCGATCCGATCACGCCCTCCTTTCGATCGAAGGGGGCATCGCGATCAGGCGCCATGCCGCGGCCCGGCGCGAGATCGAGAGGCTGAGGAGCGCGGTGATGCACGCGCGGCGCACCGCTCACGACCTGGCACAGCCGCTGACGACGGTGCTCGCGCGCTCGCAGCTCCTGCTGCGGAAAGTGGCGCCGGATGATCCCAACCACCGCGCCCTGTCGATCCTCTGCTCGGAAGCGGACCGCCTGGCGCGCACCGTGGAGGCGTTCCAGACTCTCAGGGAGCTTGCGCCCCTGCCGGAGTCTGCGGAGCCGCAATCCCCCCCGCCTGAAGGGCATCCCCGAAAAGCTCGGTGATGAACCTGATGTCGCTCGACGGGACCGACCCCGCGAGACGCACGATCCCGGTGTCGGCTTCGATCACGATGTCCGACATGAGCCCCCCCATCTCCGGTCTGGCCTCCCTCAGCGCGATGCGTCCCACCGACTCCGCTCCCTTGAGAACATCCGCAACCAGAAGCGCGTCATTCTCGCTATCCGCCGCCATCTCGATCAGGATACGCAGCGGCTCGGCGGTGTCGAAACTGAAGGAAACGTCCCGGATCGGCCCGAGCGCGTCCAGGGCGCTCGTGTCGCCGGTGATGCGCTCGAACATGCCCATGAGCCCCGATGTCAGGTTCTCGGCTCTCAGGATCCCCCACGCCTCCGGATGCCGACCGACGCGGCGAAGAAGCCGTCCGGCCCGCTCCTCATCGGCGAGACCCTTTTCCTTCCCGCCACGGATCTTCGCGATGGCCTCGAGCGTCTCCTCTGCCCCGAAAGCGGCCGTCGATGAATCGACCACCGCGAGGCAGAAGACGCAGCGGTCCGACACGACCACCATCTCGAAGATGTCCATCCCCTCGACCTGACGGACGGGGAGACCCGATTCCGCCAGGTAGTCGTGAACCTTCCTTCCATCGAAGGAGCCGATGACGACACCCGTCATCTGGGCGATCCCGTCCTCCGAGGCCCGCGCGAGGAACAGCACTCTCTGGATGTCCTTGGTGGGATCCAGGCCGGTCGCCTCGGCGAAACGGTAGAAGTTGGCGCGGTTCTGACCGAAGTAGCTCTCGTTGGAGCGGAGGGTCTTGTACAGGTTGCTGTCGAGGATGGCGGGGACATCGACCGATACGGCGAATGTCGCGTCCCCGGGGATGAGCTCGGCCCCCTCGGGCAGGGGTGCGCGCAGGCCGCATGACATCGCGCACAACCCGACGACGATCATCGCCAGCAGGCAGGTGATGCGGACGTGCGGACCGCTCTTCATCGTTCGACGCTCCTCCCGTGCAGATTCGCGCAATCCCGCTGCGGGGATGATACGACCCCTGATGCCGGCCGGTTCCGCGCGGGCATTATACAGGCCGGGGGTGTGTTACCCTTTTTCTCCTTGTCGTGCGGACGAGCCAGCCGGTTCGTCTGCCGGAACCCGGACCACTCAGGAGTCTCAACCCACATCATGGTGCGCGAGGCCAGGCCGCCGCGCAGGGCGCAGCCCCAGCGCGGGATTGCCGACTACAAGCGACTCTACCGCAAGCTCGAAACGACGATTGACCAGATCGAGCAGGTCAAGGATCCCTCGAGGGTCCTCTCTCTCTGCCTCCGCTCGCTCGTCGACCACTTCCAGCACGACCTGGGCTTCGTGGGGGGCCGCCTCTACGAGCGCGAGGGGGACCACTACGTGCTGCGCATGCGCTACGGCAGGTCGCGCAACGCGCCGATCGGCTACCAGATTCCGGTCTCCTACCCCCCGATCCAGATCCTCATGCGCGACGGGCTCCTGATCATGCGCCGCAACGATCCGGGGTTCGACGAGACCATCGAGGGCGCCATCGGGGTGTCGAAGTTCGCGGCCTTCTCGGTCGACGACGCGAACCGTCACATCATATCCATGACCATCAGCGGCCCGATCGACGAGGAGCACACCCTTTACGCTCTCAACGGCGTGCGCCACATCATCAACATGCGGCTGCGCCAGCAGGAGCTGCACGACATCATCCACGAGGCGCGCGACATCCAGCTCAGCATGCTCCCCACCGCCGCCCCCGAGTTCGCCGGCTACGACATCGCAGGGGCATCGGTGCCGGCCGACATCGTGGGAGGAGACCTCTTCGACTACATCCTCTATTCGAGCCGCGTGCTGGGGGTCGCGGTCACCGACTCCTCCGGGCACGGGCTGCCGGCGGCGCTCCAGGCGCGCGACGTCATCACCGGCCTGCGCATGGGGATGGCCGAGGATCTGAAGATCATCGCCACCATCGAGAAGCTCAACCGGGTGATCCACCGCAGCACGCTGACCTCCCGCTTCGTGTCGCTGTTCTACGGCGAGATCGAGGCGAACGGGAATTTCATCTACTGCAACGCCGGCCACCCACCGGCCCTCCTCCTGCACGAGGGCGCCATCACCGAGCTGAAGCACGGCGGGATGGTGCTCGGCCCCACCTCCACCACGCGCTTCGAGAGGGGCTTCGCGCGGCTCGAGCCGGGGGACTGCATCCTGATGTACACGGACGGGATCACCGAGGCGGAGGGGCCCGGGGACAAGGAGTTCGGAGTGTCCCGTCTGCGCGCCACGCTGAAAGAGAACAATAGTAAGCCGGCTGCGCAGCAGGTGGCCGCCGTTTTCGACAAAGTGAACGAGTTCACAGGGAACAAACCGCAATCCGACGACCGGACCGTCGTGATCATCCGCCGTCTCTAGACCCTCCGATCCCCTGCACTCGCAACGTTCTCCCCGCACCCCGATGTCCCTTGACAGGTAAGACCGTCCGGGTACATTTAGGCGACTCCAAAAACAGCCAGCGGCAATGACATGATTCCGAGCGGGCGCTTTCCTCGCGACCCGGGGGTGGGGGGGAAAAATGGGCGTGCAGATCAAAGAGCGAATTGATTCCTGTCTCACGGCACTCGAGCAGAAGCGGGCGGCCGTCAGCTCGTTCCAGGCCAAGCTGCAGAGCCTCATCGAAGGTCTGAAGACCAAGGGGATGACACCGGGCACGCTCGCCGAGCTGCTCGCCACGCTCGAGTCGGTCGTGAAGGACTATGCGGAGATCGGCGCGAGCTGCCAGGAGATGGTGGAAGGGTTGAAGGACATCGGCGACCACATGACCCATATCGAAGAGGGTCGCCAGAAGATCCTGGATGGGGTGGAAGCGATCCTGAGCAACCTCTCTCATCTCGACAAGCTGGCCAAGGACGGCATGCAGGTGGGCGCCACCACGGGCAAGTCCCCGAAGCGCATCCTGCTGGTTCGCATAACGCCGCAAGCTCCCACCGGACCGGCCAGCCTGGAGTCCGAGGACGACGAGGACGACTCAGGGGACACGGTCCTGCACTAGAGAAAACCGTACCCAGACAGCCCTTTCTCGGGCCAGCCGAAAAGCCGCGCCGGTAGCCACATCGGGCGAGGCCTGCCCCCCTTCCTGTACATCCCGCCAGCGCCGACTTTCCTAAAGCGCGCCGCGAACCTATCTTCTATTCCCTCTTGTATCGGATTGACTGGGAACCACTTGTGTGATGAACTGCGCGCTTATTCGCTACACCCGAGTCGACCGACGGGCTCGGAGGCCACTCTTGGAGGGGGGGTCGGTCGATAGGAGCACGATCATGCAGCGAGGGCTCTGCGCCAGCCGTCGCGCGTTGCATCGGTATCTCCCTGCGGTGGTGGGAGTTGTGTGCGCCGTCGCCGGCGGCGCCGAGGGGGGGACCGTTCCCAAGGACCCCGACCCCGATTTCTCCTTCGAGGACACCGTCAAGATGGGACCATTTCATGCGACCCCCTTCCTCGTCATCAAGGATTTGGGGTACGACGACAACATCCGCCTGACGCCAGAGGGGAGACAGACGGGAGACTATTCCGTCACCATCGGCCCAGGAGCGCGGGCGGTGGTCCCCTTCGGTCGCCTGACGGCGCTCTCCCTGTGGAACGAGATCGACTACGTGGCGTATGCCAACGAGACCGACCTCAACACCGTCAACGGCGAGTTCCGCGGCAAGCTGCACTTCTACCTCAGAGACTTCATCGTCTTCGCCGATGGGAAGTACCGGTCGTACAGGGAGCGCCCCGACGACGAGATCGACTTCAGGATGCGGCATCACACCGGCGACGCGCGGGCCGGGTTCACCTGGCGGCGCCCCAACGAGCGCGGACGCATCGACCTCTACAGGCAGAGCATCAGGGAGAACTTCTCAACGTCCTCGGAGCCCAATGTGCCGCCGGAGTTCGACGGCGACCTCGCCGCGGACGCCGGCGAACGGCGGGCCGAGTCGCTGGACCGGGAGGAGGACTACCTCTGGGTGGACACGCGGCTGAAGATCCGCCCGCGGACCTCGCTCCTTTTCGACTTCCAGACCGGGGGGATCGACTTCGACGAGGATGACACCAACCGTGACTCGACCGTCGTGGCCACAACCGCCGGCTTCGAGTTCGACCCGAGCGGACCCTTGAGGGGCTATATCCGGGGTGGCATCAAACACCTCGAGCCGGACGATTCGAGGCTGGAGGGCTACTCCGGGCCCATTGGCCGCGCACAACTCTACTGGAGGGCGCTGGATCGGGCACTCGTGAAGTTCTTGTACAAACGAGACACCGTCCCTACGAGTCTCGGCGAGAACATCTTCGCCCTTACAGACACCAAGGGGTTGGGGTACGAGCATTTCTTCACCCGTCGAATCAGCGTCGAGTTGGGGCGCAGCATCGCCGACAACTCCTTGCCCACCGAGCTGTCCGACCTCTCCTCCTGCACCGGCACGGGCTCGGGCATCGTTTGCGACGAGAAACTCCGGGAGGACCGGGTCACAACCGATACGTTCACGGTCCGCTATGCCATGCGTCCCGGGGTCAAGATCGGCCTGGTCCTCCGGCGCTGGGATCGCGAATCGAACTTCGACCTCGAGGACGTCACGAGGAACACCATCTACACAACCGTGGAGTATGTACCGTGAAGCTGCTGCTGGTTGCCCTTCTTCTGAGCACGATCCAGAAGTCCGACGACGGCCGGATCGTCATGACCTTCGATGGCCCAGTGTCCTTCTCGCAGACCGTGTCTTCGGCGCCACCGAGGATCCTGATCGAGGTCGCCGATGCAGGCGCATCGGCGGAAGCCCTCGCGTCGGCTTCGCAGGCGGGGCTGACCGTGGTCTCGGACGATCCTGAGAAACTCAGCATCATCTTTCCCCTCCCCGAGAAAACGAGCGTCAGTGTGGGCTCGTCAGGGACGGCGATCACCATCGCCCAAAGGCCGGAAGAACCCGGTCTCCTCGTGGCGCGCCCCGAGACCCTTTCCTCGACAGCTTCGGGCGGCATCGCGCCGGATACGACGGCATCGTTAGGCGGTGGGGACTACCTGATCGGGCCCGAGGATCTCCTCGAAGTGAACGTCTTCGAGCTCCCCGAGCTGAAGAGCACGGCGCGCGTGCTGGGGGACGGAACGGTGAGCCTGCCCCTTCTGGGCGTAGTCCAGGCAGCCGGACTTACCAAGACCGGCTTCGAGGTTCGGCTCGAGGAGCTGCTCGAGGATCGTTTCCTGCTCGATCCGCAGGTGACCGTCTCGGTCACCGAGCACATGAGCAAGCAGGTATCGGTCATCGGCGCGGTCGAGAAGCCTGGCCCCTACCAGATGATCGGCCCGCGCAACGTGCTTCAGATGATCTCCGAGGCAGGGGGTCTCACGAAGGAGGCAGGGCGCGAGATCATCATCCTGCGCGTCTCGGAGCATACGCAGGCCGAGCGCATCGTCCTGGACCTTCAGGATCTGGTGGTACGCGGTAACCCGGCGCTGAACATCGCCATGCAACCTGGTGACGTCGTCAACATCCCGGTCGACCACCCCATCTACGTTTTCGTCGACGGCGCAGTGAACAAGCCCGGACAGGTCGAGAGCACGATGTCCCGGCCGATAACCCTCCTCCATGCCATCGCCAGAGCCGGCGGTCTCACCGAGCGGGCGAACCTTAAGGGGGTCCACGTACTTCGCAAGGCGACCGATGGGACGCAGGTGCGTATTCCAGTCAATTTGCGCGATATCAGGAAGGGGAAGGCGGACGACGTTCCGCTGCTGGACGGCGACGTGGTCGTCGTCCCCGAGACATTCTTCTAGGAGGGCGTGAAACGCATGGACGTTGCAGGCGACCGCCAGATTCATCTGCTGGACTACTGGCAGATCCTGAGCAGGAAACGCTGGGTGATCTATTCCTCCGTCCTGACCGTGACTGGGCTTGTGACGCTCGGCTCGTTCCTGACGCGCCCCACGTACACGGCGACCGCGCAGCTCCAGGTCGAGAAATTCAGCCCCCACGTCCTCCCCTTCCAGGATGTCATGACCAACTACAGCGACTGGCGCGACGACTTCCATGAGACGCAGCTCCGTCTCATCCAGAGCCGCACGGTCGCGCGGATCGCGGCTCGCAACCTGCAGATCTGGAAGGAGCCGGCGTTCGAGGTGCAGGCGGACACCGACGAGGAGCGCGAACTGCGTTCGGCCGAGATGATCCAGGGGGGAATGAAGGCGTCCCTGATCCGCAACAGCCGGCTGATTAACATCTCGTATGATTCCCACGATCCCGCGATCGCCGCGCGGCTCGCGAACGCGATCGCCGACGCCTACATCGAGTTCAACACCCAGACCGCCTACAACACCTCCGAGCAGGCCACCCAGTCGGTGTCGCGCTTCATCATGAAGCTGCGCGACGAGATCGATGAGAAGGAGCGCAAGCTTCAGGAATACGCGCGGGAGCGCCAGATCATCCCGCTGGACGAGAAGCAGGACGTCCAGTCCCAGAAGCTGAACGATCTGAACGCCGCCTACACGCGCGCCCAGACCGCCCGCATTGAAAAAGAGGCGCGTTATGCCGCGCTGAAAGAGACCTCTCCCGAACAGGTCGAAGAGCTGATGGTGAACGACCTGCTCCAGACTCTCACCTCCAAGCACGCCGAGCTGGAGCGTCTGTACGCCCAGAATTCGAGCCGCTTCAAGCCCGACTGGCCCGCCATGGCTCGGCTGAAGAGCGAGCTCGACAAGACGGCATCGCGGCTAGAAGCGGAGAAGAGCGACCTCTACCAGCGTCTTCTGGGAGCGTCGCGCGAGGCCTACGCGGCGGCTTTCAAGGAGGAGCAAGCGCTGGGCGAGGCGCTCGAAGCCCAGAAGCACGAGGCGCAGGAAGCGGGCCTGCGCGCCATCGAGTACAAAAACATCAAGCTCGAGGTCGAGAACCGACGCAAGACGCTCGACGAGCTGCTCAAACGGCAAACCGAGACCGACACGAAGGCTGGTATGGCAGACATGCCGCTGAGCAACATCCGTCTCGTGGACAGGGCGGAAGCCCCGCGTTCCCCATCAGCGCCCAGGAAGGGGCTCAATTTCCTCCTGAGCCTCATGGCGGGCCTCGGGCTGGGAGTTGCCCTCGCCTTCTTCTTCGACTACATGGACGATTCCGTGAACTCGGCCGAGGATCTCACGAAGGCCGCCTCACTCGCCTGCCTCGGGATGGTTCCCGTTCACAGCCATCAGGGGCGGCGCCTGCGCGTCGTGCGCGCAAAGACATCTCAGGACGATACTCGTCCCGAGATCGACATGGCGACGCTGCGCGACGCCCACTCGCACACCGCGGAAGCGTTCCGTGAGCTGCGCACGACGCTGCTCGTCTCCTCCCCTGGAAAGGCCCCCCGGAGCCTGCTGGTCACCAGCGCCCAGCCGCGGGAGGGAAAGACGGCGACGGCCGTGAACCTCGCGATCACCTTGTCGCAGCTCAATCGACGGGTGCTGCTGGTCGATACCGATCTTCGCAGGCCTCGCCTCCACAGGGCCCTGGGCATGCCCAATCACGCCGGACTGTCCAACTACCTTGCAGGCAGCGGTGCGCTTCCCGATCTCATCGTCCCGGCCGGACCGACGAACCTCTATCTGCTTCCCAGCGGTCCGACACCACCCAACTCCGCCGAGCTGCTCGACTCGAAGGAGTTCGCCGAGCTTGTCGCTCGCCTCGTGAAGAGTGATTCGGAGATTTCGTTCGACCATGTCATTTACGACTCACCACCGGTCCTGAGCGTCGCCGACGCGGCGATCATCGCCTCGCGGATGGATGGAGTCGTTGTCGTGATTCAAGCGGGGCTGACGACCAGGGATGCTGTCAGCCGTGCGGCCGAGAGGCTGCGCGTCGTGCAGGCCCGGGTCCTTGGTGGTCTGCTCAACAAGGTTGACGTGACATCGCCAGGGAGCTACTACCGCCACTACCGCAGCTACTACAGCGACGAGACCCGGGACGTTTCAAGCTCGAGCGGTACCAATAGGCGAGTCGAATCCGGGGCCCGCGGCGAGCAGGCCTAGGGGGCCAGGCTCATGCCTCGGGCAAGCCACCTCATCTGCTGGTGTATGGCCTTCCTTGTCGCGACGGCGCCGCTCCCCTTCGGCGCGGTCTACCCGGTCCCTCTGGCCATTATTCAGGTGATCGTCGCGCTCGTTGCCGCCTGCTGGGTGATTCTCAGGATGCAGGCCGGGCTCTCTCCGCTCCCGTGGACCGATCCAATCCTGATCGGCGGCGGTGGTCTGTTCGCCTACGGGCTGCTTCAACTCGTGCCTCTCCCGCTCGGGATCCTCTCGTTCCTCTCGCCCAGTAGTGCCGTGTTGTGGGAGACCTACTCGCCCAATCCACCGGCCTGGGCATCGTTGTCGATCGATCCCTATGCGACTTGGCATGCCTGTTTGCTGACGATCTGCTGGACCCTCGCTGCTGTGATGGTGCGGCACAGCGCCGTGGATTTCAAGGGACGCCTCACCATCGCCGGGGGGCTGGCAGCAGGAGGCTTGTTACAGGCTGGCTACGGCTTATTCGAGTTCATCAGCGGCCGCCAGAAGATCCTCTGGTACGAGAAGACCGCCTTCACCGATGTGGCCACCGGCACCTTCATCAGCAGGAACAACTACGCAGGCTATCTGGAAATGGCACTCCCTTTCGCGCTGGCTTTGGCCCTGCTGGGGACCCGACAGTCGAGCCGGGAGCGTGTCCTTTCGACTCGCAGGAGGCTCGCTGAGATGGCCGGCCGCACCGGCTTCAGGACGATCCTGTTCCTCCTGGCGGCCTTCCTGATGGCGGTAGCCGTGCTCATGTCCCGCTCCCGGATGGGGATCATGAGCCTCACCTTCGCCCTGATCGTCGCCGGATTGGCGCTAGGTTTGAAGCGACGCGCGCGGCGGTTTGCGCTCGTCTCGGTTGCCGTCATTGGCCTTGCCGGGGTGTTTGCCAGTCAGATCGACCTGATACCCGTCATCAAGCGCTTCAAGGCCCTGGACCGTGAGTTTGGTCAGATCTATGGACGCTTCCCCGTCTGGAACCGCTCCATACCCCTTCTCGCTTCCTACCCGCTGTTCGGCAGCGGGATGGGGACATGGGAAATGGCTTTCTCACCGTTCCGGGACGATGCCGTGCAGGTCCGCGTCGATTTCGCCCACAACGATTATCTCGAGTTCACCGCGGAGTCGGGAGCTGCCGGCGTTCTCATCGTCATCGGCGCGGTTCTCTTCGGACTGTCCCGCAAGCGGAGACACCAGGTCGGCGGTGGTCATCAGGACGAGATCGGTCTGGCTGCCGGTATCGGTCTGCTCTCCATCGGCCTTCACAGCATCACCGATTTCCATCTCTCGATCCCGGCGGACGCTCTGGCCGTGGCAGTGCTCCTTGGGCTCTTCCTCAGACCAGCAGGACCGACCTCGCCGCTGCGTGCCGATGCGCGTTCGGATGAAAGGCGTCACCCTCTCCGACGGCTGCCGGCGGGGGTTGTATGTGTCACTATGATCCTTGCCCTCGGCCTCGCGGCGGTCTCGCCGGCCGCGGCGCACGTCACATCCCGGCGAGCCGGAGTCGCTCAGGAGTCCATCGAAGACGTCGATTCCTCTACCCTGGATAGCCGGGCCGCCTCTCCAGACGACGACCCCTGCCCTGCTTGCCGGCTGGAGCCATTCAACTCTGCCCGCTACGTCGAAGCAGGCTCCCGAGCCCGGCGCCGTCTCCTGAGAGATGTGGAGACGCTCGTGCGCGCATCGACCGTCGGCATCGTTCCCGAGCACACCACGAAGGTCTATCTCGCCCGGCGCATCGACCAGTCCATCGAGACCATCCGTCATGGCCTGCGACTCGCGCCCGCGAGGGGACGTGGCCACCTGGAAGAGGGGCTCCTCCACTTCGCCCGCTTCGCCTTGACGGGGCTCCCCCCGGCGGCGAGCAAAGACTTCGAGCGCGCTCTGGAGGCCTTCTCTCGGAGCCTCACCCTCGCCCCCTGGCATGGCGCGTGGCACCGCAAGGTGGCATTGGTGACGCTGCCGCTGTACAACGATTGCAGCGACGAGCAGAAGAAGTTCATCGAACAGACGGCACGGCGCGCACGAGCGATCGACCCCAAATCTCCACAGCTCAAGGCCGCCGCCGCGCGGCTGGGATTATGATCAGACGCCTGGCCCATCATTCACAGACTGATGGTTGCTGAGAGGTGCCTCGACACACTCGAATCGAGCTGGGCGTCGCTTCCACTATGCTATCCCTCACCTGATCAATTGCCGATTCATCCAAGGAGTGGACCTTGACGCCGGACCGGTCGCTACGGGTGGTTTACTACTGCCTGGCGCCGTTCCTTGACCACGTTGCGTCACATGTTCGGGCTCTGGCGCGTGTGTGTGACCTCCACGTCGTCTTCGAGGTATCACCTGGCGCTTGGGCCGGCAACATCCTCGGATTACCAACCGGAGGCTTTGAACCCGGGATCCAACGGGTGGACAGTCTCGTAAAGAGCTCCCTCCCAATTCGCGCTGCCGAATTCTTTTCGGGTGCATCACTTTGGTATCTTACCTTTCCACGCCTCCAGTCTCCTGGCAACCTTGCGTCCGCGGCCGCGATGCGAGGGCTGTTGCGCACGATCCGCCCCAACGTAATTCATATCGATGGAGACTCGCCGCGGGCGGTGCTATGGCAAATGGGCACTCGAGTCCCTGTTGTTGTATCCGTGCACGAGCCAAGAATGCCAGGGACGGGTTGGCATCTACTGCGACGACTTGCAAAGCGGACCCTCATTCGACGAGCCGATCACCTGCTCGTATTCAGCGACACCGCTCGATACCTCTTGACGCGGAGAATACGCCGCCCTGCAGCGGCAATCAGTGTCAGTCCCCTGTGCACCAAGGAGGTGTTTCGCGAGTTTGGGGACGTCTCTCTCACAGAGGACGTTCCCCCGTTGATTCTCTCGGTCGGCTGGCTGACCCACCGCAAGGGCTTCGATGTGCTCGTCGCTGCGGCGCATACCGTCGCCAGAAAGCACCCCGAGTTACGATTCGTGATCGGCGGACGTCCGGGAGAGGATTACGAAGCGCTTTTGCCGCTAGTGCAGCGGGGTCCGGCCCAGATCGAGCTCATCGAGAGATTCCTCACTCCCGCGGAGCTTGCGGATCTCATGCGACGGGCCGCGCTCGTGGTTTTGCCGTACCGAGAGGCAACGCAGAGCGGGGCGCTGCTCACGGCATTCGCCTTCGATACGCCGGTTATCGCATCCGCTGTCGGGGGCATGAGAGAGCAGATCGCGCATGGGGCTACAGGGGTACTTGTCCCACCGGGAGATGCGGGTCAGCTCGCCACGGCCATTGCCGGAGCCGTCGAAGACCACACCGCTCGAGAGAGGATGCGCGGACGAATCTCCCATCTACGGGAATCCGAGCTTTCCGCGGATAGATTCGCCGACACGTGCCGCGGCATCTATTTGAACCTCAACCACCGATCCAAGTCGACGCCGCAGCAAGGCCTACGCTGAAATCACCGACCCATAGTCGGTCGGAATGCGCCGACGCGAAAAGAGCAGCGTGGTCTCGTCGTAAATGGGCGCGACCAATTCGATCGGAGGCCGTACTCGACGAAACGCGAGGTGAGCGAAGTCATACGGATTCGCAAACCGGTACGGCTTGAATCCGAATCCCCTCAGAACCTCGAGGATCCGCTCGACTCCACCAGTGCCCGCGGCCGGCCGAGAAGGATCCACCTCTACGATCAATTCCAACTCCTCATGAGATGCTGCAAGGAAGGACTGCATACCCGAGATCACGGGCCACTCTCCACCCTCGACATCGATCTTCACCAAGCGAGTTCGGGTCAGTTCGGCGGGCGGGATCAAGACCGGTAGTGGAGCCGAGGTGACGGTATCTTCCATCTTGAATCCACGGCCCGGCACCGTTGTGGATTGACCGATATTCTCATCGCCGGCTCGAAACAACTGCAACGTACCTTCACGGTCAGCCACTGCCTTGTGGAGTGGGCTGACGTTCGCGGCACGATTCAGACGTAGATTCGCTTCCAGCTCTACGAAGATTGACGGCGATGCCTCAATGGCGAACACTCTTCCTTCACCCCTCACCAATCCGGACGCTTGCAGCGAGTAGTACCCGATGTTTGCACCGATATCGATGAACACGTCTCCCGGTTGTAGGCGTCGAGCGATCCACTCAGTGATGTTCGGTTCCCAGATCCCAAAGAGGTATATGTATCTCTGGATCACGTCCCTGGTATTGCACTCTAACGTTGCACCGAAGCATGTCGTCGCCATTGCCACGCGCGGTCGTTCGCGGGCATGATAGTTGGCCAGACGTGCGATGGGGACCACGACGCGGCAGGGCGGCCGACGATGCGCGTGGGTCAGCGCCACCGCTGGGGCACCTAGAAGGCGCGAAATGCTGCTCTTCCACCTCACGGCAGTGTCCGATTTGTCACCCGACATCACCCTCGCTGGCCGGCTTACTCCGGAAGACGTGCATCAACGCGATCAGTCCGACTCCAAGCGACGCGCACGCGGACGCTAGCATCGCCCACGCGGCCCCCGTTGCACCAAATCGTGGTACCCATGCATAGCAACCAGACACGGTCGCGACGACAGCGACCGCCACGGCTGCCATCTGCGACCGAAACGACCCCGCCGCAGTCAGGCCATGGCTGATCACTGACGACAGGTATCCGATCGTCGCGGCGATGAGAATCCAGGTGAATAGTTCTGAGTGCTGTGAGTACTCGGCCTCGTACAGCAGACGCAGGATCGGTCCGCCCGCCACGAGCGACACAGCCACGCACATGAGTCCGACCAACAACGCGCTCAGTGCCATAAGGCCGAGAAGCCGGCGATAGGATCGACGATCGCCATGTGAGTAGAGAATAGCGAGTCGTGGCGTTATCGCCTGCCCCAGCGCGCCGATGAACGTAGCACCCGCCACTGCCGAGTATGCAAGGGCCGAGAATATCCCAAGCGAGTGCTCGCCGACAAGATGATGCACAAAGTAACGCGGGATGCTGACGTTCAGGGAAGCAAGTGTGGTCGCTACACCTAGGGGCAGTGCGATCCACGCCAACTCGCTCATGGTCTCGATCTTCCACCGTGGGGAGAGCCTACACACAGGCCTGCTTCCCCGCATGGCGTAGTGCGCGCTCCTAATGTCAAACAACAGGAGCGTCGCCGTCCAAGCCACCAAGAGTGCCAGCGCAGCGCCGATCGACGTTCGAGTCAGACGCAACACCAACGCGACCCCGACTACGGACAAGATGCCCTTCAGCACCATGGCCTTGCCCATCCGGTCCAGCTTCTGCTGACTCTGCAACAAACCGTAGATGATGTCGCTGACTGCTTCGGAGGCCCTCGCGGCTCCGACCAAGATGATAACCGCGGCGATGCGAAAATCGTATTCACTAACCACTGCCACCAATGCAGTTGTCATCAGCGCGGCAGCAGTCGTCGCCAGTCGTAGTCCAAGATAATCCGCGAATTGGAATCGCCTCCTGGCGTCGGTTCCCAGGACGCCTCGCAAATGGAGGTTGGAGAATACGAAGATCGGACTTGCAATTGCGAGACCAAGTGAAAACTGACCGACGATCGCTGGCGAGACGCTCTTTGCCATGACCACCAGGAACAACCACTGCGATGCCGCATAGCCAACGTACCCGACGAGAGCCCAGAAGATATTCTGCGGTACCGACACCGGATCGGATCGGTCGCTAGGGTAACGAGCACCACTGAACAGAAGCCTCGCCAATGAGATGGCGGTTCGCCCGTCATAACTCACCGCTTGCACCAGATTGTGGTCTGGCCGAGCTTCCTGCTGAACGGCACCAAACCAAAGTGGTCCTCGCGTTCCAGCGCAGGGAGGCGGTTCATGGTCGGCTGGTAGCGCTCTCGGTCCGAATCGTCCAAAACCAGAAGCCCGCCCCTCCGCAGCTTCGTCCATCCGCGCTCGAGGCAATCGGCACGAGCGCGGCCGTCCACCAGAACCACGTCGAAAGAGCCATCAGGGTAACGCTCGATCGTCGAAACGTACCCCCTGAAAGATCGGTTGGACCAGTCAGGATCATCGGTGCGGGGCATCGTGTCCGATGACCCATCAGTGCAGCTCGAAGGGGAGATCAGATGCAGTGACACCTGGTTTGCGCGATTGTTCAACGCCTCCTTGACCCGCTCGAACCAGACTTGGTCGTGTTCAACCGAAACAACAGAGCAACCCCGCTCCGCAAACCACAGGGTGGACCCGCCGCTTCCATACTCGAAGACGTCAGAGGAGGATGACAGCACCGTGGCGATTCTGTCGCGCGCCGAGTAGACGATCCACGGGACCCGTTGCTCGAGAGCGTTCGACCGACGCAGCATCGACACGGCCCAAGGAACTAAGTATCTGTAATTCCGCGAGATCCGCGTGATGGCTTGCCGGGCCATCATGACTCCTGACCGGCAGACTCCAGCTGCAGAGCTGAACTTTTCTCCCGCCATACAACGCCAAAGGCGAGGCCGCACGCCATCCAGAACATGAACGAGCCGTAGCGGATGGTCAGCACGTCGACGAACAGATGTGCTGCCGGAATACCGACCAGAAAAGTGAGCAACGCCAGCGTGAGGCGCTGCTCATCGATCGAACGTTTCATCGCCCAGGTCTTCCACAGCGACTTGATCAGCCAAGTCTGCATCGTGATGAAAAGAACGACGCCGAGAAGGCCGAACTGAATCAGCAGGCTGACATAGCCGTTGTCGGCTGTGATGATCGGAACCCAGTTAGGGAGATTCAAATCGGGCATTCTCGAGAATCCCGGCCCGATGCCGAAGAACGGTGAGACTCTCATGACAGCTGGGGGCACAATGAACAGCAGAAATGCGCGTATATAGCGTCCTGGATCGAGGTAGTCCAAACTGTACGTACCCCAGAGCCGCTCACTGATGTTCGTGGCACGCTCGGCAGATCCGACGCTGAACTCCTCGATCAGAAATGGCACGAGCGCCACGACAATGCAGACCGTTACATACGATGCGAGTAGAAACCATTGCCGCTGACGCAGGAGGTACGCTCCCAGCGCGACCACCGCCGCAAGAATCGTTAAACGGCTGAAGGTCATCACGAGGCACATGCCGATCCCCACGAGCAGCACGTGTACCAACCAACGACTGATCACTAAATGTGCCCTATCCCCGAGAGCAAACGGCGAGATGAAGCAGCCCGCGAAAAAAAGGAACAGACCAAGATCCATGTACGTGCCGAGCGTGCCGATGAGGCGGGTCCCTTCCACGACCTCGAGTTGGCGTGCCACAGGAACGATGTAGTCACCGATCATCACCGAATCGACGGTCGGTCTGAAGTAGTGGTAGGCTGATTCGCCCATGACGACTTGCGCCCCCGCGACCAGGAGCTGAATGAACACCATTCCTGCGATAAAACGCTGGAGGAATCGGATACGCGATTCCCTATCGAAGGCCGCAGGCATGATCAGAACGAGCGGTATGTACCGGAGGATCTTTCGGCCGTAATAGACACAATCATCCAATGGAATATCGTTGAAGAGTCCGGAGACAAGCACCATGAAACCGGCGGCTGACAATACGATGATTCCGGCCCGGTGCGCTCGACTTCTGCGCATCAGCCCGTCGGCCATTGCCGTCATGACGACCAGCAGCAGGAGCTCGGGCAGAACCTTCAGGATGAGTATCACCTCAACAGACAACATCGAGAAGACGAACTGCTCGAAGCAGAGATAGGCGAAGGTGGCGCATACAACGATGTGGGGGGCTCGTCTGGCGACGAGAAACGCGCCGACGAGCAACACGATGCCAGGTGAGGTGTACTTCACGCCCGGGACGAAGAAGCTGACGGCGACGACCAGCGAGAAGGCGAGGAGCAGCGCGATGCGCCAGGGTATGGTCATGTCAGTCCATGGAGTTACGAGGTTTCGGCCCTGAGGCACGGAACGCCAACCTGCCGCCCTTGCGAAGCCGCGTCGCAAAGACAAGGGCCGACTCCAGGCCATCCACCATGCGCTCCAAGTCGAGGCTTTCGTACGCCCGGCGGCGGATCTCCTCGGCTGGAGCGAAAGTCATCTCACCCGCGAGCCATGCCCGAAGGATCCGCTCGGTGTCCTCATTGTTCCCGGGCTTCACGAGGCAGCCGTTGACCCCCGGATCAATGATCTCCTGCTCGGGCCCCCGATCCCCCGCAACGACGACGGGAAGACCGTAACCCAGCATGACGTTGACCGCGATTGTGGCACGGGTTGGAATGACCGCGATCTCGGAGATCATCGCGTAGGCGGCCACGTCGATCGTTCTCTTCCCCAGGAAGCGAACAGCCACACATCCGATCGAGGCGCTCAACCGCTCGAGGCGAGCTCGATCCGGCCCGTCGCCGACGATGACGAGTCCCACCGGCTCGCCGTCCCGTTCGAGACGGGCGAACGCTTCCAATAGAGGATCGAGGGCCTTGTTCCGGTAGAGCGACCCGACGTGCAGAATGATCCTCCTCGCACCCATCCCCAGCTCCGAGCGGATGGCCTCCAGATCGCCGATGCGATGAGCCCAGCTCTCAACGTCCTTCCGCAGCGCGGTCATGTCGAGCGTATTGCGCGCGAGGAACCTTCGCTCGGGACTGATCCCGAGACTGGCGAAATATTCCAGGCTGACGTTGCCATAACCGACGCACGCAGCGGCTCCCCGGAGGATTCTTCGATGGATCGGTTCGCCGAGTCGACGCGCAGTGGACATCGGACGGCTGCCGTGCAGCCCTGAGTCCCAGACGACGAGCGGCACTCCCCGCACACGGCACCACAATGCGAGCGGGAGATTGTCCAGGATATTGGTCGCCCCCTCGCTGAGAACGACGTCGAATCGCCCGCGTTGCAGGCTCGGCAGCAGGCCGGGATGAAACGCCATATAGTACTCCCGGTCGCTGAAACTGATGTTCTTCGACAGTGTACGCAGCTGGTGGGTCTGAAGTTCCTCCGGGTTCTCCATGCTGTGCCACTGGCCGCCGGGGATCCCCTTCCCATGAAACACGGTCAGGTCGACGCCGGGGCGCGCCGCGAGGCGGCGGAACGTTTCGACCCGATAGGGGGCCAAGATGCGCTGGACGAGGGCGACTCGCATCGAACCCGGCCTAGTGCGCGCCTCTCGCGAGGAGCACGGCCGCGACGGTGCGCGCGAGGATCTTCAGGTCGAGCGACAGAGACCAGTTGTCGATATATTCCATGTCGAGCTTCATCCAGGTGTCGAAGTCGAGGGCGCTGCGTCCGTTGATTTGCCACAGACACGTCAGTCCTGGCTTCATGCTCAACCTCCGCCGCTGCCAGCGATGATACTTCTCGACCTCCTGCGGGATGGGAGGCCGCGGACCCACGAGGCTCATGTCGCCGCGCAGGATGTTCCAGAGCTGCGGCAGCTCGTCCAGGCTCAGGCGCCTCAGCCAGCGCCCCACGCTGGTGACCCTCGGGTCGTTCTTGATCTTGAACACCGGCCCGCTCGCTTCGTTCAGCGCGGCGAGCTGCTCCTGCTCCTTGTCCGCGTCCACCCTCATCGATCGGAACTTTAGCAGGGAGAAGCGGCGTCCGTTCAGGCCGGTCCTCTCCTGACGGAAAAACACAGGCCCGGTCGAAGTGTACTTGATCGCGAGGGCGATGGCAGCCATCAACGGAGACAGGATCACGATGCCGAGAGACGAGATCGTCAGATCCATCGTCCGCTTGACCAGCAGCAAATAGCCTCTTTGGGGCGTCGAGCTGAAGGTCAGGATGGGCATTCCGTCGATATCGCTGGTGTAGGTGCGCGAGATGAGCGTGCTGAAGAAGTCGGCGCGCAGATGCACGCGAACCCCTACCTCCTCGCACTTCCGGATGTGAGGCTCGAGCGATGCCATGACCCCCGGCCGGACCGCGAAAAAGACCTCATCGACCACGTGCTCGTCGAGCACTGCCGAAAGGGAATCGATCTCCCCGAGAACCTGCGACGAGAGCCCCGGATCCACCGGTTCCCCGGGCAGGGTGAGGTGACCGATCAGCCGCATCCCGAGGTGAGACTGCTCCCGGAGCAGTTGCGCCAGTGGCCGCGCCTCCGGGCCCACTCCGACCATCAGGACCCTGCGGTAGTTGAAACCCTGCCGTCTCACTTCGCGCTGGACGAGCTGGATCGCCATCTTCTCGAGCGTGATGAGCGTGTAGCCGATCAGGAGGTACGCCACGAATAGCGGGCGGCTGAACATCTTGTCCTGCACCAGGAAGACCAGGCTCCCCAGCAGGGGAGCGCCCAGGAGGAACGGTCTTCCGACGAGCACCAATGTCCGCGGGTAGGAGACGGTGCGGAACGAATCGTAGAGATTGAACGCGCGGAACAGCACGTGGAAGATCGGCAGCGACGCGAAAAGCATCCAGAGATGGTTTCCCAGGTTCATCGACGACAGCGTCTCGAATTGCGCCGTCAGGATTACCGACCGTAGATAGAAGGCGGTCAGGAAGGCGATCGCCAGCAGCGTCATGTCGAGGACGGCCACCATCAAGGAAACCTGCTGCGCGCGCTCCTTCAGCATACGGCGCTCTCCTGCGTGTCGAGCGGAGCGCCGGCCATCAGACCAGCGTAGATGGAGAGCGTGCAGGCGGCGATGTTGTCCCAGTCGAAGGCGGTCCGGCTGAATTCACGTCGCATTCCGCGCGACGCCGCATCGAGACCGAGCGCGTCGAGCTGCTCGATGCCGCGACGCAGGTCTTCACGATCCCCAGTTCGGAATAAGAGGCCTGTCGCCGCCGGGGCCCCTTCGGCCTCCAGGATCTCGCGATGCTCTTCGATATCGCTCAGCAGCACCGGCAGGCCGCGCGACAGCGCCTCCAGCACGACGATCGGGTGGCCCTCCAGATCGGATGGATTGATCAGGGCCGCCGACTCCGCGAACAAGGCCTCCTTCTGCTGCCCGTAAACCTCGCCTGCGAAACGGATGCGTCCGTCCCCTTCCGCCAGCCTGCGCAGCTCGCCGACGTACCGGTCGCTGAATGTTCCTCCCCCCGCGATCACCAGCGTACGGCGACCTGGCACGCTGCGGAACGCGGCGATGAGATCGTCCACGCGCTTTTCGGGAACCAGGCGCCCCAGGAAGAGAAGCTGCCGATCGGCCGTCGCGGGCGTGGCCCCTGATGCCGGGGCCAGAGTGACACCGTTGGGGATGTAGGCGGGACGCTCTCCGTACGTCTCCTCGAAGTATCGCTGGGCGCGCCGGGAGACGGTGATGGTGGCATGAGGCAGGCGGGCGGCCGCCCAGGCGCCTGCCTTCAGCGCAATGCGGGCTAATTTCCCCCACTTGCGGCGCTTCCAGTCGAGGGCATGAACGGTGACCACGACTTTCTTGCCCGCCAGGCGCGGGATAAAGCTGAACAACGCCGGGCCGATGGAATGGACGTGAACGACGTCGTAACGGCCCCGGGCGGCCGAGCATGCCGCCATGAAGCTGTGGCTCGCCGCTTCGAAGTGCTTGCCCGGCATCGCGGGAAGGTAGCGCAGTCGCACACCGCGGTAGGACTCCTCCCGGCTCGCGCAGTACCCGGGGCGGCAGTAGACCGTGACGTCGCACCCCAGGGCCACCAGCCGGACGCTCAGCTCCTCCACCGCCCGCTCCACACCACCGTGGGTGGCGGGGAGACCGCGGGTGCCGAGCATGGCGATCTTCACGTGTAGATCTCGCGGCCCAGGTGCGCCCGCATCTTGCCCGCGACCACCCACCGCATGACGGACACGGGATGGGATTTCATCGATTCCCTCGCCGTGCAGACCATCCAGCAATTGACCGCGCACGTGGGGGCGAAGTCGCGCACCTCTTCGGCCTCCGCCGAGCTCCAGGCCTCACCGAAGCTCTGGGTGTTCAAGTTGCCGAGCTTGTTCTCCAGCATGTTGCAGGGGTGCAGGTTGCCGTTGGCCGCCAGGAACGCCGACTTGCTGGCCGCAGTGCACGGCAGCCGTCGATTCCGCCCGCGCGCGCGGTCCAGAAGCCCCTGGTAGAAGAACGCCCTCGCCCAGCGCTTGATGCTCCACCCCTTCAGGTCCTCGGCCGCCACCGTGTTGAGCTGCGAGCGCAGAGCCTCGCTGTCAGGCTCGACGTTCTGATCCGTCTTGAAGTAGACGCCCGAGTTGTGCGCCACGGCGCAGGTGAACTCCACGTCCACCTCGCGGGCAAGGCGGTGGACCGCGGCGAGCCCCGACACGTTTGACTCGGTGGCGGTGAAGGCGAGACGGAGGCTCTTCACCCCGATCGCTTTCAGCCTCCGGACGGTCTCCATGCACTTGGCGAACCCGCCGGGGACTCCCCGGACGACGTCGTGCAGCTCATCACGGCCGTCGATGGAGATGCCGACGCCGGCTTCGGGATCGATCTCCAGGATCCGGCGCATGACCGACTCGATGCGCTCGGTCAGGAAGCCGTTGCTGGAGATCACGATGCGGGCATTCGGACAGCGAGCCTTGACCCGGGCGACCAGATCGGGAAGGTCGGAGCGCAGGAACGGCTCGCCCCCCGAGATATTCACGTTGGTGAGCGTCGGTGGAAGCTGGTCGATGGCCGGCGCGGTGGTCTTGTGCTCGTCCTCGTTGCGCCAGATGTTGCACATGACACAGCGCGCGTTGCACGTGTCGATCACCTCGATGACCAGGTCCTTCAGCTCAGGCAGCACGGTCCATCCCCGTGGCGCCCGCGCGCCGGTAGAGTTGCATCAGCCCCTCGTAGTGCTTGTTGGACGAGAACCGCTCGCGCACGAAAGCGGCCGCGGCCACTCCCATGGTCTCGGCCAGCGCGGGCTGCGCCGCGAGCCGGCGGATTGCCACCGCGAGAGATTCGGGGTCGCTGGGTCGGAACAGGAGCCCCCGTTCCTCCTTGCCAATCAGATCGGGCAGGGAACCGAGATCCGAGGCGATGACCGGACGGCCGGAGGCGAAGGCCTCGAGCAGTGCGTATGGTTGGTTCTCATAGCATTCCGAAGGGATCACGACAGCCAGCGCCTGCCGTCTCATGTGCTGAAGATCGCCCTCTCCGACGTGGCCGACGAAGGAGATGCGCCGGTTGCGGCGGCACGCCTCTTCCACAAGGGGCTTCATCGGACCGTCCCCGGCCACGACAAGCGGGACCTCGCAGCGATGCGCCGCCTCCAGCATCGTGGCGATCCCCTTTTCCTCGATGAGCCGGCCGGTGTAGAGAAGCGAACCTCCAGGCGGCGTCCCCTGACCTGACGCAGCGGGTAGGAAATTGTCCAGATGAACGACCTTGTCGGAGAAGAAGCCGAAGTCCCGCAGCTTCTCCTGCATGAAGCGGCTGGGCGCGATGAAGAGCTGGACGTTCTTGAATACCCCCATGAGCCGGTGCGCGGAGGTCTCGACGGCTGCCACGGCGCTGGCGAGCATGGAGTCGCGCTTGCAGCGGTTCACGACGGCCCGGTGAAACCGAAGGGGACGGCACTGCTCGCAGACCGAGCCGTTCCTCCACAAGTTGCCGTTCGGGCAGATGACGGTGTAGTCGTGCAGGGTCCACACGACGGGGACCCGGCGCGCCGCGGCCGCGGTGATGACCGACGGCGTGATGTGGTGATGGATGTTCTGCAGGTGAACGATGTCGGGGCGATGCTGCTCGAGTACCCGGTCCATCAGGGCGCGCGCTCTGAGAGAGTAGATCGTCCGGCCGAGAACCTTGAGCGCCGCCGCGGGCCCGCCGCGCTGAAGCAAACCCGGAAAGTCCATCGGCTCCATCAGGATCGGCGCCGAGAGGCCCGCCGCGACGTTCCCCTGGAGGCCGAACGCCGTCACCGAGTGCCCGCGTTCTTCGAGGAGCCTGGCGAGCTGCAGGGTGTAGGTGGCGTCGCCGCCAACCCTGCCCAGATGCCGGTTGACCAGCAGCACTTTCATCCCAGGACCTCGGGCGAGCAACTGCCGGCTCCGGTTATGAAAACGCGGCGTCCCTTGTTTCACCCACTGAGAACCATCAGTCCGTCAGCGCACGGTAGAAGGACAAGCGGGAAATCGGCCGCTCTCACTGGCTCGCCGTCATCGGGGGGGTGTCGTCATCGTCGTCATCATCATCATCGCCGTTGTTGATGACGATCAAGGCGGCCAGGACGGCCAGTGCGGAGGCTGGCACGGCCCACTTGGCGGCGCTGCCCGGCTTGTCGTCGCTCGGGATGATGGCGATGGGTTGCGTGACGACTGTCCCGGCGGCGAGCTGGACAGCGGGGATCTTGACGCCGACCGTGTTCCCCTGCGGGTCGACGATCTGATAGCTGTAGTTGCCCGGCGGCAGGTCGGGAATCTCGAAGGAGCCGTCCAGCCCGGTGGGCTGGCTCTCGAAGGGCTGACCGGACTCGTCAACGACCCTCACCTTGTATCCGGTGAGGGGCTGTCCGGCCTGGTCCACGAGCGAACCCTTGATCGTTCCGGCGCCTTCGGCGGCTCCCACGATGGGGACGATTCCCACCGAGGCGAGAAGCACGATGAGCAGCGCCGATACCATCCTGTTCCTGTAGATTCGCATGACACCCTTCATTGAGACGACGTCATCGGAGGGGGGGTATCGATATCGATATCGTTGTCCGTCGCGCTCGAGGCCGCTGCCGCGAGGAGGAGAGACCCGCCGACGATCAGGATCGCGGCGCCTCCGGGTGACTTCCAGAAACTGGTCCCCTTTTTCTTCTGCTGCTGCTCAGGTGGCGCTGGAGGCTCCGCCGGCGGCGCATTGGGATCGGCCGGGGGTGTGGCCGGGGGCTCGCTCGGCGGTGGCTCTTCCTTCGGCGGCTCGGGCGCCGGCGCATTGGGATCGGCCGGGGGCTCCTGCGCGTCCGGCGCGGTGGCGCCCAGCGCGATGGATGCCATGGAGCGTTGGCCCGCCGACGCCCGGATCAGGGAGCTGGCGACGAAGAGACCCTTCGGTGTCTCCACCGCGACGTCGTACCAGCCTTCCGGCAGCCCTGAGAGCACGTAGGAACCATTCCGGGTGGTGGCCGCGCTGGTGTAGACCTTCTGTGACTCGACGTGGGCTGCCTTGACGGTCGCGCCTGCAACAGCCGTGAGGCCGTCGGCGCCAACGACAGTGCCGCCGATTTCTGCGAAAGCGGGTGGCGGCGGCGCAGTTTTAGCCAGAACGGGTGACACAACCAGCAGGACGGACGCCAGCACTGTGGCGGTCCGGTCGAACCAACCCCTTCGTACGCGCAGACACTGCATGTCGCGAATCTCCCCCAACCCGTACGTTGCGCACTGTACTGCGGCAACAATATCTACGTCGGGGGGCAGACTTGTCAAGCGGTCCGGCCGTACGGGCCGTCCGCCAAGTATCGATGGCTGAAAAGGTTAGATTTGTCGGCCCTGACGGGAGGTCCTGGGCCATGCCCGGTTCCGCTAGTTCGGGCTGCTATACCCGTCCATCATGGCGATGAAGTCCCTGGTCTCGACGGGGATGGCCTGAACGCCCCCCTCGAAAGATACCGCTGCCCTCCCCTGGAGCCTGCGTGCCATGTCCTCTGCCAGATCCTCGACCCGCGCCCTTATCTCAGACAGCGTGAGGACCCTCGGATCATGCCTGCGAACCGTCCCCTTCTCTCCCATCCGCTGAGACCCTCCCATAGGACCCACACCCCCTTGATTGTGTGTTCGTCAGCCCGCCCTATGACCGCAGCAGCTTTTCGATCTTCTTCTTGAATTCCTCGATCTGCACCGGCTTGCGCATCCAGTCGGTGGCTCCACAGTCGAGGATCTCCTGCTCGGCGCCGTTGTCGATGAAACCGGAGATCGCCAGGATCCTCGTGGAGGAAGTCTCGGGATTGGACTTGATCCTGCGGCACGCCTCGTAGCCATCCATCCTCGGCATCCGCAGGTCGAGGATGAGCAGGTCGGGCTTGCGATCCCCGACCTTCAGCAGCGCCTCATACCCGTCTTCCGCCTGGTCCACCTCGAGCGACTCCTCGATCTCCTGGATCACGTCGTGGAGGGTCTGACGGACTGCCTGCTCGTCGTCGACGATGAGGATTCGCTTTGGCTCGATCTCGAAGAAGCTGTCGTAGACGGGCATCTGGTGCCGGACCAGGAATTCCTTGAAGTCACGGCTGTCCACACGGAAGTGCCCACCCGGAGTCCGGAACGCCTTCAACCGGCTCGAGCGGATCCACTTCTTCACGGCATTGGTGGATACGTCGCAGTACCGGGCAATCTCGCCTGTGGTCAGCAACCTTCCCGAGGTCTGACCCTCCTTGTTGATCATCGGTTGCTCGCTTCCATGGTTCTTTTCGGGGCTCATCATCCCCCCTTCGGGTTGGCTGATGCCGTTGTCGCCTGGGAGTAACGTTTTTTACCAAAGTTACGATAATTACGAATCGCAATATAGGTATGGCCCCCACCAGTGTCAAGCGCCTAATATCCCTGCTCTGGTGGGGTTTTTCGGCCGTCAGGACCGTGCGAGACCTGCAAGCCGCCGCTGGGCTCGCTCCGCCACGGGGGGGCCATCGTTGGTCCACAGCGTGGCTTCGGTGGCCCCGGCGGCCAGCTCGAAGCTCCTGCGGGCATCTTCCGGTCTGTTGAGCTTCTCCAGGCAGATCCCCTCGAGGTAGCGCACCGTACCGGCCGAGACCCCCGGACCATCGGGGAGGGTCACCTCGGCCAGCCCTTCGCGAAGGGCCGCCTGGCACTGCCCTTCCCTCATCAGGGCCACCCCCAGATTGAGCAGGGCGGCGCTGCGCACCGCACCGCCGGATCGCCCCGAGTCGGCCTCGAGACGGGACACGAACGACATCTCGGAGACGAATCGCGACCGCAGCTCGCTCGGAGCGTCGGCCCTCAGGATCACCGGCGTGGTGCCGATGTCGAGGTTGACCTGTCTGGGGACCTCCCCCGGCGTCTGGAGCGTCATGGAGGCCCGCGAGCCCTCCCGCATGCCAGCGAGGATCGACTCCAGATCGAGCGGCTTCGACAGGCCGCGACCGCCGATCGCCACGATGCGATCTCCTACCTTGACCCCCGCCTTCGCCGCGGGGCTCGCCTTGCGCACGCGCACCACGATGGGATTGACCGAGCGATGTGATTCGATCAGCTCCACTCCGATCCACGGGCGTCCCAGCCGGCTTCTGCTGTCGAGCCTCGCCAGCAGCTTCTCCATCTGCTCCGGGTCATCGAGCGACACGGAGAGCCGATCGACCAGCGTGCCGTAACGTGCCGACTGGAGCGTCAGGTCGAGCCCTCGCTCGAAGGCGCCGCCGGACAACCGCGCGGCAACGACCATGTCGGCTTGCGTGGCCTGCGTGACGGCCGACAAGTCGGCCTGCGAGAGCCCGGTTTCTTTCATGGCATCCGGGCCCGGAAGGCCGGATGGAAGACCGGCTCCCTTGCTCAGGACGTTGAACTGCCCGAGCTTCTGGAGCGCGGCGACAAACTCCGCTTCCTCGGGGAGCGCTTCGCCGGCGGCGCCCGCCCCGGCCACACCGAGAAACGCCATGGTCATCCGCAGGGGCGCCTGCACGCTCGCGGGGCGGTCGCGATCGACGTCCACCGGGCCCAACCACTGCCCCACCCCGGCGCGGCGCACGACGACGTCGTGCCTGCCGGTGCAGACATTGTCGATCTTGAGCGGAGAATTCCCCACGCTCTTGCCATCCAGAAGGACTTCGGCGCCCGCCGGAGTGGAGGTCACCGACAGGGTTCCGAGGCTGGGCTTGAGCACCATCGGCTCGTAGCGCAGCGGCGCATTGCTGTTCGGATCGACCTGCACGGTCATCGTCATCATCTCGGCGACGTGGCACTCGCGCTCGAGCTTCAGCAGGTGCTGCCCGGGCTGAAGGTTGTCCACCAGCAGCGGCGCGGAAATGCCGCCGAGCTGGAGCCCCAGCCGCGCCGCTGTCTCGGCGTATTCCGTGCCCGCCGTCCCGAAGGTCGTCCCGCGGAGCGAACCATCCACAGTCACCGAGACGCCTGCCGGCGCTGTCGCGATGAGGATGCCGCGCGCGTTGGGGATGAGGGTGAACTTGCGCTCGAGCCGGCCTCCGCCGGTGAGAGCGAGCTGCTCCCGGACCGGGTCGAACCCGTCGTGCCGCACTTCGAGCGCGTAGCTCCCCTCGGCCAGGTCAAGGTCGAACAGCGGGCTGCGCCCGAGCGGCTCCCCGTTGAGAAGGATCTCCGCGCCGGCCGGCTGGGTGTCGATGGCGAGCGTGACCACGATCCGCGCGCGCACCTTGTCGAAGAGCGCGACGATCTTCGGCGAGTTGCGCTCACGGTCGAGCGGCCATTTCACGTCGAAGCGCACCAGCGACTCGAAGTCGGCTTCGGCCTCCTGCGTGCGCCCGAGATTCGCGTAGGAGAGGGCCCGCCCCTCCCATGCCTGCCCCACCATCTGGCGCGCCAGGGGTGTGGTGGTCGGGAGACGCCCGGTCTTGTACCCGTCGATCACCTGGCTGAAATAGCCCAGAGCCTCCGACAGCTCCAGCGTCTCGAGCGCCTGCCTGCCAAGCGCCAGCGTGTTCCTGTAGTTCTCGAGGGATCCTGCGAGGTCTTCCTCCTGCTGCGCCCAGAGCTGCACCGGCAAGGCGAGCATGAGGATCAGCGCAAGACGGAGGAACGCCTGGCCGCCGACGGCGGCCGGAAGGAAGCGGGCGCCAGGGCCCCTACCAGAATCGAAGCAGCGTCTTTCTTCTGTCGTCATAGAGGTAGACCTCGCCGCGCGGACCCGCGGCTATGGCCGAAGCATAGGCGAACTCACCGGCGGTGCCCGGGGTCGATGCAATCGCCTGAAGCACCTTCCCCTCGGTCGTCGCCACAATCAGAGCATCGTTGCGCGCGTCCAGAAGGTAGAGCGTTCCCAGGTCGTCGGCCGCCAGGTCCACGAGCTCGCGCCGCACCCCTTCTTCCTGGAGGGCGATCGCGCGCGCGACACCCCCGGCGCCGATCTCGAGGATCCGCCCCTGTCTCTGGTCGATCGTATAGAGCTTCCCGGCCGCGCCGAGCGCGAGGCCCGCGAGTCGCACGCGTCCCTCGGAGTCGCGGTAGAGGGTGCCGACGTTGAGGGCGTCACCCTTGTAGAGGAGGATCTCGCTGCGATCCGAGTCGAGGAGGGCGATCGAAGCGTCGGGCATCCTCACGGCGCGCGTCAGGCCGGTGATCGGCTTCAACCCGCCGCGTTCCTGACGCTGCGGATGGACGAGGTGCGTGCCGGCCCTGAACGCCGTCCCCGCGGCGAGCACCTCGACCCCCTTGGGATCCAGGCTGATGGCCACGCCGCCGTCGAGCGGCTGGCCGGACGAGGAGAGCTTTCCACCGTGTGCCAGCCTGACGATCGTTCCGCTCTTCTGGTAGAGGACGTGGACGCGGCTCTCGTCGTCCACCGCAATCGCGACGGGGCCGCGGGTTCCGTTGGGGTCGAGCTGCGGGGCGTAGGCCCCGTCCAGCTCGAAGAGCTGCTTCTTCAGGCCGGGCTCGAACTTAGTCTTGTAGATCATCGAGAGCCGATCCAGCGCGGGGGCCGAGAGCCGTCCATTCGGGAAGCGCGACCGGACCGCCTGGAATTCCTCCATGGACCGCACGTAGCTCCCCTGACGGGCGAAGGCCTCGGCCATCCAGAAGCGGGCATCCTCACAGACCGGGCTGTCCGAGAACTCCTCGACGATGCGCTCGAAGGTCGCGATCGCCAGATCGCCGCGCCCCGCCAGGAGATCGGCGTACCCCGCGCCGAGCAGCGCCCGATCCACCACGTCGCTCTTCGGATAGATGTTCACGACCCCGATGAAGCTCGCGTAGGCCTCGTCCAGGTTCCGGCCCGGGTTGACCGGATCCATGGCGATCAGGCCGAGCTTGAGAAGCGCTCTGGGAGCGAAATCCTCCTGGGGGTATTTCGCCGGGATTCGGGCGAGGAGATCCTTCGCCTTCGCGAGGGCTCCCTGCGATGCGCCGCCGAGCCCTTCGACCGAATCAACCGGGTAGTAATAGGAGCCCATGCGGAACAGGGAGTCGTCCGCCACGCCGGAGTCGGGCCAGGCCTTGGTCACCTGCTCGAAGTCCTTCAGGGCCTGCTCGACCTTCCCTTCCTTCAGGAGCTGCTCGGCGTTGGCGAGCGTACGCTTCGCGAGGTCGTCGTCGGCCAGGATGGAGGCGGGCGCCCCCACCCACAGGCAGGCGATGGCCACCACCAGGATCCCACCCGAAATGCGGCAGCGCCGCCGCGCCGCGGAGGCGGCCGGCCCGGCAGTGGATCTCACGGATTGAACCGGAAGGGGACTCTCTTCGATCCCCCGGCGGTGATCGTCACGGTCATCTCCTTGCTTTCGCCGGTCGGAACGTACACAGCCTTGACCTTGTAGCTCCCCTCCGCGAGGGGAAGGTCGTTGATGGGCGGAGCTCCGACCTCTCGATCCTGCACAAATATGGTGCAGTTACCGGGTGATGCCAGCACGGTGAGAGTGCCCGTGCCAGGCAGGCTGGCATCGGGGCGCGCAACCGCGTTGGCCTTCACCGTAACCTTGACGGGACGGTCGACGAACAACGCCTCATTGACCATCCGGATCGTGTGCTCCCCCGCGGTGAGCTGAATCCGCTGGCCGCTCTCCCCGATCTTCGCGGACCCCTCGTACAGAGTCACCGGGTAGGGCGAGGCGACCTCGAGGTGCCCCTTCGGGATGGGCTCCAGCTTCACCGACAGCGCGGAGCGGGGATCCTCGACGGACCGTGTGACGTCGAGGTACCCAGCGAGCCGCAGTCCGATGGCGTGGGTCCCGCAGAGCGAGACGGGGATCTCGGAAGGAGTGACGCTGCGCGTTGTTTTGCCGTCCAGAAGGATCTGCGCTCCGGGCGGCGATGATGTCACGCTCAGAGGCGCGACCTTCGGCGTCTTCAGCGGGATGGTCACGTTGCGGTTCTTCCCGAGATTGAAGTCGATCGTCTCGATGAAACAGTCGTTCTCGGCCACGATGGTGTGCTTCACCTTGTCGTCCTCGGGAAGCACGAGGTCCGCGCCGGCCAGCTCCCGATCGTCGACGTAGAACTTCGCGCCCGGCGGATCGCTCGCGAGGGCGACGCTCACGGTCGGAAGCGCTCCCGGAACCGCCGCTGTCGGCAGCGGCGGAGGCACTTGCTTCGCCGGACCTGCGGGCGCTGCGCCGCCGGCGAGGATTGCCGCGGTGGTGTAGAAGGGGGGGGTCCCGTCATCCCCTCCCCTGCCCCAGCGATCCTGATCCGTCGTGCGCGCCGGGAGCAGGACGATGACGGCCGCCGTGACCATTCCGATGAACCCGAACTGGACCCAGGGACGGCGCAACCAGCCCTCTCTTTCCTGCGCGACAGCGACAGATGCACGCGCAGGGCGGGCCCCACGCGCGACAGGGATCGTCGTCGGGCGCGCACCCCCGGAGCCGCGCGTGGCGCCGGACTGCTGAACGCGCTGGCCGGAGCCCATCCCCGCGGCCTGCCCATGGTCGTCATGAGCAGACCACCTCTCCTCGCCATCGGCCATCTCGTCGGAGTCCGGGAGGCCCGAAACAGGGGTGACGGCGCCGACCATCATCGTTGCCGCCTTGCGGCCGCGCAGCGCATCGGCAAATTCGCGGCCGGTCTGGAAGCGGTTGCCGGGTTGCTTATCGAGCGCCTTGGCGACGACACGGGACAGCGATTCCGGAACGCTCGGCATCGCGAGGCTCGGGAGCTGCGGCTCCTCGTGGATGATCCTGTAGATGATCGTCGTCACCGACTCGCCGGTGAAGGGCTTGTTCCCCGTCAACATCTCGTAGAGAACCGCGCCGAGCGAGAAGAGATCGCTGCGGCC